>Ga0209611_10001891_pt1 | contig 36403 bp, 26 predicted proteins | sample S1TSphgellanicum_3_FD_187693 | JGI IMG/M metagenome (GOLD analysis project Ga0209611, IMG submission 187693) | Host-associated microbial communities from peat moss isolated from Minnesota, USA - S1T2_Fc - Sphagnum magellanicum MG (SPAdes) (version 2) | ecosystem: Host-associated > Plants > Peat...
CATTTGTCACATTAATACGGCACAAGTGTAAGGCAAAGACCAGATTAGACTTTCAAAAATCATGTGATACAACAATATAAACCCTTGACTACTCATAAATTGAGACAACCTAAACCAAAAAGAAATGCATACCTGCATCCAATGTGGGCTCAACAATGCCTATAGGACTGGTTGTTCAAATAATGCCAACACCAATTTCGAAGTAGGGGGAAATACTGTAAAAACCCTTTGGCATATGCAAAAAAAATAACAAAATGTTAAAGTTAGAATAAATTAAAACTTTGCGAACCCCCCACCATCGCATCCCTCTTTGCACCTGCATTGTTACTTAAACCAAAGCCCTAAACCCTTTAACTTCCTCCTACATTAGCGAAGCCCCTGACTTCGCAACCCTCTAACTTTGCGAAACTAACAGCATTGCACGGCCTTTGCAATAAATAGCGTATCGCAAGTTTTGATGCGAGTTACATCACAAGCCCTGAATTGCCAAAAGTCCTTAAGGAACGGAATCCCTTGAAGGTGTAGTGAAATCTTTCTGGGGATCTAGAGTGAAACGGCGTCGAAATTTGAATTCATTCTCGACATTGCTCAAGAATTGTCGAAGGAAAGCTTAGGCAGAGAGGAGGTTGCGGATTGCAATGGCTGGGACTGGTGGAGGGGGTTCTGGGTCTAGAGGAGGTGACAACAATGAGGAAAGGTTGAGGAAGATGGTTGCTGATCACTTGAGAGCTTCAGAGCTCTCTGCAATTGATATTAGGACACCTGAAGGGTTGGCATCCTTGACAGCCATCTTAGGTCAAGCATTACAAGTAGGGCTGACTGCTGGGGAAGCACAAAGAGATGAGGAGGCAAGGTTGGCTGCAGAAGCCAAGGCAGCAGAGAAGAAGAGAATGAGAGATGAGAAGCAACAATAGGAGCTCTCTCACCTAGAACTCTCGAGAAGAAAAGGAGGAAGGATGAGAGGGATGCCATCAGAAAGGAGAAGCTCGACTTGAAGAAGGAGGAGGAGGAGAGGAAGAAGCTCCCTCTGATAACATTGGTAGAGGAGGGAATTCCAAGCGAGCTGGCATACACTGGGGCCAAGAGCACCATTAGGCACATTGTCTCCACCAACTTTGCACGAGGAGTTGAGTGGGGCACTCTCTCAAAGGCAAAGCAGAAGAGAGTGATAAATCAGGTCAAGGGAGCATTTTGAAATGGAGGAGAGCTTGATTCACAGTGGATTGCAGACAAGATCTCCAATTCAATGTCTCAAGCAAGATACCATGACAGGATGAAAATTCGTGCTCACCTGAGAGACCTAAATGTGTACAGGAACTTGGAGAGGTTGTTTCAGTTCTCAGAAGACATCTGGAATGCCTTCTACCAGTTTAAGGTGCAGCTGAAAGTAGCAAGGTAGTTGAAAGAGATCACAGAGCAGCTAGCCAAGGCCAAGAAGGCAAGAGAGTTTGGGAGGTCTGACCGTGACCTGAAGGCACTGGAGCTGAAGCTTGTTGAATGCCAATCAGTGGTGGACGAGGTTGGTGATCCACCATTGAAGTTCCTCAAGGCAACAAAGCGAGTGAAACTGGTTCCAAACACCACCCACAGGCTAGGGCAAGGTGGCATTCCCGGCCTCAAAGTAGCATTTGTAAGTACCTTCCCTCTCCTCCATTTCTTTCCAGCAAAGATTCACATGCTTGTGAATTTCTGTTGAGTCAAATAGGACTATTTGCAATACCTTTACGATGCGATACCTTTGCGATGCGAATTGCATCGCAAAGATAGGTATATGGCGTTTTGGCGTTTTGGGTTGCGATAGTAGATACGATGGGATTTGTTTCACAAACTGTTTCGCAAGTTTCAGTATGCAAAGGTCTGCGCTTCGCAAAAGTGGTCGGAGACTTGAATAGATTCTTTATGCGTTTTTTTTACCTGTTGTATTATGGGGACAGTACAAGAGGTACAAGAGGAAGATCACAGCTATAGAAATGAATATGGGCCAGGAGCATGGCAAGGAACATCTTTTTGAACATGTTCATGCATTATTGGTGAGTGGGTTTGGTTGGGATTCAATTTCTGTTTGTGTTGAGATTGTTTTCATTTGAATCAAGATTTTCATTTATGGTGTTAACTAAGCTTTGCATGTTGAAATGCAGGCATCTGAGGGTGAGAGTGAGAGCTCCTAGGGTAGCAATGATGAGGAGGAGAGAGCAGCTAGCACTGCTCCCAGTGCTACCACTAGCAGTGGACCCAGTTCATTTGCTAGTCGAAATGAAGGTTCTGCAGGGGGCAAAGATAAAGAGGATAGGGAGGATGAGGACGAGGAGGATGAGGAGGAGGGGCAGGGGGACGATGAAGAGAGGGAGGAGGAGGACGAGGAGGATGAGGAGGAGGGGCAGGGGGACGATGAAGAGAGGGAGGAGGATGAGCAACCTCCCCCTCCACTAGAGAACACTAGGAAGAAAGATTCAAGGAAGAAATCCAAGAGGGGAAGGAAGTCTAGATAGACAACTAGTGTGTTAGATACCCAAGGGTTGCAAACCCTCTTACATTGTAAATTTTGAAATTTTGATATAGATTTTTTTTTTGCGGCCCAAAGTGACTCCAAATGAATATAAACCCTGCTTCCAAAATAAGAATACAATGCCATGCTCTTGTGATACACAGTGGATCTCAAAACCATTTGCGAGTCATAATTCTTTGCAACACTGCAAAAGCCAAAAGACCAATAATACCATGTCACAGACATTGTTACACTCTTATGGGTAAAATCATTCCAGAACAGGTTTGCGAAATCTATGATTTCGCAAACTTTTAGCGGCATTCTGAGAATCCCAAAAAGTTTGTGTTAGATCTTAAAAGCCTATCGGTTTCCGATATAAGATCTAACGCACACTTGTTGGCATTCTCAAAATGTCGCTAAAGGTTTGCGATAGATCTTATATCGGAAACCGATAGACTTTTGAGTCGATTCGCTAAGTTGTTGCGGTGATGGGTTTGTTGCAAATAGTTTTCGATGTAATGTTAATCGTAAACAGTATATAGAAGCAGTTATAATCGAAAAAGTTTTGCGATTGTATCAAGTTCGGGAGTTGTGAAGGACTTACGATTGTACGGGTGCAAATGTTATGGTATCGCAAAAGCTTAAGAGTTTGCGAGGAATTATGGTTCGCAAAGGCGGGCTTTCAGAAACTTCTTTCTTTGTTGTTTGCGATGATATGTGGATCGCAAAATAGCCCCATGTTGTTGTAGTGTAAAGCTTCTTTATCTTTAGTCAACATATGAAAAAATACAATTTCACATGCCACTATAACAAAGAAGGGGACAACAAAATACATGTGGAATTTACAAATCTCAAAGATTCACAAATGTGGTTCAATTCATCAGCAACTACCAAAGCCTTGTTTTTATTGTATGAAAACATAGTTTTGTGGGCTCACAATAGAAATCTACCATTTGTGCTTAATCTATTCACTCATAGTTGACCTTCTACAAAAACTTACAATACCTATAAAGGTTTTACAAATTGTATTACTTACACCTCATCTGTGATTATAACCTATAGATTGAATCTTGCCTTTTCACCCCACAAGTACATGATACACTAAGGAATAATCCTTGCAACAATTCCCACACAACAATCAACCGTTGCCTTGATGGAACTCCCACCTCCCACATAACGATAAATCTTTTGTGGTAGCTCCCATGGACCAATAACTAGGCACCACTATTGAAACATAAATACAAATTATATTGAAATCAACCAGTTGTAAGGGCACACACACACCTATGAATCACTCCTGATGCCACCATCCAAAGTTCCAATAGCTTAGTGCTTTCACAAATAGAACATTGAAATGAGGGCTCTAGGGTTATAAATCCTACATCCCACAAATCTGCAACCAAGTTGTGTCATTCAAAGGAAAATATGAAGACGAATGCCAAGACACACTAATTACCAAAATAAGAATTCACAATTGTTTTTGTGAGAATGGGTAAAACACCATAGTAGGCTTGGTGGAGGAAGAACATATAGTCTAATGAAGCCATTTTAATGCATTGAGTGACCTTTTGGGCATCCCCCAATTTGAACAATATACCAAAAGATATAGTCACAAACATAGTGTAGTAGTGATAATTATCATCAATGGGTGCACAAACGTAAGGGCTATTTCCTAAAAATTTTGATCAACTAAGAAAATACCAACACCATAGGAATGTGTTTCTATAGAAAGGGAGGGGAAAGTTGTGAATGAAAGAAGAATCATTCACATCCTCTAGTGTAGGCTCAAATGTTTTGTTAGCAATTATGAAAGCCACATAGGCATTGATTTGCTCCTTGGAACCCCAATTGCAAAAGAGACAAAAAAACCTCCCCATTTAGAATACATATCATGAAAACATCAAGGTAAATAGGACCATGATGAGCTCAAAAGGGCACATGTTAGTATGTAAATCTAGCCAATAGGAAGGAAATCACATAATGCCTAAGGATAATGGGTATGACATGTAATATCTTGTAACTATTGCATTAGACATCAACATGAGACAACTCTGATAACAAGGTAGGACACCACATTCTACTTTGTTCCAAGTGTAAACCAATGAATTGGTCACCATATTGTTGAATAATCATAGATTGCACTCATTCATAATGCCAACACTAGCAAGCCACATTAATATCTACCACAATCCATGGTTGGTCGCATGCACATGCCTTCTTGATGCCATCCTATCTCAAGCAAGTGATATTTTAAAAATGAAATTGCCATGCCAAGACAATGGCTTCTGGGAGACTTGATGGTGTGCTCGCTATTGAGTGAGCTAATAAAAATGTGCCAAAATCGGTTGGGATTGTAGCACATCCTGCACATAGCTATCCTACATTGAACCCAAGCTAGGGATGGAAAAAATTCACAATAAGTTATAGATCTTGAAACATTATTGGACCACATAATTCCCATCTTGGCAAGATCCATGGAGGTTTGTTTGCCCATTTGACAATCACACTGCATAAATTGTACAAGTTGTCTAGATATGGACAATTACATATATTCTTGCCAAGAGGATCTAAAATCTTATATTATTGAAGATCAAGTGGCATTAGTAGAACCTGGATGAAATTAGAGAAATCGACACTCACTTGAATGTATAAGAAGAAATGCCACAAAACCCATGTTGGCACATGTATTGGGGCACTTGGAAGATATTGATCCTAATGAACACTTTGTCCACACATGTAAATTTCCCTCAAGCAATTGTCACTGACCAAAATGCAAGTTAGGTTTAAACTCAAATTTCCTTTCATTACCATGATGCATATCAACAATTGGGTTTTTGGCACTAAAGTGTGAGCTCAATGAACAATGAACAACTATTGGCACGAAAGGCCCATAACCTTTAATCTCTTCAATAGAATGGATATATTATATTCAAGAGATTAACTCAATCAATGAACAACTATTAGCACCAAAGGCCCATACCTTTCAACCCCAAAACTTTGGCTTGACCAACCTACATTACATTTAAACCTAACCCAAAATCTACTTGTGACCACCCAAAAAACTAAACCCAAACTAGCGTGCATTTTAGAAGCTCACATCTTTATCTTAAACCATTTAAAATCATGGCTTTCACAACAACATAGCACATGTCAAGGAATTTTACATGATCACGCTATGTCACTAAACTGAGGCAATATAATAGATCCAATTCATTCTTATGTAACAAATATGTGATCATAATTTTCCTTGAAGGCATCAAATTAACAAATGTGAAGGTGATGCACCCCCAAACTCCTTGGTAGATTCAATTGCGAATCTAAATGTGAAAACAATGAAAGGATAAGGAGTTGGGGCACACTCCCTGGTTTGTAACATTTTGAGGGTAAAGGGGCGTGCTAGAGCTCCGGGATGGGGATTAAGAAAAGTGACAAGCAATTCAATTACTCACATGGACTTGCACAAACCAAACAACAAGTTGGTTGGTGCATAGTTAGAGCACTTTTGGTGCATTGACGAGTCACATGCAAACACAAACTCACAAGACTCATCACAACCCAAACTTGGGAGAAGCCACGACCTTCCCCCTTATAATATTCTTTGTGGTTGGCCATAGGGCCAGCACTCAAATGTCATTTTGTCCCAAGATTCCCAAATGGGAGTCCCGAAATTTTTGAAGTTGAGACTCTTGCAACTTTGGAGGCCCATAACTTTGTGTGCAAACCTCCGATTTAAGTGAGATGTGAAGAACAATTGTAGCCTTAGTCGAAATCTTTCCAAGGATATGTGGCACGCCACTTGCACAAAAGGAAATCAGGGCGATTCTCGACTTTTACTGGTCGGGAGTCAAATTGGCAATTTGACTCCTAGCCCTTCTTTTGGCCATAACTTGTGTTTTAAGTACTCAAATGGGTCATACGAGCCCATTTTAGACATCTAAGTTTCAAGAGATTTTCAATGATATAAGGAAATTTTTAATCTAATGAATTTTGACCCTTGCAATCACCTTCTAAAAATTTGGAAGTCCATTGGGACTCGAACTCCCAAAGTGGGAGCTCATTTGGGGGTGTGGAGGTTCATTCTCTCACCTTCTCTTGCACTCCTAGGAGCATGAAATGTGACTCCTGGGCTCACTCTTGGCCCACACCTTTGCAAGCCCTTACTTTGGTTGCAAGCCCAAGGTTAAGGTTGTGACAAAAGGGCATGACAAACTTTTCATCAAACTCTTTGGCAAGTTGGTCCATCAAAATCACCAAGCTATGGTTGCACGTTGCGAAACATGCCCCATCAGATATGACTATGGAATGGACACTTTCACTAGTTGTTAATGATGAAGCAACATACATTAGAATTTTTCAAATTCTAAAGGGAATTAAGATGTCATAAAGCAAAAAACACAAAAAACACTTATGCATAGTAAGTTGATAACAAAAGGTTGAGTTCATTAATAGACCCAGATGTGCTTCTCCATGCTCCTTGCCTAGCATTATGTCCGTTAGTAACCCAATCCTGAAGTGCAGGAAAGAACACAAAAAGAATTGTGATGGGTTATGGACTACATTGGCACCCATGATATGAATCCATTGATGTAGGCATTAAGGACATTAACATTTTGGCAGGATGGGCAACATCACTCATGGATCACATTGTTGGAATCATTGCACGCACCTTCTTTCATAATGGCCACTATGGTAAGATTGCATGGATCTACACTAACAACATGCCTAACAACACCTACATAGGTTGCATAACCCCTAGTATGCACCTCTTGCCCCAAGCCACCCCTTACTTCCACCCAATTTCTTGAAAGTTAGAGTGGGGAGTAAATTAAGAATTTTAGACATTTCAGTTAATGTTTAAACCCCACTAATGAACATGTTGTGCTCATCTCAAAACTATGTCCAAGAAAACAAAGTCTTTTGAAAATTAGTTTAAAACATGAACTTGTTTCCAACAATGGCATGTCTTGCACCTTCAATGTGGAAAATTGAATAAAAAGGAATGAAAGGTGAAAAGAAAAACAAGCAAAAATAGTTGGGTCACACACATCGGAAAACATAATGGTTAAAATAATGGTAACACTAATGGGAGGAAGAGCTTAAGCAAACCCATATTGCATGCACTTATTGCCATCCCCCTTCTCCTCTCTCGCCTTTTCCAATTGTGAATCTCCCCAACACTTGTTCAGTAATGCAAGCCTTCTTTTGCAAACAAATGAAAAAGACCATGTTGCTAGAGGATGATAGTGGCAAACTCTTTAAATTGCATAATAAACTTCAAGAAAAAAAATACATAGATCTACTTTGATACGATGCACCCATTTGTAGTTAGATATATCAAGGAGATATATTTGAGATTGACTAGTAATCATTTCCCCAAAAGTTGTAGAATAATGTTTCAAGCAAAAGGCATGCTTGATCACTATTCATTACCTTTGATTTTCAAAATTTATGAGAAAAGTATGATGGCTTTTATTTTGACATCCATAGATTATTGTGTCAACCATTGAATGGGGTTGATTAGTAATCATCTTCCAAAGTTTTAGAGTAATGTTTCAAATGTTTAAAAAAGTTTGATCACTTTTCTCAAAATTTGTGCTTTCAAAATTATTTGAAAAAATCCTAATTCCACAAACTCTGCATGATCAACCTTCTAAAAAAACAATTTGTTCAAAATAATTTTTCAATCACATCTCAAGCTTAACCACTATTCACAAAAATATTAAATGGAATATTGTTTCAACCCCCAATGAGAATTGATCAGTATCCAAATTGAACTAAAATTTAACACTTCAGATGTTTGAAAACAGATATTTTTGGAAAAATGTTGTGCCATATTTGATGCCACTAGCATTTTTAAAAGTGCAATGCAAGATCTTATTAGCTTTAAACGAAAAAATTATACCATTTAGAGTTTTGAACTTCAAACCATATTCAAGAAAACAAAACATCCCCTCTCCACCAGCATCCACTTTTGAATCTACATTAGACACAAATAACCAAAAATCAAATCAAAGCATGAACAATCCCCAAAAGAATTAAAAGAAAAATTTAGAAAGGTGTTAAATTACCTTTTGTAGCCACATAATAAAACATAAATCATAGTCATCTTTGTCTTCATGAATGTTGATTTCATAATCCTTCGTGAGTGCAATAGTAGTGAATGGTGAATTTTTCACCACACGACCTTTAGTGTCAGGAATTTGGAGTCTTTTTTTCTTACTCTCTAGCATTTCCATCACTTTAGGAAATATTCATACCAAGTTTTGATTTAGTCTTTCAACAAAAACGTTGGCATTTTTATCAACTTTTGGCACATGATGTACATACCTAAAACAACAAACAAACCCCATTAGTTACATTATTGTAAGTGAAGACACTAAACACAGTTAATATTTATAAAATGCTGGAATAAATTATTTACCTTCCATAGGTAGCAACACCTGACTTGTACATATTCTTTTTCCAACCAAACATAGACATTTTTTATCCTTTCATGGAAGGGCTTCATTTACATTCACTTGCATTTGTTTCCAACCACTCTACTTCCTTATAAAGTTCATCCAATTCACAAGATGGAATGGAATTATATAATAAAATCCCAATTGTGGCAGGCATATTTTCTTTTTCAATGAGTACTGTTGAGTTTTCTAGATTTTGGAAACCCAATAATTCAACTTGAAAGTCATAGTTTTTCGTGTAATGTTGTCTTGGCTTTTTATCCTTGAAAATGTGTAAAAATTTCACATTTTATGGAAGATAATTCATGTATTTTGCCAAAAATGGATTAACTCTTATAGATTCCATACCTAATATAAATAAGGTACATCATTTAAATTTGTTTTAAAAAAATCAACATGTAAAACATGTGCATATGATCAAACAAAAGCTTGAAAACATACATGTCTTTTGGACTACATTGTCCACTTGTTGTTTTTGAAGATTTTGAACATGTTTTGGTCCTACAACAGGTTTTTCAATCCTCTCGAAGCATGTAGGCACAAAAACATTACAAATTTTACAAATCATATAATGCCCTAATGCACCCCATTCTACAATTTTATTCACAAAAGTTAATGATAAGAATACATGTGTATAACAATTGCAAAAAAATGAAAATTTTAAAACAAAAACATACTTATTGAAAGTCGTTTAAGATATGTTGTTTTTTTATTAGAGTTTGACAAATCAAGCATGGGACAAACTTTTGTTGTGTGCTTCAATGTGGTTTACATTTTGTGAAATTTTTTTTTCACAATAAATGTAGTAGTATTCATTGGAATTACTATAAGAAATGCACATTTTTTTTGCCACCTCACCTTCCCCTAAATGACCCCAATTGTTTTGATGCCTACAAAATCAAAGAAGATTAAAAACATGAACTTGAATTAGTTGTTAAGAAAACCACAAAGGATTCAATCTATAACCACACATGTATACATACTTAAATCATGCATAAAGGAAAAATGAACAAACTTGTGATTCTATTTCTGTTATTGGACATGGGTCAATGGATTGGTGTTGTGTTTGTTATATATTGCCTTTAAAATATGGCATCAAATCACTCAATGGAACAAAAGAAGCATTTTCCACAGAATTTGGCAATCTCACATGCAAATTGACATCATAGAAAACCAACATGAAACCATTAAATGATATCAATCCCCATAAACGAGCCTTGAATATCACCTTGTGGATCTAAATAAAAAAATTCTAGTAGTTCAAGATTTCTTTTGAATTGTTTGAGATTTTCCTTCCAAGTTTCCCCTATGTATTTTGCCATCCTTATGCCTAGCCTTGCCAACAAACAAGACAAATTGTCAAACCATTGTGCCTTCATCGCAAATAGCAATGATAGGCTACCATGACTACCACTACATTCATTGGCTTTTGACAGTAGTGTAGACAAACTTTAAATAATAATCTGACCAAAATTTGGGCAAATCATTATACATATTGAACAAATATTTTTATAAATAGTGAGAACTATTTTATACTTATGACTTAAACAACTTGGAAATAATTTTGAGATGACCTTCAATAAGAAATTGAATATTTGAGTTTTGACCAAAAACCATAAACCATTAGCAACAATGAAAGAAAGGAAACCCTACTACATAAGCAAAAAGAAAAACCAAGCCACAAAATAATTAATGAGTGGTTTGAAAAACAATGTCAATTACATATGTTCAAGGACTTAATTTCAACAACAAAATGTAGGGTATTGACCACCTGCCACAACAAACAAACCACAAATACATGGGGTGATTAAATCAATGTGAAAGCAAATGTTGGGCAAGCCTATATGAAGGCCCACTATGCACTAGAATCTAAGGTTAGAAATAATTTGCACCATTGAGATTTACTTATGTCCCTAGCATCTAATGAATACAAACAAGATGAAAGAATATGTCTTTTTCATGACTTCTGAGAAATATAGGTGAAAATTAGCAAACATTGTAATCGTCTCACTAGACTCTTCTTTCCTATCAATTAGGGACAAAAACCCCTTCATTTTTTCCATATCTTCAAAGTAAACACAAAAACAACATTATTGTATAAAAGCTACATAATCTTGCAAGTTATGACAAAGGTGGATCACTAATGTGAATTAACAAGGAAAGATTAAAAAATAAAAATTCGTAACTAATTATGAGGTTGCTAAAGCTTACAAAATTAAATGTAAGTCAAATAGATGTTTTGCACTAAACAATCATCCAAGCAGCTAGAGCATATGATCACCCTAACTCCAAATTACCACCCTCATTACCTTGTTAGCCAACCCATAAGCAATAATATAAACATAGGTGCTCTATGTTTCTTGCATGCAAACTTTGATGCACTTGTCAAAATGCCAATAATATGATAGTCATGATATTGGTTGGCATTCATGAGGCATAGTTTATAAATTGGAGACCACAAAAGAAGACCATTCAATTATAGTATGTGCGTAATTATTATGTCAATTTTGGCCTCCACCAAAAAAAAGATAATTTTTTTGAATGTATTCATAATTAATAACATCATAAGCACCATTGATCACAAGAATAATATCATCATTTTCATCATGAATACATGTGATTATGTTCCATTATGTCCTCTTATTTAATCATTTGGTGCCATGAGTGTAGATAAGCATTCCAATAATCCATATCCAAAACTCCACCAAAACTTACAAAATTCTACATTTTGTCTGCATTCATTACATTGGGACTCAATCATAGTAGTGTCAACTATATAACACATAATAGACCATAGCACTGAAAAAGTCAATAATATCCACATCCAACCTACAACAAGCTTCACATCATTTTATGTTACATGCCCCATGAACCCCAAGGTACACAAAAAAAGGCCTAAAAAGAGGTAGTTGTTGTTCTTTCCTACACCTTCTTTCCCTATTGAAAGAAAAATTCTTGAACGTTGAGAAGCAAGTTTTGAAGTTGATGTACCAAGGCACACAACAAAACTTCTTCAAAATTTGGTAAATGGCTCCTGCAACCCAAGACGCCCAAAAAAAGCAGTGAAATTGGGTAGCAATTTGTTTATGGAAATTTTCATCATTTGGTAATTTATTCTCAAAAAAACACTATTCAATAAAAAAAAGTTTTTGTTTCCTTAAAAAAAACTCCAATTTTAGATTATATAAACTTCCAAACATCACCATGTCTCTACCCATTATTCAAGCAAGTAAAAAGATATATTTTCATACTTGGTTTATAGCCAAACCTAGCTAAATCTCCTTGTGAATGATTATCAATAATATCACAAAACTGAAAAAAATAAACATTGATGCCGAAAGAAACTCAACCTCCCCCCCTAGTTTGCAACAAGTTTTTCCACCCCCTCCCTGGCCTACAACATTTTCACAAAAATTTAAAACACAAACATTGGTCAAGATCTATTGTTATGTTTCAATGTAAAACAAAAAAAAAGAAAAAAAGAAAAAAAAAAACATTGATGTTCAGAGGAATTCAACCCTCCCCTTGGATTACAGCAAATTCTTCCACCCCCTCCCTGATCTTGCAATTTTTTCACAAAATTAAAAAAACGACACTGGTCAAATCTGTTGTTCTATTTCAATACCAAACAAAGGAAAAAAAAACTGACGCCAAGAGGAGCTTAGCCCTCCCCTAGGTTGCAAGAAGAAAAAAAAATTGCCACTCACAAAACCTTTGTTGACTCCTTGTTGCAATGACATACACAAAGTTGGAACAACTCTCAACTTCAACTGAAGATGCTCACCGCCTCCTTTGACCTGCAAACATACGCTAGTTGGGTCTAAGGTTGTTGAAATTGATACCACACAAAAGAAAAGGAAAAAACCCGGCCCTGGCCAACTTTCTTCTGCATCAACAACAAAGATTGTTCCAACAATTGAGGATGATTCCCCTCCCCCTTAGCCTGCCACTGCTCCCAGTTTCGTATTGCGATGGCACGTGTGAAAGATTGCTACAAAGGAGGATGATTTCTTTGCCATTATTGTCATTAATAGAAGGAGGAGAATAAGGAAAGAGAAAGAAAGAAAATGAGAAAAATGGGGTTGGAGAAGAAGACCTAAACAGAAGACAAGAAAAAAGAAAATCTGGAAGAGGCAAGCGAAGAAGATAAGGAGAGGAACAACCTTCTTTCTTGTTGGCTACATAGGTTACATCAAAAATGTTATATTAAAATTAAAAGGTGTTAAAAGCATGTGCTTTTTGAGATTTTCAAAAACCAAATTTTTCCAAATTTTTAAAAATTTTTAAAAATTTCATACACGGTTCAACTAAGTGATTTATTTTGTGACAAAAAATTGCCATTTTGCTAAAAAAGAAGTCCCCATTAGCGTTTTAGTATGGTGCAAAATTTTGCATTGTTGCAAACCTCTCAAATGGTATTTTTGAAAAATTTTCAAAAAAATCGTTAGACAAAGAAGCTAAGTTTGCCACATTTAGACTTTGTGGTCTCAAAGGTAGCCAAAAAGATTCCAATAGATTTTACAAAGTTGGTTCTGGTTTTGGTCCCGGTTCTTGGGTTTTCAAAATATGAGAGCTCGGATTTAGTTTCGATTCTTTCTGGTGAGGGCCGATTTGGCTTCCATTTCTTTTTTGGGTTTCAATTTACCTAGTTTTCAATTCTCAAGTAGTTTAGGGCCTAATAATCCCAGTTTTGGTTCTTGCCCGGTTAGGTTTTTAAATATCAAATCTATCAAATGCCATAATATTTTCTAAAAGAAGAAACAAAATTATTTCAAAAAAATTTGAATGTTACAAAGCCATTGGAAGGTGAAATTAAACACAACTAGGACTCATCGGTCCCCAAATCTGCCCTAATTATTTCAACCTTCAAAAAAACCCCCAAATTGACCCAAATTTGGCCCCAAAAACACCCCAAAATTCTGCCCTAACCTTAAATTAAAATTGAAACTATTTTGTTTTTTAAATTAAAGGTTGGTTCCAATTGTTTGGGCACTTAGGAACCGGCTCTGGTTTTACTTCCTGAAAATGAGACCAAGGGATCAGTTCCCCACCTAGTTCTGGTTCTTGACCGATTCATGACTCATGACCCGGTTGTGGTTAGGTTCTAATTACCTCAAGCCATACCCGACCCAAGTAACGGGATAACCAGACAACACTGGTATATTTTGACAATTACATTTTTCATAACAATTTTTTTTTTGGATATGCTTATTTTTTAGTAATTTTAGCAACTTGTAAAAATAAAAATCATTGGAAATTAAATTTGTCAAAACTGAATTTTTTTGGACAAAACAAAACAATATTGGATGAACCTATGTTGTAGATCCTACAAAAAGACCAATTCCCATCCAAGTCCTCCGACAATTCAATGGGGAGCTAGGTCTTTTTTTAGGCTTTTTGTTATAAAAAAATGTTACAAATATTCTTTCATTTTAATTTTGACTTTGATCCCATTATAAGATCTAAATATTTTTATAACATCCAATGCTGCAGTTTGCAAAACTAAATGAATTAGTAAGAACTCCATGGCCCACAAGGAAACATTTCAAGAACAAGGTACTTAGAAGAACTCAAAGGAACTAGGAATAGAAACTTTGGAGATCCAATGCAATGAGCCAAGCTTAGGTGGATTTGAACCAAATGGAAAGCCAAAGCTAAAAAGTCTCTTTTGGGAGTGTAAAAAAAAAAAAAAAAATCCAATTTTGTGATCAAAGTAACCCATCACCCCAAAAACAATCCTAACAACAACAACAATAATAATAGTAATAAAAATATAAAATCCCCTGTGGTGCACCCTAGAAATAATGAATATTAAGAAATTGCACTTAAAATATGTCTAATAGTTCTCTTCCTTTTGTCTCTTCTTTTTCTCCTCCTAATGTAAACAATGATTTTTCCCTGACAAATTTTGTCATTGTTTCAAAAACAAAATTGTGAAATGTTTAAATGTGCTTTTCTAGTGTAAATTTGAGAAATTTTGCTAATGTGTGCGAAAAAATTCGCCAATTTTCAATATAAAAATTTTGAAAATTAAAAAAAACCCAAAAACCCCATGACTGTAGATGGCAACAACAATAACAAAACCTCACGTAAACTAGGAATTTTGTTATAATTAATTAAAACTCAGTTGAGTTGACGATGTAAGGCCCACTTAAGGTGCGTTAGTGCGGAGTGGGACGGTGGTCACGGCCACCGTCGTCATCACCTAGGCTTTGGGTTCACGGACATAGGATACCGGTCTCCCCCAATATGCAATTCTTCCTTGTTAGCCGCATTTGTAGGCTCCTTTCAACAAGCCTCACCCTTTTTTTAAATTAGGTTGTTCTGTGACGCGATCATAGGTGCCATTCTGTCCAAACCTGCGGAAGGCGACGACAGTGGCGGGGACGGCAAATTTTTTTTTCCCTCTTTTCCTCTTTATTTTATTTTCATAAGTTGGAAAGATCATACCATCTACACCGTCCGTTGGTCGGTCGTTCGTTAGCAAAAAAACAAAGATTTAAAAAATGATAATTATAAAAAAAGATTATTGGGTCACCACATTGGCCAAGCGAATTCCCATGGCCACTACATGTGGTCAGCATTTTCTCTCTGGTTAGTGAGACTCCTAGTTGTCACCCACCCTCAAGACTTTCCTTTTTGCCTTTTTCAAAACATAAAATCAAATCCCTCGCCCAAAACTCAAGATGTTTATATTTTAATCTCACAATGGATGTGGGTGTGTATACCAGTGTTGGTCAGTTATTTCTTTTTTAAAATAACCATCAGGTAGGATTTTAAAATTAGTTTTGGGGGATCACATAGGTTATCAATATCAATGTCAAAAAAAGTGCTGAGTAGGTTATCAAATAATTAGTTAATAATTATTAGCTGACATGTCAATTATACATAGGTTTGATAGGGTTTTTTAATTTAAAAATTTGTTTAAATATATTTTTTGTATTAGTGTTTAAAGGTTGATAAGCTACCTAGATGATAATCAAGTCATCCAAATAGGTTATTAGATTTTGAGAATTCTATACGCAATCAATTATCAAATTAACCGATTATTCAAAAAATCAGGAACCAGTTGGTAGGTTTTTTATGATTGGCTTGGTAACTGGGTCAAAACTCAATGACTCTAGTGTTTTGCATTTATTTGAATCCGTCAAAATTATGGATTCAACTAATGGTTGACAACTGTGGTTATATTTCAAAACTTGTTATTTGATATTATGTGAAAACCACGGTTATGAATCTTAAGAACCACCCCAATAATCATTGGGTTATTTATAACTCCTGATAACTGCTGAACCTTGGTGTATACAAAGTTATGCAGATTACAATAATAAGCTATTTTTTCGTAATTTTCATTTCCAACTATTTTTCAATCCAAATAGAAAATACAAATTAGTATTGTTAATATGAAAATTAATTATTTTTATAATTATTTCATAAAATGTGTTTAATAATCTCAAAAATAATTTGACATTGTTCTATATATTAAGATAGGTATTTGTTTGTTTGTTTTTTGGATGTAACCATGCCATAACTCCCAAACTGTGCGGCCTTCACATTGCTTTTGGGTACCATTGGAAAATCCCTTAATAAGGTGGTGTGCAAAATTCGCTGTTTAGCGATTTTTGGACCAGTGGAGAAAAATTCATTGTATTTAGATCGATTGTCATTTTTGGAAATTAATTAAAGACAAAATGCGATTTTTGCATGAAGAACTCTCAAGTTAAGGCCACTTCTACAAGAATACTATTGAGATGGGTGACCTTATATGAGGCTTAATATACTTTTGCCAACAGCATAAGGCTCAGTAGTTTCCTTCTACCTTCTACCCTCCAAGGTTTGAAAATATTGCGTGCTTGTGCAGGTGGGTAGTAGGCTCTATGTTCAAATGTTATCTCTATGTTATATCAAACTTTCACAGTGGTAGGTCACCCATTTGCAAGAGCATTTTCACCTACGAACTATACAATAGGCGATAAGTTACTAATAACTAAGGGTGAGTAATAAATTGTGTTGTTGGCCTTTCTTATCAAGGCAAGGATATCATGTTTAGATTCATTACAGAGTATAGAAGCTTAAGGGATTTTGGCCTCTAGGTAGTAGGTCTAATTTCATTAGAGGATTTTGAAGATGATATTTTGGCTTGTGTTGAAACTTGAGACTAGTTATAGAGTTATGATTCTTGAAGGATTTTGGTTTTTCCTAGAGGATGTTTTTGAAGATTATATTTTTGCATGGTTTCAATATTTGAATTTTCATAATTCTTTTTTTCCTTAAGATACTTTTTGATGTAAATGGCAAGGCCACAGTGTGACATGCGCCTTGTTTGTTTGGGGGTTATTATGTAGGTTAAGAAAAAATAGGGGAAAAGCAAGGAGTACATTAATTGTACATGACTTTTCCTCCAATCATGTGACACAACGATATGAAGTCACTAAGGAAAGGAAAGATCCACAAAAGTGTTGATTGCTATCTATCAATCCCAAAAAAGTGGCCCAATATCATCCATTTATAGATCTTCATGTCACATACTAGTGAGATGCCATGAATTTACTTTTATTCATCTTCAAAGTTCTATGCATTTAGGGGTATGAAATTTGCAATTTTTGCTAGAAGAAAAAACATTGGGATGACATAAGTTTGGAATATTCCCAAAGATACCTTAATTTGCACAATAAACTTAAAGATTTGCAACCCAAATATTTTAACAAATTTAGATATTTGAAAATAATATAATCTATGTTGGGATCGCGAAGGACTTAGAGCATTTCTAGCGGTGCTCAGTATGTGACTTTGGACAATAAAGTTAAATGCCAAAAAGTCAAAAAATGCAGGATTAGCTCACAAAATTGGTTTTGGCTTAATGAAATAATGTACCTTGCAGTGGTTGGTAAATGGCACAACCAAGGTGTGCACCTACATAAAAGATTGCAGTATATACGATCTAATTGCTACTCATTGCTTCTAATTCGTCAATCATAACCACTAGTCTAGGGTTTTTGTTATTAGTAGTCGCTAACCTATTTGTAATTTTGGTTTGCAAACAAATAAATAATTAAATGTGGAATGAAAAATATTTTTACAATACTTTACCTATGATTCATGTTTAATCAATAATTATTTATGAAGAAGGCTAGCCATTTTTTTAAGAAAAAAAACTATGAGCAATGTGTCAAAATCCTAGAAAATAGAACTTGGTTGAAAAACAAGATTATTTTGAAACTTTCTAGACGACTAGCACACTTAAAGATTAATGTTGAAATTCTAAAATATTTAGAAGGGGGTTGCCGGACCATATTTCCCCAAGAAATTAATTATTTTGACAAAATTTGTCAAACATGAATAAAGGTAGAATATTACATACCTAGCACTCTTGGGGATGTTCCTATGACATTGGAAACTTCGTATACAGCTAGGGTTTAATTACAACCAAATTAGTAAGGTGCTTCAGAGACATAAACCGCACCCATATAAAGGTGTCCCATAGAACTGCATGCACATTGCACACATCATCCCCAAATTCCATAAAGTGTAAGATTTTCAATGTGTGTCAGTATTTCAAAGCAAGGGGAATCCACCCCCCCCCCTCCCCAATACCTCAAGACAAGGTGGACTAGAAGGTTGGGCCATGAATGCATGTCTAGATCCACATTGGCTACGTTCAAATTTGAGTAAGGGAACCAATTATATTGCAACTATCCCAAGATTCTTTATGATGAACTTCATATTCAAAATGAAGATGTGCTCATCGGGATCATGTCAAATTTCGTCTACTCAAAACTTTTCAAACACATTAATTTGGTAAATGTGAGATTTAATAATTCTAGATTTGTTCAATATATTTGATTAACATGGAGGTATTTTATTGTCATATGAATTAACTGAATGGGTGAGTCCCAAGTTTGTTAGGTCTAATGCATTTTGAAAATGCATCTTGAGTGAATATAGGGGTCTTTTTGCATGAGGTTATAGGTGTAGGTGTGTATATTTGCTTGTTTTTAGAAATTCAATCAATGAAGTGGGTATGGGTTAAAGTTATATGTGAAAAAGTTAAGGGAGAGAGGAAAGGGAGATTTGGGAAATTTTTTATTTTATTTTTTCCCCTTTATTTCAAGGAGTTGTTTTAGCTTTTTTCTAAAAATTTCAAATTGTTGCAAATTTTGAAATTGAGTTACCACCCTTTCATAAGGTCTCTTGGGAATTCTTGAAATAATTCTCTAGATAAGTAGGGGAAATAATCTTAATTTGCTAGATTTAGGGGCCCCTGATTTGGGGAATTCTTCCAAAATATTTGCCAAAAAAGTAAGGGAAAAAAACAAGCATAAAAAGCAACCAGATTTTATAAGACTTTTAATTTCCTATTTGTCCCGTAGCCAAACCTAGCTAAATCCTCTTGTGGATGGTGCCTAATGTGACTAGCTACCATCACAAATGTGAAAAAAACCCATTGAGTTGTTCCTTAGGTGGGGTGGGGTCCTTGTTCTTTTACCTCCTTCTTTCCAAGGCTTCTAAGCAAGTGGTGATGGGCTTTTGTTTTCCAAAATAAGTTAAATAGGTTTAGTATATTTTTTTTGTAACCCATATTTTCAATGCAAATCTTGACTCAATGTCAAATTGGTGCATTTTGTAACATATTTTCATTTCGTTCAATTAATAAATTAAGAATTGAAAAGCTAAGGTTCATTCTAAATTCATTAACGTGAATCCATCTCAAACATTCTTTCACGACATAGCCGTTCATGGCTTAGTTGTTTTTTTTTTTTCTCCTTTTGGCAATGAATCATTCTAATTGGCCCAACACATACAAAATTCAAACAAGATCCCCAAAAAAATTGTGTAGGCTCCCAAATAGAAGCCTCCATTTTAAAATATGAATTCCTCTATCCTCTAGCCACTAAATGACAAGTTCCAACTTCCAAGAAGATAATTGTGGTTAAGTGATATGATATATATTCACCCAATAGGACTAGTTGTTAAAATTAGGACTTTAAGATCATGTTTACAAATTTAAGATTCCAATATTTTTATGGGTTAAGAAACACAAGTAAAAAGTGTTGTAAGGCTACAGATTGGAAAAATAGATGTTTTTGACCCTAGTTTTCACATTACCCATGTTGCATATAAAGTTGGTATTTGGTTGTAGAATTTTATGTAGAAGACACCTTTATTGATTTTTTGGGGGAAATGAAATGGTTGATGAAATAATTAAATAACTTCCTTGCTCATAGAATTGAACACATTGTCATAAGTACATCTATTCAATTTTATTTTGGATTTTTGTCTTCACATTGTCAATTGTAAAATTTTGCAACTAATCCCATGAAAATAGTAAAATAAATGAAGTTTTTAAACCAATAAAAGCAAAATGGAATCCCATGCAAAATTGGTTTAAAAACTTTGTACATTTTACTACATTTGTAGCAAAATGGGATTTAGTGAAATAATGTTAAATTGGTTAAAAAAAACTTCGTACATAAGCATAAATTTGTTCAAATTTGGTTTTGTCTTCACATTATCAATGGTATAATCAATAACTAGCACAATGGAAAAATTCTACAAAATGTCTTAAGTTAATGCAAGAGAATAGTTTTTGGATCTTGGTCTTAACATTGTCAATGAAACAATTTAGTAACTCCTAATGACATGTGGAATGTGCACAATTGTAGAAAGATGTGCTAAGCTAATCCAAGAAATTTGGTTTTGAATCTTCGTTTTGACATTGTTGATGAAGTATGTAAGTACTTCCTATCATTGAAAAAAGGGCACAATTTCAAGCATAAATATATTAAAGTCTGATTTGGATTTTGCTCTTCACATTATCAATGGTATAATCATGTAATTACCATAGTTGCAAAATTCTACAAAATGTTGTAGGCTAATGCAAGAAAGTTTGTTTTGGATCTTAGTTTTGATGTTATTGATGGTATAATCATGTAATTACCATAGTTCCAAATTGAAAAGAATGTCCTAGGCTAATGAAAGAAAATTGGTTTTGGATTTTAGTCTTGACATTGTTGATGAAATATTGAAACATCCCTATGGTGAAATAATTATGCACAATGTTAGCCATAGATCATCACAAAATTTGGTTTGAATTTTAGTCTTCACATTATTAACAATATCGTTGCAAAAGTGTAAAGATATCTTAAGCTAATGTAAGAAATTTGGTTTTGGATCTTCATCTTGACATTTTTGATGAAATATTCAAATACTCACTGTGGTGAAATAAATATGCACAATGTAAAACATAAATCTATTAAAAATTGGCGTGCATCTTAATCAACATATTATGGATGGTCTAGATGGAAATTTGTAGAAAAATGTCCTAAGTTAATGTAAGAAATTTGGTTTTGGAACTTTGACTTGACATTGTTGATGAAATATTCAAGTATTCCCTATCGTGAAATAAATGTGCATAGTGTCCGACGTGAATTTATTGAAAATTGGCTTGGATCTTTGTCTTCACATTATGGATGGTATAGATGGAGAATTGTAGAAAGATGTCCTCAGCTAATGTAAAAAAATTGGTTTTGGATCTTTGTCTTGACTAATGTTGTGTGGCTATTCAGACCATTGGCTAGGAACTGGTTGTTCCCAATTAAGGTACCTAAACCTTACCCAAAACTAACCCCTAATTCTAGAACCAACTGGATTTGGAATCAAATGAAAAGGACTTGATTCTAGAATCGGCTTGGAACCACCCCCTCAGTTTAGAAATGTAAATTGTAATCACATTTGGACTTATACATGGGGTCCGGTTCCAACATGGGTTGAAAACTAGAACTAAACAATTATGGAATTAGGGTTTTTTTCATGCATGCATACATTATTATGGGATGTACCTTTAAATTCCCATGCCATCACATGCATTGCTATCATCGATACATTAATTCATGATTGTACAAATATTTTATTACCAAGTCTTTGCTAACTTGTGGTCTATTCCTTATGCCCAATGCTAAACACAAGAATACATGGAATAAGAAAGATATACATAAATCCCCCAGGTTGAAACCACCCAAATTATCCCAATACCTGGGTGGCCAACGTCAATGAGATAGGTGGCAAGTTCATGCCTTGAAAGTATCATTAGAAGCTATGTAATTTCACACAAAATCAACATAAAGGCCTACATACATGATTTTTAGATATGACTTTACCCTATTTTAAGTTCCACAGGTAGCATTCCCAATCCCATTAGTCTCCTAACAATCTACTTTAGAAACCATTGTCATTCAGAGACTTTTGATCGTGGACCCAATTGAATATGACCTGTACTAGTGGATCCTTGTGAAATGCCATCAAGGCTAAAGCTAGAGCTGTCACTACAACTACCATTTTTTACAAACTTCTAGGAACATTTGGAATTTTCATCACTCGTTGCCTCTCCAATCACTTCCCCGTCCATAGTTCATCTCTTTCATTGCAACCTTGTTTGTACAATTTGAGGAAAAAGCCTTGATGACCAACACCATGCAACTCTTTGTTGCATAATGCCAATGTAGTAAAATCGCCACAACTTGGTGATGTCATTCAGTCCATAGCAAGGTCGAATGTGGGCAGTAGTTGCTCATCAACCCAATGTAGCATGACAAGTGCAAGCTCCCCGCCTTGTCTATAATGCCCTACAATTAGTCCTTCCTTAGTTGTATCAAATTACTCCATGTAACTTTCTTTCCCACCCAAAACTAGACAATGGAAATGCAAATCCAAAACTTTGCCATCCCATGCCTCCACATAGGTGATATATATAAGAAGCATATGTTGATCTACTCCCCACCAAAAAAAATTGGCACCCTACACTAACTACATTGGGTTAATATGAAAGACAATGTTAGATCACAGTAGGGTCTAAAATTAAAATATTTAAATGGTTAGCATGTAGTTTTATTTTGGTTGAATCTATTATAAACAAATGATGGGGCTTTTTCTACGGACATTGAAGGCTCTTTGCTTATTGTAATTAACAAAAAAATAGCCCAAGTTCTCCTAGGAAATATGACTAGATATTTTTCCTTATGCTTCCTTGCTATGTAAAGGGGACATGTAAGGATTTAGAGGAAGGGTTCAAGGTGAGGACAAAAGAAGAAGAAATGGATCCTAGTGCACCTTTTTGCATCTTGGAAGTCGACTATTGCAAGCAAGTGGTGCAAACTCCAAAAGAGTGTGTGGCAAATGACCACACCATGGTGCACCCTAGTAGCTATCTTGCTTACTACTCACATTTCTTAAAGTTCTTTCAACAATGAGCACTAGTTAAAGAAGATTAAACCAAGTCATGGTTTTTTTAGAAGGAGGTGACAGTAGATAAATTCAAGGAGCAAGAAGGGCCATCTCGAAAAGAGTTGCAATGTGCTTGTGCATAGTGTCAATTTTTCAACATATATATTCCATTTGGAAGTAGACAAGATCTTGAATGATTTCCTAAGGTTTTACAAAATAAGATATAAGTTCTTAGCATGAGATGTTAAGTCTTCGTCTTTTGTAGTGAATTTTTCTATACAATAGATGGAATTTTGGAAACGCACAATGAATTATTGCACCAAGTGCAGTGGTTGTTGTTTATTATTACAGAGCTTGGTGGAAAGGAGAAATTCAGCCTTGACTAAGATTGGATGCCAATTATTATAGATCCCTTAAGGGGAAAAAAATACAAAGGGTTTACAAGTGATAAGAAAAATGAAATGGGAAGTTAAAAATAAATATGTGCTTTCACACCATAGGTATGGAAGAAGCAAAAGAAGGAAGTCTTTTTTAGCACGGAAAACACAAGTAGTCCCAAATCTACACCATTACTGTAATAGGTTTCCATCTTTTTTCAAGACATCGGTATAGGTACAAAAGCACATGGAAGGGCAAAAGCCATTGCAAGTTGCACTATGGTGATGATGGAGTAGTTCAAAAGGAGCATATAAAATTTTATGACTTTAACAACAAGTAAAACTATTTTTTGTTTAATGTCACTTGTAGTAGTCTTAATAAATGTGAAGTCTTTGACAACAATGGGGTTTGTGAGAGTTGAACAAATCAATTGGACAAAAAATTACATGAAATGTGTTTGGAAGTTCTATTAGGGGATGATTTTCTTTTGTGTTTTGGTTTGATTTAATCAAGGGGAACTAAATGTTACTAATGTAGTGTTTGTGATTTCAATTGACCTTTGATGGATCCTAAATCATTACAATGCAAGATGGGATAGAATTTCATGTGTCACTGGCCCCTAAAGGACTAGAGCTCATTATGAAGGGGGATGGTGGAAGCAAGATAGTAAGTTTTTGAAGGAATTTCCTCATTACTACCACCACCTTCTAGAGAGTTATGATTGTGTTTTTGTTAATGCCCTTGTCTCAAGGTAAAATTTCCATATGTTACAAGTGTTGAAGCCTTGCTTATTTATTTTGAAGTAACCATATTTATTTTTTGCATGAATTTTAAGTTCTTAACAACACATTTTACTTGAAAACTAATAGAAGGTGTTTTCTATTTTTTTTTTACAATGCTAGAGTTTTTAGTTGAATTGTTGATTTTATTTGTAGCAATTAATTTACTAACCAACTTGAGGAACATAGGTACCAAAACATGGAACTTATAACTCATGAATTTGGTTGAAACTATCACAACCTTGGGCTTGCGACCAAAATAAGGGCATGGAAAAGTGCGGGCCAAGAATGCAACCTAGAAGTCACATTCACACTCCTGGAAGTGCACGGTAGTGTGAGGGAATGAGCCCAAACACTCCCAAATGGATTTCCATTATGGGAGTTGGAGTCCCAATGGACTCTCAAATTTTCAAAGAATGATTTGAGGGGTCAAAACTCATTAAATTGAAGAATTCCTTATACCATTGAAAAACTTTTGAAATATAAATGTCTGACGTGAGCTCACATGATCCATTTGAGTGCTTATAACACAAGTTATGGCCGAAAAAAGAGCCGGGAGTCAAAGTGTCAATTTGATTCCTGACCATTAAAAATCAGGAATCGTTATGAATTATGTGCATGAAGGTGGCGTGCCACATATTGTTGGAAAATTCTAGATGAAAGTTACAACTTTGTTTAAAACCTCTCCTCATTCGGAGGTCCACACAAGAAGTTATGGGCCTCCAAAATTACAAAAGTCCTAATTTCGAAAATTTCGGGACTCTTGACTAGGGAGTCCCAAGAAAAATGTGGTGCAGCCCTTATGGCCGGTCATAGAGAATACTATAAGAGGGAAGGTGGTGGCTTCCTCCAAGTTCAGGCTGTGGTGAATCTTGTGAATCCATGTATGCCCATGGTTTGTTCGTGCATTGAAAGTGCTCCAATTATGCATAAACCAACTTGTTGTTTAATTTGTGTAGGTCCATATGAATAATTGACTTATTTGTCATTCATCCTAGTCCCCATCCTAGAGCTCCAACACGCCTTTCTTACCCCCGAAATGTTGTGAACTATAGAGCATACCCCAACTCCTTCTTTTGTTGTCCTGACTTTTGAACTTGTGTTTGAGTCTTTCAAGGAATTTGGAGGTGCATCACATGGTATCAGAGCTTTGGTAAGAGCTTGATCCATTGAGTGTGTAATCCAATGGCACCCAAGAGGAATCACAAATGAATTGAAGAGATTATGGTGGCAAAACCCACCTAGACCCTAGATGTTCCACTTGAAACTGGTATGGGGGAATAAGAGGACCATGATGACCATGAAAGTGAAGAGGAGTAACACTCCATAGTTCTTTTCATGCTAGAACAATTGGAAGTTTTGCTAAAAATGAATAAGTTTGATTTCATTGGGTTGGTTGAAGCCTTCAAAGGAGGATCTTCTAAAAATGTAAAATTCAAGCCTACTAAGCCTGGGAATTTTGATGGGGTCTAAAACCAACAAGTTGTGGATGCTTGGCTTGTAGAGATGGAGGATTATTTTCATGTTGCCAAAGTTGGGCAGCAATCTACCATGGAACTTGTTCAATCCTATTTAAAAGGCTATGTTTCAACATGGTGGAGGATGATGAAGCAAAAGGAAGGGAAGACCCATGGCTACAGATGGGAATTCTTCAAGGAACACATTGAGTTGGAATTAATTCCAAAATTTTTTGATGAATGACATTTTTTGGAAGTGGTTTGATGATTTTGTGGTCATATACATAGATAACATTTTGGTCTATAACAACTTTATGGAGGAACATGTGAAGCATCTTCGAAAGGTGTTCCAAAGGTTGAGAGAAAACAAATTGTATGTTAAATTCAAGAAATGCGAATTCGGGGTGACAGAAATGGATTTCCTTATACATATGATCACCCAAGAAGGCTTAAAGATGGATGACCACAAGGTGAAGGAAACTTTGGATTAGGAGCCACCTAGGTCGGTTCTTGCCTTAAGGTCATTCCTAGGATTAGGCTCCTATTATCACAAGTTCATGAAATTTTTTGCCAAAATAACCACACATTTGACAAACCTTTTGAAAAAGTCATTTTGAAATTATGATTAGGATGAAACATGCAATGAGGCCTTTGAAACCTTGAAAAGCATTTTGGTGAAGGCACCTATGTTGAAGTTGCCTGACTTTGACAAGGATTTTGAAATCCATTCTGATGTTTTTGACTTTGCAATTGGAGGAGTCCTAGTGCAAGATGGAAGGCCAATGGTATTTGAAAGCAAAAAGTTGAGCGAGATGGAGTGAAGGTGGCCAACACATGAAAAGGAAATGTGGGCCATGATACATTATTTCAAGACTTGGGGCCATTACATAAGCTTCAAGGATGTGGTGGTGTGGATTGATAATGTCACCTTGAAATACTTCGCCATTCAACTAAAGTTGTCATCAAAACAAATGAAATGGCAAGACACATTTGCCTTGTTTAATGTGGACGTTCGACACAAGCTTGGAAAGGATAACATGGTGCCTAATGCACTAAGTCAAAAACACCAACTTAAAGTGGTGTATGTGGGGGAAATAGAGCTTCGAAAGGAAGTTCAATTGGTGAGTTGTAGTGACAAATTTTCCAAGGAAATAAAACAAAACATTCAAAAAAGGATCAAGTTGCACTTCCATTTGTGAGATGGATTGTTGTGGTATAAGCAAAATTAGCTCTATGCTTTGAAAGGGAGGCTTAGGGATGTGCTTTTGAAGGAGTGTCATGATGGGTCCTTTACGAGCCATGATGGTGCAAAGTGCACCAAACATTCTTCAAGAAAATGTATTATTAGCCTAATTTGAAAGACGATGCAAAGGAATATATGAAGACTTGCTTGATTTGTCAACAAAATCGAACATTCAATAAAAAAATAAAATGATTATTATGACCCTTATTGATTCCTAAAGGGTTGTGGGAAAGTGTATCCATGGATTTCATGGTGAGTTTGCCACCATTAAGGGGATTTGATGCGATCATGGGGTGATGGTGGATTGATTTAGCAAGATGGCACACTTCATTCCCACCAAGGAAAGTGCCATGGCCCAAGAGATGGGGAGGTTGTTCTTCACGCATGTGTTCAAGCATCATGGCCTCCCCAAGGACATTGTGTTGGATTGAGATTCCAAGTTCACAAGCAAATTTTGGCAAGCCTTGTGGAAGTGCATGGCGTTAGAGTTCAAGATGAACACCTCATTCTAAACGGATAGACAAATCATGAACCTGGTTAACCAATAATTCCTAAGGAATTGTGTGGTGGTGGATCAATAAGATTAGGTGGACCATTTGGAGTTGGCCAAGTTTTGCTAAAACAATTTGGAGCATTTGACAATAAGGGCCACCCGTTTTCAAATGGTGATGGGAAAATCACCAATTGTGCCTATGATTTGGGTCGCACATGGGCAACCCCTAAGGGATGCAAATGAGGAAGTGCCAATGGTCACATAATTTGATGAAGAAAGGTGGTGCTTGTGCGAGATGGCTAAGGCTAATTTTGAGAAGGCGCGAAAATGATATAAGGATTTTGTGGACAAGTTTTGACAGGAAGTGAATTTTGAGGAAAGAGATGAAATGTGTTGAACATAAAAAATTTCTGGTTGTTAGAAGGCTTGAGCCACAAGTTTTTGGGCCCATATGTGGGTCTAATTCAAAGTGTTAGAAAATAAATTCCCCAACATTTACAAACTAAAACTACTAGAAAACCTTAAAATTCAACCCATAGTTCATGTTTCACTATTGAAGCCAGTTGTCAGTGATGACTCAAGGCATAATTGAGAGCACAATTCAAGGCCTCCACCTGGCCTCATTGATAATGAACCAAAATTTGAAATGGAGGTCGTGTTCAAGTCAAGGTAACTAAAGGGGTGGGAGTGGGAGTATTTGGTCAAGTGGAAAGGATACCATCCAATAAAGGCATCTTGGGTGAATGAATTAGACATGGAACATGCCCAAGAAGCCATAGAAAAATTTCACAATAGACCGACAAAGAAGCAAAATAAACATAGAATGTGATGAAGACATCACCTTTTTTTTAGTGGGGTAGGAAATTACACAAATGTACCATATCAAGTTGTAAGTGAAATAAAGGCTAAAGACTTCCAAGAGATTACATCATGAACATAATGAATATTACTAAATAAAGTTGTCAAGTGACATGGGACAAATGGAATTTCCTTGCATAAGCTCAAATCAAAATCAGACTTCCACTTTGGGGCTAAGAAAATTTTTGGCCCCAAAAGAGGAGGCAAACAAGGTGAGCTTGTGAAGATGCACATATGCTTAAAGTGCATCCCGAAATGTTGGCTGGTAATGGTAGCCAACGTAGGGAGTCATGACCTCATTCTCGTATAATAATTGTGTAACTTGGGATTGGGGTTTTGAAAAACTTTAGCGTTCCTTCTCATGCCTTGATAAACATACCTTTAATTAGGCTTGATTATTGTGATTGAGGTGTAAGGTTGGGAAAGGAGTCATGTTAAGTAATTTAGGTCAAGATTAAACTTGGCTTGAGTTCTTCATGAGGGGAAGGATTAAATAATTGCCTCCCAAATGAAAGCTTCGTCAATTAGGCTAGTTTAGGTCTTTTGACAAGGCAAAGGTTAAGGGTTTTTTTAAAAACCCTTTTTGGACCTGCCAAAAAAGTTTTAGAAACTTGGGGATGCTTAAAGTAGCTTGAAGTAAGGTCTTGATGTAGAAGTTGGTAATTAATGATCATGGATCCAAATGAAAGCAATTGCATTGAAGAAATAATTTCTAAGTGTCAATGAGGACATTGACCTCTTCTTTTGGTGGGGGAAAGTGTCACAACCTTAGCTTTAAGCTTATGACCAAAGTAAGGGCATGGAAAAGTATAAGCCAAGAATGCAACCCAGGAATCACATTCACATTCTCGAGAGTACAAAAGAGTGTGAGGGAATGAGCCCACACACTCCCAAATGGACTCCCATTTTGGGAGTTAAAGTCCCAATGGATTCCCAAATTTTCAAAAAATGATTTGAGGGGTCAAAACTCATTGGATTAAAAAATTCCACATACCATTGAAAAGTTTTTGAAACCTAAATGTCCAAAGTGGGTTCACATGATCCATTTGAGTGCTTATAGCACAAATTATGGCTGAAAGTAGGGTTGGGAGTCAAAGTGTTAATTTGACTCCTAATCACTAAAAATCAAAAATTTCCATGAACTATATGATGTAGGTGGTATGCCACATATTGTCGGAAAGCTCTAGAAAAAGGCTACAACTTTTCTTTTGACCTTTCTTCAATTAGAAGTCTACACAGAAGTTATGGGTCTCCAAATTTGCGGGAGTTCTAATTTTGAAAATTTCAAGACTCTTGACTTGGGAGTCCTGAAGAAAATGACATTTGGGTGCAGCTCCTATCGCCAATCATAGAAAATATTTTAATGGGGAAGGTGGTGGCTTCCCTCAAGTTCGAGTTGTGGTGAGTCTTGTGAGTTTGTGTATGCCCATGGTTCGTCCATGCACTAGAAGTGCTCCAACTATGCACTTACCAACTTATTATTTGGTTTGTGCAAATCCATACGAATAATTTACCCACGTGTCACTCATCGTAGTCCCCATCTTGAAGCTCTAGCATGCCCTTTTTACTTCCAAAATGTTGCAAATTAAGGAGTTTACCCCAACTCCTTCTATAGTTTTCACTTTCAAATTCGCATTTGAGTCTTTCAAAGAGTTTGGGGGTGTGTCATGCATGGACAAGGAAGAATATGATAAAAAATAGTTGGCCTTGGGATTAGATGATGAAGAGATTTGGTTGGAGCATCGTTGAATTGTTGCAATTTATGTAAGTGAACCCATTTGATTATGTTCAAGTTCATTTGCTTTTATTTGTTTTACAAGTTTCTTGTTTTCATGTGCATGTGATTCTTGGGTGGTGTGTTGTCTATGCAATTGATGTATCCATATGTCATGTTGTGTAGAGTCCATGATCGATGTTGTTTTAGTTTAATCAAAATGTAAGTTTTACAGTATTGATTAGATTTATAGGTCTACCCATTTAAAAGTGATGTGTCCAATGATAATTGATCTGTTTGATTCCATCAGTCATGTGATGGCATTTCAATAACATTTTCTTTTCATACTAGGATAAGCATGATTTTTCATTTCATGATGTAGTTTAGCTCTAATCAAAAGTTGTTTAAATTGATGCCATTGAACAACCAATTGACCAAAAAAAACATTTGGGCAAATCATATGTTCAATCAAATCATGTAATTTTGACATATGTACTTTGTGGCAATCTCATTGGATTAAATCATTTCAATTGTTATGTTCATTGATTAACTTGTGGTCTATTTGAGAACACATTTACATGTGATCTAACATTTTCCTCTCCCACTAGGACAAGGTAGATTTTGCATTTCATGATGTAGTTCAACTTTGGTCAAAATTGGTGGAATCGATGCCATTGAACAATCAATTGACACAAATAAATTTTGGTTAGATCCATCAATTAAATTAGATCACAATTTTGACATATATGTATTTTTTGGTAGTTTAATTGGATTAAATCATTTCAATTGTTGTGCTCAGTAATGTTCCCATGATCTATTTGAGAACACAAATGGAATAATATAGTGGAAAAAAATGTTATTAATTGTCGAAATTGATGTTATTAAACAATTAATTGATAAATAAAATAATATGGTTGAATCAATTGTTTTATTCAATGATTTTGTTACTACATGAATGGACTTGTAAATTATTTTTTGCAAGTAAGATCCTTTTACACAATGCCAATTAATTTAAAATTAGGTCAATATTATGAGAAGTTAAATCATATGATGATTGACTTGTTGAGGAGGCAAAATGTAAGTGGTAGTAAGATCCAAGGTGGAATTATAATTAATTCCAACCTACTGCTTAGTGATGTTAATCCAATATTATAGTGGCAGTCCAAGATTCCTTTGGTTTTTGGTCATTTGATCACATGTAGAAATATTTTAGGTGATACTCTAAGTGTATTGTGCATAATATTGTGGTACTCAAAATTAACTTGTAATATGAATATAAGTATTTTATTTTGAAGCTTTATTTGTTTTGGAAAAGGTTACAAATTATCACATGGACAAAGATTCAAGAACACACCACCAAACCTATCCACGTCAAGGTTAAGAAATAACCACAAAATTGACACCTTGGAAGGTCAAGTACTTGAAAGCAAGAAAGAGTCTTTGTTTTATCATGATTGGATTCAATCCACTAGCTCCCTATGTGGACATAAGTCACCATACTTTGTTCAACTTTGTGCAAATAGAAGGTTCAATTTGTGAACCAAGCTTGTAGTTGTCCCCATTGCATAAATCCACATGATTCACCACCCATGGATGTTCATGTAGTGAAACCCTAAATAGTAGTAGATCTCCTATGTCAAGATGATTTATGCAATAATCAGGTAGTGGATCTAACATGTAGATTATAGTTAAAGGAATTGAATAAGGGAGGCTGCATCTTGGAATAGAGCTTTTATCTACTCACAACCTCCAAAACAATGACAACATAGTCTCTTTGTCATTAGCATTAACCCTTAACAAAGACATTTGTATTGATGCCAATTTTGCTTTTGCAACACAAAGGTGAGCTACACTAAAAACAATGGATTGTAAAGCTCTTATACACTTTTAGAATGCAAGTTTTTTCATTCATATGATGATTATATCCATCAAATGACTAACCCAACAACATCGAAAGCATCAACATCACAAACACAAATGTGAAAGAAAAAAAATGTTTTACCTTTGGGCATATATGCATGATAGCTCAACGTTCTTTTACTCCTCATGTGCCTCGCCCAACATTACCACAAATGACCTAACAACCTAGCATACAAGTGATGGAAAAGAAGATCGGCATTGCTAACGATCCAACATTAGGTCCTTTAATAAATGTCAACATCCCTTGTTATAATTTGCCTACCAAAAGGGTGCATTCACAATAAAAGGAATTAATGGGCCCCAAGTGCAAGTCTTTTCTAAGGTTATGTTTTTTCAAGTTTGAAACATGACCTCCATGTTTTGGACAGGGCCCATTATTGGATGATAATGCCAACTTCAAAAGTTTAATTCACATGTGTTTCCATGAGTTTTTGAACAATATGTAGTTAAATCTATTTTTTTAATGATAAAATTTCAAGTAAATCAAATGTGTAGATTTCAAGAAAAGCAAATATGTCAATATTTTTTAAATAATGTGTTTCAAACCTTCAATGATATATTATACATTGACTTTATCAAACATACCTTTCTTTAGCATCATTCCAAACAAGTAATGTTATATAACACATTCAATATTCATGAAAATGCAACCTTGCCTTTGCTTATACCAAAATATATGTTTTTCGTTTGAATTTTTTCAAATTATGTAGTTTTAATGATTAAAACCACATTTAGACACTAAAAAAAACTATCATGGATAATTAAAATAAAACATATATTCAAATTTTTAATGATATCATGTCTTCATAATCATCAATATATGGTCATCCACAATTTTTTAGAATTAATGGTTTGGTTTTACATAAAATAAAGGACATTCAAAATTTTAACACCCTATACACATCAAACTATCCACTCCTTATTATACACTTTATGACCAATGAAACATATCAAAATTGCACAAAATTCATTTTGATGAAAATTTATAAGTATACAAACATTATAAAAGTGATTTCATTAAATTATATTCCTTACGACTCATGTAATCATTTGTCAAAGTCATTGGGGTGTAGGATTTTATGCATGTACATGTGGTCCTTGGCTCTTTTTACTGTGAACGCACCCAAAAGAGAACTCTCGTATTAGTGTTTTGATTTCATCCATTAATGTACATCCATTGAAACCTTACATGAACAATTTTTATTTTTTCATTCAGTGAAATTTTCATCCAATGATGATTTCATTGAATTTTCGATATTTCATCCATATGTAAATTTTCATTCATGTACTATTTCATCCAATTGATAGATTTCATCTAGTCATGAACATCATTAACTATTTCATCCAATCAATAGATTTCATCTAGTCATGAATGTCATTGATTATTTGATCTAGTCAGTAGATTTCATCTAGTCATGAATGTCATTGACTATTTCATTCAATCAATAGATTTCATCTAGTCATGAATGTCATTAATTATTTCATCCAATCAATAAATTTCATCCAGTCGTGAATATCATTAACTATTTCATCTAATCATGAATGTCATTAATTATTTCATCCAATCACTAAATTTCATCAAGTCATGAATGTCATTGATTATTTCATCCAATGATTAGATTTCATCTAATCAAAAATATCATCCATTAGTACACATACACTATGAAACCCTACATCAATTTATATGACAAATTTCATCTAGTGACCCCATATACTTGAAATTTCATCCAATTTGTGATTTCGTTCAATTAAAATATATTTCTTCTAATCAAGATTGGTTCCATTGACACAATTTATTATGTCATATACTTGGGGTATAATGGTGCCCATTGGTGGCAAAACTTTATCACTCATGTTTCAAAATTTATGGACCCATGCCACATTTCTTGCATTTGAAAGACCCTTGATGGGTGTTTCAAAATACTTCCTTTTGAGTATTTGGGTGGGTATTTACTACACTCCAACTTAGAAACATGGCCTCAAACTGACTCAAAAACCACACCCCTATCATGTGTGTAGTCCCCAACAAACTTGACAAGGCTTTAGTATACTTTTTTATTTACACCTTCAAATTTGGTTTGCTATCATTTCTTAATAAATTGAAGTATTTTCTTATTTGGACAATTTTGCAGATCCAACACAATCCCAAAATACACCAATTCTAATAGTTATTATTAATGGATGAACATGGAAATTGGTCAAAAGATGCATCTAAATTATATTGATTAAAACACACCAAAATCTCTTCATGCAAATGGTTCTAGTCATAACATTTCCATATGTGTAGGAGTTATTTGTTATGCGGGACAAAATTTTGATGTTTATGTAATACTACCAAAATACTATTCATATTCATATGCATGGATACATCTTAACATTTTTTTGATGTGTTTGTTGCATATAACAAGATTGTAATTTCAAAAATTCATTAAAAAAATTTGGTAGTACATTATATGGTATTTTATTCTAAAAAGTGTAGAGAAAACTACATGGGAGAGTATTTTTTAAACATTCAAGCAAACCATGACCAAAACATATACATCATGCAAAGGAAGGAAGGCATGAGTGTATTCTTAGCATTATAGGTTGATGATTTATTAATCATTAGTAAAACTTGAAGGCATTAAATGAGGTGAAAGGTCATTTTGTTGCATGAGTTTGAGATGAAGGACTTGGTGAAGTAGCATATTGTCTACGAATTGAAATAACAAGATACCAGTTGGCAAAGAACATTTGATTAGGTCAATTGAAATACATATGTGAAAAAATGCTCCAATTTGGTGTGAATGATTGTAAACCAATTTTCACACCACTTGATGTCAACATCAAATTCCTTACACCAAATTTTAAAAACATGACAGATATGCAATGCAAAATAATGTAAAATGTCCTTTATCGCAAAGCTGTGGGTACCTTGATGTATGTTATATTGCCACAAAACCTGATTTGGTTATGGCTGTGGGAACAATATGCCAATTCATGCATGGACCATAGATGGACCACTAGCAAGGTGTGAAAAAAAACTCATTATTTGAAGGGAACTAGGGTGAAAGCATGGTAAAGCATACAAAAAAGGTTGACCAAAAAATATCAAGTTTAAAAAGAGGCAATTTTTCACAAAAACACAAAAAATTAGATTCAAATTTTATTTAAATTTTATTTTGAAACTATTGAGCCTTCAATTGGGTTTATTGTAAGTCAACTACACAATTTCAAAAAACTTTAGAATAATAAAAGTAAAGAATAAGTACGTTTGCAAATGACTAGTCAATATGGTGTTCAAACCTACTTTTTCTTTGAAAATTTAATGAAATATACATGCATGAAGTTATAGCATAAAGATCATTGTATATTCAAGGGCATCACCAAAAAATAAATTTACTTTTTCTTTGGTAGAATATACTTGACACATACTTGAATCAAATCTTACACTATAAAAAGTAGGTTTAAAAAGCTACTTGCATGTAGAAAAGTCTATTTGAAACCTACTTTTACAATGCAAAATTTAAAAATTAATGCGTAATAATGAATCAATATCTTGTTATTTATCATTCAACTAAAAAGATTGAATGTATAATAATTTTTTGATGGGTTTTGGTCCTATTTTTTGTTCACATGCCAAGTAGATTAGCAAGTACTTTTAGTTGTACACTTTACCATGCTTTCACCTACTAAAGATTACTGTCTTTAATACAAGGCCATGGACAAACAAACAATTTGTGGATATTGTCACTCAAACTAGGGCAAGGATTGAAGCACAAAAAAATCCATCACAAGTTCTGCCTTTCCTTTGAATGGTGGAGTAATAAGTTGGTCTTCACATAAACAACCTATGGTTGCTGTTTCCACAATGGAGGTTGAGTACATGGTTGCATTACAAGCTAGAAAAGCCATGTGGCTTTGGAGCTTTTTAAATGAACTTGGGTTCACCTAAGAAAATAGAACTATCATATTTGTTGACGGCCAAGGCTGCTTGTCACTCATTGTTCTATAACTAAGCACATAGACATTCAACATCACTATGTTCGTGCCATGGTGAATCTAAGAGCAATCCAATTTGAGTACATCTTAACTGAGAAGATGGCTGTAGACATGCTAACCAAGGCCATTCCAAGGGAGAAACATTGTTGGTGCATGAAGATTTAGGCCTAGAATCTCTTGAAAGCAAATTTTAATCACCTAGTGGGAGGGTTAAAAATGAAGTGATTAATTAATTATGTATTAACAAGTTTTTAGAACTAGATCACGAGCAATGGTGGTAAGAGAAAGATGCTTATGATGGATCACCAGTGACCTAGCGATGATTACAAGTTATTGTTGGTTTGTGGTGATGGTGATGGTCAACTTAACATAAAACACTTGTAGATTACTAGTAGTACTCAATTAGGAATATACTAT
>Ga0209611_10001893_pt1 | contig 36361 bp, 28 predicted proteins | sample S1TSphgellanicum_3_FD_187693 | JGI IMG/M metagenome (GOLD analysis project Ga0209611, IMG submission 187693) | Host-associated microbial communities from peat moss isolated from Minnesota, USA - S1T2_Fc - Sphagnum magellanicum MG (SPAdes) (version 2) | ecosystem: Host-associated > Plants > Peat...
AGACCTCGGATCGCAATGCGGTCTGAAGCAAAGTTGTAGATCTCGTCGAGACCTTTCCAACGGTATGTCGCACGTTCTCTGCAGCCAAGTATTTCGGGTCGATTCCCGACTTTTAGTGGTCGGGAGTCAAAACTGGCAGACTCCCGGGAATTCGACTCCCGACTCTTCTTTTGGCCATAACTTGTGTTTTAGATGTCCAAATGAGCAATGCGAGCCCATTTTAGATATCTACGCTTCAAGAGCTTTCCAATGATATAAAGAACGTCACAATCCATTGAGGTTTGACCCCTACAATCGCTCTCTGAAATTTCGGGAGTCCACCGAGACTCCATCTCCCAAAGTGGGAGTTGCCTTGGGAGTGTGAGTGTTCACTCCCTCACACTCCCTAGCACTTTCTTACGCTCCCGGGAGTATGTGATGTGACTCCCGGGCTTCCTCTTGCCTTAGCTCCTGGGCTTCCTCTTGCCTTAACTCCCGGGCTTCCTCTTGCCTTAGCTCCCGGGCTTCCTTTTGGCTTAACTCCCGGGCTTCCCTTTGGCCCGCACCCTTGCAATTCCCTTTGCCATGGTCGCGAGCCCAAGCTAGGGTTGCGACACTCTCCCCCACTAGAAGAAGAAGTCAATGTCCTCATTGACACTTAGAGTTTTTCTCTCTCACGGTTGCACTCTCGGGAGCATGCGATGTGACTCCCGGGTCTACTATTAGGCCCGCACCTTGTAACCCCTTTGCCTTAGCCTTGAGCCAAGGCTAGGGTTACGACACTCCTTGTCAAATGCACAACAATTTAAAAACTTAAGGAAAAGAAGCAAATAAAATGTTACAATGGATTGTGTGGCATCATGGTGGGACTTAAATTTATTTCTTGAATTAAATCCAATCAAAGGAATCTTCTTCCAAGTGAAAAAATGGAAATTAGAGTTTGTAATTTGTTTTTCATGTCTGAGTTGTTGCCTAATGTACCCAAGCAACAACTCGATGCCAAATTGAAACAAAAGTTAAAGCTACATCACCTTATCATGAATTATATGATTCAAAAGGAAGGGCACAAAGAAGTGAACTTATGATTCAAGAGAAAAGGTAGTAAAAAGATAATGATTTCTCACATTTAAGGATGTTATAGTTTTTCTTCAAGACATACCAGGTGCAAAAAGGCATTAGAAATAGTCTTGAATAAGGACCTTGCCCTCTTGAAGCAGTTGCATTCCATGATGTTGATTATGACAACAATTCATCATGTTTCAAAAGAATCATCATAAAATTAACTAATGTATTATAGAAGCATTTTTTGGCCAAATTAATCTTTCCAACTAGTCAACATCCACTTCCATTAAATTGGGTATGCATATCCCAACCAACATTTCAATTGAATTTGGCATTTGCCCTTAGCCATGGTTCTTGCCACCACATGAGAAACTTCAAATGGAACTTACGATGTGCCATGATTATTTGTTAGATATACCTACTCCCACTTGTCAAACTAACTTCAATGTCATTCAACAAATTACAAACATGGCCAAATTAAAGGAAGTATTTCATATCCAAATTATGAAAAAGGCAAATGACCAAATGAAAATAGGTTTCCCAAAGCCCATTATTCAACCTAAGAGAATTCCACAGAACTTATTGGACTTATATTCTATAAACAAAGACACATTTAATTTACAATCAATGAACCTCACACAATTGAAGAACAAAATGGAAAAGACACTAGAAGAAATGTTGTCCATTTTAACCAGATTTTTGCAACTACTATGCAATTAATGTCCAAACCAACTTATTTTATGACTAATAGTGTATTAATCATATGTGTCCATGTAATTGCAACTTGTTGTAATTACATATGCAATTATAGGAAAGGTTGAACCACATTCTAGAAGTAAATGCAATTACAACTTATGACTAATATGATTTTCATTGAAAATGTAGATGAAAAGTGAAAATTTTAATCCAATTTTGATTGCATCCTTTGATAGATGATAACTTCTTTTTTTTGCATTTACAATGAAAAGTATTACAACTGCAATAATATATTCTACCACATGTACAAAAAAACATAGACCACACATGGCAAACTTTGTTATTTCAATTGGAATATTATCCCTTCAATGTACCCATCCATGGGTCTTCTTTGCAATTATCCATCGGTCTTTAATGATGGGTCAAAACATGCTAAAGTAAGCCAAAAAAATAGTCCTCAAATTTTTTTTAAATAAGAATTTGTGACAAGTAGATTAGAAAGTAGGTGATGCCTTATGAAATTGTCCTTTTGAACTACATGAGGGCATCAAATGTGATATGTTGAAGTTTTTGAAAATTTCAAAAGTTGTATCAACCTTTTTTTAAAACCTAATTTCAATCTACTTTGCAAAATTTGCTAGTTGGGCACGTTGTGGCAAAGTAGATTGAAAGTAAGTAAAAAACAAAAAAATTGGAAATCTCATTCATATGTTGCATTTTGAAAGGGTTTGGGGCATGATTTAATCAATTAAGTACATGTAATGCACTTTAATATCACATCAAAAAATATGTTTAAGATGCCAAATCTAGGTTTATGGAAAATTTACTTTTGAGGGGCTTCACATATTCAAATTCCAAAAAATGTGTATTAAGGTGCATAATGTCTCAAACATTAGTAACACATCATTTGAATTATTTGATTTGGAAAATGTGCAATATAAACCAGAATAATAAACTTGTAATAAATAAATAAATTAGCGAGAGTAGTAACATACCTTAAAAATAACCGTCTTTGGTTTATTTAATATGATAAGTGTTTCCCAAAATTTATTGTATGACTAAAATGCCTAAAATGCAAAAAAATCCAAATCTATTTTTACTTGCTGGTAGGGATGACCAATTGCCCTACTTTATTTTACTTACACCTTGATATAATATCTAATATCCAGTAGTTTGTTAAAAAAGGCTATTAATTCTTAGTTGGTAAACTAAGTTAAGTAAGTTTAATAGGTTACGTTAAATTAAGTAGGCCTATGTACATTTGTAGTTTAGCCTAGCTTGCATACTTAATTAGCTAGCCTAAGTTATTTATAAATAGTAGTAGGCTAATTTACTAGGTGTAGCTAATAGGCTAGGCTATGAAGGTTAGACCTAGTTAGGTTAGTTAAACTAGGAGGTAGTTGGTAGGCTAGATCATTAATTAATTAATAGACTAGGTAGTAGGTAATAAGTAGGATAAGTAATAAGTAGGTTGATTAGTTTATTGTGTGAATATGTGATCATGATGTTTTCATATTAATTAATTGATTAGGTTAAGTACAAAATAAATAGGATCCTACCTACCTATTTAGCCTATGCTAAGTAGCTTATTATACCTTAACCTAGCCTAGAATAGGTTGCTTATTATAATTTAGTTTATGATAGATTATAATTAAATAATTATAATAATCATTTATTTTAATATAAATTTTAATTTTTGTAAATATAATATAATAATTACTATAATTATAATATATATTTTTTGAACAAATGGAAAATTACCACATGTTTTATGGCCATTGGCTCTTGAAATCACCACGTGGTTAAATCCATCAATGGCATAATTGGTAGCATGCGATTATCCCAAATGTAGTTGCAAACGCAATTGCAAATTGAGGTTCCATGTTATACTAAGAATCATCTATAGTAATGGATGAAAAATTATAACCTAGTTGTAAAGTTTGTGACTACACTTTCAACTTCATGGCCATGTCAAGTCTTTTGTGACTAACTGTTTTATGGCATTTATACAAAGCAACTAGGCTATTTTTAATTATATGTGTCTGTTATAACTACAAATGAATCACAAATTCAATTGTTGATTTTCAAATTTCTTCGAGTGAAAGGAGGTCAAATCCAAATTTTAGATAAAAAATCTTGGCAACATATGGTGAATTGATGTTGTCAAGACATGTGGTATGCATGTTGTCAATTATTTTTTCATCCCATGTATCGCCAAAATTTCAATTTAATCCTCATATGTTGGAACTTATCTACTTGTGTTTGTTCACATGTGTAGGACCAACCAAAAATAAGTAAACATCACACCAATGTTGTTTAAGTGATAGTTGCTTCAAGTACAAAATCCCAAATATGTGGATGTTGAATTTCAAGGTCTTTATGCACATATAGACCTTGTCATCCTTAGTAATGTTCATGAAGAGATTAGAAGGAATTGGGAAGAAAAACATGTTACCCAAATGTCTAATCATGTGAAGAAACAAATGGACCAATTTGATTTGGAGCATTATCCAAAACTTTTGCACTTGAAATGGCAATGGCATCCTTTTTACCAAGTATTTGTAGTAGATTCCATTTTATAGCATTTGCTCCCAAAATTTCCCCTTACACATACCATTCAGGAAAGAGAGGGTGTACATGACATTGTAATTAATGAAAACCCAGTGGCAAGCACATATCCAATGCCATGGTTAATTTTTTTTGTATGACTGTCTTTGCTTTCTTCCATAGGTGGAAAGTGTTTGTTGTCACATCCCCAACATGGTGCAACACACATGAATGTGTTATCATGGATGGGATTACCAAATGCTAACCTTTCCATGCCATGGCACATGGCAAAAAATTACTTGAAGGAAGATGGATTTATCACGTTTTGTGATGCAAGACTTGCTATGAATTAAGTTGATTGGTAGACAGAGGTGGAAGAGCAATGGGTGTTGTTAAAAGATCCCCACAATGAATGGTCGGCATCATTACTTGAATCTTGTCAAAAAGTTCATGCTCTTGCAATTTTTAACATGGCACTTGACATCAAATACGATTTCCTTCATGCTTGGACTTTTGTTGAACAACAATTTGAAGATTTTGAACCCATTACTACCATCCTTAAATATTTAAAATGTCGAAAAAACATGGACATAATTGGTTGGGTTCTTTAAAAATGCGTTGAGTATTTCAAGTTCCATAATATAATACATAATTTATATTAATCTAAAGTTAATACTTGTAATGCAATTTTAAGTTTAAATTTACATATTCTTTAAACAATATTGTATTTCCATTAATACAATATGCTTCTATATGCCATAGATAAAGATGTTACATGAATGTGTACACAAATTACAATTCTTGTGAATGTGTTTACTTGTGTATTGTGGGACATGTAAACAAGGATGAAGGCAACATCAACTAGTGTCAACATGGGCCCACCTTCCACATTACAAGACATGAAGTCCATGAGGCCATGTAAAGGGGAAAAAATGACATGTTCATGATTGTTATTTGTTAGACCAATCACAAGTTGACATTTCTAAAGATGATGTGTTTATAGCAATGTGTGATCAATCAAGACATGTTAAAATAGCCACTAAAGACATGAATAACCAAAAACTCCAAATGCTAAAATTGGAATCAACCAAGCTACAAGTGTTAAACTTGGTGATGAATGTCAACATGGAGGGTGATTTACACATATCCAACATTAAGGAATCAAAACATGATGACCCTAATTTCGGCACACGACTATCTCAACTTGACTCACATGGAAATCCTTGCATCTTTGTTGGTAACTTGCAACACTTGGTTGACCTCCCTCATTTTGTTGAATACATACAACAATGTGATGGAAGACTTGACATCAATAATTGGACATGGGCTGAATTTGTATGGCCACCCCTAAAGCTACAAGATGTGAAAAGGAAATTGTTAAAACCATAGCACATGAACTTATTGTGGTCAACAATTCCCATGGCTATGATGACCCCTTTCATTCCAAGCCTATCAAAACATGACATTGGTGATATAATTATGTTTGAAGGGACATGTGCCCAAGCTTTTGATTTGGCTAGCACAACATGTAACATGATAGAAGGGGGCAACGAGTTATGGATTTCAATGAATCCCCCAAGCTGCAAGCTCGATGTCAATACAAATAGAATTGGCAAAGATGGAAATAAATGGTAATGAGTGCGTTAGACACATTTGATAAACGGTAACATGTTCTATTCCTTGTAATGAAACAAATATTCTGCATTATCTAGGGTATATCACATATGATTGTGTGGTTGGCTTTCATATTTGTGTGATTATGAAAGACTTTGGTAGTTGCTTGGATGTGAAAATCAATTTGAGGGTGTGACTTGAGAGAACATGTTACATAACTAGGCTAAATGTATGTTAAACATGTTGAATGAATCACATTTTGTGAGGATGATTAAAATATTTTACAATTGTTAATCAAATCTTAAAACATAGTTATGGAATTATTATACATGACTTATGGAATGGTGGAACTTGCTAATTGAATAAATCATGGAACTTGGCTGATTTAATTAAATTGATTTGATACATGGGCAACCTAATTAATGTACTCACATAAATAAATAAATTATGTAGATTGATATATGGCTAATTGAATCTTGGTTCATTGTTTATTGAACCCTAGAACTTGGTTTGTTCAATGAATAAAAAATGTGATTGAAATTAAATCATGATATACAAGTAGTTCAATTAGTATTAAACATTACATGAGAGTGATTAAACTTGATACATTGGAGGTGAAAGCATGGTAAAGTATAAAAAAAAAGCAATTATTTCCAAGGTAGTCAAAAAATGGTCTAGTTTTTCACACAAGTAGAAGAAAGTAGATTGAAAATAATTTAAAATAACATAATAAAAGCATGATATCTTTCTTTGAATTTATAATGAGATGATTACAAAATTTTAAAAACTTTGGCATAGTAGATAACAAGTATGTTTGAAAATGATTGGTCAAATTGAGTTTCAACTTATTTTTTCATTAGAAGTTTATCTATGCCACTATAATATCTAAATGTTGAGAACCTACAAGTACAATTTAGAGCTACATGATGTTGAAAATGGAAAATATTCAATAATTCATCTATTTTCACCTACTTGTACAAGTTTGGACAACCAAAAAAAATAGAAAAAAATATAGTTAGTTTTTAAAAATATACTTGAATGCATATTAGATATGTGATTCATCAACATTATTGTGATAAAGTTAAATATTTTCTTCATGTTGATCATTAAATTGAAAAATATTTCTACTTTCAATACATTAAAAGTTGTTTATGGTTATTTTTTTTTGTGTGACAAGGATCAAATTTTGTCTACTTTACCATGCTTTCACCCTAGGCTAATTTAATATTTGAATGTACAATTCAATTAGTTTTGTTACATGTTCATATGATTACATAGTAATCAATCATATTGCACCAAATTGAAAAATTGAGTTGTGATACATGATTTATTAAATTCAAGAAATTGTTTGCAAGAATGATTCATGGAAACCATAAGGTTTTAATTGTATTACATGGCCAACTTAATTAATCTTGTTACATGAATGTGATTAGATATCAATACATTGGCTTTAATTGAATATTGGAATATATAGTTAAGTTAGTCTTGTTACATGTTCATGTGTGAATATATAATAATTGATCATATTGCATGAAATTGAGCTGTGATACACAATTTATTAAATGTTGGAACTTAGATGAATGTGTGGTTCATGTTTCAACCATAAAACCCTATCACATGGGCAACCTAATTATTATTGTTACATAAATGTGATTAAATATTGATACATTGACTAATTGAATATTGGAATATAATTTATTGAACCCCAAAACCTTATTGATTCAATGAATCATGGAAGCTAGATGATTGAATCATGATGCGTAGGTAGTTCAGCTTATAATAATCTTTGTAAATTATGATTAAATGAACTATTACATGGGCTAACTGGATATTAGAACCTGTAATAATTATTGAATTTCAATACAAGTTTTTGCATATATATTTTTAATTCAATAAACCTTATAATCTAACTACAAAATGGGATTATAAGGGTGAAGGACATGTAGATATATGTCCAAGACATAGTTCAACATAAAGAAATTGAAGAAAACAATGAACTCAATGTGCATTAATTAAATATGTTGGTACATTTATTTTAAATTACAAACATTTTTAGTTTAAAAAGGTTTTCTTTTACATGTGTTATAGTTCTTTACATACATATTTTTGTATGTATAGTTCATGTGTTCTAATTTAAATCCTTACATGAAAAGAACTTACAAGCTAATGTTTAATATATTTGGCAATCTTTTTGTAAAGAAAAATGTCATTATGTGGCTTATTTGCAAAAGGAAGAACATGACATTCATATCATTGGGTCAAGTATGTTTGATGATACACAACATGCAACACCACATTTTTGCAAGGCACCAAGGTGTTGTCATCATGTGGAAGGTGGGAATTATATAATAAGGGGTATTTCTAACTACTTTAACACATAACCAAAACATGTTACATGGCACTAATTCATCATTACAAAAAGGAGGAAGAACCTGAAATAAGGAAAAAGATGGAAGATTAAAACTTTTATGTTTGTTGTATAAGAATAGATGCACATGTAAACAATATTCAAAATGTAGTCAGTAACACGTGTACAAGTAACATATACATGTGCATTATTTGCAAGTAACAAATGAATTTCTCTTGTTATAGGTTTTGGCCTTTAAAGGTATTAGTCATGTATCAACTATATTCTATCAAGGAAGTCACGTCACCTTTTAAAGCTCCACCTATTGTTATTTAGATTACACTTGAATTTAGGTTGGGATAGAGCAAGGTCAAGCAATCCATGCTTGATTTCAGCAATGCGCATGTGTTGCTTTCCTAATACATGTCAAAAATTAGCGAAAAGCTGATCCAACAACAATTGGTTGTCATTTGCAACATTCACCATTTCCAATGCAATTTGACATATTTCATTCACAATTTTTTTTTTGGGTGATGGCATTGGACTTCCAATAGTTGTGTGTAAAAGCATTGTTTACATGCTACATGAAGAAGGGTCCTTCATTAGTGGAGGATATAACATGTTTTGGATACCACCCTTGATGTGCCTCTCATTATTCTATAATATCAAGTAATGGTATTTTTTGCAAGGTCTAGGTGGAGCACCATCAAAACTTTCATTTGGTGTTTACAAATATTACCATGTTGAATAAACACATAATCACAACACACCCATTTTGAATCAAGATTATAGACCTAATAATGTTCATGCTTACATTTTTGTTATTTAAGAATGGCTACACCACCTTCTTGTGTAAGTAACATAACACATGTACATATTTTGTCTTGTTTTCAATGAAACATTGATTGGTACCAATAATAGGGATAAAACATCACTTGTCAATTTGTGAATGGTCTAATCAAATATGATGACCATGTGCTCTACCTTTTGATGTCTTCAAAGTGGCCTTTAGATTATAATGGTAACTTTCAATCACAACATTTGTGTTTTATTCAACATAAGGTAAGTTCTAATACCCCACAAGCCACATATGAGTCTTCGAAACCCACTTTGAAAGAATGTAAATCCAGAATGGTTCCATTGATGACATGTTTTTCATAACTTTTGCCAAGTTTCCTTTCACCCATGAATCCATATTCTCATCATCAAGGCAATTTGTATCATACATGATGCACCTTATGTGTTTCAATGCTAAAACATATAACGTAACATCCATAATCTTTGCACAAGCTTGTTTTTGCCAAGCTCTATGTACATGCCACAAGCACAAAAAGATTTTCACATGGGGATAGGATAAACTTCCTTGAAATGAATTACAAATGAATTATCAAGTATCAAAATTATTACATGCAAGGAACATGGAAAAAAGGAGGTTGTTGACATGCATCAAATAATTTATGGAGTTGATTTCTACATTTGCATCATTAAAAATGAAAGCATTAGGCCGCTAGTCAGATTTGATAGCACATAACATGTTATTAAACATCAACATCCATGGGGACAAGTCAACTTGCTTTGAATTTGATGTGATGATGTACACAACATGTACACCATTGAACCAATCATTGAACACCATCATGGTGTACAATGGAAACTAGTTCAAGGAAGAAAATGAAAACATGTTAAGTGTTGAATTGGTGGACAAAATACTTGGAAATATCAAAACATGACACAATAATTACATTGTCAAGGAATTAAAAAATACCTTATTTTTATTTGTGCCAAATGTAATATCATTGACACCCTTTTTTGGTGCCCATGTTTGAACATTTGTTCCTTCTGCCAAGGTGTTTGAATCCCTATTGTAAAAGGCACATTTTTACCAAAAAGGCCATCATTGACTTATATGTCAAATTCTTAGACGAAGAAAACATTGGCCTTAATGTTTTTGGACCCACATCTTAACAAATTTAACATCACTTTCATCTTTTCGATAAGTTTCCTTGGCTAGTTTCCTTGCTAGGTTATGAATGTCTTGTTCACAAAGAAATAAATCACAATTTAACTCACCATCCCCTTCCACAATATCTTTCACACATCATTTATGTTTGGCCATGATTTGAGAGGTTGAAAGCTTTAAGCGAATATGTTCCATTACAAATGTTTTGGCTTCTTCTAATACATGACTTGCAAAAGTGTACTAATCACCAATCCTTGTTCATTCCCATATCTTCATTATTGACATGTTTTAACATTACAAAAAAGATTTTCACAATGTCAAGTTCAAGATACAATTTTTTCACTATGAAAAAGCATGAGCATCCTTTTTTATGTGAATCACCCTTCTTGGAGGTGGACATTTGAAGGCCTTTGTGACCTTGTCCATTTAGCAAATACTTGCCTTTCAAGTTTAGGTTGTGTTTTTCCTTGAGGAATTCTAGGGTGATGGTTTGGACAATTCCTTTTTTTTTTAATGGCCCAAACTAACAATGATACATGTAGAAAATTAAAAAAATAGAATAACCCATGATGAAAGTAAGACATAAAAATAGAAAAATGAAATCAAAATTGAAAGGCTTCAATTTTGCAATGAATGTAATGGTTACCTTGCCCATTCACTAAAGCTAATCCAACATGGGGAGATGAGGGATCTTAGAAGATTAACCCTGAATTCTTTCCTCCCAAACTTTGTTTGTATGTCCTTTTAATCTTGTTGTTTAGTACTTAATGAAATCTTGAACACAATCCCATGGCAAGTATGCCACATGCACCTTCCTCTATTTCTTAATTGGTTTGTTACATTACCTTGTCTCCATAATTCACATAATGTCATTGTGATGAAATGGGCAAAAGAGGAGGATGTTGGAGCTTAAAAACGTGTCCTTAGAAGTCTCATGAATAATTGATTTTATACAACAATACATAATTTAAAGGAAGAAAATTTGCCATGTTAAAACTGTCACACAAATTGCTCCCAAGATTAGTTGTGACGCACCCCTAAGCTCCTTGATGGATTCAACTGCGAGTCCAAAGGTGAAAATAGCGGAAGGAGGAGTTGGGCGCGCTCCTTGGCTTGCAGCACTTTGGGGGTAAAAGGGCGTGTTGGAGCTTCGAGATGGGATTAAAAAGAATGACAAGCAATTCACTTACTCACACGGACCTACACAAACCAAACAACAAGTTGGTTAGTGTGTAAGTTGGAGCACTTGGGTGCATGGATGAGCCACGGGCAAACACGGACTCACAAGACTCACCACATCCCGAATTTGGGGGAAGCCACCACCTTCCCCCCTTATAGTATACTCTATGCCTGGCCATGAGGCCAACACTCCAATGTCATTTTGTCTTGCATCTAGGACTCCCGAAACTTTGGGGCCCCATAACTTTACGTGCAAACCTTTGATTGAGATGAGGTTTAAAGAAAAGTTATAGCCCTTGTTGAAAGCTTTCCCATTGTATGTCGCATGCCTTCTACACATATGGAAATTGGGGTGATTCCCGACTTTTAGTGGTCGGGAGTCAAATTGCCAATTTGACTCCCGGCCCTTCATTTGGCCATAACTTGTGTTTTAAGTGTCCAAATGGGTCATACGAGCCCATTTTAGACATGTAAGTTCCAAGAGCTTTCCAATGATATAAGGAACTCCTCAATCCAATGGGTTTTGACCCCTACAACCATTCTCTAAAAATTTGGGAGTCCATTGGGACTCCAATTCTCAAAGTGGGAGCTCATTTAAGAGTGTGAGGGTTCATTCCCTCACACTCTCTTGCACTCCTGGGAGCATGAAATGCGACTCTCGGGCTTCACACTTGGCCCGCACCTTCGTAAGCCCTTGCTTTGGTCGCGAGCCCAAGGCTAAGGTTGCGACAAATTGGCAAATTGCTTCACCTCAATAACTCACTCTTGAAAGTTTGGTGAATTTAATTTTCCATCTACACCCTAAGCTCAAAAGAGGTTGGAACATTTTCTTGGAGAAATTCAAATTAAGAATGGTGGCACTTTTGATAAACCATGGTGCAAAAAATTGATGGGTCATGACATGTGACATGTATCGAGTTGGGGTAGATGCATGTTGATATGGATGCTACAGGGGTGGAACATGGTTGAACCAGGGCACTGATTGGTGTAGGGTTTGACACTGGCTTGCCTTACCTTGAAAATATGAATGCATTTACAACCCTAGGCTGATGTAATGTGAGGGTATTGTTAATAATTTACATAATGTGATTTGATATGTTTGCTTTTTACCAATCCGATTTTTTAAGTTAATTTTTCTTTCTTTCCTACACTTCATTATTACATTTGTTGACTATTTACATCATCTTGAAACTATTAAAGTAAACATGGCATTTTTTTCAAATTTTTCTAACATGAAATTTTATAAGCCCATTCTTTGTTTTTTTTTAAATACAAATTTCCACCATAGAATGAATAAGACTTGATTCTATTGATGGATACGAAATTGTTAAAGGAAGATTTTTTTTTCATTTAATCAAACTCTATCTTTGATTAATTGCCTTGCTTGCAAATTTTGTAATTTTCACAATGTTAAATTTACATCACCTTAACAAATCATTAACTAACTAATCTTCTCAATTTTGACATTATTACTAGGGAGCTTCCAACTCATGAATAACGGATGTTAATTTCATATTTCGCTTTTGCATGCATTACAAGTAATTAAATACCTTCATCATCATTTATTGAAAAATGATCTTAATTTGTGAATATTTTTTTCTTCATTAATATTATAACTTATGTCTCTTGTTGTTATAAATGTGTTTAACGTCGATTTGCACAATGGTAACATGTGGCCTAAAAATCTTAATTTGAACAATAGATTGGTATGGACCCTAGTTCCATTCCCATTGCATGGCAAGTGGTCAATTTGTTTGCATCCATAGATCTTGTTTGGAAAATAACACATCTTTGTTCAAGAACCTTTTGTGTTATTTTTTACTTTCACTTGTGTGCAAATACTCGTGTGTTATCCATTCTTATCCATTGCCTATTAGTAAGAAATATCCTTTATGAACACATTGCATATCTACCATGCTTTTTTTTGGATTTTTTGGGCTAATATTTGTTCATTAAAAATATATCATATCTAGCAAAATTGTGATTAAAGTCACTTTGAAAAGAGGTAACAAGTTAATTAGGCAATTAAATAAATGAACATTTATTTAACATGCTGAATGTGGGAAGTGGGACAATGAGAGACTTAGGGGAGATCCCCCCATAAAGTTTAACAATGGTGAACTTCAAGAAATGGGAAAATAGATGAACTTGGAGGTTGTGTCACCAAAAAAGAAAAGGGGATATTTTTTGCAGTGTGCACAACCCCATTGCTAGACATACATAAACTAATGTATAATCCTGAAACTTTCACTGAAATAGAATGATTTTGCTTCAAATATTTCTTCTTCTTCAAGATCCTTGTAGACAATTAAGTTCCATTGCTCTCATTTTATGGACCACGAAGGATCAATCGTTCATCTTGATTTCCTCTCTAGGAGTTAACATGTTGTTCTATGTGAGATGGCAGCTCATACCCAACAATAGAATCCCCATAAAGATTAATTCTACCACTTCAACATGGTTCAGTCTCAGAGACTGGACAAAGATTTAGGGCAAGATCAATGAGTATAATCAATTCTACTCCCCAGTATCCCCTCGGTCTCAAAACCTTTGGAGCTCCCACCATGTAGCAAATATTTTCTTCAGGACTAAACACATTCTACACTCAGTTCGAAATCCCCAAAAACATCAAATATGAGTTGCCACACAACCACTCTAAAAATCCTAGACATTCTCATCCTTTCCCTTGTGTTGGTCCTAAAAAAACACATCAAAACACTTTTAGATCTCTTCCTGACATTTTGAACGCAGCAGAAGTTCCATTGTCAAGATTCTTCTTCTCTAGTAGTTCTAATCAAGTTCTATTTTTATCTATTTACAAAACTCAATATCCAAATCCAACACATCCTCTTCAGTACTCTAGAAGGTATTAGCAATTTAACTTCTTTTTATTACCAAAAAGCCCACCTTCACTTCATTAGCCTGCATCAAATATCCTTCTCATCACCTCATCTCCTCGTTTCCCCGAAATCATCCTGCCAATCTCCTTGCAAAAACATGATCCACAAAATTCATGAAAAGTTTTCATTGAACAGCAGAGATCGCGCTCCATCTTAGAAACTAACCCACTAAGCTCCCTTCGTCATAACCTACAAAGCAACAAAACACACCAAAAACATAAACACATCATAAGCAAATTTTCAACGCCGTTGAAGCACCGCGCCGCTAATAATTTAACCACCAATCCATATTAGGGTTTGTGTTCTTCATCCACAAAAAACATCTGACATTGTTTTTAGGTTATAGTTGCCCCAATATCTATCTTCCCATGCTTTACCCATGGATCCACTTCTTCAAGGAAGTTGGACAATGAGTAAACCCAAGGAAGATTGAAGTTGGCGCACTACTGCTAAGGTGGTTGGACAATTAATGAACCTAGGGAGATTGATTTTTGGAAAGTCGGATCATGGATGAAAATGGAACTAATTGAAAAAGACAAAAATCCAACCTTCTCAACTTCCTTGGGTTCATACATTTTCCAACATTTCAGGACATCTCAATTTCATCCATTTTTCAACTTTCCAAGATTCAAGTTTCTCAATTTCACCCATTGTCCGCCATTCTCAACTTTCCCAACTAGTTTTAAAGCATTTCACACAAGTTGACATCTTAAAACCATCAACTCCTTAAGAAGATGAACAAGTAGTAAAATTGTCTCCACACAATGTTCAGAGCTCAAACCTCAATACTTCCTTCCACTAGCATAAACCAACCAGTGCACCATAAGTCCTTTATTGGAAAAAACATCCAATTTCAAGGAGTCTATAATGAAAGTGGTTGCATTCAAGAACTTGAAGGAAATTTTTCTTGTTGGGCACCTTGTCTTCACTTTTTTCATTAGTATGAAGACAGCAATGGGATTGGGCATGCCCTATTATGTGGAGCAGCCAGCTCTCTCCAATTTCGAAGACCCAACTCTTTTTTCCCTTCTATTTCTTCCTTGTTGTAGTCGGTCACAATAAGTTTTGCCAAGTTTTACATCATTGTAGGGGTTGTGCTTACATGCAGGTGAATTAAGGAGACTCTCTCTCACACCAGCTGCACTCCAGGAAGAGTCAAAGCTGGATTTGGTGTCTTTCGGTGAATAATATGCTTTGAGTTATTATAGGTTAACCTTGGCTGCAAACACTAAGCTTGGAACTGACAAGTTGTCATTGAATTGATGTAAAACAAAGATGCTTTCATGTTCCACATATGTAGTGTAAAGCCCCAGGCATGGGTGCCTTGGGGCTTAACTGGGCAAGAACCTGGTCTGGTGATGTAGGCATTTTTTTGAAAAGCGAGCCGCCCACTCCTATGGAACTCATTCCATAGGAGAGTGGGCATCTTGCTTTTCAAAATGCTCGCTCCTGCTGCTGGAGTGTGCATTTTGCTTTCTGAAATGCCCGCCTCTTGGTGGAGGTAAAATTGAACACTGTAACACAACCTTGAAATACACCTAAAAAGCCAGACCAGGTTTTAATGATTTATGAAAGGTGCTTGGCTTATGAGGCTACAGCGAAGAACTCTATTTTAAATGAAAGGGTATTGATCACCCAATTCATTGGCCAAAAAGAGAAAGGCTTGCTGGAGATTTTGATGAAATGCTGCAGTAAATTTTCAGAGAAGATGCCACAGTAGTGCAAGTGCATGAAACCAGACAATGTGATGACTTTAGTGCAAAATGCAGAATCTTACTTCCAAATTAATTACTCGCGTTTTCTAGCAAAAATCTCTATCCCGAAACAAAGAAAATCAGAAGCTTGCACCTTCACAGAGCCAATCTTGGTTATAGGCATAGAATGGAAAAAACAAATGAGGACACGAAGTTTTGGACATTCTGAATTGATTGAAACCAAGGTGAAGATCGAAAGACCATATATTATGGATGGGCAAAGCCCTAATTTCTGGGCGTGATCCCGATGATGCCGTGACAGTTGCTAGCATCAAGATTTAATCGTATTTTACAAAGTCACGATCAGCCTACGAGCTCCTCACCATCTGTGGGTGTATCCACACCAAAATTGTTACTGACGCCCACTGCCTGTGTCTTAATTGGCTAGTGCATTTACATACGCAATTAGAAATTTACAAACTGCAATATTTTGCATTAACATCATCGCAGCATCTAGCTCCCCAGAGTCCACAACTCCGATTTGCTCTGCACCTGCTTCGCCTTCCTCAACACCCGCACAGGGTCGATGTATCCTGATCCGGTGACAGTGACCTTGTGGTTGTAACGGTCGCACATGACTGCATTCACGCCCTCCACCTCCCACAACACCTCTTTCACTTTCTCCGCACATTTGGTGCAGCAGATGGGCACCATCAACGCCACATGGTGCCCCCCCGCCGCCTCATCAGAGCTATGTGGGGTATGCGGCCTCGCGTAATTGATGATGTGGGTGGGTTCACTCGACGCACTACTGTAGAAGAACTCGTTCAACGACATGATCGCCATCGAGGACGCAGCAAATCTGCGAACCAATTCCCTCACTCAACCACAGAAATCTACCACTCACTCTCGTTTGCACACAACACCCAATCAAAAAACTCAATATCTTCACACAAATTAGCAAACTGTAACGATTTCAGGGGCTGGTTTCTTGACTAATATGCTTGAATTACAGCTTCCTCACTAACAGAGCAGACTCAGAACGCAGATTGAAATTTCATACTAGGCTTGAGAGAGGAGGAGGCCACTGATGAGTGCGGGATGGGATGCAACAGAGAAGGGTTATATGGGCGATTGTGTATAGGGTTTTTTTTGGGGAGTGGGGTTGTTGGGTTGTGTGCAATGTGTTTTCCAAGGAATTTTTGTTTGTAGCCAAAGTGGAAATTACCCATAGTAAGATATGACAAGACAAACTAGCATGTGCCTTTTCATGTCCATGATATTTCGCCAATAAAAAAAAAGGCTGGAACTTCTGTGTGTGTGTGAGAGAGAGAAAAAGACAAAACAGTATTTTTTAGCAGATGATGGTGCACGGAAAGGTGGCACTGGCATTCAATATTGAGCCTGTCGGCACGCGAAGGAGCTTCTATTCTGTTGTAATTGCAAAGAAGCAAGCGGCCTTGTATCGGTATTGTTGCAGAATGCGCGTCCCCACCACAGAAAGCAGATTAAGGTACACAACGTGCATTTGCAAAAGCATGGGTAATTTAGTACGCACGTGGGGTGCTTTGCTTGCTTGCTCACGTATCTAGTTTTTCTTCATGTGTTCTTCTCACGCGGAAATATCCAAGCCTTCCTCCCTACCCCAACCATAGTTGCCTAGAAGGAAGGGAGAAAAAAAATGGTGGAGGATGATGGACAAGACAGTTGGCAAAGTGGCAAAGTTAAGTTGCCAAAATACATTAGCATTTGATATTCCATATAACATTTTGATCATGTGCAAACTCAGCATCGACCAAATGCAAATAACAGGAAGAAAAGAAGAGTTGTAACTTGTAAACTCGTGAGAATGCAGTGCCATGGAAGGTGTAGTGAAGTGAACGGGCACTGAACATATGCAACAAATTAAATGCAGCTCAGTCTACGATGTTAAATTACACATGCCTTCTAATGCTCCCCCTACAGAAAACAAATTTCTCAAAATTCTCTTTTCCAAATGCCAGCCCTTGGTGGAGGAAGAATTTTGGCGTGTAACATGCTCCTCAATTACACCACAAAAAAAATCAGCACAGGGTCTGGTCTTTACTAGATGTGGAGTATCCACCATGGTCTAACTGCAGCAAGGACTAACTCTAATATATTTTTAGAGGGGCTGTATGTTTTCAAAGGCTTATTCAAGTGGGTTGGTCCCAAAAAAGTCAATAAGCGTGTTAGCTAATTGAAACCCAACTCTTTTTCCTGCACGAGGACACATTCACTTTGAATTTGATTGCATGTTTTGATTCTTTGATTCATATAATGTATATATTACAAACTTCAATCAACGTTTACATGTCTGGCCTCTTGATTTCATTTTCTACTTTCTATGGGCAAATGCATCGGGCTTTGTTTTCAGAAAACACTTGGAAAAAACTTGTTTTTTCAGTGTAATTTGTGTTTTCTTCAGCAAGAATTCCCCACTTTCATCAAACCAAAAAGAATGGAAGAAAAAAGAACACCCATGTGAGCATATGACACTCTTGCCACTAAATATGAGTTTAAAGTTGGATTTCATGTGGGTAGAGAAAACCTAGTAACATATGGAAGACTTTCACTATGGACAATAGAAGCAATGTATTTTGGAAAAAGAACTAAACTGATTTTTTAAAGATATGCTTTGTTGAGTGGCAGAGGATTCGGACTTTGTGCTTCTTATAATTTCAAAATGGTGTCCAAGTTTCCAAGAGTTTGTTTTGATGGGCCCATGGCCATCACAATGAAATTCAAAGAAACTTGCCAAATGAATTTTGGAAAGAGAACTAAATTGATTGTTTAAAGATATGCTTTGTTGAGTGGCAGAGGATTCGGACTTTGTGCTTCTTATAATTTCAAAATGGTGTCCAAGTTTCCAAGAGTTTGTTTTGATGGGCCCATGGCCATCACAATGAAATTCAAAGAAACTTGCCAAATGAATTTTGGAAAGAGAACTAAATTGATTGTTTAAAGATATGCTTTGTTGAGTGGCAGAGGATTCGGACTTTGTGCTTCTTATAATTTCAAAATGGTGTCCAAGTTTCCATGGCCATCACAACAAAATTCAAAGAAACTTGCCAAATGTGCCACCATCGACTTATTGTTAAAAGTGCTAGTATGCAAAGTAACTAAAGCTACTCCCTTGTAATGCAGAGTCTTGTGGCAAAATGTCTGAGGAACCTTGTAACTTGTTAAATAAGCTCCCATTGATTCCATCATCACCACCACAAACAACTTCTCTCTGAGGCTCTTGGTTACATAAAGGCTGTAACCAACAAATGTTACAATATGTTACAAAAAAGAAAAAAAATGAAGAAGTCCCAAGAGTTGTTTATAGGGATCATGAATGTGCCTAGAAAATTAGGCAGAGGGTTTGCATCCATTGGCAAAGGATGTGAAAAGAATGGAAAATAAATCCAAAGAACCCTAACACCAGGGCTCTTGTTTGTCACTAAGAGCACACACCTTGAAAAGTGGTCCACATTCTCACATCCTCTTTTGAACCCTTGCTGTTTTCAAAGCAACAGAACTTTTGGGATGTGTGAGATTGGAATAATTTAACTTGTTAGAGATGGCATAGAAGGCTTTGGGTGAAAAAGCACCTATGCTGGTTCCATGGTAAAAACTAAAAACCATCAATTTTTTTGGGTGGCTTCTAAACATTATGAAGGTCCAATTCTAAGACAATCTCAGGGTCTCCACTATCCATGGTAAATATAGCCCTAGGAGGCCTCACTCAAGAAGGAGAAGATACTTGTGCAGGTGCCGGTTCACCCTGGCCCCCTAAGCTGTGGGATTAGAAATTTTGTGAGAGCATCTTGAGCTGTGCTGAGTATGTGACTCAGCAAAAATATTTCTCACATCCAAGTTTAGTTAGGCTATTGATTTTCTTGCAACTCCACCCCTAGAACTGAGAGTGCAAATAGGAGACTACCAGGTAATAGCAAACGTAATGATTGGCCACTAAGAAATAGCGAGCAGCAATCTGGTCATATTATTACTCTTCTCTGTCAGGTGCACAACTGTGCTGTGCCTTTTGCCAGCCTTAGCAAACAAACGCTGAAAATGTGGTGGGTGGAAATCATTTAACTGAGGCAAAGTGGATGACTTTTCCTCATCCAAAATGTAATGTCCATAGTCACGGTGCTCAGTATGTGACCCTGCAAAAATATTTTTCACATCCATGTTTAGTTATTTTATTTTTTGCAACCCCACCCATAATCTGAAACGTGGACAGCAAATACGTGGGTACGACTAATAGCAAACTACCTGGACCAATCATTATGATGGACCAATTAAAAACACTGATCAGCGGTCAGATCATATTTATTACACTCTTTGCAGCAGTGCAACTTTTTACTAGCCACCGCAAACTGTGCAGTTGTATGCTAAGCCAAAAACCATTTTCTGGGCAACCTAGCACATTTAAACTTTTTTTCATCCAATTTTGTTGTGCAGAATCACATACTCAGCACAGCTGGAGATGCTCTAGGGCCATGCCCAAAGGAGCTCAATAATCATCCTTCCCACTAGGACAAATGTCTCCGACAATTCCCAAGCCCAATAAAACAGCTACTATAGTACCTTTACCATTCCAGCAATAATTTAATTTTTTTTCAATACATGTTAAATTTTCTCAAAATCACCTACTCACAATGCCAAAATTTCTAGAAATGATTTTGACATTACTATTGACTTCTTTGCCCTAAAGCTTGGTGGTGCTGTGTGCCGAAGTACTGCAAAATTACTTGGAATTTTTTTTCCCACCTCAATTGTAGGAATTTGTTGAAATTTTTATTTTTACTGCCCGAAGAGAAAAAATTAAAATTAAAAATCCTTCAAGAAAATGCCAGAATTATAAAGGTACTATATCATCTCGTTTGGTGAGGAGGATGAGTGCAGTATGGTTTCACATGGGAACATGATACTCCTCCACTGGCCTACTTTTTCTTCTTTTGTCTTGTTCTTGGTTACCACTGGCCTTCTCGTCGCTCACCTAATCAGTAGCAACACCTGCTTCAGCTTCATAACCTAATTTCCTTGAAAGGATCTATTCTATTGTATGACACAAGTTACATTTCTGCAGCTACTTGCTATTGTCCTCTCCATCTCTTCCTGGAAATGTGCGTTATGTTCGATCAACTCTGAAGCTTGTTCTTAAAGCCAATCCTCCAGTTGCTGCTGCTACTGGCGTTGGCTTTTGGGAACTGCGTCGGAGTGGATTGTGAGACAGGGAGAGAGAGAGAACGTCATGAGATCTTACAAACGATGTCTTGGGCACTGTATTTGAGGTAGTTCTTTTTCTTTTTGTGTTGCTGTTGGTGGTAGTGGCTTCTTATGGCACATGTCGCATTGGATCTTTTCTTTGATGACAAGGAATTTTTTTGGTCCAATTCCACTAATTTGGTTAGTCTTTATCATGTGCGAATACATAGTTGTCGGTCATTGACCAGCCATATGTTTTCAAGAGTTTTTTTTTTAAAGTAAAGGATTGAGTCTACAGTGTTTTTTTTGGTTGACAAGGGTGGATGCTACTTCAGTTGAATAGTCCAAAGAATAAAAGTTTAGAAGTTTTTGGGCTTTTAATCTTTTCACAATAGTTTTTAAAAGTGTATAGATTGTGTTGAACCCAACAAAGTAATGATGATAGCATCCAAGGTTATGGTAAAGTTAAGGTTTGGTGATCCTTTAAAATAAGACTTGTGTTTTTATAGTGATTCTCTATTCATTTTCTTTTAATCTACTTAGTTTTGTGTGGTTGGCTCTATAGGTTTAGAATTTTTGTGTAAAAGTAACCAATTTTTAGAAAGTGGGGCTTACTTAAAATTGTGCTCTTAATAAACCTCTTTCCTCATGGGCATAAAACATCCCATCTCCCTTAATTCATCATGTCTTAATGGACCTCATAGTTCACATCACCCATTGGCCCTTTCACACACAACCATAGACTCATTTTTCATTCACTTTCCTATGCAAACCACACACCATTCACTAGTTCTCCTTACTATTTTAACAAATCACACACCACCCATTAGTTTCCCTTACCAACCACCAACCCTTTGAATGAGTGTGGGGTTATAACCCAATAATTTTTTGGTCCCCCTAAATATGCATGCATACAACCATTTCCCCCTTCCATTTTATCAACCCCTATAGTTGCTTGTGATTAAACCCCCAAACCTACACCCATCTCCCCAACACATTTGCAACCTCCACCTAAAACCTTTTGCCCCACTTGAGGTCATCAATTTACCCTTCAAAGGTTAACCCATCATTAACATTCTTATCAAACATCCAATTCATATAATCCAAACCTACATGACCATCTCGATACAATACCCTCCCTTACTCCCACCTCGCCTACATCACCCTGGGCTTGGGTTTGAACATTAGATATCTTTGGGTCCTTCCATTTAGGCTTTCTTTGTCTTCAACTATATAAGCACATCCCTATTACTTTACAACATGAATGTATAAGTAACATTTTGTTTTCCATTTGATAATTTAACACAAAACCCTTACGATGTGGTAGCTTAACATTTACTCCTTTTGTTACCCTAACGGTGTCTTGTTTTGTTCCCTTAAGGGGGGGGGGGGGGGGGGGGGGGGGAGCAACTAAGCACAAAGAAGTATAGATCTGACTCAAACCTTTTTTAGCAAGTGATTAGGAAAACCTACATGAAATTTTTTTTTTACAAGCCCAAATTTTGGCAACAAGCTCAAGCTTAATGCCTCCTCTACAACATGAAATTCCAACTCATAAACTCCTCCACAATTTTGTTCTTGGATGTGTAAAGGAATACTTTTGAATAGCTCACACCTTAGCACCATTTTTTCCTACACCCACACCCTCTAAAACTACTTCAACTTCCATTATTCTATATCTTGAATCAAATGGTTTCTTCCCACTTTTCTTAAAAGACTATGAACCAAACTAAGACTTTAAACTTTTGTCTGATTGTTTCAAGTTGACATTCTAATGCATGTCACATTTATCTGCAAATGGTCATTCTTGGATAATGTTTAAACACCTTCAAAATTATTTTCAACTATGAGATTCCATGAATGGAGTCCCACAATTGTTTAAATTTTGTTTTCATATCCCACAAGGTATTCAGCATCAAATTGCACATGTCCTTAGGGCACCTCGCCTCTTAACTTTAACCAAACCCTCAAGTGGAATTTGTCATATTACTATAGCAAAAACATTATATTGACTCACAAGCCGCGTTTTATGCTTCCAATTTTGTGATGCCTTTACAACACATTTTTCCCTTCACCAATTCAAAATAGCAACCAAGGGTGGATATGAAATATTAATATGTGGCATAAAATGCACCTTGGCCCTTCACCTCAATTAGGTTATTCTCCAACTAGACATGGCGAATGCTTTCAAATATTTTATGTAAAAAAAGGTTTTATTTCAAGAACTTTATGCAACAAATGAAGATATTATACAACTCATCCCCTTTGTTTGTGCATTTTGTGCAACTGAATCTCCCCATGTTTTATAATCACCAGAATCATGATGGTGATGTTACAATCATCTCATTTGCCATGGGAACTCATGAAGGTGATCCCTTGAAAAGGCCAATATTCGCTTTAATTCATTTTAAGGCATTATGTTTTACAACTAACCATTTGTCCTTTTGTCTACTTCCATACATTATAAATGTCGCAACCTTAGCTTTGGGCTTGCAACCAAGGCAAAGGGGTTACAAGGTTGCAGGCCAAGAAGAAGCCCGAGAGTCAAGGCAAAGAGGTCGCAAAGGTGCAGGCCAAGAAAAAGCCCGGGAGTCACATCACATACTCCCGGGAGTGTAAGAAAGTGTGAGGGAGTATGAGGGAGTGAACCGTCACACTCCCAAGGCAACTCCCACTTTGGGAAATGGAGTTCTAGTGGACTTCCAAAATTTCAGAGAGCAATTTGAGGGGTCAAAACTCAATGGCTTGTGGCGTTCTTTATATCATTGAAAAGCTCTTGGAAAGTAGATGCTGAAAATGGGTTCGCATTGCTCATTTGGAAATCTAAAACACAAGTTATGGCCAAAAGAAGGGTCGGAGTCAAACTGTTAGTTTGACTCCCAATTAGAAAAAGTCGGGAATCAACCCTATTTACTTGGTTGCAGAGGGCATGCGACATGCCACTGAAAAGCTCTCGATGAGAGCTACAATTTTTCTTTAGACCGCATCTCAATCCGAGGTCTGCTCGCAAAGTTATGGGGCTCCAAAGTCGCGGGAGTCCCAACCGGTGCAATTTCGAGACTCCCATTCAGGAGTCCTAGGAAAAAAAAACCATTTCGATGTAATTTCCATGGCCAGCCACAAAGTATACTATAAAGGGGGAAGGTGGTGGCTTCCCCCAAGTTCGAGCCGTGGTGAGTCTAATGTGTCCGTGTTGCCCGTGGCTCATTCTAGCACCAAAGGTGCTCCAACTATGCACTAACCACTTTGTGTGGGTTGTGTGCAGGCCCGTGTGAGTGAGTGAAGCTTGTCAACTCTTCCTAGTCCCATCCTGGAGCTCCAACATGCCCCTCTACCCCTCAAAGTGTTGTGAGCTAGGGAGCGTGCCCCGATTCCTCCCTCTTCTGTTGTCTTCTACTTGGACTCACATTTGAGTCCTCCAGGAGTTGGGAGTGCGTCAATAAACGACATTCACATCATAGGCCCCCCTTCCATTGTATCATCTACATATGAACACTTTCAAGTTCAACTTTGTATTTCTATCTAACCTCAAAAATGTGTGGCATGGTCCCCTTACGGCCTACCATTTAATTTTGACAACCCATCTTAATTTGACACCTTATCAAAAGGAATTAAAATATTGGGGGTTCCATTGGACACCTCATCATTCACATCATCTTTCATCAAAGATGCATTATTAAAAGATGTTTGGCATGTTGACCTTCTCCTTAAATTGGGCGATGTCAAGGTAACCTTTGGAATTTTAACTCATTGATTCGTGCAACGGCCATCATATATATTATGTTGCACACCTCCCTTTTCCACCTTCATAGACTCCCTTGTTTCCTTTGATTCCTCCCTCCTTCAAATGTTTGGATGCATCTTGGGTCCATGGTTTCTTGATAGCCCTAAAAGACCTATAGTTCATAAACATGTCTCTCTTCTAATAACTCTCGATGGCATTGAATTCATACCAATGGCCATTATCACCCCAACAATCTATCTAAGGAATTGGGCCCTTGTAACTTCAATCATAGTTGTTAGATTTATGGTTGACCAAAAACCTTTCTTTCTTGAAACTTTAATGCAAGTTGACAACAACAACTTCCTTTTCCATCAACATCTCAAAGCAGCATGTGATCTTCTACTACTTTTAACAAATGTGTATTTTTTTCCTTTTGAACAACTTATCTAGCAACAAATTGTTCAACTTCAAGATCCCATCTCAAAGCATCTACACCATCATACCTTCTCCAACATGTTCTTTGACGGGATACTTAAAACCAATTGTGCCCAAAATTTCATCATGTTCTAACCCTAGGGCAAGCTTGTGATTTATACCTCGACCAATCTTCCTAGCCTTTTAATTATCTTCCCCAATGCTCTCTACAATGCTATAGACATAGCTAAAACTAAGTCACAACCTTCAATTACAAGCCTCCCCCATTGTGTGTGCACACATCCCATTGACCCTATGTATCCACCTTTTATGTTACACCCATGGCAATGAACACACAAGGACCCATGATGTAATTCATGACACATTTGTTGTCATTGCGCAAAATGTTGGCTTCCACATGGGACAATAACAACTACGTGTGCTTCCATCAACCATGTTCAATTCCTCCTATCAATGAGTCAACATTATGTTCACCAAAGATGGAATTTGCAACCTAGCTAACGTTGTTATAGCCAACCTAACACATGTGAATTTACTTCCCAATCTTGCATAATTCAAAAATTTGTTACCTTCGACATAGCTCAAACCAAAGAAAGGAACTATCATAATTGACACCCCACTAATTAATTACTCCCGCTAATAATTGAAGTATTTAAATGTCTACACAAACAAGTTAATGTGTTTTTACATGATTATGTTAATGTCATTTAAAGTTTCAAAGGGCCAAAAGACCCTCCCCTTTCTATCTTGGTTATTTTTATTCGACAAAAAATTACAATCATGTTGCAAATGATGCAAACATCCTCCATCTTAAGTCAAGCAATAATAGTAACCTTAATTATTTCTCGACTTCCACCCCTCTATGAGTCACCCCCCATCACCACAATTGATCGATTACAAGCAGTCGATTGTTGAGATGGAAAGTTTTTAACATCTAGTTTGTGTTTAATTGATGTCCTTTAAATTCTCCCTTGTTTTTAATACCTTTATACAATTTCCAAATCAATGATGTGTCTATAAATAAAATTTTGTAAGGTTTTGATAATCCTTACCTAACTCTTCAACAAAGGAGCTTATATATGAAGGAAACAATGAAGAGTTTGTTAAAGTAATTCACAAATTGAATTGCACTTTATTTGCCCTCACCATAAAAATTGTCGTGGCCATGACCCTACCTTTGAAAAGCATGTTGGGACTTATGTTGTATATTTGGAAGGCATTTTACCTTGCATGTTTGTTATAATGTTGAGTAAGTCTTCAATTTTTAAAGAACCTCCAATCTAGTTTTGACATTAAAAATTTTATGTGGAGTTTCTTCAAGTAAGGGTTTGAACCAAGTTCTTCCAAAATTTGAACCCTTTGGTTTGAATTCTCTCACATTTTTTCAAATTAAAAAACCTTTAGACCAATTTTTGACTCAAGTTTGATTCCATGTACACATTGCACATTCTTTTATGTTAAAGATTATATGGGCACAAAGTTTTATAAAAAAATTAAATAGTGGTCTATGTAAGTATAAAGTTGAACAACTAATTAAAATTAATATTTATCTATAAAATTTAATATACTTATTAATTTATTTAAAATTTTAACTTTTTTACATATATATCTTGACCTTGATTTTTAATTATTCTTTTTCATGGTTATAGCTCTCATTTTGGATCCTAGAAAAACATTTTATCCATGGTCTAATTTTTTTGTTGGTTCCAACAAGATGATGTCAACTAAAGTCCGAATCACAAGAACTTGACCTTGAACCCCCGGTTTTTACCCTTCAAACCGGATACCCTCACAACACTAGTTTTTTCTTCTTAGGAGTGGGCATTTCAATTTTTGAAATACTCCCCATTTTTGCCTTTTTCTAATGAAACCCAAAAAATGTCACAAGAAACAAATATGACATTTTATTTCATGTACCATAAAACCCATGGCCTTTGGCTTTACCTATCACCACAAATAATCTCGCAACCCACTCTTGGGGCCACTTTAAACAAGGTTCCAAGAAGCAAGGTTCAATGATATCAAACATTCCTATTAGCCATGAGCTTTAATTGGTCCTAAGCCCTTTAAATGAGGGTCAAAAACCAAGACAAATCAAAGTGTGATTTAACCTACATGACATCGTTTGGAGGGAAGACCAATTGGTCCGGACAAAAAAGAAGCTTAAAGGAAAGCTCATAGTTTGGAGAATCAAAATGTAAGTTAGGGTCCAAGGTTAATCATTTCTTTGTTTTTTTTACATTTGTTGCTCAAATTCTATGAGAATGGAAGACATGTTATGGATTGAACACATTATTAATAACATACCAACTCCCCAATTTTGACTAATTCTAAAGTTGACATGGCCAATTTTGTGGATCCTCACAAGGTGGTTGTTAAGAGTGCATGTTCAATCTTTCCAAGTGCATAAAAGGGAGGTGAATTAGAAGGTGGGGCAAAAAGTGGAAGGTTGAAGTGCCAATTTTCACAAATGGAAGGGGATTTGGTTATAAGACATCCTTAAATTAGTTCCCATTCTAAAGAAGAAAGCACCAAGGAAGAAGGCTATGATGGTGAAACATGAAGATGAAGAAGTTGGAAAATCTAGAAAAAAATAGAAAATTGAAAAAACCATGAAAGCAAAAAAGAAGATTAAAGAAAAGACCACATGTTAATCCTTTCATATGTCAATCACACATTTTTTATATTGGACCCTCAAATTAGACCCCAAGCCTTTAAACACACTCATTGTACCTTCGGAAAAAATGTTTTTTTAATTTAAAAAAACAGTTCAATTCAAGGTCCAATTTGCTTCAAATTGGTCTTGGGCTTTTGGTCTTTGGACCTTTGTCTAAAGTGGCTCTTAAACATAAAGGCCTATGCTCTCTTGGTCACTAGGTGCAATGATGTTTTCAAAGTCCTCAATGACAATGGCTACAACCCATTAACTCCTAAAACACATATGACTTGCATGGGCACCAATGTTGGTTAATTTTTCCTTTTTGAAATAACTTCTTTGGTTTTGGCTTTGACACTTTGAAAAGGTTGGTTGGATTTCAAGGTGCAAGTTTGAGCTTCAACTTTCAAATTTTCAAACATGTGGTTTCGGTTTTGATAATTTTTTTCAAATTCAAAAATCTTTGGGTCCCATTCAAAAAACAAGGTTTAGTTCCAAGGCCAAAAATTCAATAGTTACAAAGTTTTACAACAATTAAAAATCAATTACCTAGTTTAAAAGTTTAGCATACTTGTTGATATTTTAAAGACTTCAAATGTGTCTATCTTAAAAGCCGAAACCTCCTTTCAAGAGCTTATTTTCAAAGTTATGATTTTGGGTCCAATTCTTGCAAAAGTCTAGTTTGACTATCCGATGATCATCATCCAATGGTCACTTCGAGTTTAAGGTTTTTTCAATCTCAATTTGTTTCAACCATAATTAACCATGTTGAATATACTTTAGTAGTTAAGTTCACTAGTAAATCCAAGTGTACTATATGGCAATCAATTAGCATGTTAAATGAACAACAATAAATAGGTTGAACAATTCATTTATGGTAGTAACGCGTGTGTGTCTATTTGGTTTCTTCAGCTATTCATACATGTTTATTTGGTTTTTTCAAAATGTAAAATCAAGTTCACATTATTTATTTTTAGCATTCTAAGCTACACATATTTCTTAGCTAATGGAAAACTTAATTAGTTTTTTATAATAAATATTTCTCAGCATTCAATGAATTATTGTTGGTCTATAACTTCTAAATCTTTTTATTGTTAAATGCACTTGTGTACATGCATGTTTGTTGAGATCAATTTGAAATCTATGTTGATTTCACCATTGATCTAATAGTTTTGCGTACATCATTACATATGTAATAGAAAAAATTAAGTTCAAATAATAAACTTGGGTTATTCATGGGTTACTCTAATGAAAGTAAAGCCTACAATGTAAATCTAGGATGATGTGTAATGAAGAATCATGATGAATGGAGATGTAATTTTTCACAAATAGAACCATGTAGCTTATTAATTTTCACCTAATATCATTAATTTAATTGACATATCAAAACCATCAATTGGTGAGGTTGATCAGACAAAGGTTACACTAAATGATGGAAATTCCAATTGAGTCTCATGAGGAGCTTCAACATGCATCTTGATTTTAATTCATAGTAAATCTTGGCATTGAACCTACTATTATAAGGTGGCATACTTGTAAATTCTATCATTCCATGAACACATCAAACCCCAAATAGATTTGGTGATTGGGTTTACACACTTACAAATGCATGCAATGTTTCTAGCATCAACATAATTTTGGAACCAACCTCTTATTCCAAAACTCTCATTTCTCCACAAGAACAAGATTGGAAAATAGTTCTAGAAGATGAGTTTAAATCCTTGTTGCATAATGAAACATGGAAACTTGTAGATTTGTTGAGATGTGGCTTTCCAATTTTTAGTGATAAGTGGGTTTACAATTTGAAATTAAAGTCTAATGGTAAGGTGAATTGCTACAAGGCTAGAATTGTTGCTCATGGGTTGACATAAACCTATGGTTTGTATTATGTAAAAATTTATGCTCCAATGGCAAGATTTGAGTCAATTGAACTACTTTATCAATTATTGTTGTTAAGGACATGCACATGGTACAATTTGACACTAAAACATTGTTTCTTTATGGTGATATCTCTAAGGAGTTATACATGCAACAAGCAAAAGGATTTGAAAATTCCTAATTTCCACATCAAATTTATAAGCTTCATAAATCCATTTATGGATTAAAGCAAGCTTGTTTGAATTAGAACCATAAATTTAATGATTTCTTGGAGCATCATAAAATTGTTTCTACTATCACTAATCCTTGTGTTTACATTAACAAATCTTCACCTTAACTTATTTTTATCATCTTTTCACATGATGAACTTGGATGCAATATTTACACATGGTGTATTACCCACACCATCAACCGATTTGCAAATACTTTTGATATTCACACCAACATTCGAAACTATTACATGGGTTTTTGAATCACACGTGATAATGTTCGTCATCTTCTATACGTTGATCAACATATTTACATGGAGTGCATCATCAAGAAGTTAGGCCTTTCAAATGTAAATTTTGTGTTTATTCCAATGAATGCATTAAACACTCACCATAACCTAGATGTTGATGTAGACAATGGTAACACCACATTTCCCTATTGAGAAATACTTGACAACCTATCATTTGCTAGCATTGGCACAACCTAACATCACATATGTTATTAATGCTACAAAATATTTTATTTAACCCACTAGAGCTAATTGTGTTGTTCTTAAACAAATCTTGAAATATTTGAAGGGTATTTCTCATCTTGTCATTTGTTATGGAGGATATTTTAATGACTCATTCTGACTCCCTAAATTGTGATGTTGAGTATGACACTAACCTTGATGACATGAAGTCTAGGAGTGGTTATATGTTACATTTTAATAATGGTCTTATGACTTGGGAAAGTCATAAACAAACTTGCATTGTTAACTCTAGTACTAAAGTTGAATATATTGTTAGTTTTGTAGCAACCAAATAAGTCATTTGGATGCAACATCTCTTTTGGTCATGTGCAAGCTCATCCCATCCCCCTATTAATTAATAACCAAAATTGCATCCATTTGGCTTACAATGAATTCCCTCAATGCATCAAACATGTTGACATTCAATTTCAAATTATTCGCAAAAAAAAAACATGCATGTGAAATTAACATGTTGTATGTGCCTTCAAATTGACAATTTGTTGACATTTTTACTAAAGACTTACGTGTTACCAAGTTTCAAAATTTGAATAGTTTTCATGTGAACTTCTATTATTTCACCAAGATCATAACTTATTAGAAAAAATGAAACTTTAATAAAGTAGTATTCATTATCAACTTGAATGTGAATGTTGAATATATTTTAGCATTTTAGTTCACCAATAAATCCGAATTTGTTATATGGCATGGTTGTTAACATGTAAAACTAACAACAACAAATAGGTTGAATGATTGATTTTTATATTTTAGTAGTTATGCATATATGTTTATTTGGCTTCTTCTAGTCATGCAAACATGTTTTTTTTTATTCTTTCATATTGTAAAATCAAGTTCACATCATTTAGTCTTTGCTTTTCTACACAATTATATGAATTAATGGGCAATTTAACTCTTTGTTATAAGGACTACTCCACATTCAATGAATTATTGCTAGACTACAACTTCTAAATCACTTCATTGTTACATGCACTTATTTACATGCATGTTTATTAAGATCAATTTGAAGTAATCTCTATTGTTTTTAGCATTGATCTAATAGGCCATATTGATTAGGAATATAAATTAAATACAATAGGATGAATGTCAAATTGTAGTGTTCAAAGTTTAAGTTGAAAACATTTGAATGTATAGGGTATTGTAGTTAATTAAAACTAGTCTTGTTGTGAAACAAGTGTTTTAAGGTTGCTTGCATGCAATAATTTTTTTCATGACAAAATTTTGTAGAATGCACTTCAATTTGTTTATAAAATATATTTTGTCACAATTTGCTTACTTTAAAAATCAAAAAAATTGTAAAAAGTTTACTTTGGAATTTTTAAAATATTTCAATGTACTTTTCAATTTTAAGACAATTTTCTTACTAGTTTTGGATAGTTTGGGCAATTTTTACAAACATGTCATCAACTAATGCTAAATCTTTTTTTGATGATTGGAAATGATTCTACATTATTTTTTTGAAAAAACAAAAAAATGTTACTTGCATGATTGGGAAGAACACCTTTTGTTTTTTTGTAATGTTCTCACATTTGAACATTTCAATAAAACATTGACATATTTTTAGTTTTCATAAACCTATAGCTTAAAACTTCTTTTGCTTTCTTCACCACATGCGTGATCTTTGATTCAACTTGTCACATGATTACTTCTATTTTCACAATCATGTTCCAAAAAAATGTTCCTAAAGATGGATTGTTGAAATATTCAAAATGACAATATTAACACAATATGTATGCCATAAGGTCATCATCTAGAATATTAAAACATGATATTATGTAGTATCTATGTTAGTTTGATAATAAGGTGCATAATAATTTATTTATTTTGTCATTTATGGTTAGCAATAAAAATAACAATACTTTACAATTTAACATTGTATGAAATAGTGTGAAAGCCAATGTGCTCAAGAATTCCTTTCATATTTTTGACATGATAGGCATATATATTTCAAAAATGTATTAATTCCAAAAGTAATTAAGTAGCACTTCACTAGGCTAAGTACTATTTCATAATTAAAAGTTTAAAATTGTAAATATTTCAAACTTTAAACTTTTGTGGTGTATAAAATGTATACCATTCCATATTGTTTGATATTATGTGCAAGATATATCCTTATTATATTGAATTGAAAATTGCACACATAATTTCATATTAGATCAAACATCAAAAGTTAGTGACCATTAATAAGCATATTGATTTCAACATAATTGTCATAGGTATTGCACAGTGAAACCACAAAGCTTTGAATGTTAAAACATTTTCATGTGATTGTTAAACATTTTTTTAAAAATTAAGTTGAAGTGGTCACAAGGGTGAAGAATATATATGGGGTTGGAAAGCATCGTAAATTGAGTTGAGATGATGATGCATGATCATGTTGCACATGCATTAATGCACAACAAGGACCGAGGACAAAGTTGTTCTAGGAATGAAGGCCTAGTGTGAAGCAAGAATTGAACATGAAATTTAAATCCCCATAACTACCCTATTCAAGGTCCTTATTCAGTGTAAAAATCTATTAGATTTTTAATGATAAGGATTTTGTTTGAAAAGGAGAGAAGGCATGTAAGGTGCCTCTTCTATTGATGTAAATAAATATATAAATGTTTTAAAATGCCCTCCACACACATTAAAGTAATTGTATTGGTTCTTTAGAAGTTTGGGGAGTTTAGAAAGTTGGGATTTATTCCATTGTACTTAAAGGTTTCATTGGCAAAGGACACAACAAGTTGGTTCTCATTTATTTGCCAATGGGTTTGAACCAATATTGGGTGGGTATCCACCCCGGATATCAGCCTGAATATTAAAAATGACATCTGATGAATATCATTCAAAGTGATATCCGATCTAATATCCAAGTGTTGGATATCACCCATTGTGATATCTAACACCTTGTTATCTAGAAACTATGCTGATATAAAAATGTTGAAATTTAATTTAAATATTAGAACCCAAGGCCGGATACTAAAGTTAGTAGTACATTTCTATGTTTTTTTTTCATTTCCTAATGTAACAAAGGTGGCGAGAATCCTTAGACAATTTAAACTATTTTGGGGATACATTTTCAAAGGTCTTGTAATCAACAATAATTAATATTATGGCTATATATTTTTTTAAATTTTAATTTATGATTATTTTTGGGAATTGGTTTTAGAAAAATATATTTGTGACAAAATATTCCCTTTTTAAAAAGGATGTTGCCTTTTGGAGATTTTTCTTGCAAAAAAAAACTAGCACCCAACATGATTGGTAGGTGAATTTTTGAAATCCGGATCTATTGATATCTAACTAAAACAACATATATCCGGAAACAATAATATTCAAATTAGATTGAAAAAATTGAAATTTTAATATTCGATCAAGATATTTAAATTTAAAAAAAAAATTGTAATATCCTTATCCAATAGATTAAAGAAAGGCATATATATCTTTATCCGGTGGATATCCCAAAAAACTAATATCTACCCAACACTTTGAACCCAAGACTTTTGGGATACCAAATGGGATCATACCATTGAACCATCACCCTTGGAGGCATAATTAAAAACTTTTGTCATCAATCATCTTAATGAATAAGGGTCAAACCTTGAGCTACCTAGTGGCCCTCTAGATCAATTTATGTTGTATTGATTTCATATAGCATTGGGAATCATGTTTGTTCATTAGAGGTAGTTTTTATTTGAGTGAAAGCATAGTAAGGGTGAGCCACTTGTCACCCAAAAAAAGATACATAATGAATATCATAGTACATAATAAGCTAAAATTGTGATGACATCCTTTGGCTATCATAAACACAAGCAAAAAACTCTAGAATTTGCATGACAAAATTTTGGAATTCAAAGTTCACTTTGAATCAAAATTAATCTTGGTCCAATGGTTAGATGAAGAGGACTTGATAAAATTAATGTACATAAAGTATATAACTTATGGTGTTTTTAATGACCATAGGGCCCCATTTATGTAATTCATGAAACATTACCAAACAAAAGAAAACCAAAAAAATAATGCCATCCCCATCTATAAAATCTCCTTTTTCATATCGTAGTGGGTTTTTCCTAAAAATGGATATTATTATGCATTTATTGCTCAAAAATGCAAAAAAATCCACATTTTTTGAAAGAAATTTCATCCAAAGATTTTAAATTTTGAAATAATTCTAGACTTAATTGACATATATCAATATCATACACCATTAAATATTTGACCCAAGAAGTCACTCACAACCCAAGTTTTGATGTATATATGCAATTTTTCCAAACTTTGTGACGAGTAAATTCTTTTGTCACAAATATATTCCATACATTCAAAATTTTCATTGTTTGTTTGATTTTTAAAAATAATTGATTAGATTAAGTTTTAAATTAATCAAATATACTTAAAACAAAGAAAAAGTAATCCAAGATGTGATGTCCATACATTATGAAAAAATAATTATTATAAAAATACTATACTTATAACTACAATTTTTCAAGGGCTTAGTGTGTTTTCACCCATTTTGAAGGTGCAACTTGAACATTTGAACTAGTCATTTTTTCTTTTTATTTAACAAAACTTTGGACATTTTGTTCAATATGTCATTGATCATTAACAATGTTCCTCATTTTAGTTGTTGAAATTTGCTCTTATTTTGCTAGTACCCTTATATTGTTGAATGATTTACCTTCTAAGCTAGTTTTTTATTCTTTGGTCTTGTGTTTATGTGGTAGTTGTTTGAAATTTGAATAAGAATTTCTATTTCATGTGATTGTGAAATATGGAGTTGAATACATATATGATCATGAATATATATATATATATATATATATATATATATTACAACTTATAGTATGTATCCATCTACTAGTGGACCTTACTTTTGGTCCCAAACCTATCACTATGACCCAATGTACAAGCAATCCTACAATGGCCACTTATATGATGTGATCACAAATCCTAAGTATTTGAAGCACATTGTGTCCATGTAATGAAAGAAGATCTCACAATGGACCAAATATTGTATAATGTAATTTCATTGACTTGTGTAAAGATAAAATATTAAATTTTTTTGCAAAAATACAAGACTTACATTAATATTTCTCTAATGTAATAAAAAAACACCTTACAAAACATTTTTTTCCATTGTTTGTGACATTGTTTCAAAAAGTGGTGGGCATGGTGTTTCCTTTTTAAAAAATTCCCTCATAATAGTTTTTCATTTTTTCCTTGATACTTGTGCAATCCTTTATTATAATAAAGCCCACAACCTCAAGTTTTACCCTATATATTAAGTTTGATAACTCTTGTTATTGAACTATTTTCACACAATCAAGGAAAATATTTTGTCTTTCACACATGCACAATAAAAAAGGAATAACACCATGTTGGGGCAATGTAGTAACTACCATTGTGCACATATAATTAGGTGGTTTTGTTTGGGTGGAAGAATAATTTATGTTCCACATAAATAAAGGGCATTGCCAATTGAATCAAGGATGAATAATTTAAACTAAATTAGTCATTTGAAATATAAAAAATCCATGATATATTTGAGAGATATCCATAAAGTGTCCCAAAGAGGGACAAAAACCTTTTCTTTTACCCAAACATTGTGTGCAATGCAAGGCAAACATGGTTGTACAAAGGAAAAAAATATAGTGTGAAACTAAAAAATGCATCGATATCTTACCTTGTGTTTCTATGATTTCATATGTGACCTCCCTCCCACCAATTCAATAATTTAAAAAAAACAATAAGCCCA
>Ga0209611_10001894_pt1 | contig 36359 bp, 28 predicted proteins | sample S1TSphgellanicum_3_FD_187693 | JGI IMG/M metagenome (GOLD analysis project Ga0209611, IMG submission 187693) | Host-associated microbial communities from peat moss isolated from Minnesota, USA - S1T2_Fc - Sphagnum magellanicum MG (SPAdes) (version 2) | ecosystem: Host-associated > Plants > Peat...
TGCGGAACGCCCGGGCTCCTTTGCCGCCGGCTTGGAAGGCTTTACCGAACCATGCATTCTTCCCTTGAGCCGCTTGGCAATCGCCGAGCCCAACTCCGCCGGCGACCGAACCGTGGTGATTCCCGCCGCCTCGAGCGCCTCGAATTTCGCCGCCGCGGTCCCCTTGCCCCCCGCGACGATCGCGCCGGCATGGCCCATTCGCTTGCCGGGCGGGGCCGCGACGCCCGCGATATAGCCGACCACCGGTTTGCTGACATGCTTGTGAATGAAGGCCGCGGCGGCTTCCTCGTCGCTGCCGCCGATCTCGCCGACCATCACGATCCCCTCGGTTTGCGGATCCGTCTCGAATAGCGCCAACACATCGATGAAGTTCATGCCGCGCACGGGATCGCCGCCGATGCCGACACACGTGCTTTGGCCGAGTCCAATGTTGGTGGTCTGGAACACCGCCTCGTAGGTCAGCGTGCCGGAGCGCGAGACGATCCCCACTCTGCCTTTCTTATGGATGAAACCCGGCATGATGCCGATCTTGCATTCCCCCGGCGTGATGATGCCCGGGCAGTTCGGACCGATGAGCTGGGTCTGGTAGCTCGCGAGCGTCATTTTCACGCGCACCATGTCGTTCACCGGAATCCCCTCGGTGATGCACACAATGAGTTCGACCCCGGCATCCGCCGCCTCGAGAATGGCGTCGGCCGCGAACGGGGCCGGCACATAGATCATGCTCACGGTGGCGCCGGTCTTCTCGATGGCTTCCTTGGCCGTATCGAATACCGGCAGACCCAGGTGCCTCTCACCTCCTCGCCCAGGCGTCACACCGCCGACGACCTGGGTGCCATAAGCGATGCATTGCTCGGAGTGGAAAGTGCCTTGTTTGCCCGTAAAGCCCTGGCAAATCACCTTCGTACTCTTGTTGACCAGAATACTCATGCACGCGCTCCGGCCGAAGCCACGGCCTTCTTGGCCGCATCGGTGAGATCGCTCGCTGCGGTGATGGCCAGGCCACTGTTGGCCAATAACTCGCGCGCCAACGGCGCGTTCGTGCCTTCCAGACGCACGATGACCGGCATGCTCACACCAACCTCTTTGACCGCAGCGATGATGCCCTCAGCGATTATGTCGCAGCGCACGATGCCGCCGAAGATGTTGATCAGGATTGCGGTGACATTCGGGTTCGACAAGATCAGCTTGAAGGCCGCGCTGACGCGCTCTTTGGTGGCGCCACCACCCACATCCAGGAAGTTCGCGGGCGCGCCGCCGTGCAACTGGATCAGGTCCATCGTCGCCATGGCGAGCCCGGCGCCGTTGACCATGCAGGCGATATTACCGTCGAGCGACACATAGTTGAGCTCGTGCTCCGCCGCCTTGCGCTCCATCGGATCCTCTTGCGAGTCGTCCCGCATTGCCGCCAAATCCTTGTGACGAAACAGCGCATTGTCTTCGATGTTGATCTTGGCATCGAGCGCCAGCAGATCGCCGTCGCCGGTGACGATCAGAGGGTTGACCTCTACCAGGCTCGCGTCACGTTCCAGGTACAACTTGTACAGGGCGTGCGCGATTTTGCCGAATTGTGCGATTTGCGCGCCGCGCAGTCCGAGTCCGAACGCCAATTGCCGGCACTGAAAGTCCTGCAAACCCGCCGTCGGATGAACATTGACGCGAATGATCTTCTCCGGCGTGAGCAGCGCGACTTCTTCGATGTCCATGCCGCCGGCTGCGGAAGCGACGAAGGCAATCCGCCCGGCCTCGCGATTAAGCACCAAACTCAAATAAATTTCGCGCGCGATCTTCGAGCCGAGTTCCACATACACCTGGTGGACCGGCAAGCCCTCCGGCCCCGTCTGGTGCGTCACGAGAATCGTGCCCAGCATAGTCTTCGTGGCGTCGCGCACCGCTTCGAGATCCTTAGCCACCTTGACGCCGCCGGCCTTGCCGCGGCCGCCCGCATGGACTTGGGCTTTGACCACCCACAAAGAGCCGCCCAACCGCTCGGCAGCCGTCACCGCTTGCTCCGGCGAACTCGCCACGTACCCCTTGGGGACCGGGATGGCATATTGGGCAAACAGCTCCTTCGATTGATACTCGTGCAAATTCATTCATTGTCCTTCGGATGCAACATTGAACTATCCATGATCCCAGCTCGCCACCTCAGCGTACAGCCTTGTTCGAGATCGATTGAATTCGCGTCAACAAATCATAGGAAAAGGACTTGATAAACGACTCCGCATAGCCGTGCTCGGCCATGCCTTCCCGCACTCGTGCAGCCAAGCGAGCCTTCTTGTAAATGTTGAGCTTGGTGGATTTACAGAAGGCCCGAGTCTGCTCGTCGATCTGCTTGTTGAGCCTATCCGCTCGTTGAGCGATATTCTTTGCGCCGGGTTTGGGGGCGGGTGGCAACGCAGACTTGACCTCGCTGACAATCCAATCGGCGAACCTATCAACCTCAGTCGTATTGAAGAGCTTTCCTAACATCTTGATGAGACCTCAACAGGTGGGGATGACATTGACAGCGAACAACCACCCTGGTCCGCCGTCCTCAAGTGGTAAGGAATATACTCCCGGCTCGCTTTGTAAATCACTACGATGGAATCAAAAACCCCGGATCCCATTGATCATCGTCACGATGAGCGGCACTTCGAGAGCCGCCATCGGTTGGTCGGAGGTATTATTGCTGATGTACGACAAACCTAGGATTCAAGCCTGAATCTCCACCACGACCGCAGTAGCGAAGTGGCGCCCGCACTGAATTGGCGTGTGCTGGGTTTGCTCAACTTGTATCGGATTTTGGTGCCCTTGGTGCTGCTGGCTCTGTATTCCCTGCCGGGCGCCCGTGGGATTGCCGTTGACTACCCCCAAATCTTCTTCGGCGCCGCTATCGCCTACCTTTGCTTTGGTCTGTTGAGCGTCATTCTGGTACGGCGTCGCCTGATCAACGTCGATGTACAGACGATACTTCAAGCGACGGTCGACATCACGGTATTGATGCTTCTGCTCCACGCCTGCGGCGGAGTCACCGGCGGTTTGGGAATATTGCTGCTGGTGCCCGTCGGCAGTCTCGCGTTCTTACTGCCGCCGCGCAGCGCCTTGTTCCTGGCAGCGGTCGCCATTATCGCCGTGCTCGTGTACACGATTTGGCAACAGTTGAACGGCCGTGCCGATATCACCGCTTATGCGACCGCAGGTCTGCTGGGCATCGTCTTGTTCACGATTGCCGCCGCCGCGAGCGTGGTCGCCAGCCGTATGCGTGAGAGCGAAGAATTGGTTCGCCAACGGGACGTTGATCTAGCGAATTTGGCCGAACTCTCACAATACATAGTCCAGCACCTGCGCGAGAGTCTCTTGGTCGTCGATGCCGCCGACAGAATCCGGCTCATCAATGAATCAGCGGCGGAGATTCTCGGCGACCATAACGCGGTGCCAGGAGCCCTGGTAGGCGAAGTATCGCCACGACTGCTTTACTCGCTCACGACTTGGCGGCACAGCGAACGCGGCGAGGTTTCGCCCTCGAGTTTCGTTGCCGCCGACGGCGCGCGCGTGATCCAGCCTCACTTCGCGCCCCTCGGGGGCCTCTTTCCCGGCCCCACGCTGATTTTTCTCGAAGATACCAGTCTCATGGAAGAACGCGTGCAGCAGGGCAAGCTGGCTGCGCTGGGACGACTGTCCGCGAGCATTGCACACGAAATCCGCAATCCCGTGGGTGCCATGAGCCATGCCGGTCAGCTGCTCGCCGAGAGTCCCAGCATCGGACCGGACGAGCGCCGTCTTACCGACATCATTCGCAACAACTCCGAGCGCGTCAGCACTATCATCAACAACGTACTGCAACTCTCGCGCCGCGAAGCCACCAAGCCAACCCGGCTGACCCTGGATGACTGGATAGGGGAGTTCTTGAGCGAATTTTGCGAGACCATGCAGGTTCCAAGAGCCCAAATCGCCTTGCACGAACTCGGCACGAATCTCGAGGTGCGCTTCGATCCCAGTCATCTGCATCAAGTCGTGTGGAACTTGTGCGAGAACGCGATCAAGTACGGCGAGCCCCGAGGCGGGATAAGCGTCGAGATCACCTTGAACAGATTGAATCCCAGTAACCGGCCGTATCTGGAAGTCGCGGACCGGGGTCCGGGAATCGCACTCCAGGCCGCGGACCGTATTTTTGAACCATTTTTCACGGGCCGCAAAGGTGGAACCGGACTCGGTCTGTTCATTGCGCGCGAACTTTGTCAGTTGAACCGCGCCATACTGCTGTACGAACCACGTGCCGGCGACGGCAGCGTATTCAGAATCGTCTTCAGTGACCCACAACGCTGGGAAGCTAGGGTTGGCGATAACTTTCCATGAACCAGTCAACTATCGGAAGCTGACGCTACAATAGTCAAGATGTCGAAACCAGCGGTATTGATCGTCGACGATGAACCCGATCTGTGCGAGTTGCTGTCGATCACACTGCAACGCATGGATTTGAGCCCGCATACGGCCGGCACGGTGGGAATCGCGCAGCGCATGCTCAAGACTGAAAATTTCAATTTGTGTCTGACCGATATGCAACTGCCCGATGGCGACGGCCTGGATCTCGTCAAGTGGATACAGCAATACTCTCCCGACGTTCCGGTCGCAGTCATCACTGCCCATGGAAACATGGAAACCGCCGTGCGCGCGCTCAAGCTAGGTGCCTTCGACTTTGTCTCCAAACCTCTCGATCTTGTGGGCTTGCGCAAATTGGTGGCTACTGCCATCAAGTTGTCGGGTAAAGTCGATAGCGACACCAGCCTTTTCGGTCCACGTTTGCTGGGCGAATCACAGGCAATGCAACACATGCGCGAAATGATCGCGCGGGTCGCGAGAAGTCAAGCGCCGGTACATATATTTGGCGAATCCGGCACCGGCAAGGAACTGGTGGCGAAACTCATTCATGAATCGGGGCCGCGCCGGGAAGGACCGTTTGTACCCGTTAATTGCGGCGCAATCCCCACCGAACTCATGGAAAGCGAGTTATTCGGCCATAAGCGCGGTAGCTTCACGGGCGCTGTCAGCGACAAGAAAGGATTGATTCAATCCGCGGAAGGCGGAACGCTGTTTCTGGACGAGATCGCCGACCTGCCATTGCACATGCAGGTCAAACTACTGCGGGTCATTCAAGAAAGGGCCGTGCGCCCGGTCGGCGAACAACTCGAAACAGGCGTGGATGTGCGCGTATTGTCCGCGACGCACAAGAATCTATCGCAATTGGTTGCTGAGGGAAAATTTCGCGAGGACTTGTTCTATCGGGTGAATGTGATCGAGTTGCGCGTGCCTTCTTTGCGCGAGCGTACCGAGGACGTGCCCGAATTGGCCGAGGCGATCTTGCGCAGGCTGGCCAGGCGCATGAAAATCACTCCGCCAATATTGCACGACGATGCCTTGGCGGCGCTCGAAGGCTACCCCTTTCCAGGCAATGTGCGTGAACTTGAAAACATTCTGGAACGCGCGATCACCATGAGCTCAGGCGGGGAAATCCGCGCCAGCGACATTAAATTACGGCCGACTCCATCGGGGCTCTCGCTCATTACGGACGCGACGAATGGAAACGCCCTCGGGGATCATCTCGAGGATATCGAGCGGGACGCGATCCTCAAGGCGCTGGAACAGACGAGATACAACAAAACGGCCGCTGCCAAATTGCTGGGTATGTCATTTCGCGCGCTGCGTTATCGGATAAAGAAGCTCGGTATTGAATGAGGCTCATAACCCGGCCAGCAAGCGTCACTGAGTTTCAATTGCGCCCAACCGAAAGCGCGAATGCGTAGCCGGTCACACACCAACCCACCCGCAGAAGACATAATCCAAACCTTGGTCGATTATCCTAAGCGAGCAGCCAAAGTGGTGCGAGATTGCTGACACCAACGCCTGAAAATCAAGCGGGGCACCGTATTGCTCTGCCGAAGGGCTCGGCGGCCCTGTCGCTGGCGATTATCGTGGCCCTGACACTGATGCTGACCGCGCTCTGGGTATCGACGCACCGTTATCAAGGGTTTATCCGAGACGGGGAACTGTATGCCGTGCAGGCAGCGGCGAGGGTCAATCCCGCCCTGCAATCGGATGTGTTTCTGAAAAATACGTCGCAGGACCGATACACCCTGTTCTCTCCCTTATATGCGTCATTCATCGACGCATTCGGCCTGCGAAAGGCTGGGCTGCGGCTATTCGTGTTATGCGCCCTTGGGTTTCTTACCGCTGCTTGGGCGCTCGGAGCCGAACTATTCAATCGCGACACCGCGTGGCTTACGACCGTCATGCTCATTGCCACCGTCGGGGACTACGGGGCCAGTGGAATTTTTCACTATTCTGAAGACTATTTGACGGCTCGATCTCTGGCCGAGGCGCTCGTCGTGGCATCGCTTGCCCTTCATTTTCGCGGGTGGAAGCGGCTGGCGTTGGTGATAGCGATTTCGGCCCTGTTTATTCATCCGCTGATGGCGTTGCCTGGGCTCTTATTATTGATTTGTCTCCGCTTGTCGACCCGGCAGGCTGTTTTTGGTGCTGCGGCAGGGCTGTTGGCCACGGCAGGCGTTGCGCTGTTCGCGACGGCAAACCCCGGTTTTCTTAAGGTTATGGATACAGCCTGGCTCGACGTTGTGCGCGAGCGATCCCACTTCTTATTCTTGAAGTACTGGACGTTGAACGATTGGCAGTTGCACGTCCGGCCGTTTATGTGCCTGGCCTTGAGTGCCATGGTTCTTGACAATGAACGAGTACGACGGCTCTGCATGGGTGCCGCACTGGTCGGCGCGGCTGGTCTCGGTGTAGCCTTTATAGCGGGCGCCATAGGCCCCGTTGCCATTCTGCTGCAGGGCCAGGCATGGCGTTGGTTCTGGATCGCCGGCTTCGTCAGCGTGTTGTTGATCGCGCCGACTGCCCTGCGCGCTTGGAACGACGAAAAATGCGGGCCGATGTGCGCCACTCTCCTGGTTGCGGGTTGGACTTTTCCGGCGATCGACAGCACTGCGGCGATCGCGCTTGCCCTGGTCCTCTGGTCGTTACGTTCGCGTATCACGGTCCAAACGGGCCGGTGGTTGCGATGGGCTGGCTTCGCGGTCATTGGAGTTGTTTTGGCATGGGCCTTGGCCAATTGCTGGTCGCTCATCACCTCACCCCGCGCGGAATCGAGTCCAGAACCATTGTTGCTTGATCGCGTCAGGAGCATTTTAGGACTGCAGGTCTTGGCCGTGACGTTATGTGTTCTCTTTTGGTATTGGATCAGATCGCGGCGGTCAGTGTGGCTGCCCACATTTGCCGCCGTGTCCCTGGCGGCCTTTACGATCGTAATGGTGCCTGGGTCTTTGAGGCAAACTGGCACCGTCGGATCTCCTGCGGAAATCGAGGAATTCGCCGATTGGCGAAACGCGATTCCGCCAAACAGCAACGTAGTTGTCGTTTCCCCTACGAAAGCGGCTGCTTTCATTTGGTTTACGCTTGGACGGCCCAGTTTTCTGTCGGTGGATCAATCGTCCGGAGTAGTCTTCTCGCGCGCCACCGCGCTCGAGGTTCGTCGTCGCTCAGAAGTCTTATTGCCGATCATGGACCCGGATTGGAAAATTCTGTCTTACACCATCCAGAAAGCGCAGGGTAAGAAGCCTGAAAATCCGACACGGCCGTTGAACCCGACCCGCCTCGTCGCGATATGCCGTGATTCAGAGTTGGGCTTCGTCATCGCCAAAGAGAAAGTCGGGTTCGAACCCCTGCGCCATTCGCACGTCGGGCAGTGGAAGGACTGGAATCTCTATGATTGCCGTCAGGTCCGGTCAGCGGCTCCCACTGCATGAGACTTATAATAAGAGAAGCTATCGGGTACGGCGCCGCGTCGGCGGGCGCGCTGATGGTGGACATGACTATTCTTTGGGTACTCGTACGCTACTTTTCGTGGGGGTATCTGCCGGCGGCAACCGCGTCGTTCTTTGCGGGCGCGACGGTCGCCTACGCGCTATCGTTAAAGCTGGCATTCAAGCAGCATCGACTTCAGGATCGTCGCGCAGAATTCGTCAGTTTCGTGGCGATTGGCGCTGCGGGACTCGCCATCAATGCGGCCGTCATCTCCTTGGGAGTGAGGTATCTCGGCCTTCACTATCTGTTGGCCAAGTGCGTCGCAGCCGGATTCACGTTTGCGTGTAACTTTGTCGCCCGGCGCCAGATCTTGTTTGCACGGCTTTCCCCCATTTGAGAGATGATACGGCATGGCTTCCCATAACAGACAAAGCAAAGTCGCCGTGATCGCAGGGGCCGGACCGGCCGGTCTCACCGCGGCTCTCGAATTGCTCCGGCGGTCGGAGATCGCGCCAATCGTAATCGAAGCCGACGGCCAGGTCGGCGGTATTTCGAAGACTGTCAACTATCGGGGCAATCGCATGGACTTGGGTGGCCATCGGTTCTTTTCGAAATCCGACTGGGTCATGCGTTGGTGGCAGGAAATTCTACCCGTGGCCGAGGGACAGTCGGAACCCGACAATCCGCTGCACATCAATTACCAGCATAAAACCCACGAATTCGTGCCTGAAACCTTCGCGCCGGCGTCTTCGGACGCCGTCATGTTGGTGCGTCAACGGCTCTCGCGTATCTTCTACCGCAGGCGATTTTTCGATTATCCACTCAAGCTCAACGCCGGTACGCTCACAAAGATGGGGTTCATCGAGACTTTGCGAATTGGCCTGAGCTACGCCCACGCGCAAGGTATCCAAAGATCGCCCGAAACATCCCTCGAAGATTTTTTTGTCAATCGATTTGGCGACCGGCTGTATCGCACGTTTTTCAAGGATTATACGGAGAAGGTATGGGGAGTGCCGTGTCAGGAGATCTCAGCTGAGTGGGGTGCGCAGCGCATCAAGGGGCTTTCGGTCACCAAGGCCCTCACGCATGCGGTGGCAAGCCGGTTTCGTCCATCGTCAGACACGTCTCAAAAGCAAACCGAGACCAGTCTCATCGAACGCTTCCTCTACCCTAAATTCGGGCCCGGTCAAATGTGGGAAGAGGTCGCGCGCCAGGTCGCCGTGCGCGGCGGCGAAATCCATCTCCAACACCGCGTGGTCGGGATCGAGCGAAGTGGTGCGGAAATCACCGCGGTCAAGGTGCGGAGCGGTGCCGATGGCTCGGTGCTGCGGATACCCTGCGATTTTTTTATTTCCACGATCCCGGTCCGAGATCTGACCGCGATGCTCGAACCCTCCGACGATCAGGTGATACGGATTGCAGACCGGCTGCCGTACCGCGACTTCATGACCGCCGGACTGCTGCTCAGGAAAATGAATTCCACCGATCACCGTTCTCAAGACAACGGCATGCCGCCGGATAATTGGATTTATATCCAGGAACCGGACGTCAAGATTGGACGTCTACAGGTCTTCAACAACTGGAGTCCGGCCTTGGTCGCGGATCCAAACACGATTTGGCTGGGCCTGGAGTACTTCTGCCGTGAGGGTGACGATCTTTGGTCCATGGACAACGGGCGATTCATCGATTTCGCGGCGCGTGAACTGGAACAAATCGGCATGATCGATCGGCGAGACGTCCTCGACGGAACCGTCGTTCGAGTACCGAAGGCGTATCCAGCTTATTTCGGCGAATACCGCGAGTTCGACAAGGTGCGCTCCTATCTCGATGGATTCTCAAATCTTTACCCGGTCGGACGCAATGGAATGCATCGGTACAACAACCAAGATCATTCCATGCTGGCGGCAAACAGTGCGGTCAACTCGATCCTCAACTGCGGACAAGGAAAGTCTGAGATCTGGAGCATCAATGCGGAAGATGACTACCACGAAGAAATCGACGAAGTTGCGTGATCGAATCAGTGCACGGCGACTGACAAAATTTGTCAGCGTGTGACGGAAAGCGCCGCCGCAGGCGCCAGTAAACGACGGTTTTATGTCACATGGTATTTCCTGCCAGACCATTACTTCATTAAATTCATATAGTTAGCTAAATCGGTCGTTTGTTGGCATACCGCTTGCTAGTTCAGGGTCACTGGCATCGGCCGTTGTTCAGAAATTCATTGATTTCATGTTTCTTCCATTTGAGGAGTATTTAATGCTTAAGCAAGTGCAAAAGGGCTTCACCCTCATCGAATTGATGATCGTGATCGCGATCATCGGCATTTTGGCGGCCATCGCCATCCCGGCCTATCAGAACTACACCATCCGCGCGCAGGTCACTGAAGGTTTGACACTGGCCGATGGTTGGAAAACGGCCATCGCTGAGTATTATGCGAATACCGGCAATTGGCCCACTCAGGCCAACCTGAATGGCACCAGTGTGTCGGTCGGCAAGTACGAGACTGGGGTCACCGTCACCACGGGCGGTGTCATCACGATCACGTACGGCAATCAGGCCAACGCGAAGCTCGCCACCCAGACGCTGTCGATGGTTCCGTACACCAACTCGAACAACGATGTTCTGTGGCAGTGCGGTTCGGCCACGGCACCCAGCGGCTCAATTGCCACTGGCGCCGCGTCCGCGACGACGGTCTCGCCGCAGTACCTGCCGACCTCCTGCCATTCGTAATGGAGGTTTGAATTCCCAGGTGCTTTGAGAGCCTGAGGAATTCGGCAAGTGCAATCAGGAAGCTTCTTTTCGGAGAAGCTTCCTTTTTTATGGCTAGAGATAATCTTTTTTGAGGAACAGAAGATGATCCGCAAGAAAATCGAATATGGCTTTACGTTGATCGAATTGATGATCGTGATTGCGATCATCGGCATTTTGGCGGCCATCGCCATCCCGGCCTATCAGAACTACACCATCCGCGCGCAGGTCACTGAAGGTTTGACACTGGCCGATGGTTGGAAAACGGCCATCGCTGAGTATTATGCCAATAGAGGCAGTTGGCCCACTCAGGCCAACCTGCCTGGTACCAGTGTGTCGGTCGGCAAGTACGAGACTGGGGTCACCGTCACCACGGGCGGCGTCATCACGATCACGTACGGCAATCAGGCCAACGCGAAGCTCGCCACCCAGACGCTGTCGATGGTTCCGTACACCAACTCGAACAACGATGTTCTGTGGCAGTGCGGTTCGGCCACGGCACCCAGCGGCTCAATTGCCACCGGCGCCGCGTCCGCGACGACGGTTTCGCCGCAGTACCTGCCGACCTCCTGCCATTCATAGGAAAGGCCAACCTGGCCATGCGAAGTGGATTGTGGGAAGGAAATCACGCCTGCTGCGGCCCGCTCTATGCGAGTATCGGCCTCACATTTGACAATTGATCGCCTGCGGCCAGGCTGTACACTAGCGGTTTCCGAAATCCCGGGATAATTTCTAAGTCCATGAATGATAACGCAATAGCGACAGTTGGTGGGACGAGTCGCCTCGCCCTGGGGGGCCTCGCGCAACGCCTCGTCCAAGATGGTTTGCTGGATGAAGCAGCCATGCAGGATGCCATTGTCAAATCCAAGGAAAAGCGCGTCAGTCTCGTGACCCATTTGGTAGCGGTGAACCTGGCCACCGCTCGCGATATCGCGATTTCGGCCTCTAACGAGTTTGGCGTGCCCTTGCTGGATCTGGACGCGGTCGCGCCGGATATGGACGCCGTGCGGGCGGTGAGCGATAAGCTCCTGCAAAAACACCGAGTTTTGCCGCTGATGAAGCGCGGCAAGCGGCTGTTCTTGGCGGTTGCGGACCCGACTAATTTACATGCCCTGGATGAGATTCGTTTCCAGACCTCGATGAGCATCGAATTCGTCGTCGTAGAGGACGACAAGCTGCAAGCGGCCTGTTCGAAGGCCATCGAGCAGGCCGAATCGATCATGCCGAGTCTGACCGACGATGACTTCGATCTTGAAAACCTCGAGGTCAGCGGCGGCGAGGAAGATCCCAATGCCGAAGCGCTGGGTCGCGATGATGTGGAAGACGCGCCCATCGTGCGCTTCGTCAATAAGATTTTGCTCGACGCGATCAAGAAAGGCGCATCGGATATTCATTTCGAACCGTACGAAAAGATATTTCGTATCCGCACCCGGCTCGACGGCGTGCTGAAAGAAGTCGCGCTTCCTCCGGTGCAACTGGCGGTCAAGATCGTCGCGCGCTTGAAGGTCATGTCCCGGCTGGACATCGCCGAGCGTCGCGTGCCGCAGGACGGCCGCATCAAAATGCGACTCTCCAAGAATCGGGCGATCGATTTTCGTGTCAGCACCTGCCCGACCCTGTTCGGCGAGAAAGTCGTCACGCGTATTCTCGATCCCTCGAGCGCCATGCTCGGCATTGATGCGCTGGGGTATGAACCTGTACAACGCGAACTGTATCTCAAGTACCTGGCCAAGCCGCAAGGGATGATCTTGGTGACCGGGCCCACGGGCAGCGGCAAGACCGTATCGCTCTACACGGGCCTGAATATCCTCAATACCGAGGATTGCAATATCTCGACCGCCGAGGATCCGGCGGAAATCAATCTGCCGGGAGTCAACCAGGTCAACGTGAACCCCAAAGTCGGACTCACCTTTGCTGCGGCGCTGAGAGCTTTTCTGCGCCAGGACCCGGACGTGATCATGGTCGGCGAAATCCGCGACCTGGAAACCGCGGAGATCGCGATCAAGGCTGCGCAGACCGGACACTTGGTGCTCTCGACTTTGCACACCAACGATGCGCCGCAAACCCTCACTCGACTGGTCGACATGGGGGTCAAGCCCTATGCCATCGCGACTTCAGTGAGCCTCATCATTGCGCAGCGATTGGCGCGAAAACTGTGTTCGAATTGCAAGCAGCCGCTTGACGTGCCTGCCGAAGCGTTGAAAAAAGAAGGCTTTGAGCAGGGACAAATAGACGCCGGCATAAGAGTTTTCAGGGCGGTGGGTTGTGCCCAATGCACCGACGGATACAAGGGCCGGATGGGTATTTACCAGGTCATGCCGGTCACGGAAGCCATCGGCCGCATCATCATGGAAGGCGGCGGTGCGATGGACATCAATGACCAGGCTGTCAAGGATGGGATTTGGAACCTGCGACGATCGGGTCTGCAGAAGGTCAGGGACGGTTTAACGAGCTTGGAAGAGATTAATAGCGTCACTATCGATTAGGTTTACTGTAAGGATTGACTTATGGCGACAACGGCAACCGCGGGGAAAAAAGACACTCAGTTCCTCTGGGAAGGCAAAGATAAGCGCGGCCACAAGGTACGCGGCAAGGCTCTCGCCGCCAGTGAAGCGGCGTTGCGCGCCGATCTGCGTCGCCAGGGAGTTGCCGCCACCCGCGTAAAAAGCCAAAGCTCCGCCTTTAGAGGCGGCGGCAAAGTCACCAACGAAGATATTGCGGTATTCAGCCGCCAACTCGCCACGATGATGTCCGCGGGCATCCCCATGGTGCAGGCGTTCGAGATCATCGGCAATGGCCACGAAAAGCCCGCGATGCAAAAGCTCGTGCTCGATATCAAATCGAACATCGAGGGCGGCAGCACGCTGCATGAATCTCTGGCGAAGTTTCCGCTCTACTTCGACGATCTGTTCGTCAACCTGGTCGAAGCCGGTGAGCAGGCCGGTGCGCTCGAGACATTGCTCGATAAGATCGCCACCTACAAAGAAAAGACCGAAGCACTGAAGAAGAAGATCAAGAAGGCGCTCTTCTACCCGGCCGCCGTGCTGGTCGTGGCGGTCGTCGTATCTCTCATTCTGTTGATTTTCGTGATCCCGCAATTCGAAGAGCTATTCAGGGGATTCGGTGCGGATTTGCCGGCCTTCACGCAAATGGTGGTCAACCTGTCGCGTTTCGTGCAGCATCAAGGCTGGTGGATGGGCATCATCGTCATCGCCGGCTTCTATGCGTTCTTTTATTTTTACAAGCGCTCCAGAAACATGCAGCGCAATATCGATCGGATGATGCTGAAATTCCCGATCGTGGGACCGATTCTGCAGAAATCCGCAATCGCACGGTTCGCGCGCACGCTGTCCACGATGTTCGCGGCCGGCGTTCCTTTGGTCGAAGCGATGCAATCGGTCGCAGGGGCCACCGGCAACATCGTCTATGAAGAAGCGACGTTGCGTATGAAAGACGAAGTGGCAACCGGTCAACGGTTGCAGCGCGCCATGGAGAACGTCGGCTTGTTCCCAAACATGGTCGTACAGATGATCGCTGTGGGAGAGGAATCCGGCTCGCTCGACACCATGTCGGCCAAAGTCGCCGAGTTCTACGAGGCGGAAGTCGACAATGCGGTCGATAGCATGTCGAGCCTCCTCGAGCCCTTGATCATGGCCATTCTAGGCATTCTGGTCGGCGGCATGGTCATCGCCATGTACCTTCCGATCTTCAAGCTCGGCCAAGTCGTCGGGTAGAGCGGCACTCCGCGCGGCCCAGTGGTTTAGCTCATGCTAAACGATCTAGCCGCGCTGTACTTGGACAGCCCTGCGCTGTTTACCGGGTCGGTGTTCGTGCTGGGTCTGGTCGTCGGCAGTTTTCTCAATGTGATCATTTACCGATTGCCGATCATGTTGGAGCGGGAGTGGCGCGCGCAGGCCGCAGAATTACTGCCCTCCAGTGGCGGCGCAGCAGCCGCGGCTCCGGCACCGGTGGAGCGCTTTAACCTGAGTTCGCCGCCATCGACATGCCCTGCCTGCAAGGCCCGCATAAGGGCCTGGCAGAACATCCCGGTCGTCAGTTGGTTGATCCTCGGCGGGCGCTGCGCGTCCTGCAAGTCGAAGATCTCCCTGCGCTATCCGCTGGTCGAACTGACTACCGGTGTGCTCTCGGCTTGGGTCGCATGGCATTTCGGCTTCGGCGCCGCTGCGGCCTGCGCGCTGCTGGTCACCTGGTCGCTGATCGTGCTCACCGGGATTGACATCGATCATCAACTGCTGCCCGACGGGATTACTTTGCCGCTGATGTGGGCCGGCTTGGTGGCGGCGGTCGCGATCGGTCCCGTCTCGGGAATCCCTTTGCCGGTGTCCGCCCGTGATGCCCTAATCGGTGCGGCCACTGGATACCTGAGCCTTTGGGGGGTGTTCCATGCATTCAGACTCATCACGGGCAAAGAGGGCATGGGCTACGGAGATTTCAAGCTGTTCGCGGCCCTCGGGGCGTGGCTTGGGTGGAAGCTGCTGCCGCTCGTGATCCTGTTATCCGCGGCCACCGGCGCAGTGATCGGGATATTGATGATCGTATTGCGCGGCCGCGACCGAAGCGCGCCAATGCCCTTCGGACCTTACTTGGCCGCCGCGGGATGGCTCGCAATGATGTACGGTGACTCGCTGGTCGATGGATATCTGCGCCTGTCGGGTCTTAGGCACTAGGCATGCAAGGTCGGCTGCGCATCGGGCTCACCGGCGGAATCGCCAGCGGGAAGAGCACAGTCGCCCAACGATTCACAGACCTTGGCGTTCCAGTCATCGACGCAGATGAAGCGGCTCGGGCGGTGGTCGAGCCGGGCAAACCGGGGTTCACGGCAGTTATCCAGCGGTTTGGCGCAGACGTGGTTGCCGAGAATGGTGAAATTAACCGACGCGCACTTCGAACCTTGGTATTTGGTGATCCGGAATTACGGCGAGACCTGGAGTCGATTCTGCATCCACTGATCAGAGCCGATATGGAACAGAGGGCAGAGGCGGCCGAGGGTCCTTATATCGTCATGGCCATACCGCTGCTGGTCGAGGGCGGATCGCGAGCGCGCGTAGATCGAATCTTGGTGGTGGATGTGGCAGAAGCGGTGCAGCTGCAGCGCCTGATGGCGCGTGACGGGAGTTCGCTGGAACAGGCCCGCGCAATTGTGGCGGCGCAGTCTACGCGTTCGGTTCGTCTGGCCGCGGCGGATGACGTGCTCACCAACGCGGGGACTTTCACAGAATTGCGACAGGACGTCGATGCGTTGCACGCGCGATATCTGCAAATAGCAGCAGGGCGGCGCCCAGAGCATGATTTAACCTCAACCTAAGGTTTACCGGTGACCTTGGGTTGGCTCAGAATACGCGGATGAACTCCCACCCCGATCCGCAGATACAGACGGACCCCGAGGATGCCCCGGTCGTGTATGAACAGCCGCTCAATGAGCGCATGCGCACGTTCCTGCGGCTGGAGTTCCTCTACACACAGGCTTCCTATCACGCTGAGTCACCAAGCCCTTGGAGTTCGCGCGCCGCCGTCGCGAGTCTACTCGAGATTTTGACAATCACGGCACGCGGCGACTCGCGCAGTGAAGTGATCAAAGAGCTCGAGCGTCACGTGAACATCCTCAAGGAATACCAGACCAAGACCGGGGTAGATCCAGGCCGTCTAAAGTCGTTGATGTCAAATCTGCTCAAGCTGCGCAATGATTTATCAACGATCGGCGGCAATTACATGGCGCCGCTGCGGGACTCCGAGTTTTTGAGCGCCATCAAACACCGCAGCGCCATTCCCGGTGGCACCTGCGATTTTGACTTGCCGGACTACACCTTCTGGCTCAACCGTCCGAGCGAGTCGCGTGCAGCCGAGTTTGACGGCTGGCTCACGTTGATCAGACCGCTGTGCGACAGCATAGCCGAACTTTTATGGCTGACCCGGCAAAACGCCAAACACCGCTCGGAAGTCGCGACCGGAGGCATATTCCAATTGCAATTCGATCGCGAGAATCCGTGCCAGCTGGTGCGGGTCGCGCTAGCGCCCGGCGTCGACTTGTTTCCCGAAATCAGCGGCAGCCAGCATCGCTGTACGATTCGGTTTCTGAATTGGCTCGATGCCACGAGCCGCCCCGTGCACGTCGAAGTCGACGTGCCGTTTCAGCTGACTTGCTGCACTTGATTCGAAGTCGTTTCTTCATGGCAACTGTCGTCAAATGCCCCACTTGCAAGCGCCCGGTCGAATGGTCGACAGAGTCGCTTTATCGGCCGTTCTGCAGCGATCGCTGTCGGCTCGTGGATCTCGGAGCCTGGTTCAGCGAAAAACACAAAATTCCGGACGAACCGGGAAGCGATATCGATGAGAGCGCTTCGGATGCAACCGACGAGTTGTAAAGCGTCCGGCCGGACATCATCTATGGCGTCTCACTTGCGGACCTCAAGCTTCCCCACGGGTGGACCAAACCACACGGAATTGTAGTCAGAATGCAGGAGGGAGGTCACCTGCTCCTGCTCGTCGTCAGACACGGCCGCCTGAAGAGTGGACTCGGTCAGATAGGGCCGCTTTTTCAAGTCCGCGAGAAAATCGCACGGCGGTAACAGCCGCGTCGTTTTGAAGGTGCGAACAGCGGTGCAGAGCCTGTCCTGCCCGTCGCCAAGCGGGCTGCCATAATAGGAAACGTCGCTCCCGGTGATCGGCATGTGAAGCGTATACAGCAGCACTTTCTGTTGCGGCGAAATGCGCGCGTCGAGTTGCTTTCTAGCCTGCATCCAGCGAACCAGTCCGAGCTGTGGCAGCGAGACAGTCGGCGTCAACTCCATGATACCGATCCAGAGAAGAAGTATTGCGGCACCGATCCAGATTTTGGGAGGCGTTCGAGACCCTAACCTGACGTGCTGAGTAATCCTTGCGGTCGCGATCGGAATCGCGTTGAGGAAGGGCGCATACGCTTGTACATAGCGGAAGTGGCCGGCGAGACGGTCACACATCAGAAACAGGGCTATTGAGTAGGCTAAGAAGAGCATCGCGAGTGTCCTGTGCTGCCGATCAATAGCCGCGGTCAGCGCGCTCAATGGACCGCACGTGCAAACCAGGAGCCACAGCCAGAACTCCTTCCGCAATCCCTGTTCAGAATCCCCCACCGTTTGCAAATGTGCACTGAATTCGATGTTGAAGATCACCTGGCTTAGGGGATACCCCGCGAGCACCGTGTAGAGCGCTACGAAGACTGTCGCGCCAGCAACAAGACACGCCCAGCGGCTCACAGATTGCCGCCCGAGCAAAAGGAAGAATCCCCCCAGCAACGCGAAGCGCGGACTCGCATACACTGCCGCGCCCGCCGCCGCACCCGCAAGAGCCGCGGCTACGTTGGATGCGGTGGGGCGGTCCCAGATCGCGAGCCCGGCCACTAACAGCGCTGCCGAGATGGTTTCGGGCCGAATGACAAACCAGTCAGGTAATATAAGTGTCAGGGCTATGAACAGCGCGACGCCGAGCCAATGACCCAGACGGTGCAGCGAAATCACGATCGCTACCGCCGAGCACACAACAAGTAAGCGCCCCCAGACCAACACTCCCGCACCCTTAAATCCAAGGCGGAAGTACGGCGTCAACAAGTTCCACAATAATGGCTGATGATGCTGGAAGAAATCGACTAACGGGCGCTTGCCCTGGCTCATCAGCCAGGCAACATGGGCATGCTCGGTTTCATCCCAAGGCATCCCAGTCTGCAGTAATAGGAAGAACAACCAGCCAACGACCGCAACCAGGCTAAGGAAACCACGCAAAAATAGCTTCGCATTTTCCATGGTCAGATTGCGGGCTTGATCCTTTAAAACAGTCACCTTCTTTCTCTATGTGCTGGATAGCCGGAGGATCGTAAGGGCAAGGGTCATGGCACTCTGCTTCAGGGGGCGGGGATAGTTGTGAAGGCTCTAGAGCCAGGCCGCACTGCAAGTAGCCGCCGCAAACCGTTCAAGCCGAATCGCGGAACGTGAAGAAACGGTGCAATGCGTACGAGAGCCCCACCGAGGCTGAAACCACCATCGCCTGGGCAGCGAGCGGGTTCAAATGGCAGAGGCTGACGAGCGCGTAGAGTGCGGCCATGCCGAAGCTCAAAGCGGCCAGCTGACTTAGGTTGAAGCGCAGATACTCCGCCAACCAGGCCTTCGTCGAGCGAAAGACAAACAGCCGGTGTACGACAAAGGCGTTGACAGCGGCCACTGCGTGCGCTGCCAGTCCGACGATCAGATAATGAACGCGCTCACCGACCGTAAGATAAAGCACGGTGAATGCGAGATAACCAAAAGCGGTATTATAACTCCCGACGATCAGGAACCGAAGGGATTGGGGAAGCCCCCACCAATGCTCACCGGGGTTTTTCACTATTCGCGGGCGGCTGGTCGAAATTAAGTCGTTCCTTCTCGATGACCCAGGGTCGCGGATGCAGCTGTGAATGAATCGCGCCGACGTATTCACCAAGAATTCCAACCGCAAACAATTGAACCGATCCCAAGAAGAAGACTCCGATGAGGACAGGTGCCTGCCCTAAGGCAAAGCTATTCCAAAATATTAGCTTTGCGATCACATACCCAAGCGCTACGAAGAGGCTGACGGCCCCAAGGACGAAACCCAACATTGTCGAAATGCGAAGCGGCACGCGCGAATGGCTAGTGACGCCAGTCATCGCAGTCTCGTATAAGGAATAGAAATTGTTCTTTGTCACCCCTCTTTCACGTCTCGGCTGGACAAACGGGATTTCCGCCCGTGCGTAGCCGAGGTCGGCAATCAATCCTCGGAAATACGGCCGGCGATCCGGAATTCCGCGAAGCGTTTCAACGACCTCGCGGTCGTAAAGCCCGAATCCTGTGAAATTGTCGATCAGTGGAATTTCTGAAATTTGATTTAGAAACCGATAGTACAAGCCGCGCACGAAGAACATCGTGCGGGATTCTTTGCTCTTCGGTTTGACTCCGATTACAACTTTGAACCCGCTCTGCCAATGGCGGATGAATTCCGCCAACAACTCCGGTGGATCCTGGAGATCGGAGGCCATGCAAATTACAGCGTCACCGGGACATTGAAAAAACGCATGCATTGGTGATCTCAAGGGACCGAAGTTGCGAACGTTGAAGATCGCCTTGACGCGCTGATCTCGCGCTGCAAGAGCGCGCAGGATTCCCTGTGTTCCGTCCGTCGATGCGTTGTCCACGAACAAAGCCTGGAAGTCGATTTCCGGCTTCGAAGCAAACACCGCGATCAAGCGGTCATATAGATTACCAATATTCCCCTCCTCGTTATAACAGGGCAGCATTACTGTCACGAGGGGTTTCGACATCAAATTGATCTCTCGGGTGGTATCGCGTACATCACCAGATCCCATGATGCGCGAAGATGGGGTCGCAGATGAAATCGATAGGCGCCGTTATTGGCCGCGACCTGCAGGGGAATCTTCCACAGATGATCCTGGGAATGATAAACGCACACGCACAGCAGAGGAGTATGCCGTCTGATCAATCCGGTAGCTCCCTGCAAAGCCGCCACTTCGGATCCTTCGATGTCCATCTTGATGATTGTCGGGCACTCTATCTGTTCATCATCTAGCGGAACGCAGGCTACGGTCACTCCTTCGGCGGCAGCGGCAGCGGCGGCGGTCCCCGTGGCGGAGAATCGAAGCTCCCCCGCATGATCCGACACTGCCCTGGCGCTGATCCGTATGCGCTTCTGCACCGCGGTCGCAAGACTGCCCACGAAATACTCTAGCTTCCGGAAATTTTGCGGGTCTGCTTCGAACGCGTACAGGCGTCGAAAATTCCCCTGACAGAGAGCAAGAAAATCCCTTATCGTGTCTCCGCTGTAAGCGCCGCAGTCGACGAACACCTCGTCATGTGTGAGGCGATACAGATCGGTAGGAAAATAAATGCGCTCGTTAACCGGCAATGGCAGATTGTCAAAATCGAGTCGTAGACGCCAGCGAACCTGCGCGACATACTCGGCACGCGAAGCGTCGTCCGCCCAGAGGTCAAATGCCGCACGGACATCCTCGGCGGAAATTAACACCTTATGCGGCAGATCGAGTGAATAGTGAGGCAGGAGGCTTCTCTGTAGCCGCCATGCCAACGGTCCGAAGTCAATCACATTTACGCAACCGAGATCCCTCAGCGGCCGCATTCGTTCCGCCATCGTATCCACTCCTTCTCCGCGCCAGATCGTCACGCAGAACGTCGCCGTTTTCCCGTGTCGCCTCGCTCCCTCCGCATGCGACAAGACTTCGAGACCGTCTATCCGAGTCGACCACAATTTCTCGTTGGCATCGACGAAGGCAAGTGGTTCGATGCCCTCCTGCCGCAATGCCCTGAGAACGTTGCGTCCAAAGTTGCCCGCACCGGCCAACACTAAATTCCAATGAAACCGCGAAGTTTGATGCTCGAATGCCGAACATTCACGTTTGACCGCAGCGGACACGCTTTCTGACAACAAATCGTCTAACTCGGCTCTCAATCGCTGTTCATTGCTTACCATGTCGAACGTCCTCCATCGATCGCGAGCACGGCGCCGTTCATATACGACGATGCGTCAGAACAAAGAAAAAGAATCGCGCCCTGATACTCGTCGATATCCGCCATACGCCCCATCGGAATCCGTGCCGCAATACGCTGCAGAAAATCAGAATTCTGACCGTTCTCGACCCCGCCGGGACACAGGGCATTGGCCCGCACCCCTCGGTCGGCCCAATACGTTGCTAAGTAGCGGGTTAAGCCGACCAAACCGGCCTTTACCACCGAATACGACACCGGTTTCACCGGTTGCTGATCGGCGCTCCTCCCATCGATTGCGTAAAGGCGCTGATCGGGCGCAATCAGTGCGAGATCCGAGGCGATATTTACGATGACACCTTTACCCCGATCCGCCATTTGCGCTCCGAACACCCGGCTGCAAAGCATTGCGCCTGTCAGCCCAACCGCGAGATCTGCGTTCCAGCGTCCGAGGTCATATTGCTCGAGGCGTGAACCGAGCAGTCCGGCGGCCTCCTCGACCTTCGGATTGTTGGCTGCATTGTTGATCAGGATGTCAACGCGGCCATACTCGCTCAGGATCCACGCCAGCGCCGCACGAATTTCCGCCTCAATTGTGATATCGCAGAGCAGGGTTTGTACGTCAAATCCTGCTCCGCTCCGTAGTTTCGCGTCGCCCGGCGTTTTGATATCGAGCAAAATGGGAATTCCGCCAGCGCTGCGGATCGCCTCGGCATGAGAAAGACCGAGCAACCCCGTGCCTCCCGTGATCACGGCAACCCGCCCGGTCAGGTCAAACATCCCAGTCATCCCGGCGCGACCATCATTTCCACCGGCATTCCGCTCGCAATGGAATCCCGAATGGCGAGTGCCATCTCAAGGCTCTGCCGACCCGCCCGCAGATCCACGGGCACCGGCCCACCGGTACGGGTGGCCTCGAGGAAGCATTTGAGCTCCTCTAGAAACATACTGTTTCGTTCAAAGCGCTCGTGCCTTTCATCGATCTTGAGATCACCAGTGCGATCGAAGACCTGCACCGAGTTTTCTCTCAGGTTGACGACCATCTTCCCGGAACTGCCGATGATCTCCATCTGGCGTACCGCAGGTTGTTGCAAGTAATCCTGGTGCAGATGCGCGACCATTCCCGAATAAGAGAACAGCGTCGACGCGACATCCTCAACGTCGATTTCCAAGTCGCTGAAGTGCCCGCCCATCGACATCGCACGATCTGGTCGGCCGAAGAACCAATAGAACAGATCGATTTCGTGAATCTGCGACAGGACAACGCCGCCGCCCAGCGCACGCCGTGACGCATACATCGTCCGATAGTCTTCATAACTGTGCCAACCAGGGAGGTACTCGCCAACGGTCGCGCGGCATGCAATCGCGCGGCCCACAACGCCCTCTCGAAAAAGCCGATGTGCCAGGGTCATGCAGGGATGGAACCGCAATTGGTAGGCCACCATGCAGACCAGTGACTTCTTGGAGACGGCAGCAGCGAGCTCGTCGAGACCCTCCAAGGAATGGGATATCGGCTTCTCAACCAGCAGATGACAACCCGCTCGGGCCGCAGCGAGAGCCACCGGCAGATGCAGGCTCGTCGGATTGCAGATCAGCGCGGCGAGCGGCTGCTCCGCCAGAGCGGCATCGAGGTCATGGAATGAGCGGATGCCGTAGCGCTCTTCGAGCCCCGACGCACAATCTACCTTTAGATTGTCGCCAAGCACGGGACCTCCGCCGCGCACGCGATACGCAATGATGTCGCAGCGGTCGCCATAGAGAGCACGCAAGTTGCGCGTGTGCCGTTGCCCGATGCCACCGAGACCAACCACCAGGATCTTCATGTCGGCACCTCCAGCCGACGCAGCATAGTGCGGGCCGTCCGCACATTGTTCCTGGTCCATTCGAGTTCATCGCCGGCGGCACCGCGAGCGGCCTGGAGAATGAAATCCCCCGTGTAGGGCAATCTCTCTAAGGCTTCGAACAGGCCCTCGAAATCCGTAGCGCCGCTTCCCAGCGGCACGGTTCCACCGCCGCGGAGCCGGTCTTTCAAATGAACGCTACCGATCCGAGACCCGTAGGCTGCAATCTCGGCCTGCGGCGCAAAACCGAGCGATGCGCTGTTCCCGGAATCATAATTGACCTTTACCCGCGGATGCGGAATTCTCGCCAGCAGCTCAGCAAAATCCTCCGGCGCCAGTGCGGTCTCCAGATGAAGTTCCGCATGCGTTGAATCGATCAGAGAACTGATCGCGTTGATGCCGTTAGCAACAGCGTCAACATCCGCCTCGGAATCTATCGCCGATGCGTCCACGAACGGAATTACAATTCGGTTCACGCCGCCGTGGCGTCCGCACTGATGCATCAACCAGGCGAGACGCTCCCAGCGAAGCCTAATCTCGGCGCGGTCCGACCGAAGCAGCGGAAAATCCATGAACCAATCGGCACAGACCGACTCGACGGTCACATCGTGCAATTCCGACAAGCGACGCATTTCCTTCAGACCCGAGTCCGAGGCGATCGGATTACAATCCTCGCCGTACGCGTCGTAGATCCACTCGATCGTATCCAGGCCCACTGCAGCGGCGCGCGCAAACTCGTCCCTCCAGCGCAGGCGGGGAAAAGACTGAAATCGCCCCGCCTCCGGCGGACACAGCCGGCCCTGCATAATACCGAGCTTCATGACTCATCCAGCGGATTGACAATCATGTTGGCGAGAAATTCCTCGCGTGGAAGAAACGGCCACAGGTCCTCCAAGGGCTTTGAGTAGAGCGAACCGTCGGGGCGTTGGGCAGACGCCAGGCTCGGAATACGCGCCTCGTCGGGGCGGCTCACGACATCGCAAACGACGGGACCGGGAATTTTCAGTATACGGGCCAACTGCAGACGTAAGTCCCGCTGGTCGGCGATGCGCTCGGCCCGCAGCCCATACGCCGCAGCGATCGGTCCGATGTCGGGCAAGGTCAGTCCGCTGCGCGAGTCAGCGCCTGTCTGCCTGCCGAACCATCGCTGTTGGCTAGTGCGGATCGACGAATAACCATCGTTGTTCAAGATGAAGATCTTGATCGGCAAATTCAACCGTTGAAGGGTGGCCAATTCCTGGATGTTCAACTGGAATCCGCCGTCTCCGTCCACGAGTATTGTTTCATGTCCGCCGGTGCCGAGGCACGCCCCGATAGCAGCTGGCAGGCCGTAACCCATCGCACCGAGCGCGGTCGTATGGTACAGGCGCTGACCACGCTTCAATCGCAGGGCATGTTGAAAGATTTCGATGCCGGCCCCCGAGCTTCCAGACACGATCGGCACCTCCGCCGGTACCAGATCGGAAATACAGTCGGCCAAATGATAAGTGCTCACCAAACCCTCATCGACTCTATGCTCGGCCAGGACGACCGGATAGCGACGCTTCCACTCCGCGCAGCGCTGATGCCAGTCACGGCGCTCCGGTTGGGGGCTTCCCGCGGTGGCCTGCGTCAGGGCGGTGATGAAGTCTCCGGCATCGCAACAAAAATCAAAGTCCAAATACGCCGATAACTTCGCGATTTCGGAAGCATCAATGTCGACCATGATCTTCTTGGCACCCCTTGCCAAGCGCTCAGGGGCATAGCCCGTGATGGTGAAATCGAGGCGAGCGCCGATTACGAGTAGGAAATCGGCATTTTGCAGCGCGAAATTCACACCGCGCGGTGCCACTGTTCCGGGTTTGCCGATCAGGTTTTCCTCGTCATGACCGAACAGATCGATGGCGAGCCAGGTCAGCAAGATAGGCACTTTCAATTGTCGCGCGAGCGCACGGAACGATTCCTGCGCCCCCGCGAGACGCACTCCATTGCCAGCCAGTATCACCGGCCGCTGGGAACGCCCGAGCATGGCGACGACTTCTCTTAGCTTCGCCGGGAAGTCGCGTGGAAGGGTCGCCCTCTCCGCCGGTGGGAGATACTGCGGCAGGCTGCCCTCGTCGACGGTCGCCGCCTGCACGTCCAAGGGAATGTCGATCCATACCGGACCCGGTCGGCCGCTGCGCGCCAGATGCACGGCCTTCTCCAGGTGATAGCGAATGCTGGCGGGATCGGTGACGAGAACAGCGTACTTGGTCATCGCCCGCACGGCGCTGATGATGTCCACTTCCTGAACGCCCATCTGTCGTACGCCTGTGGTGCCCTTCAGGTCAGGGCGTTTGACCTGACCGGATATGAATAGGCAAGGCGTGGAATCCAACCATGCCCCGGCAACGCCGGTAATCGCATTTGTACCGCCCGGACCCGTCGTGAACAGGGCAACACCGAGATTGCCAGTCGCCTTGGCGTAAGTCTCCGCGGCCATTGCACTCGCCTGCTCGTGCAGATTGCACACCCAGTTGATGGAGCGGCTTTGACCCAGAGAGTCGTTCAGGTGCATGGCGCCGCCGCCCGGCACCATGAATACGTGGCCAATGCCGAGGGACTCCAAATACTTGACGACGTAATCAGAAAGTTTCATGTCCGCTTATTCGTTGCTGCGTGTCAGGTGTGTCGCGCGATGAGAATCATTTCGACTAGTTGCCGGACCGCACCCGCACCGCCGCGTCGATCGAGCACGCACGTGACCGCTTTTTTCACCGCAGCCTGAGCGTTGGCAGGGGCTGCGCTGAAGCCGGCGAGCTCGAGGGCCGGCAAATCGTTGACATCGTCCCCGATGAATGCAATCGCGTCGAGAGGAATGGAGTAAGCGTCGGAAAACTGGCGCAAGGCTGCTCCCTTGTCCTTGCAGCCCTTCGTAACGCTGGCGATCTCGAGTTTCCCGGCGAAACGATCCACCAGAGGACAATCCTCGCCTGAGATGAGGCCCAGTTTCAGCCCGGCTTTTCGGGCCATTGACAGGCCCATGACATCTTCGAAAGAAAACCGCTTCATCTCCTCGCCCGACGTGCTCCACAGGAAGGTTCCGTCGGTGAGCACGCCATCCACATCCATGACAAGCGCCTGGATCGACGCCAATCGCTTAGAGTCCGACACGCCGAAGTTTTTCCATGATCGGGACCTCGCGATCGTACAGCCGCTTCTTGCCGTCCCCCATGGCAGTCTCGATCAGGCGGATGTCACGGACAAGACGTTGCATACCATTCGGCTCGAGCGAGGCGGCTTGGTCGCTGCCCCACATCGCGCGATCCAGGGTAAGGTGACGCTCAACCATGGCGGCGCCGAGAGCCACGGCGGCAGCCGACGAGGGTATCCCCGTCTCGTGACCTGAATAGCCCACGGGAACGGCATAGCGAGCCGCGAGCATAGGGATCACCCGCAGATTCAACTCATCGTACTGTGCCGGGTAGGTGCTGGTTGCGTGCAAAATCACGAGATCTTCACGCCCTAACACCTCGACGGCGTGATCGATCTGGGCAAGCGTGCTCATCCCGGTGGACAGAATAATCGGCTTCTTCGTAGAGCGGATGTGCCGCAATAAATGATCATCGGTCAGGCTGGCGGAGGCGATCTTGTGGCAGGGCACGTCGAACTTCTCAAGAAAATCGACAGATTCTTCGTCCCAGGGGGAGGCGAACCAGGAAATGCCCTTGGACTTGCAATGCGAATCGATCGCGCTGTACTGCGGCGAACCGAATTCGAGGGCGCGTTTCAGATCGCCGTTCGTCGTGCCAAAGGGACTCTCGCGCAAACGTGCCAATTCCGCGGCGCTATAGACCACGTCGACGGTTCGTTTCTGAAATTTCACGGCGCTACAGCCGGCGGCCACCGCGACATCGATAAGACGCATCGCTAGACCCAGATCGCCGTTGTGATTTATGCCGATTTCTGCGACTACGTAACAGGGATTCCCGTCTCCCACCGATCGCCCGGCGATTTGAACGTTCATAATATCCTCCGTTCAGCGCATCCTGTGTCGCGCAATTTGTTTGGTTATCCTAATGATTACAGACTCGTGCAATATCGTGCGCGGTACCACGCCGCAGTTCGCTCAATGGCGTCAACCAATGCAACCTGTGGCGCAAAATTCAGCTCTGTTCTCAAACGTTCGGTGTCGGGAACATAGCGATCGTTCGGATCCGATTTCGCCCCTTCCACCGACACGCCGTGCCCACCGAGCACACGATCAACGCAATGTGCAAGCTGCTCAATGGTGACCGCGTCGTCAGAGCCGACGTTATATGCCCTACCAATTGCGCCGTTGGTTAGAACCAGCAGCAAAGCCACCGTGAGGTCAGTCATGTAGAGGTAGGAGCGCTGCGGGCGACCGTCGCTCTTGATGCGGATCCGTTGCCCTCGCACGGCGTCGGCAATGAAATTGCCGATTGCAAAATGCCCGTCAAACGGCATGTGCGGGCCGACAAACGCGAAGCAGCGTGCGATTCTGATCGGCGCTCCCATAGTCGCCGCAATCGCACCGAATTGCTCAGCAGCCCGTTTTCCCTCGGCATACGCGCTTCCGGCCGATGATGGATCCGGTCCTCCGATCTCGGTTTCGACGAAGCGAAGAATGCCGTCCCTCGCAGGTCCGTAAACCGCACCCGAACTCAATATCAGTATGCTCTTGCACTTGGGGCCTCCGGCGGCAATCACTTGCCGCGTGCCGTCGACGATTGTCTCGAGCATTTGCAGGTTTGCGCGCGGGGAAGAAGGCGCGCTCGTATCGGTGGCGGCGTGAATGATATGTGAAAAACCGCAATCATCCAACCGAACTTGTCGCACATCCGCTTCCATCCAAGTGATGCGCGGGTCCCCGGCAAAACCTGGATGCTTCTCCAAAAAACGCTTTGGTCCACGGGAAATGGCGGTGATTTGGATTCCAAGATTCAACATTTCGTCCGCGACGCACAGCACATCGAGTAGCCAAACGCCGAACCAACCCGTCGCCCCGGTGATCAGAAAAAAAGCGCCGCCAAGGGCCCCGAACAATGCTTCATGACTCAGTACCAGTTGCCTGAGTTCCTGGTCGTCGAGTCCAGATCGCGACGATGAACGCCGCGCCGGGATCGAACCGTTCGCAACCGCATCCATCGCTAGATTAGACCCAACTGTTCTTCCAACGACTTGCACATCATATGGCCGATGGCGATGTGCATTTCCTGAATCCGCGCGGTATTTGACGATGGCACGACAATTAGAGCGTCACAAATGTCACGCATCTCGCCGCCGATCCCGCCTGACAAACCGATTGTGTGAATGCCCATAAGCCTCGACTGGCGCAAACCCCTGAGTACGTTGAGGCTTCGCCCCGAAGTCGAGATGGCAACCGCGACGTCTCCCTTCCGACCAATTGCTTCGATCTGACGCTCAAAGATCATCTCATAGCCCAGATCGTTGGCACACGCGGTAAGCGTCGAGTTATCTGTCGTCAGCGCAACTGCCGCGATTGGCAGCCGATTGCTCTTGTACCTGACTACTAACTCAGCCGCTATGTGCTGCGCATCTGACGCGCTGCCACCATTGCCGAACAGCAAAATCTTACCGCCCCGACGGATCCCCGCTTTCAATATGGTCATTGCGTCGCAAAATGATTGCTCTGCGCTGTCGGCAGTTGCCTGCGCCGTTTGACGGTGTTCATCGATTTCCTTACGCCACAGTTCTGCGGCTCTTAGGTCCGAATCCGCAGTATTCCTGTTTACGATAATCATGGATGCAGCCTCTGGTACATTTTGCGATCACTTGCTAAAGAATTCGATGATCTTATCGGCGGAATAATCGAGCATGTCGGCGTTCAATCCCGGATAAACACCGATCCAAAACGTTCGCTCCATCACCCGATCCGTATTCTCGAGGGTGCCGCTGATTCGATGCAGCCGGTCTTTAAAATAAGGCTGACGCGTCAAGTTACCGGCGAACAGCAGGCGCGTGCCGATCTTGTGTCGGTCGAGATATGCCGTGAGTTGCTCGCGCGTCTGAGTTACGTGCGGCAGCAGCGTCATCGGGAATCCAAACCACGAAGGCTCACTACCCGCGGTCGGCTCGGGCATGAGTAGACGGTCGGCCATCGGCGCAAGTCGCTCTTGCAGGTGCCTGAAATTTCGCCGACGTGCCTCGATGAAACCTTCTAGACGATCCATTTGAGCGACGCCCAGGGCCGCCTGCATGTCGGTTATCTTCAGGTTATAGCCCAGATGCGAGTACGTGTATTTGTGATCGTAACCCCTCGGCATCTCGCCGAGCTGCCACTTGAACCGCTTGCCGCAGGTATTGTCCTTCCCCGGCGCGCAATAGCAGTCTCGTCCCCAGTCGCGAATCGACTCGATGGCACGCCGCAGGCGATCGTCGTCCGTGAACACCGCGCCACCCTCACCCATCGTGATGTGATGGGCCGGGTAGAAGCTCAAAGTACCGAGATGACCGAAAGTGCCGACTTTTCGACCCTTGTAAGTGGCGCCAAGTGCGTCGCAGCAGTCTTCCACCACCCACAGATCGTGACGTCGAGCTACGTCCATGACAACATCGAGATCGAATGGGTTTCCAAGCGTGTGGGCGATCATGATCGCCCGTGTTCGTGGCGACACGGCCGCTTCGATGCGTTCAGGGTTAATGTTATATGTCGGCAATGTCACGTCCACGAACACTGGCACAAGTCCATTCTGCATGGTTGGGTTAACGGTAGTGGGGAAGCCCGCCGCAACTGTGATGACTTCGTCGCCAGGCTTGAGCGCTTGATCGCCCAGTAGATGCGATGTCAGGGCCGACATGGCAAGCAAATTTGCGGACGATCCCGAGTTCGTTGTACGCAAGTGCCGTCGGCCGAGGTAAGCGGCGAGCTTGCGTTCGAAGGCATCATTGAAACGGCCCGTCGTCAGCCATCCATCCAAGGACGCGTCAACGAGCAACTCTAGTTCCCGGGCTCCAATGACCTTACCGGACGGAGGTACGGGAGTGCGTCCGGGTATGAAGGCGGGTGAACCGTGGACAAGGTCCGCGTATGCGCGCGCTTCGTGAGTACACAGGGCTCGGTGGACGCGCGCCAGGGCCTGAGGCTTCAGCGCACCGATGGACGCGGGGCTATCGATGTACTGCCAACTGACTCGGTCAAGTCGGAGCCACCCTGAAAATTCGCCCGCACTAAAGTCACTGATTTCGACCATGAGACCAATGCCCTCCGAGGACTTGTCAGCCGGCAAGATGGGGGCAAACCGAAGAAATCCTGCAGGGTCAGGGGCGCTCAATGCGACCAATACCTGCCCGGCAAGGCCGCCGTGGACACGAATTAAGCTGCCGGCCACCACGGGCATATTGGTTGTGCATGGGTGTGCATTCGATTCAATTTGGGACACAGTTACCTCAGTTGTCTTGCCTGCAGTCCCCCGCGCCACACTAAATCCAAGGCCGGGTTGTCACATTCGTCTCGCCCCTGGGCACCGAGCGGCACGGAGGTCGCGGGACGCAGCAAATGAGCGATCGGTTCGCTGCCCAGTCTAGCCACATAGTGGGGCGCAAATGCGCCGCAGCTTGCGCCGATTAGACTCGCTCGCATGTTGATTGGCCACGCCGGCAACATGGCGGCTCTCGCGAACTCCGCCGCGGGAGTCACCGCGCCGACCACGAGCAGTCCACCGAGCACCGCCTTCTTCAGCAACCCACGGGCATCCACGCTTTTTCCGGTAAGCGCAAGGCACGAACCAATCGTCAGCACCGCCAAACTCGGAATGGAGGCGCGCATGACGAGATCATTTCCGGGGCCCAAATAAGCGAACGGAAGAATGGCAAGAATCAATAGCGCGAGCGCAACCTCCCCGGACCGATGCATGGCGAGGATTGCTAACCCAATAATCCCCGCTTCCAGCAGGAAAAATTGCGCCTGCTTAATCAGATCCATCGTCATGTCACCTGCCGAATCGTGGGCCAGCGCTAAACCCTTGGTAATACCACTCGGGTCGAGCCCCAAATAGGCAACGACTCCGAGACCGACAATGAGCGCTGGCACCCAGACTTTCGGATGCAGTGAGTGAAACGATTGTTGCTGAAAAATGCTCGCGCCCACTTTCCATAGAACGAACGGCATTACTCCAATCGCCGTCAGTGGCGACCACAGTGCGACGGCGACCATCAGGATCGGCAGGATGGCATCGACGCGTGTGAAGCCTTTGTCCCTGTAGATCAACCCGATCATGAGCCACCCACCCAGCGCGTGATTCGGAACCCAGAACAGCTGCGTCGTCATCGAAGAGTACTGATATGCACCCGCCCACCACTCTAAGTGAGTTGTGATGTTCCAATTCATGCGAAATCGTGGCCCGTTATTCAAAAGGTTTCCAACAATATCGAGGCCGCTGAAAAACACGACGACCGCAGCCACCAGAGCGGCCGTGCGGAGCCGTGACCGCGTCAAGGAGAGAACCTGAAGCAGAAACAAGGTAGCGCCGATTGCGGTCCATACCGCCATGGTCAAATGCGCCATGGGCAATCCGGCTATTTTCCCAACCAGAGCGGCCGGCAAGAAGTAAGCGACCGGGGCCCGCAGCAGACTTTCTTTTCCGTCCATCATCCCGTAGCTGACAGGCCAGGGGGAAATGACCAAGTCATGCAAGACCGCATCCCGAATATGCCAATCGGCGTTCGCAAACACCAAATGATCGGTTCCTCCGAACGCACTCCAGCCAAATCCGATAACGACTGCAACAGTGAATTGCAGTGGCGTCACAGGCAGATGCACTCCGCCAGCGGGCCACTTTGCAACCAAAGCGCGAAGCGCAAAGGCGGTGCAAGCGATCAACGCCAGCGCCGCCCACCATTGGAACCACCCTCCGAGAAAGATGGCCAGAGGAAGTGTCAGATAGCCGATCGCCGCTCGATCAAGGGGATCCATACGCGAGTCAATGCCGGATTTGGAATTAATTGACGTAAACATTGCCCGAAAATTACCAGATTATGTCTTGCTGCGCCGTGCACAGGTCTCGGAGCGAAACGACAATCAGGGGAGCATTTCGGCTACTTTTGTGAGTAAGTGTGATTTACTTAACAAACGAGGTTGAGCCGCGCGTCATGCCAATTTCCAAATATAGGCACCGCAGGAATCGCTGAAAAGCGAACAGCACCACCTGAATCGGCGAAGTCGCCTCTGCATGCTGCTTTTGCAGCGCCCGCGCGAGGCGGCGAAATGTCCCGCCGGCGTTGAACGAGCGTGGACACCATCACGTCTTATTCGGCGTACCGCTGCAAATCGGGTCCCTTACGGTCCACCAGCTACACACGAACTCGCCACTATCACAGGCGCTGGTTTGTTGGCGGCAAACCGGCCCCGCAAGTAGGCCAGTATCGGGCGTTCCAGCACTACGTGTACGCCGACTGCTGCGAGAGTTGCTGCGCCCATCAGACCGATGATCGCCGCGATCAACGCCGCAACGCTCATTGTCAAAGGATTCAGGAAAAGTCTGACCACGCCGTAGACAACGAACGGATGTATCAAATATAACACATACGATGAATCACCAAGCAGGACTACCCAGTTGCTCCTGACTGCCAATCTGAAACGCCTCTCCAGAATAATCGATGCTAGAACCAATACCGCCGCGGGCAATCCCGCCCATAGTGTTCGGTTTCCCTGAAAGAAGCACTCCTGCAACGGAAGAGCAATCGCAGCAACGCCGGCTGATATGAGAATCCCCGTTCGAACGACGGTCAAGTAGCAAGAATCAATTTTGAGCGCGCAAAATGCCGCTGCCAAATAATAGACCACGACACCAAAACAGAATTCGTAAACTATCGGATCGGCGAAGTACAGTATTACCCTATCCTGTATACCCGCGAATCGAACTACTATTGCGACAAACACCAGAAGTAACGCCGCGGCGACGGGTGCAAAGCGAAGCGTGAAAGCGAGACTCGCCGTAAACAGCACATAAAAATACATTTCATAGTTTAGCGTCCAGCCAAGCGCGAGAGTTGGCTGCAAATGACCCAATTTATTGGCATAAGGGACAAATGCCAGGGAGTGAAGTAGAAGGGGAATACTGTCCGAAGCGCTTTGGAGAAGGTTCGGTGCAATGCAAGCTATCAAAAATGTTCCAAGCGTCGCCAGCCAATACAACGGTAGAATTCGAATGCACCGTCTTAAGAAGAACTGACACGCAGAAGTGTGTCCGACATACGACATCGTAAAGCCGCTGATAACGAAAAAAAGGTCTACGCCAAAATTGCCAAACCCGGATCCCAGATTCAGTCCGGCGTCGGAAACTACGTGCAAATAAACGACGCTAAGTGCCGCAAAGGCGCGGAGCAATTGAAGGTTGTAAATCACTTGCTTCCCGACCTTTACGCCTTGTCACACTCCGCGCGACCTTGGGCGCCTAGAGGGCCCTGGTGTGCGTGGCGCATGAGAGCTGAGATGGTTCGCCTCTCCCGTTATCGCAACATCGCGAGGCACAAAGTGGTCGCAGTTGGCGCCAATAAAAAAGGACCCATCAACCAACTTAAGTAGTTCGGAAATTGGGACGACTACGCTGAACATCGCCCTAAAATTAACAGACTTATGTGTTGCCAGTCTGTGCATAGGTCTCGAAGCAAGACGGCGAACTAGAGCCTGTTTTACGAACGCTTAGGCCATCTGTGCATTTATAGGCGATTTGCTCGGTAGCAACGTCTATAGCTCCTAAAAGACGTGAACGACGCCGCCCGCCACTCCTGCTCTGGGGAATTAACCGTTCGCTTGCTGCAGAGCGCCGTGGCAGTGCTTGTACTTGCGCCCCGACCCGCAGGGGCAGGGTTCGTTGCGCCCCACCTTGGGCATGTGGCGCACGAAAGGCGCCGCTATCGAGCCGGCGGCCCCCAGGTCCAGGCTTGATCCCGGATCCATGTCGGTCGCATTGCCTCCCGAACCTGCGCCGCCGCCGCCTGGGAAGTTGCCAGGAAAGTCGTCGCTTGCGACTGGTACTGCTGCCTGAATCGGCGAAATCGCCTCCGCATGCTGCATTTGCAGTGCCCTGGCGAGCCGTTGCTGCCGCTCGAGCTCCTCGCGCTCGATTTCCGCCTGGCTGCGCACCTGGATCTTCGACACCGTCGTCACGGTGTCGAACTTGATGCGATCCAGCATTGCTGAGAACAATTCGAACGCCTCGCGCTTGTATTCTTGCTTAGGGTTCTTCTGCGCGTAACTGCGCAGGAAAATCCCCTGCCGCATGTAATCCATGGCGGCCAGATGCTCGCGCCAGTGTTGATCGAGCGTGCGCAGCATCACCTCTTTTTCGATGTAGCGCATGACCTCGGGCCCGACGCTGGCGACCTTCTGGTCGTAGGCCTCCTCGAGCGCGGTCAAGATTTTCAACCGCAAGCCCGAGCCGTCGCCGGCCTCCTCCGCCTTCATCCAGGTCTCGATCGGCAGCACCGGACCAAAATCCTGCTCGATCGCACGTGCCAACCCGGGCACGTCCCACTGCTCTTCCGGCGCGCCGCCCGGCACGTACTGGTCCACCAATTGTGCAACCACATCCTCGCGAATACCCTTGACCGCCTCGGCCACATCCTCCGCGCTCATGAGGTCGGTGCGCTGCTGATAAATGACGCGCCGCTGATCGTTGGCGACGTCGTCGTATTCCAGCAATTGCTTGCGCGCATCGAAGTTGTGTTGCTCGACCCGGCGCTGCGCGCGCTCGATCTGGCGCGTCAGCATGCCGCTTTCGATGGCCTCGCCGGCTTTCATGCCCACCCGCGTCATCAGCGCCTTCATGCGCGTCGGATCACCGAATATGCGCATCAAATTATCTTCGAGCGACAGATAGAAGCGGCTCGAGCCCGGATCGCCTTGGCGTCCGGAACGGCCGCGCAACTGGTTATCAATGCGTCTGGACTCATGGCGCTCGGTGCCGATGATGTGCAGACCCCCCGCGCTCAGAACCTTATCGTGGCGCTCTTTCCAATCCTCATGGATTTGTTTGAGCTCGGCCTCATTCGGATTCTCGATCAGATCGATCTGCGTCTGCGGGCTGCCGCCGAGCACGATGTCCGTGCCGCGCCCCGCCATGTTGGTGGCGATGGTGATTGCGCCCGGCCGGCCCGCCTCCGCGACGATGTGCGCTTCGCGCTCGTGCTGCTTCGCGTTCAGCACCTCATGCGGAATGTTGGCGCCCTGCAAGAGCTTGGCCAGCCGCTCGGAGGTTTCGATCGACGTGGTACCGACCAGTACCGGTTGACCGCGCTTCACGCACTCCTGAATGTCCTCTAGGATGGCCTGGAACTTGTCGTGCTCGGAGAGGAACACCAGATCCGAGTTGTCCTTGCGGATCATGGGTTTATGGGTCGGAATCACCACGACTTCCAAGCCGTAGATCTGCTGGAATTCGAACGCCTCGGTATCGGCGGTGCCCGTCATTCCGGACAATTTCGAATACAGCCTGAAATAATTCTGGAACGTGATGGACGCGACGGTTTGGTTTTCCTCGCGAACCTTGACCCCTTCCTTGGCTTCGACCGCCTGATGCAGGCCATCGGACCAGCGCCGTCCCTGCATGGTGCGGCCGGTGAACTCATCGACGATGATCACTTCGCCCTGTCGCACGATGTATTCGACGTCCCGCTTGTACAAGGCATGCGCGCGCAACGCCGCGTTCAAGTGATGCATAAGCCGGATGTTGGTCGCGTCATAAAGGCTCTCGCCCTCACGCAACAATCCGATCTCGCTCATCAATTCTTCGACCTTCTGATGGCCGTCTTCGGTGAGCGTCGTCTGCTTTGTCTTCTCATCCACGGCGTAATCGCCGGGACCGTTTTCCTCCTTCTGTCGCGTCAAGCGTGGAATCAGCGTGTTGATCTTGATATAGAGTTCGGTGCTCTCCTCCGCCGGACCCGAGATGATCAACGGCGTGCGCGCTTCGTCGATCAGGATCGAATCGACTTCATCGACGATCGCAAAGGAGAGTTTGCGCTGCACGCGATCTTCCAGGCGAAACGCGAGGTTGTCGCGCAGGTAATCGAACCCGAATTCATTGTTCGTGCCGTAGGTAATGTCGCACGCATAGGCGGCGCGCTTCTCATCCGGCGACTGCGCGTTCTTGATGACGCCCACGTCGAGTCCGAGGAAACGAAACACCGGACCCATCCAATCGGAGTCGCGCTGCGCGAGATACTCGTTGACCGTGACGACGTGCACACCTTCGCCGCTCAACGCATTCAGGTAAGCCGGCAGCGTCGACATCAGGGTCTTGCCCTCGCCCGTACGCATTTCCGCGATCTTGCCCGAATGCAGTGCGAGGCCGCCGATGAGCTGTACGTCGAAATGCCGCAAGCCCAGCTTGCGGCGCGAGGCTTCGCGCACCAAGGCAAAGGCTTCGGGCACCAGATCATTCAAGGGCGTGCCCGCCGAGAATCGTGCCTTCAGTTCCCGGGTCTTCTCGGGGAATTGCTCGTCCTT
>Ga0209611_10001896_pt1 | contig 36341 bp, 17 predicted proteins | sample S1TSphgellanicum_3_FD_187693 | JGI IMG/M metagenome (GOLD analysis project Ga0209611, IMG submission 187693) | Host-associated microbial communities from peat moss isolated from Minnesota, USA - S1T2_Fc - Sphagnum magellanicum MG (SPAdes) (version 2) | ecosystem: Host-associated > Plants > Peat...
GTATGAAGTGAAGGAATTTTTGTTTTCCCCACCTTAATATTATTACTTAATTTTTAATATGCCATATTTCAACTACTTTATATTTAACTATAAATTTTGATTTGCATCAAATTTCAATACATGTTTAATACCTTGTATTGATTTAAAATTTCAATTTGAGTGAGTTTGGAGTTGCAAAGAATTCAAGGTTGTTCTTTTAGAAGTGGATCATTTGTTTATGTGATGAGCTGGGACATGCAATAATAATTGCCTAAATGTTTTTTAGCAATTTGTTTTGCTATTGGCAAGGCCCACAAATTTTGTGGTCAATGTAGTTTCCATTACAACTTAGACATGTGAGATTTTAGGATTAGACAATAGTAATTGCTAATATAATTCGTACTTTGACATACTAATTTTAACTAATGCAAGTTCAATCTTTAGTTAGTTACACAAATGGAACAACAGAAATAAAACAATTTAACCTAACAAAAATTCTTATGATCTTGTAATATAACATGTTTAACACTTCACATGATCATGGTAAAATATGAATTGAATACTATAAACCCATTGTATATGATGGGCCTTACAAATTTATTATGGTGATTTTAACTTTGCACATTATGATGTTGTTGATGATTCTTTGTGACCCAATACCATCGTTTCATAGACCCTGTGAAACAATTCAAAAAAAAATGAACTTGAGAAACAATTATTCAATAAGTTAAATGATATACCATATCTAAATTTTGAATGAAAGATGGAAACAAAAAACAGGCACATGAATCAAAATATAGTTGTCATTATTAGATAAAGTTTAACAAATTTGCTTTCCAAAGGAATAACTAGCAATTCAAAAAGGCTTCCATTGATAATAAACACATGATGTAATATTTAACAAAATATATAAAAGCTCATGAGTTAATTTTTAAAAATTTATTAATTGAACCTATTAACAATTAACACTTAAAATGTTTGATATATATCTTATATTTCTTCTACTTTTTTTTAATATTTTGGATTATCATATGCCTTATATTAATTATATTTTAATTTTTAGAGTAAACATAAATCTATTATAAAACTAATTTATGTATAATGTTCACTAAAAAACTAATATATGAGACCCTATATTTCTAGTCATCTATTTTTTAATTCAAAGAAGAGTGTCTTCCCCTCATGAGTTTTACCATGGAAACCCCTTCCTTGTGATTGTGGTTTTTTTTTCACTTTCTAATCCTTAGGACTTTAAGAAAATTTCCCCCCTTTCTTCCCATCCATTTTGAAATTCACCATGAAGATTAAAACCTACTCACTCTTTCAATTTTAATAACTTGGAGGGGTGAATGAAATTAAATGGATGTGTTTTCTTGAAGAGAATGACAACTTTGAAAAAACTCCCCTATTGAAAATGCTTGTATTGGCACTTAAACAAATTAGAGTTAGCTTGCTTTGAAGTTGGAAATGGTGAACCTTGTAAAGGTTTGAATTAGGTGCATGTGATGAGCATTGGGTGAAGCCCACGTAAAGACCAAACTTTAGGTGTCTGGGTGATTTTATTTAAAAAAACAAGTAAGTTTCATCTCTTGATTTGTTCAAGTGTTTTGTATGGTGTGCATGGGTGTTGTTTGAAAATTTAATAATGTAATTTATTAGCTATGTGTTAATACGGATTTAATTGAAAATTAATTCTCATAGATCAAGACCCTTCCTAGGCTACAAGCCCCTACCATACGATTCAATGCACGGAAAGGGTTATGTGCTAGAAAATACCTTGTAAAGGTGCATTTTGCCTTTTAATGAACCATTAATATGATGGCCAATGATGTAGGTATGAAATGATTGAAATATCCACATAATTGTTGATCTTGCATTTGAAGGGAATTAAAAAACCTACTTGATATTTACTATGATCCTTTATGTATATAAATCACCCATAGAAAATTTCTAGTCTATTTAGATCAAATTTCTACTCAGCAAAAGGTGAGTTGTTTTGAAAAGCTTTGAAAAAAGATTTTGGGTGACACACACCAGGTGTCATGGGAGGAAAAAAAGTAAATTTTTTTACCAATGTTTCAATAATGCCCTTGGAATGGGGCATTCTTGAATGTAAGCACCGTTTGGTTTGACCTCAAGGGGGCATTTTATTGTAGGAACGCCTCGCTTGTTGATGACAAGCTAGTATAGTGTAGATGCAACTTAGGCCTTTGCATCTTATATATTTTTAAGCTTTAGTTGAAGGGGAGGTTCCCATATGAGTGCAATCTCTTGAGGGGAGGACATGAGCCCGAAGGTGTTCCTAAACCTTAGGAAAATGCATGAGTACATGAACCTACTGTTATGTAAACAACTCTATTTTTATTGGTTATGTCTTACAGAGGCATTGTGGGAACACCTTCTAAATGAGTATAGAGGTCAGAGAATCAAAAGTCGAGTAAATGGATAAGGTTATAGGTTTGCGCATAAGTTTTTTATTGGCCCAAGCTAATGGATGGGCATTTGTAAATTTTTGGTGCACCCATCCAATTGATGGGTTGTTTTGAAATCTACCCATCTACTTGTTGGGTTTCTTCTCAAAATATGAATGTTGGGTAATTGATTTAATCATGTTTGTATATCATTTTATTTATTTTTTGTTATCACTTGCATTTTTGTATCATGAAGTTCCATATCACTATGAAATGTAAAAAAAATTTCGTTTGATTAATTTTTAAACAAAATTTGGTTGATAAACATACAAATAATTAGCTTCAATTCCTTTAAACCTTATTAAAATGAGATTTGAAAAATTATGCAAGAATTGATTAAGATAAAACATGTCAAATTTTTAATTAATATAAAATTTGTTTTTGAAATATAAATGTTTTTGATTAATTTGATGTTGTTTTTAAGACTTCAATAAGGCTTTGATGAATATTTAATAATACAAAATGATGAAATTAATTTTTAATTGATTAAATTTTTTGTATTTTTGTTGCTTTTTATGTTATAAAAATTTATTATTGCCCTAAGATAGTAGATATGCATGTATGATCTTAGGTTCTAACAAGCATGCACGGGGCAAACATAACTAGTTTATAAAATTGGGTGGTGGCATAGTGAGGTTTATAGGTGAAAATTTAGGGAGATCAAAGGGGTTAAGATATTTAATTTTTTTCCTTATCTCACGGGTTTTTTTTTCATTATGGGGTTTCAATGGGTATAAGGAATGGATAATTCAATTAAATTGAAAGAATTACAAGTTGTAAGTGGAGTTTTAAGAAAAGGGGACAAGGGGTTAGGATTTTTTTTTTTGTTTTCAAAAGGGTTTTTTCTGGGTGAGGAGAGGAGGATGGGGTAATTCCATCCCTTTCCAAAGGATGTTTTTTTTTAAGGGATTGGAATAGGTGATTTTTTTTGGGGATGGGGATTAACCCAAATGTTTGTTTCTTGGGTGGCATGGGAGGGAGAAGTTTGGTTGTTTCTCAAGGTAGGAAGGTGGGATTTTTTTTAATTTTCCAAGGAAATATTCTTTTGGTGGTGTGGGATGGGGTGGTTGGAGAAAGGGGGTGGGTATTTTTTTTTGTCTTTTTTCTTTTGTGATATGGTGACTTGATGAAGATTTTTTTCAAGAAAATATTTTATAATTTTTATTTTTTTTGGGAATGGAAATTTTCAACACAAAAATATAATTAAAAAAATTTAACAAAAAGAAAAAACAATATTTTGTTTAAAATTGAACACTTAATACATTTAACCAAAAAAGGGAAAAAAATCAATTTTGACTTTTTTGTGAGTCTAAATTTTTTATGTACATGATAAAAAAATTGACATTGAACAAATAATAATAACATATTTGAGTGAAATGAAAATAATGGTTAAATAGTGGAGAAAAAAATAAGGTTTATGTATTAATATTTTTCAAATCTAGGTTGAGATATTTAAGGGTTGGGTGTAAGCATGAGGTGCATAATTCAAATTCATAAGATGCCAAGGGTATTGATGTCTTGTTCATTAATAAACCACAATCTAGCCACCAAACCATGGCTCATTAATATCCATGGTGAATAGTATATATCTACCATAGTCCAAGTTATTGAAAGTCAATAACTAAAATTTATAAGATGCCAAGGGTATTGATGTCTTGTTCATTATTAAACCATAATTTACTTGCCAAACCATGGATATGATCTTTTATTGGTAAGTTGAAATCGACTATAGTCAAAATTACTTAAAGTCAATATAAAATAGAAAAAGGTTTAAATTAGATTTAAAGTTAGGTCTTTTGTCCCATATAAATATAACATTATATGTTTGTTGTAATTTTTTTTTCATAACAAGAATAATGTGTTTGGTTTAAGCTTTCACCATTTTATTGATTGTTTTTTTTTGTTTTTTTTGCAAGTTTGTGTTTCTGTAAGTGTATGTTTTACCAAGTGTGTGTTTTTGCAACTTTTAGTTTTGCCAAGTGTTGCTTCATTTGTTTGTTATCAAATTCATTTAGGTAAGTTTTTTATTTTTATTTTTATTTTTATTTACACAATGGCTGTTGTTCTAGTGAAGGAAGCTAGATTAGTTGTTGTAGTGGATGATTTGGATTATGGAATTAAAAATGTGGCATTTGAGGCAAATGTGCTTAATAGGTATGGCACCTTTGATTGAATTGCAAATAAAAGCATTGAAGATTTAGGCTATGCATTTTGCATTGTGATTTGTTAGATAGGGTAGCTTTGATCATAATCATTGTAAGGGTGAAATCTTTTCATATAAAGATGCATGAGCAACATTTGTAGAAAACATGTTTGTGAGGGTGGAAAATTTTGGCATTGAGTCAAAGTCTAAAAGGGGTTTTGAGAAAGAAGACATGGATGTTGTCATCACAATTGAGTCTACCATTGTGTCATCAATTCCTACATTCCAACCTGAATTAATTCCCATGTTTTTTCACATGGATTCCATTAGGGAATTTAGAATTTTTATTCAAAATTGGAGGTTTGCTACCATTATTGTCATCATCATTAGTGTAAGGGAAGTAGGGGATAGCAAAGGTGAAAAACAATTGTTGATTATAATTGGAGACGGTGAATTTGATTAAGATATTTTTGTTCTCGGTAACAACTTTAAAACAAAATATGAACAACTTCTTGAGGCATACAATGGAGGTTAATGTGTAATGGTTTAAATCAAGAATGTGATAACAACAAAAGGAGATCGATATTTGAGGGCACAACATTACACAATTTTAACAAAGGTTGTTGACAAAGCTATTTGAGCTTGCCTTTTCCAATTACATAACAAATTATCAAATGCTCAATTTGCATTCAAAAAGGTAAATTCGTTTCCTTTCTTTCGCATCATTTAATGTTTCTTCAAATTTACACATAAAACATTAAACAAAACCTAATGTTCATTTCATGATCAACTATATTAGAAAAGATAATGAAAAATACAAAATTAATGTAATGAAAAACAAAATTTCAAAGTGTTCATTTTGAGTGTTGAAGAAAATCAAGTGTTCATTTAATTTTTTGAGGTGGTCCATCAAATGCTCCTTAGTAGCCTAGGATAAAAACCACCTCATGGCCACTAGGTGTTTCTTGGTAGTCCCACTTGTGGTCCAAGATTGAGACCACTTGGTTGCCACCAGGTGGTCCTTTGTAGTTTAAGGTTGAAACCACGTGGTGGCCATTAGGTGGTCCCTCATAGTTTAGCATCAAAACCACTTGGTGGTCCCTGGGTGGTCTCCAAGCAAAAAGAAAATGACTTGGTGGCCACCAAGTCTCCAAGTGAAAAAAAAAAAAAAAACAACTTGGTGGCCACCAAGTCTCCAAGTAAAAAAAAAAAAAAAACACAACTTGGTGGTCATTAGGTCGTCTTTCACAATCAAGCGTCAAAATGATTTGGTGTTTGCCAGATCTCCAGGCCAAAAAAAAAACCGACCTTGTGGCCATTAGGTCTCCAAGTGAAAAAAAAGGCCTAACGGCCATCAAGTCTCCAAGCAATATATATATAATTTTATTTATTTTTTGCCTAAGTAGTATGGAGAACCGAATGGTCACATCATTCTCTCTATTAGAATGGCCTATAAAAAAAAACTACATTGAGATGATTTTTTTAAATTAGAATTTTCTAAAAAACAAAAACTCATGTTCCATTGCATACTAGATATAAAGTACAATGTTGTTACTAAAAGTGAATTTTTAAATTTTTATATAGTCCAGTGGAATTCCTTTCTGGGTAAAGAATATGGGATAAAATGTTTGGAGTGTGTGTGTTCAAAGAATAACATATTGTAATTTTAATATGGTAAGTAGACAAGTATGTGAAAAAACTATATAAATAAATTTTTATAATTTTCTTCGCATTCGTCAAAAGCCTTTGAACAATGAAAATATTTTTTAGTCCTTTTTTTAATGCATCTAATGTCACAAAAATTGATTTTTAAATCAGCAAGATATGACTTATGGAAGTGAAGGGGGTGAAAATGTAAGGTTTAAGCATATAAAAACTAGCTTTTGTTTTAAAGGTTAAGATATATAATGTTTTGCTTTTAAAAGATCATTTGTAGAGCTTTTAATTTCACACCCATAGCTTTTTAATTCACTTAAAACGAATAAGAAGTGAAAGATATATATGGTTTGAAAAAAGAAGGTATAATGTTTTTTTTCGTGCCTAAATGACCTTTTCTTCTTGATATTTCTTTTGTTCTTATTGATTTGTTATCTTGTTCTTTGTTTTTTCTTTAGGTATTAATTTTTAAAATTATTTCATTTCCATAACATCATTTATCATACACTTCTTATGCATTTCATTCTTTTTGTTTACACATTATGTGTATGTGTTTGCATGGTTTTATTTATTTTTTGATTGATCTACCTTTTTTCAATTTTCCCTATGTTTATGTTCATTTTCATTTTCCTTTTTGTTTAAACGTATTTTCTTTTTTCTCTAGGTGATTGGAATGTTGTCCATAACTAGCCCTATTGTGTTTCCATTTCAAAAAAATGTGGAGATTGTCAAATAGTAGATGTCACCACTTCTCTATTAGGTGGTGTTTATTTGTAATGCTTGTTGTTCAAAATCAATGATTCAAAAATTAAGCTTTCTTTGTGGTTTCGTTGCAAGCAATGAAGAATATGTGTTATTGACTATTGAAAGCAAATGACTTGAAGTAATTGTGCATATGACATAATTTGAATTCTTAGATTTGCTTAGTCCAAAACAAGTTCAACTTTTCATTTCAATTCACATTCATGTTAATATTCATTTATCAACCACATTTGCCCTTTTTGGCTTTCAAGAATACGTCCTACAATTTATCCCATTTGAAGGGCGAAGGTTTGGTTGCTCCTTCGATAATTATTCCGAGTGATAATGTCCAACGTAGTGTGAAACACAAGCTTCATTTTGATGAATCCAAATAAATTTTTAAACAAAAACCCTTTTAGACAATAAGGTTGTTAATAGTTTTTATGTGACCTTTTTATAGTTACCTTTAGTATATGAATAATCTATATATGTGGAAACTCCTTATATCAAAATTTTGGTTTAAATAGTTCATATTATAGAATCATTTTCATAGTTTTTTTCTAGAGAAAAAGGAAACTTCTCATATATTAATTTCCATCAAGTGTTGAAAACAATTTTAAATGCAACATTTTGTATGTGAAGTAATTTTTCAATGGAAGTAGTTCTTTCAATGACAATAGTTTTTCAATGAAAGTTATTTTTTCAATGCAAGAAGTTTTTCAATTTAAACAATTTTTGAATGTAAGCAGTTTTTCAATGGAATTTTTTTTCTTCAATGAATTGTTTTTTTCAATGTAAGTATTTTTTACAATGAAAGTAATTTTTCAGTGAAAGTAGTTTTTGAATGAAAACATTTTTTCAATGTAAATAGTTTTTCAATGAATTTTTTTTTCAATACATGCAAATTATTAATACAAATATTTTTCTAATTTACTTTTTTCAATGTTAATAATTTTTCAATTCAAATTTTTTTTCCATTTAAACAAATTTTCAATATAAAAAATATTTCAATGAAAGGATTAAATAATAATAATAATAATTTTGAATGAGTCATTGATTTTTATTTTTTTTGAATGTGTTTATGTGGGAACCATGTTTTTGTTTATATAGATATCCATTAAATTGAAGTTCATAATGGAAACACCTTTATTAAATTTTGTTGATTTATCATTTGAACATGTATTACATTCATATGGCAGCTTTCATTTCATTTCAACATACAAATATGAAATAGGCAATTTTAAAAAAACTCTATATCTTATTTATTGGATAATCATTTATCATCTCTTGTATTAAAGCAAAATAACATGCCACATTTAAATCAATGTTTATTATTGAATACAAAAATTCCCCAACAATGTCATATTAAAGAATTAAATCCAAGTTTTTTGTTTGATTTGCATAAAAACATGGTCATAAATGAACATCAATATGTGACAAAAATGGCATTAAGTGCTAGTATGGAAGGTTTATGGGGAAATTTCAGTACAATATTTTGAATAATTGAATATTTACGAAGGCCAATTTATTGTGGGAATAAAGTATCAAAATGCATTATGTTTCGATATGGCATGGATTTTCAATTTATCCCCTTACATATAGTGTATAATTCTCAACATTTTGAATCAATTCAATATGTTAATGGTCTATCTAAATTTTTGCCTACTTTTTAGGTTAATGATTCCAAAGTTACCATAGATTTAGATGATTTTTCATCTTTTTTCAAATTAGTGATGTAAGAACTTCCTATTCAATTATCGCAACTAATTACACATTTTTATTGGAATGAAAATTTTGATTCTACATTAATGGACATTTTGAAAAATAATTGGGATTCACCATTGGAGTATGTTGTTTCATTGTTCAATATTTCTTGGAGTACAAATATTACTAAAAAACAAATTAGAAATCATATTCAATACTTACAATTTTTTTTGAAAAAAGTACAAATGTTCATGTCAATGAGATTTTGTTTAATCCTTTCACTTCAATTCCCCTTATCAAAGTTTTAAAAGATCCCAAAATTCAAATGGAACACTCCCATTTAATTGCTGAGCTTAATGTAACACTATATATATATATATATATGATTGGCATTTTATGATAACAATATTTCTGAATTATTAGAGGTTTGTCCAAATCTAATTTATTACGCAAAAACATCTAAATTCATCAACATGTTTCTAAATATTAAAAGAACAAGATCACAAATTATAAATCACATGAAATACATACATATTAAAAAATCACAATAATATTTCATAAGTGACAAAGTTTAATCATCATATGTTCAATGCACTCTAAAAGAAATTAAAGAACCAATTCCCACACAATAATTTCTTGCAAAACATGATCAATAAAATAAAATAGAACATAATGTTAATATAAAGGAAAATACACATAATTCAATATACATTGACATTTATAATAATCAAATCCAAGATGTTCCCATAATTCCATGTTTTAGTTGTGAAAGGTTATGTTTTTAAAAACAATTTAAATGTTTTTCAAATCAATTGTCAAGACAACTTTTTATATATTTTCGAATTCAAATAAAACCTAGTCAACATCATACATATGTATAAACTATTTACGAAATATTACTGAAAATAAACCACCTTTATATTAATACCAAATAAAATTTTTAGAATCAAAATTATTCCATTAGTCCAAAAATTAACACAATTAAAAAAATGTCTTATTTCACCACATCTTGTTTTTGCTCAAATTTATAAACTTCAAAGGTAATGTTACGGGCAATATTAAATGCGTGGTACTGTTCTTAATGTCCTTGCAAATGTGGATCAAATTCAATCAATACTACCATGTTTACCACATGATGGTGCAATAATAACTATGTTTTTAAAATGATGTCTTGAGTACAAATCACCTTATATGTCCAAAATGTTTGTTCAAATATGGTGATGATCATTTTACCAAATTTAATTGAAACATCATTATACAATGATTTGAATGTTACCATTCATCATTAATGGGCAAGTTTGTTTGCTTTGCATATGAATTCAAAATCTCAAATTCTTAATAATGCATCATTTGATAACTTTGATTTTGATAATGAAGAAATACATTGTACACTAACAAATTCAATGATAAATAATTTTTTAGATGCTCCAAAAAACTGGATAATGAAAATATTATATATTATATTGTCCCAAGTCAAAACTTTCACCCTTTAGGTTTATTTAAAAATAAACATTCAAAAGAATTAAAATTTTCAACATTGTTCTACAAGCAACTTTGATAAATTTTTGAAGGTTTTTCATATCAACAAATATCTTAATGGGAATTATTTCATAAATTTGAGGATTTTTCAACAAATATTTCAAATTTTTTTATATAAAAAGCTGTTAAAATTTCCATCCAAAAAATTATAGGTTTTGGTTGGGTGTGAACATGAAAAAGAAACTTGTGTGGTAGAACTTAAATTTTTATCAAGTACAAGATAACCAAATTTAGATAATATCTTCAAATCATATTTAAGTTATCATGATTTGGAAGGTTTATGTAATTCATTTGATTATTTTGAAAGGTTGTAAAAAATTTTATTTACAATGATTTGACAACTTGGTTTTCCAATGTTCTTTATGATTTTTACATATGTTGAAAGATTATGGGATCCTTTCATTAAAATTTTACACACATTACATGTTTCAAAATTAAATCTTCCAAATAAAATAGAAGATTTCCAATCTATTCATATAAAAAAATTAATACAAATTGATCTTATCACATGTGTAAGATATTACAATCATAAAACATCTTGTTTCTGCAAACTTATCACAAAAGATCATTCTCTTTTTGGTAATATTTTAGATTTCTCTTTGGTCATTGAATTCCAAAATCGTGGGAGCAAACATGACCATGGACTTTTATGGATAAAACATGCAACTATGTATGGAATGCACACAAATGAAGAAATTGAATAGTTTGTAGACATATATATTTTTTGTGATGTATCATTGTTACCAAACCTGTTACAAAATGCACAACAACATCAACAACATCAACAACACACATGTACATGTAAAAAAAAAACCATGTTTATAGATTTCATTACCCATTTGCTCCTATGTGTGAAACAAAATATTTTAATCTTTCAAAGATTTAAAAGAAAATGATGGTATATCATTTTCTGAATATTTAAATTCTTCAAACCTTGATCAAAATACATATATATTAGGTTTGAGAAATAAATTAACAAAACAAAACTTTTTTTAAAACAAAATTTTAAAAACATAAAAACTAATGCATTTAGTATACATGTTGCTCATTTGTGGTTTGTATATAGATATTCAATTTGTTTTGAACCCATATGCAATTGCAACATATTGCACATCATATATGACAAAAATAGATAAATCAATAACATCAAAACTACATTCTATCATAAAAATACGCATTGTAAATAATATAGATGCAAATATAAGAACTCAAAAGTTAGGTAATGTTTTTATTAATGCCCAACAAATGGTTGTTCAACTTTTGCTTACCTTGTTTTTTCTTGACCATTATATCATTCATTTCGAGCATTTCAATTCATAAATACTTTTCCTTTTGAAAAACATGCTTTTGTGTTAAAATCACAATTTGCATTAAATGAATTGGAACCAAATTCAATAGATATAATGTGTTGATTAACCATGGACAAATATATTAATTGTGCTAATCAATATGAATTGTTGTCATTAACAGAGTTTGGTTTTTGTTATAACATTAAAAAAAAGATTTTAAACATTGCAAACCCAAAATGATTATGTTAGTAAATTATAATAAATATAAAATATTGAAAATTGGTCGAGAAAATAAATTTTATTATATTCACTATTTCGAAATTCAGAAAAATTACAACTTGGAATTAATGTAACTTGACATGATGCATATTGTCAACAACATGATGACATTTTAAAGATTAAATTTATTTTCAACTACTAAATGCCATATCCAAATATAGAAAAAATAGATGATTCAATAAATTCAAATCAAAACCATTACATTCAATTAACATTTGGACTAACGATATAGATAAATGATTCACGTCCTACAATTCTTGTAACAAACACAATCAATGTTGAACACTATGATTTACGATCTGATTTTGTCATTTAATCATGTAATGGACCTCAAACCAAAAATCACAATTTTTAGAAGAAATTTTATAAAATCATCATATTCCAAGATGATGGAAAAATTTGACTATCATAGTTTATTTAGACAATTAAATGAAAAAAAAGATTAATATTTGATGATGTTATGCATAAAATACAATTATATCTTGATACATCGATATGTTTATTTTTAATAGGGGGTGCTGGAATTGGTAAAATTTTTACATTGAAATTCATAATTTAAAGATTATTATGATTATATAATAAAAACATATATTTTGAGTTAACAAAAACCAAGGTTTTACTTATGACATCAATAGGTAAAATTGCTTTCAATATTGACGATTTAATAATACATTTAACATTGAAGATACATGTCCAACAATCCTTATTTAGTTTACCAAACTTATCATCAAATTCATTAAATAGGCTCACATGTCGATATGAACAATTACAATTTGTTGTGATAGATGAAACATAATTTGTTGGTGCTAGAATGTTATAGATAATAGGCTAAGGTCCGTAAAACACATTCAAAACAAATTCTTTGGTGATGTTGATGTTATCATGACAAGTGATTTTTATCAAACACCCCCATGAAATATAGTTGAATCTTTCAAAATATCAAAGATAATGTTAATGCATTAGCACCAAATTTTTGGCAAACATATGTCCAATGTTATGAATTAAATAAAATTATGTGATAGTCTGATATGGTTTTTATACAAATTTTGAACAAATTTCGTACTTCAACAAAAAATACTAAAAATATTGAATTTATAAATTCAATTTGTTATCGACAACCACCCAATTATTTTATTATTTCGTATTTATTTTATATAAATAAACTTGTGCAAAAATACAATGAAAAATGTGTTCATTAACACATTAGGTCCCACATTTATTTTCAAAGCAATGGACATCAACCATCAGTCATGCCCACCATCTTACAAACTTTCAAACAATCCAAGTAAAATTGTGGGTTTGCATTTTACAATGAATATAAAAAAAGATATGTTGGTTGAATTATGTGTTGGTAATTATGCATTATTTGATGGTCTTGTGAATTGGGTTGATGGCATTTAAAAAATATCAACAACATATTGTGAAAAAACCATTATATGGATAATGTTTTAGAATTTTAAAATTAAAACATTAAGAAAATAAAAATATAATCATTATTATGATAACAACATTGAATCAAAATGGACATGAATTGAACCTATCATCAAAGACATAAGAGTTGGTAAATCCCAATCATTTATCATAATAAGGATTCAATGTCTAATTCAACTTGCAATAGTAAGAACCATTCATTGATCTTAAAGATTATCAATAGATGAATTGGTTTTTGATCCCACTAATGTTAAAAAAACATGGGTTAACATATACAACATTATCCCACATTTGAACAAAAGAAAAAATATTTTTGCTAGTTCCTTTCCAACATGAAATTTTTTATGTGGATCCAAGAGTACATGTAGAAATGAATAGGTTGAAAACAATTACAACTTGGATACCATTAATTCCTTAATTAAAAAACTTACACAATTCTCATGTAATTATACAAGCCATGTCTTATAGAAACAAGAATACACCATGCATCAACATATGTGCACAAATTTATAAATTCATCGAAATATTCATATATTTCAATCCATGATGGTTATGGGTTAATGATGATATATGACATACACATGCACTTAAATTCATTCAATACAATAATTAATGATGGTTTAGAATATATAACAACTTTTAATATTAATGCACAAAAAACAATACATATTGTATGTGCGTATAGAGCTCATTGATGTTCAATTTCTACATTCATAAACAATCTTCAAACTATAATTCAAGAATATCCTGAACATTGTCCAATAATCATTATGTTAAATTTTAATGTTGACATTTAAAAAGATAATAACCAATTTAAAAATAAAAAACCTATTATATTTCATGGATAAATTCCAATTAAAATCACAATTTAATGAAAGCACCATAAAAGTTAGATCTCAATTGGACCATATATGGGCAAATGTCCTTGGAAATGAATGCAAATATGGTCTAACAAAAGCATATTGGTCAAATTTTCATCAACCAATTTATATTGCATTCAAATTACCAAACATACTTCCAATGTATAACAAAAAAATATTAATGTCTTCATTTATTTAAAGTGTAGCATTTGTAAAAATATGCATGTAAATGTTGCATTTTCCACCTAATTAATTACTCCCAAAATGTTGGCACCTTGGGACTTGAATTTGTTTTTTTACATTTTTTTTCATGGACCATGTGCAAAAAGAAATCATAAATATAAAAAAAAAGACAAAAAAATAAATTGAATGATTTTTTATCCACACGTACACCCATCAAACATCATAACAAAACAACATTCATGGAAAACCTAAACCCAAAGTGTGATGAAAACAAATATAAGAATTGGCAAATTCTCAAACCTCAAAATGAAAATAAGATTAAAAATAAGAATCTTTCCATGCAAATTATATCCATTCAATATTAATATTTGTTTCAAACATCAAAATATCTCATGCACATTGCTAAAAATTATGTGCATTATCCAAGTTTGAAAAACTTGAATTTTCTTAAGCAATATTAGTGTTTTCAACTTTATATTCATTTGTATGTTTAAAGAAAAGACAATGGAACTATGGTTTCAATTTCTAAATATGCACAATGAATTCTAACATGGTTAGAAAACTTTATTTTTTAGTACTAATGTGAAAAAATAAATTTATGACCTTCCATAAAAGCCAACAAACTTTCATCCAATATAACTTGAGGTCACAGTAGGACATTAAATGTAATGCCTTGTTTTCAGGACAAAGCCTCTCGTGGCAGAGCCGCTTGTTTCCTCCCTTCTTTCTCAGTTCATAGAAAATAAATATTTCCATGGGAACGTGGGAAGCTTCCTCAAACCTCAAATTAGGCCTTAGTCAGAGGGAAGGAAAGTGGGGAAGGAGTACATGATTTGAGGTCCCAAGACATGTGAAGCATCAAGCATTGAGACCTCAAATTAGGCCTTACTCCATGGAAAGGCGGAGGGAGGGGTACATGATGCATAATGATTTTGCGGTCTCAAGACGGCGCTTGTTGCTTTGGGATCTCAAATTAGTCAATGCCATGTTCTTCCTCGTGTCTTTCTTTACAGGGCACCCAATCAAAAGCACGCAACCCATTGAAAAAGGACAGAGTGGTGAAAATTCCAAGTGTGAACAGAAAAGTCGGAGATAGTTTAGCGTGTTGACCGATGAGTGCCTACGTACCCGCGGAGTACGTACCGTATTTCCTTCTTTGCGCCATTTCTTTCTGTGTTTTCGAATATCAATTTTGTGTTATAGCCTAACTGGCGATCGTCTACATGAAGAAGATTCAGCCAAATATAGCTATAAACAAACAGATATGAAAGTAGAAAAAATAAAGTTAAAACATCCTTCTATACTTCTGGCTATCTACTTGGACAATGAACAGAAATCTGGCAACTATTATTATTATTATTTTCGAGTTCTGGCCATTAAAATCCCGAAAATCAGTTTCATTTCCGCATTTTTATTTTTGACTTTGTATTTTGGCAAAACAATTTCGCCGGTAATGAAAAGGCTGATTTCTTTCCCCGTCCGTCGTCGTCTCGCCGCGTGTCGACGACCCGCGCGGGGGCTGCTATTTTGGAAGCTTGTTTTTCTCCTCTCTCTCTCTCTCTCTCTCGCTCTTGTGTGTCTTTCTTGGGCTCCTTCTTCCTTTCTGGATTTTTCTCTTTATCCCCTCTCGCGCTTGCGTATATATTCTCGTCCGCTTCTGCAATTTGTATTCATTTCAGTTTCTTGCAATTCGAGTTTATCTGCTTTTGAGCGATTTCTTTCTTTCTTTCTCTCTCTCTCTCTCTCTGTTTTCGGCTGGTGAAGAAACAAGCTGTTGCGTGTGAGATTTTTGCCGTCGAGTCGTTTTTTTTGAGATTGCGGTTTTTGGAGGAGTACGGGAGACTCGTGGAAAGTTTTTTTCTGTGTAGAAAGGAGTGTTCCTGCGAAGAAGGGAGTTCTAGGACTTTTTTTGGAGAGGAAATTTTAGAATGGCAACGACGACGCAGAAGGCAACATTTGCGGCCGGGTGCTTCTGGAGCGTGGAATTGGCGTACCAGCGTGTTCCTGGTGTCACCAAGGTTTTGATCCCCCCCCCCCCCCCCCGGTGTCTTCTCTACTTATTGCAGGGAAATTCTGTTTGAAGCTTCCACAGTTTTTTTTTCTTGTTTTGCTTTGTTTCTATTTGCTTTCGGGACGAACTTTTGAGCTTCGTCGTCAAGATTCCAAAGCTTCTCGTTGAGTAATAGCTCAACAGATCCTCGTTCTGCTGTCGTAAATGGAGAAGTCCTATCCATATGCTCTCGTGGCAACCATTCCATAATGATGTTTTTTTAGTTTCAAAAGATCCTCGATGTTTGTGTATCGTACTCGAGAAGTTTTGACAGTGATGGCGTGTTACGAGCTGGAAATAAGCGGGGTTTCTGATCGTGACATTGTGCTTCCGGTGTGTGCAGACAGCAGTCGGTTATACAATGGGCAAGACTGTGGAACCAACATACAGAGAAGTGTGCACCGGCAAAACAGGGCATGCAGAAGCTGTACAACTTGAATATGACCCCGCGGAGGTCTCTTACAAACAACTGCTCGATGTTTTCTGGAAGAAACACGATCCTACTCAGGTTAATCGCCAAGTAAGTCATTGTGTTTTCCTTCATGTCTTCTAAAGCGGCAGTCATATCTTTCAATGTCTGAGATCCTATTCAATGAATGCAAATGTATTTTGTTCCTGCCGTCTTTGAACGATTTTCTTGCTAAAACTTCTTTTCTCCTTCAGCTTTTCCTGCACATGTATTTCGTGAACTGAATTGCTTGGCTAAGTTTCTGACAGGTCCTGACGTAATTGCAATGTACAGGGAAATGATGTTGGATCACAATACCGATCCGGAATTTACTACCATACACCGGAGCAGAAGGAGGAGGCAATTGCATCAATGAAAGATTACGAGGCACATCTTGGAAAGAAGATTGCAACAGAAATTTTACCAGCTGGCCCATTCTACATGGCTGAAGAATATCACCAGCAGTATCTTGAGAAGGGTGGTGGACGAGGAAAAGGGCAGTCGGCTGCTAAAATGTGCACCGACCCCATTCGGTGTTATGGCTAAGTATATGCCAGGAGTGAGAAGGTGTGGTTTCTCCTCTTGTTACAGTTAAATCTACAAATCTAATGTGCTTTTCCTATGGATTTTGGTTTGTTCCATCTCAGTTAGCATCATTATCTAAAACTGCCTTTTTCTCCTCTTATTGAGAACTCTCCTTACTGAGAAAGCTAGAGCTCTTGTATAATGTAACTATTGTGCATGTATTAGAAAGTTGCTGTTTATTGTTGCAACAAACACAACTTACATAAATGGAAGCCTTCCTGTTTGAATACTTCAAATGTTCTCTGTTTGAATGGGGTCATATAAGTTTGTTGTGTATCAATACCTGATTAAGAGGGTGAGGTGAAATTCACCAAAACCATTTCTCAAGAAGTCTGTTTTTGGGGTCTGATTGTGACACATCTACACTCTGCTTATGAAGGGTTCTGAAATGGATGCAGTGGATACTCCTTTTGTGTACAGTACCATCAGAGGAGTGAGGAGTTCTGAAAGTAAGCACCCACTTCAGGTGGAGCTGAGGGGTGGTTCCACCTCAGGTGGGTGCTTACTCCCTGAACTCCACTCCACCCCCAAGGGCATTACTGAGTGTGAAAATTGATTTGATTTATTATGTTTTAATCTTTTTTCCGTAATACCCTGTAGTAACCAATGGGGGCATTTCAGAAACTGGAACACCCACAGGCATTCCATTTTCCAAAATGCCCCACAAGATTTTACATTTTGTAACTGTACTTCCAAACACACCTAAATAAAATCTCACAGGTTTTTAGGTTGAATGGAATGTGTGAAGAATAAATAACCAGTAAGCTAATCAGCCCATATTTAAACAATTGTGGACAATTGAGTATACAATGCATGTGGACAGAATTTTTTCATTTGAAAAGTGAATATGTAGCAATTGTAACCACCAATGCTATTTAAAAACACTTCACAACTTTGTACTGATGTAAAGACCACTTCAGTGAGAAAAGCTGAGGATTCATTTTCGCTTAAAATGTAGTATGAAAAAACCTATGCCTCCTTGCAAACTATATCTTTACATGACATTTTATCATTGCACTTTGCTCTAGGAAGATACTGTTACATACACATGGGAATATTTGATAAAAATTTGTGAATCATAAGTGCAGGGGCATGATCCATGTCAAATTCTGACCAAAAAGTTTGAGGCCAGTCTCTGTTGGGGGAGGGTAGGCAGAAATTGCAGTCACTGAAGTAGTACCAACTTCATATCCAGTTCCAACTTCAATCTCCCTGCCATCATTTGCCTGTGAGCAATCATAAAAATCATTAGGCGTATAAAGTGATTTGCTCAAGGTGACAATTTCTTTCTCTAAGAAAAATGCAGAGTGCCACTTCACATAATGAACCAACATATTATCACATGTTTATTCTGACACTGGAAGATGTTGAAAAGGTTGCTGCCTTGTGTCAGAGAGCCATTTTTATTTCAGTATATCTGGTGAAATTTTACCATATGTGAATGCAACTACTCTATCATATAGAAACTGACTTGTATACATACATGTGTAGGTATCAAGTTAGAGGATTAGGCACGGACCCTTGTGTGAAGAATTTCTTGGCTCAGTTGCAAATGGAGCAGGACTGGGAATCTGATGAATAGGAACCTATGTGCACAAGTCAGCCCATAAGTGAGTACTTCTGTCAGTGTGAAATTATAATCTGCATTTGGAGCATAACATACAAATAATACAGGAAGTAGTACTAGATGCAACCTCCATGTTATGATGGATAAAGAAGGAACACCAGATGCCTAGCTCATCTAGTCAGGATTACACACCTGCAATTACTAACTGCAGTACTGGCACATACATCAAACAAAAGAGGAGAGATGGCACAACCACCACAACAAGGTTACTGTAAAGAGACCCATCAGTATCTTGTCATTGACTGGCTTTGGACAGATAAATACTGCTTCTCATTCCTTTAGAAAGGAACTATGCATTCACTCTGAGGACATGATGAGATAGGTGAGATGTGGCTGCAAAATCTGAAACTATAAGGTACACAGAAAAACCATTATTCTATAATTTGAGTTCAGGTAACAACCTATAGAAAATATACAAGAAAATGGAGTGTGGTGCGTGAGAGGTGAAAGTGTTGGTTGACACCTAGTAGAAAGAAAATTACCCACTGTAATAAGAGAAAACATGCATAGGAAAGAAATCAACATTATGGGGTTGCACCTTGCTAGGATGCAGTTCACCACGATCCCAGGGTGCTTGCTGCACTTTTGGCTCATTTGCCTGTCAAAACCAAATCCCCAAAATTGCTCCCTTCAGCACCCCCACAGATTGACAGTCCAGTTCAGGGTCCTCCAATTCAGGAACTAGCTGTTGCTGCAAGAGCCTATGTCAAACTTCAAACTTCAATATTCAGTTTTACACCTTGCATCAAAACCATGAAAGCATTGTACAAACACCACCTTTGTTACCAAATAACACACGTGTCCAAAAAACTCCAAAGATGCCTATAAAATGTTGAATCAACAACAGGCATGAAAGCTAGAACAAGTAGAAAAGAAATGGGTTTAGGAGCTCGAAATTCTTCTTTCAGGACAAGGGACCTTAACCCCCAGATTCTTACAGATTCAAGCCTACAAGTAGGTTGTCAACACACCCATTCACAATTCCATGCTGGGGGAGAGATGAGGGCAATACTGTCCTAGGAGGCATCTAAGGTTCTTCTGGATGATACAGTTATCAAAAGTTCCGTATGTCAGTATGAGAAGGTGACAATGAAACATGTTCAGGACAATTTTACTTCTTCCGAGGATGGCACTGAACCCACCAAATGATAAACCCGGCATTTTGAAAAATACCAATCCCTATTTTTGGACTGCTGCTTCTCTTCCATCTTGTTCAAAAGACTCAGAAAACTAGAGGAAAATGCCAAGCATATCACAGATTTCAAGGAACATATGAATCAAGCAGCAGCATTCTCAACCCTCAATCCTAAATTCTGCTTCCAAATGCAAAATTAGGTCAGTTCAGCTACATGATTACCATCATGTCAGCAGCATAAACTATGTGCACAATTTCTGCATATCAAATTACACACTGCTCTTTGACTTGTGCAATGATTTCAGAGGTTGCAAAGTTTGTGTGGTTTCAGAGGATAGAAGCCCCCCTGTGTCCCCTGATCTGTGTTCTTGCATCCAATCCATGAACAATGTATCTATCTCATGTGCATGATGAATCTAGGATGTGGGTTTTCACCATGGATTTGAAACTGGTTAGCATGCATGTGGGCAATGATGCAATCCTCATGAGATGCATTATCTTCCACAAAACATCCTGAAGGAACAGTGAAAGAATTGCATGTTGAAGAACTACAGCTAAGACTCCCTCCCACTACTGAGCAGCAATAGCAGCTTCAAACACCATCAACAAGCTTCACAAAAAGGTTCAAATAAAAGAGTTCTCTAGAGAGATGGGTTTGCAGAAAAGGATCCAGACCTGACGAGGAAGAGGTTGGTTGTGGAACGTAGCAAAAGGAGCAGTTTGCGAGTTAGAGGGGACGTAAGGCTCGTGGTTGGAACCTCGGCTATTGTGGGGAGTAGCTTGTTCCTTCATCCAGGGGGCGGATGTGGCGTGGCCTCGTTTCTCGAACCTCGGCAAATCGCTCAGAGTGGCGTAGGGAGTGGTGGTGGTCGTCCCGGAACCCATTGTGTTTTCTCTCGGTCCTGTCTCTTTTGTCTCAGAGATTCGTCTGTTTGCAAGCTTCTTCTGTTCATGCACTAAGAAGGTCACAAACGTGAGTATCCACAACCTGGTTTGCAATCACCACAAGAAAAGATTTGATCCAGTCGTCATAGAAAGAGAGGAAAAGGAAATTCGTTCAAAGAGCTGCTGCGATTGCACTCGAGTAATTTCCTTTTTACACTTCCCCATGAGCGACTCGACGACAACCGCAGGACGCGACGAATCCTAGAGGGAAAACAGAAGCGACGGTAGAACCGCTGGTGCGGCATCTCATCAACAACTAGAAACGTGAAACAAAAGCGCCAGAAAACATCACTGGAATTCTTCTTCTGCATCTGAGCTAACAACAGGAACTCCAGCCGATCAACTGTGAGAAGGCCAAAGAATTCCCGAACCGAAGAAAATAAAATAACCAAATCTGCGTCCGGCCCCCAAATCAAGCATACCACCAACAGCAACAACAACAAGCTTCAGGAGCAGCTCTCACCTTTCAACACCTTTCCAACGGTCGCAGAGCAAAGACCCTTGGAAGGGAAAAAAAAGAAATCTAGCGCACTCCTCGAGTCCAGGAAAGAAAAAAACAGAGAGACAACCGAACAGATTCAAAAGAAAAAAGAACGAAAACAGAATGCAGCCCACCCACAAAGAAAGCCCAAGAGGAGCTGATTCACCAAACGGTCATCCTTCTTCACCAATCTCGAAAATAAAAAACCCAAAGGAAAGCCAGAAAAAAATCGAAGAGACAAGATTCAGAAAACAGACCTTGGGAAAACACAACTCAGAAGAGATCTAGCGAGCGAAAGTAGAAGAGAGAAAGATCTCCCAAGAGCACGATCCCCACTCCTTTCGCCTTCTCTCACAGCGGCAGCTCCAGAGTCGCCCGCTGGCTCTCGTCCGTGTATGTACGTACAATTGCGAGGCAACGTATCCAGCAGTTGTAGCTTTGGGGGCTATGTACGTACATGTATAGTCGTATATGTCGTATTCACATTATGTATAGGTGTAAGGTTCTCATCATTTTTTCACTAGTAGAAAATCTCATTTTGTGACTTGTTTTAAGTGATTAAAAATATTATTTATCACTAATTTGAATACATGACTTGTTTAGATATTCAAAATTAATAATAAATGACATTTTTAGTCATCTAAAACAAGTCGCAAAAATGGAATTTTTCTAATAGTGGTTGAACCCATTATGCTTGACAAGTTGAATCAAAATAGATTAATAAACTCTGTCAAGTTTTGATGTGTGGAACAAGGGCCTGTGCAAGGCGGAGTCAAGGTGGGCCCAATTCTGGTAATGCCTGGGGGTGTAGGCATTTACATGGTGCAAGAATTGATGATTTTTGTTTTTATTTCTCGTTTTTCCTTTGTGGGGTAGGGTTTACTGGAGAAAGAAAAATGATGTGAGGCATTTGGGAGATCTGTTTTTGATCTTTACATACTATGGATTGGGCCCACCCACCCAGCAGGGAGAGTCAAAAATGTTAAGATTTTACATTTTTTACTGGGATGCAGCAAGTCCAGTATGAGAGCTGCTGTTTTTTTTGTTTCGTGGTAGCAGGTTCCTCCATGGCCACGGTGAACCAGCACCCACCAGCGCACCATGAAAGATGAATGATAAGTGATCATGAAACGGTTCTCTTCTGTTGGGCTCCAGTTCATTAGCTAACCATAGCGGTTAGCTCAGTTGCTTTTTTAAACAACCTCCCCTCTAAAAGACCCACAAGCAGGTTGTTAGTGGGTAGGTAGTAAAACCGGTGCTTACCTTTGTATACACCATCTACTTATCTAGTAGTTATTTATTTTCCTACCTATCTACCTAGATAAGAGACCTATTTCGTATCAAGATGAAACCATGTACTAACTCAGTTGAGGTTCATCCACAACTGAGTAATAACAGGCATCCAGTGAATGGTGCCCTGGTGGGTGCTGGTTCATTGTGGCCGACTGTCCTGACTCAGAAAGAGGCTGGGAAAGTGCCTGAATAGGAAGGACACTCCAACTGGTTTCATACTATATGGAATAAGCCCAGTGGGGCCTGTTCCACTTAGAAGACGGTTGCATCAGTGTGATAACATCCTGTTCCACATAGGAACAAAACAGTCTGGTGGCGTGAGATGCAATTCTGTCCTGTCGTAACTGGTTCTACCAGGGCCTGTTCCAGCATATCTTCCCACAGAAACTACCTGGGGTGAAGACGACTCAATCAGCTCAGCAACAGGGACAATCAGTTTTGCTGAGAAAGAGGGTTGGGTATGGGGGAGGGCACATCTACTGGTGCAGTCATAGAATTTGCAAGCTGTTCTTCTGACTAATGTTGAGGTTTTCTCATCCAAATAGGCAGCTTTGAGAACATGCTCACTTTTCTTTTACAGGATTTTTCTAGCTTTTGAATTTTGGAAGGGGAGAGGAGGCGCTGGCTAGCACTTTAATTGTAGAAAACAATCAACCAAGACAATTTCTTTGTGGGTGGTGATAAAAAAGTGGATAGTAAGTTATAGAGACATGTCAGGAGCAACTCCACTGATGCTCAGAATGTGACTCTTCCAAATTAGCATTGGATGAAGAAAAGTTAAGATTTGCCAGTATAGCTCAGCAAAATCGTTTTGGCAGGTTTTGCACAGTTTGTTGAGGCCCAGCAAAGTCTCACACCTGCCAGAGAAGAGCGTAATAAATATGATATGATTTGGCTCCCTGTTTCTCATTTGCCAATCATAAATATTGGTCAAGGTAGTTTGCTATTAGTGGTCTCCGTCACATCCTCAGCACCGCTGGAGATGCTCTTAGCCTTTTACTTTTGCAGTGAATAAGATTAATGAGCTTGAATGATTTGTTACAGGGTCCTGGACGACTGACGAGTTCAGTGGATTCCACATAACCAGTATACATCCCTTACTTCGCTCTAGATCCAATTTTGAGTCTACATTTAGTGGAGGTCTTGGTGCTCTTGGTGCGAGGCCCACCACGCCTGGGTTCACCCAAGCCAAAGGGCATGTCTCAGTCCCTTACCCAGTGTAAAGAATTTTGAAAGAAACTCCTGTGCTAGAGTGAAAAGATGGATGACATGAAAGGCTGCTTGCTAGGCTGGGCAGTGGGTTACACATCTGTCAACCTAACCCTATCTAGTTCACACTTATAAACACACTAAAATAAGAGATTAATGTTCTTTCCAAATTGTTTACATACTATGGTAGGGCCTGTTCAATCTACGAACATGGGGAGGCCATTAGGAGCCAGGATGGTAGGATGAGATGTCATTTTGGTGGTTGGTTCAACCAGCAGAGCATAACTGGTTTTCCCCACAGATGGGGAAGACCAGTTGTGCTTTGGAACAGTAGCTGATAGAACCCATTACCAACCAATGAAATGACATCTCATCCCTCACCATTAAAAGTCAAACTGACTAGATCAAAACCTGAAGCCAACAGGTGGCTGCCTGTCCCACATAAGAAAATGGATGAAAAACTGAAAGAATGGGAAACCACAACCTGTTACCTGTAACTGGGCCTGGTATGGCTAAGAACACAACACAACAAACCTAGTAGCATGAGCTGCTGTTCCATTCAGTGGTAATGGGTCTTACCAAAGTCTCCTTGTGCAGAGCAAATGGGTTTTCCCCACCGTTCATTCACATCTCAATGTTTTCTCAATCATGGATTCACATTACAAGTGAAACTGACCCCACCAAAAGTGGAACCAGGAGATGACTGTGTCTCAATGGGACACCCAAACTGGTAGAAAACCTGCTTAGCTCTAGAACAGGTTTTGAGTTTTGCAGTTATTGGGCAGAAGTCCCAACGTTTCAGATTTCATTTATGCTTGTGATTGTTTAATTGTAGGTAGGTAGAAAGGCCCTCATAACTGTACACTACCCCATGATATGATCAGGTCAATGGTGGTGGGGGTGTTGTTGATCTGTGCTCTAAAGTGAACAAGACAGCTAGCAAGCAATACACCAAACGAAAAGACATGAGGTGCTAGCCTACCTAGAAATAATGCAGCTGTAAATATTAAGTGCCAGAATGCTTTAAAGAAAGCTGGAAGGATGAAGTTGGGTACAGGGGAATTCTACCTGATCTTTATGCAAATAGAAGTTTTGGGTCAGGTGGGTTGCCCTACTTCAGGACTCCATGCTCCCATCCAATTCCCTCACTCAAGGAACCGATGTGTATAGGAGAAGGTCCCCCTATAGTGGCCTTCCAGATTTGAGATTATCGGCCTTAGGAGGTCAAAAATTTGGAAGGCCCTCATAATGGGACCTTCCCCTGCATAAAACATTCATACTTTTTTTTTGTTTTTTGAAATGACTAATCATAAAACTCGATCTTTAAAAATTCAAAAGGTTCAATAAAGGTTCTATTGAACCTTTCAGATTTCAAAAAATTCAATAAAATAAAAATAAATCTCAAATAAGTCTGAGATAAGTTAAAGAAAGTCAAACATGACAGATTCAAGTTGAGGAATGACTTGAAAATACAAAGAAAAAAACAGTGTCTATGCTTTATGTAAGGAAATAATCCCTTGGAGCTGGGCATTCCTGAAGGAAGTGCCCCTTCCTTGCCTCTGCTTGGAGCGAGTGCTTATTTCTGGAACACCCTGCTCCTGGGGAGCTACTACCCTACATAGAAACCTCCCTTTCAATTAAATTTATTGTCCATCAGGTATTTTGGAACCCAGCAACTGTAGTTTGGTGTTCTTATGGTTTGTTTTTCCTCCCAGTTTTCAATAAATTCTGGGTTGGAATGTTGCTTGTTTGTCCTTGAAAAACCAAACAATAGTTAACAATTTGTGAAGGGGGATTGAGCACAGGTGATTGGTCATTGGTCTATTACAGAAAACAAAACGTTTGGGCCAAAAAAACACTGTTCCTACCAATCAAACCCCTATCGTATTCCCGTCTCCTATTAATTAGGTGAGGTACCTCCCAAGTTGATTTTTTTTTTTCAATGAGCCAATTTCATTGGCCCATCACTCAATTTTACTGAAACTGTGGAGGCTCCCCAAAATAGAAGGTTTTATTTTGAGGTATAGGTTTCCTCCTCTTTGGCCCAGCTATATAGGTGAAAGGAGGACAACATTTGCCAAAGCATATGGGATAAAAGTGAGGTGCTGTGAAAAACATGTGGGGGAACACATTGGGAACTTAGGGAACACATTGAGAACCTGATGGGAACCCATTGGGAACTTAAAGGGAACATAGTGGGAACACATTGGGAACTAGGGAAAAATGAAAACAAAAATCCTCCCCCTCAACCAAACTTTAAGAAAAAAGAATCAAAGTGCCTTGAGTGCATGCTTGGGCCTTCCTATTGGCTGCATGAAATTTCTCTTCCCATAAGAGCTCCTCACCATTTTTGGCCTGGGCCCATACCCCTTGCAAAGAACACCCTACCTATTGGCGTACTCCTTGGCCAAATATGATGATGGTGTAGAGCTGATGTGAGCGAGGAGTGGATAATGTCTTGATGATCTTGCAAGTATTTTTGACTCTTTCCTTTCTTGAGGTAGGCCTAATGGAAAAGGTCAGTCCCATCCATCATCATTCTTTTTGGACAAACAAATTACAACCCAATGTAATGGGTTATTTGGCATAATAGTAGGTGAGAGAGATTATTAGGGTCATTGATTTGGTCCCAGTTGGCTCTATGTTGCTTTCATCCATGGAATATGATGCCATTTAGTGGTTTCATTTTGTTTTCATCCATTGCTTGTTAAGGAGCTCTAGGATAGACACATTAAGTGTAGGGTAAGGTCCTAGGACGGGGGCATTCCCACAACAAGGGGACTACAAGTTGAAGTCGATCACCAATGCCAACCATTAGTTTGTTGACATCTCAAATAAGTCAATATGGCTAATGATGTTGGGTAAAGATAAATCTCAAATATACTTTTCTATTGGATGCAACATTTACATTGGATGGAATATATTAAGAGCTTCATGCTTATGAACTTAGAATATTTCTTAGACTTAATATGTCCTAGCCAACTTTTAATTTTTTTGAAAAAAATTGTTGACATCATCCTTTTCAATACAATTAACATTCACACAACAAATTATTTCAAATTTTCTCGTGTGTACAAATGTCATGGTTTTTCACATGCATTCTAGCCATGAATTGTAACCATTGAGTTTACTATCTTGAATATTATGGTAAAACATATTTTGGTGGGAATTATTTTTCCCAATTGAATAAATCAAGCAAAAGGGGGAATTTTTGTGGCTTTTCACTATAATCCCATTCAAATTAAAACTGAAATTTTCTGTCGTTTGATTCTAAACCGATTTATATTTTCAAACAAGTAAAACCATTTTATTCAGGATCAAAGGTTTGTATTGTATTTGAGGTTAAAAGCTTCCAAGAGGTTGACATGAACCGGATTTCTAGCTTGAAAACATTTGAAATATTAGAGTTATCCATAAAGTAAGAAAAACACAGCACCAGAACCCTGAGTTTGGTCATACACAGGGTGAGATTAAAAAAAAACCTGAAAAAAAGTACATTAGCATTCAATGGGGGATCAAACTCAGATACGATCAATTTTGGTGGTAAAACGAGTTTCATCCTGTCTTTTCATTTTTCCTGAGCGCCTCCATTGCTGCTACATATATTTTCACTGCTCGTAACTATAATTACTATGATTAGTCTGGAACCTCGTGCATTGAATGCTGAGTTTAATACTAAGATTTAATAAAATGTCTTTTGTTTGCGGATACCACTGAAAGCGGGGATAGGGGTGTGAAAGGAGACCCAAAGACAGGGTGAATACACGGTTACTTTACTGATAACTCTATTACATTGTCAACAAACAACAAAGAAGGTGATGCCAACAAGTGATATTCTGGTAAACATGCAGCTTACAGGTATTCGGCCATCTGAAGTGCTCCCCAAAGTCTCAGAGTTGTGGTCGCCCCTTTTTGCAGACCTCTATTGATCCTATTTCTCACAAACTTGAGTACTAGAAGCAGTCAGTCCATCACAAGAACACAACAAACACCATTTGAGCGAGAATCATGAGACTCTGGTTTTTTATTGTTGCATTCTGCACAATGTCAATATAACAGTATTATTTTCCTCACTTAGTCACACATATTCTGTAGATTAAACAATCATCTATGACTCATATGCAAAACTTTTGCTGAGGTAAGAGAAACGTTGTAACTCCCCTGACACCTAGGCTCACGAAACACTATATAAGAACAAACAGAAGATGGAACTGGAAATCCCAACACCATTAAAGCCTAAGACTACTGAGTTAAACCCAATGGTGCATGACTTAATAATCTATAATCATTGCCACAGATGCTAAAGAAACCTAGTATTCACAGGCAGTGACTAAAGCTTTCGTCCCAACATTGCCTCAATGTCATCAATATCTGGAGGTTGGATCATTTTGAACTTCTGGGGCTTTGGAACTTGCTCTGTGGGAATAGACTGTGTCTTCCGAAAATCCTTCACAGGTACTTTTTGCTGATCCCAGGACTCTGAATTAGCTTTGGAGTCGACTAAATTTGTTTTCACACCATCCATTTTAAAACTTTTTTTAGATGTTGATCCCTTATATAAAGACCCAGGACTCAAACGAGTATTGTCCACGGTGGAATCTGACTGATTATCGACCTTCACAGGCATTTCACTAGCCTCAATGCTTGCTGAAGGATTATTGGATCCAGACCTGCTCATGAATTTCGAAGGTTTTCCAGAAATTGGTGAGCCAGAACTAGTATTTATCCAAAAAGGGGAAGAATCAAAACCTGAAGTAGAAGGGCTGAGGGATTTTTGCTGTTGCTCCACAGGCAGTTTAACATCAAGTGAAGGAACCTTCCATGAGTGATGTGTAACTTTTGACTCGTCAACCTTCAGTGGCAATTGGACCTGCCTGGTTGATCTTTGACTGTCCAAGAGCTTTATACTCTGTGAATCATTCTCATCAAGATGCCTATCCAGTTTCTTGAGATTATGAGCATCATTGATATGCCCTGGTTTGGTCTGTGGAAGAGCTGTAGTAGTCATCTTGGACTTCGGAATGTAGAAGTCGTCGTCTGATGAAGGGTAATCATCTAACTGGGTTGGATCTCTTCCACCAGGCAACACTGGTTTTGCCACAACGTCACGAACATGAGATTCTGATCCCTGTTTACTATCCCTGGACCGCCACTTCAGCTTACCTGTCTGTGATCCACTTGGAGACTTTTCAGAAGTGATCTCACCACAGTAAGAACTGTTGTTTGGTTCATTAAGATCAGTAGGTGCAGCAAAAGCCTTCAGAGGCTTATTCTTCTCATGGTCTTCAAGTGGAGGACTATTTATCCTTGTATGATAGCTGCCTTCCTCTTGGGGTGACAAAGGATACTCATCAACTCTGTGAGACCAATGTAATGAACCTCTCTTGTAGTTGTCACTCAAATGCTCAGCTATTGTGTTCCTGGTACCACTGACACGCATGCCTGGAGTACCCTCTTTTGTCTCCACCATGTAAGCAATGTCCTGGTCCTTGAAACTATGATCTCTATCATCTGACTCCTGAGTCTCATAAACAGACTGTCCAAGGGGCTTGGGAATCATCTTACCAGGAGCCAGCCACTGAGGTGCCTCGTGAGTATCACCATCATCTGACCCAGATGAATCATAAAATGTATGAGACTCACTCTTCCAGGTGTCATTGCCTTTCAACGTTGTCTTGGCAGGCCCCCTACTGGCAGTTGTCTCTTCAGAAAAAATGTCCTCAGATTGATGCACATGACACTCTTCTGTGTCACTGTTCTTGTAAGAGCGGGGAGAATTCCCCAATTCTTCTTCCTCAAAGTTTGCCTTGCCAGTTGTTTTCCTCCAAGGTGAACTTTCAGCAACCTCATAATTAGATCCCTGCAGATGTGACATACTACTGTTCTTGTCGCCTTCATATCCATCTGACTGATGAAGGTCACCACCCCTGAGCTCTGTAATGCGAGTAGACTCTTTATAAAAGTCAGCTTCCAATCTCCTCCCATGAGCATCCTCTTCCTCATCATAGTCCTCAGCATCATAAACCTCACTATGTAGAGGCATATCAATCTTCAGCCTTGTCTTGGCTCCTCCACTCCCATGAGGTGCATGTTTGGCTTTGCTGCTTTTGGATCCAGAAAGACTATGAGACTCCCTCCTTGGGTACTCTTCATGATCATTTGTGAGCCATGTCTTTCCATCAAAGCTCCCATGACTCACTGGTTTCCTGGGAAGGGCCTCCTCTTCCTCCTCCTCATCATACATTGGATGCACATAAGATTTGTGGTCCCAAAACTGATTAATGTGTGGCTTTCCATCCATCTGCTCTCCACCTTTGCGATTAGATATTCTATTGACATCTTCATCGCAACTGTTGGGCTCATTGTTCACCATGTCATCATCATCAACAACGTCATCATCACTGACAGGCTTCTCACTAAGCCGTTGGACAACTTTTGAGAAGTTTTCATTGGCAGCAGTTGACTTTAAACTGTGATACTTGTTTGTAGCAAGCTGGGCAGCAGCCTGAGCAGCAGCTACTGCCCGGTCAGCTGAAGCAGAAGCTGCCACTGCGGCCTCTTTAACATCCTTGAAGTCCATTCCTTCTGCTCTGGGCAGAGAACTTTCACCAAGTTGTGGCATGACTGTAGATGCCTGTGTTGTGTTCTCCTTGCCAGACCTTGGATCTTGTGGAATCTGTGTTCTTTCATGAAACTCTTGGTTTCTTGAAGCTTTAACAGGTTGATTGGGACCTCCACTGTAGTTGGTCCTCATGCTCCCAGGGCCAGAGTGAGAATGTTGATGGGAACCATCACCTGCAGGCTTCTGATTCTGAGACTGAATTGCTTGAGAGGCCAATGTTTTTGACTGCTGTTGGGAAGGAACAACTGTACTGGGTGGTGGAATCCTTGCCTGATGTATGTATGGTTTCACCTCTGAGGCCTGTGCTACAGTGCTAGGACGATTGGTGCTCGATGGTGGTTGTATGTTGGTTGAGGACCCTTTGCTGATTGTTTCCATAGGTAGGGATGGAAGGTCCTCATTATGCTGCCTCAGAACTGGGACATCATTTGAACTCTGGAATTGTCTTGATCCATCCTGTATGTTCAAATGTACTTTCTAAGAGGCCAAGAATCAACTAACCAGTGGACCAGCTACCAAGATACTATCTGCTTCATATCTCAGAAATCTCTAGCACCAGCTTACATCAATAACTCTCAAACACCACTTTGGACACAGATTTGCAGAAAAATGTGATCACAATTTTCAGCACTTCTAAAAATGGAAGAGTCTTACAAGTAGATCTTCTGGAGCTTTAGTGAGAGCATTTTCCAAAGATGTAGAATCCCAGTCCACATTATGTTCCTTTGCAATTTCCTTCAGCACTCCTATTTTGGCCTTCCCTGATGGTGCTCTAGCTGAAAGCTTCTCTATAAGCTACAAGAAAATATAATCCAAGCAAGCAACAGTGCATAGCAATGGTCAGTAGGTGGACAATTCTCAACGAACATATGATTACTTCCTACATGTTCCTCTTTCTTCTAGATTATACAGGATGTGAATGGCTGAGATGAGGCTCATGGACACCTGGGGATGGAAGTGAGGATATACCAGTGAAAATTGCTTTACATGGGAAACAATACCCTTGGTTACTTATCTTCCAATTGCTGGGTTTTAGCAAACAATACTGGATGAGAGCTGGCATGCAAAAGATGAATGGTTTCATGCCATGATCAATGGTCTTTAACCTCAAATGGCTGGGTGTTTTTACCATGGGAGTGCAAGAAGACTTGCACAATGCAGATGTGAATTTTTTGCGGATCTAACACATCTATGTTGCACAATGGCTTGTCAACAAATCTACAATTCTTGATTCATACCTCACAGAATGCGAAAATTCATGAGCTAAAATTCCATCCAGCCTTAAAAAGGTATGAATGTGCTTACATTTCGGCTCACCCCACAGTCAGGTCGCAATTCTGCAGCTGCTGCCACAAATTCCTTCCCATATTTGGCAGCCAATATGGCACGAACTTGACTGAGTTCCTCCACATCAGCACATCGTGGGGCAGCATATATCAAACTTGAAATCGCCTCTCTCAGATCCAGGGGGCACTCGCTAATACATCAACCATCCCAGTCAGGATACTGGATATCAGGCAAGATTTTACTAGTGATTCCCAGATTCTTGTGTTTTTTCATGGCTCCCACAGAAGTCAGATGATAAACTTCACAATAAGGAGCACTGAAAAATACACATGTGGGAACAGCACAAATGAAAACAAGAGTCAGGCAACTCTGAGTATATTGGTTAGACATGTACTTCTTGATCAACAGCTTGAGAAAGAAGAATGATGGAGAAAGAAAATTTCTCTAATATGTGCACATGTCTATTTCTTAAGAAAGAAAATCTCAAACCTGTAAAGGATAGAAACATACCTTTGTTTTTCAATGATAGGAAGGCGGACAACCACTAGCTCACTATACAACTCAATAAAATCATAAGCTGTAATTGTGTTTTGCTCCCTCATTACATGCTCTACCTGTCCAATCAAAACAGCACCCCCCTTAGTTATCAGGTATTTAATAGCACATAAGTCCAAATTGATAAGATGTTTGACAGGAATGTCAAATGGTATTGAGGGATTACCATTGAACACTCCTGGTTGAGAATCACAGATATGAGCATGAATATCTGATTGAAAACAATGGTTTGGTTGATCTCAACTGTGGATCCAGCTTACCATGTATGCTTGCCTAAATGAAAGGCTCCATCCAGGTGAATTAAATTGATTCTTTTTCAGATTACAGTATGGTATAGGAACCAGAGGAACCTTACTACTTGTGTTAGGGAGAAATTGATAAATTGAGGCTCATTGAACCATCAGTAGACCATAGGTACAGAGAAATGTTAAAAAGTTTCTTATTGAGTACAAAAGATGAGTCCAAAGATTGGCAAAAGGCCTGTCTCATGGGAGATGGACAAATTGACTGAATGTGCTGTTGGATAGAGGACCAATAATTCCAGATGCAACACAAAAGAGGACTGAAAGAATGAAAGAGCTGAAATGGAAAAGACATTGAGGGGACTTGAGGGCATAATATTACTCTGATGGCTGCACTGGTATCCTGGCCACTGCTCAACAGCTGAGCAATCTCCTTGCGTAAAACCTTCAGTTGGTTGTCCCGCTTATTTTGCAACAGCTTTATTCGGGACATTGCCATTCGCAATGATGTTTTACTATACAACAAGCAAAATTTCAAAGTCAATAATAGATGGAAAATTGCCAAAAACTGGACTTGGGGTTTTCTGATTTACACCGTTCACAATTATACCTCTAGGCACTGCTACATGCTGCCCCGAAAGAGATGAAACAGGGAAGAGTCAATTGAGTTGTCCGTAGTAAAGTGTGCTGGACAGGGGATGACACTGCTCATAAAGGGTCCAACTAGGGTTGAAAAGTTAGGCAAACATTAAATTCCTACATTTACCTGCCTTGGGCATGACAGTCAGGATCAAACTAGTTTGAGTCAAAGGTGCTCAAACTGGTTTGGTCCTGACTGCTGTGCCCAAGGCAAATCTTGAGGCATGCAACCTTCCTCTGCCTGCCAGCACACCCTCATCAGTCACATTAAGTCATTTGGTATTTTACGATTTTTGTCCCAATTTTTGCCCATAAGGGATAACCTCAAAGTAGTGTTCAGATTGGTGATGAGGGGTCAAATTGGAGTCTGAAATGGACATCACTTTGCAGATAACTGTAATGTCCAAACAATTCAAGTTCACAGACTAAGAATTATACAGATACCAAACTCACCAGGTTTTTCCAACACACCGTTTGTTCTTGTTTCCATCTCTAGTGGTCTATGATGGAAACCCTGACCATGAGAAGAAAAAAGAAATAATATTCTCTTTCAACTGAAGCAACTGACACAACAACTAGGTGATGAAAAAGACATGCAATCTTGCAATTCAGAGGCTTGCTTGTGGACCTGTTGTAAACATCGATCTGTTTCCCCTTCTTTTTTTCTCTCTCAAAAGTCCAAAATCCTCAACAAATCAATTATCTGAGGTCGATACACTCACTGCCTGATCGAGATCTACGCAAATGAATTTTTTTCCCCTCAATTCACAACTCGCGAATCGCAAGCGATCCCGATCTTCTTGTAATTGCAAGCTCAACAACACTGCCTGAACCTAAACCTGGATAATTAGAACGACGAAGACACGAGATGCTACAAATTCATGCGAACAAAATTCCCATACTCTCTCTCTCTCCCCCGAACTATGGCAATTTAATATCTGAAAAGAAATGCGGCATAACGATTCCAAAAGGCAAATTGCTTCCAATAAAAAACAAAACCAAAACATAGATGAAGATACTAACAGTTTCGGAGCATTGAACTTCGTCCGGAACACCATCTTGGCCGCTTGTTTTCTTCTCCTCCGCGCTCTCCACACACAAAACTTTCTGCCGTCTCTTCGTTTGTCTCCCCTCGCCCGCAAAAAAACAAATTATACAAAAAAAGTTTCACAAAATAAAAATAAAAATCTATATCAGAGAAACCGCAGCTCTTCCTCGCTTCCGGCGCTTATTTATTTATTTATTTATTTCAGCAACGGCGATGAAAGAATTGACACGGATGTGCAGAGCAAGGATCTCCAGAAATCGCGAGAGTGCGTCTCGACGGCAGAGCGTCCAAGCAAAGCTCGAACGAAGCAAGTTGCGTGCGTCCACCTCTTTGCACCAAACTAAAAGGGTGACAGATTGACCAGAAAACAGAAGTGGGGAACAAGGTTTCAAATGTTCCCTACAACTTTGCAAGACAGTTAAATGGAATACCTACCCACAGTTAAACAAGGTTTTGTTTTGTTTGGTTTTTATTTATTTATTTATTTGGGGGTGGGGCGGAGGGGGGAAGGGTTTGTTGGAGGGGAGGGCTAGTTTTTTGTTCATAGTACAAGGGGGATAGCTTGAACACATGTCTATCAATAATTAATTAATTTTAAGGGTTCCATGTTGGAAAAAAAATAAATTCATGATCATTTCAAAAACTTCTTCATCTTCCTTCACAAAATTCTGTTCTTTGAAAAAAAAAAACTAGTTTTTTTTTTGAAAATTTCATCATTTCAACAAAATCATTCCAGTGAGAATGTTTCATCAAAATTGGTTTATTTAGGATGGGTATTTTGGTGATCATCACTATGATAATTTCAGAGTCATTTCAAATCACAATTTGTCATAGATCAAATTTTATTTTAGAATCATTTTATTTTTCTTTTGTTTGTTTGTATCTTGTTATTTGTCTTGCACCCTTTCAATGTTTTTTGTTTGTTTGTATCTTGTTATTTGTTCTACACCTTTTCAATGTTTTTGTTTGTTTGTATTTTGTTATTTGTTTTACATCTTTTCAATGTTTTTGTTTGTTTGTATCTTGTTATTTGTTTTACACTTTTTCAATGTTTTTTTTTTTTTTTTGTTTTTTTTTTTTTTTTTTTTTTTTTTTTTTTTTTTCTTTTTTTTTTTTTTTTTGTTTTTTTTTTTTTTGTTTTTTTTTTTTTTTTTTTTTTTTTTTTTTTTTTTTTTTTGGGTCTGTTTGTATTTTATTGTGAATTTTTTTAATGAATCAGACTTTAGTTGACCTTTTGCTTAGCAAATCAAGAATGTAAAAAAATATTAATGGAACAAAATGACATGTAATGAAATTTACAAATTTTATCTTTTAAAAAAAAATGATTACAACAAAATTATTATGTCCATGCAAAATAATTCAATCATTGTCATTGGTAGTGTGAAACAACATGGAGCTCAAATATAATTAGTGTCAATTTAGCTGCCAAGGTAGGATAGACATTCATATTTTGGTTTGACTAGGTTTGTTGATAAGCAAATCTCAAACTCAAATTTGCAGGCATTGGGACCAAGAGAAAGTAAGTGGTGAGAGTTCCTGTTATTTTTTGCCCTTAATAAAACTGAACTTTACATTTGAAGTCTACGTGTGATGGTGGGTGTTCATACACTTTACCCTAAGGTTAGTTTCATCATTAAATAATCCTCAAAATAGTGAAATGAATTTGTGTGAAAAATATGAAGTTGACATGTTGAAAATTATCATAGGCTACACTCTGAATAATTTCACTACTCATGGGACAATATCATAATAGAGAATGAAAAATTCAATAATTAAAAAAATTCAAAACGAATTAATTTTTTTTAAAAAAAAATTTGTTTTGTCAATGAAAATTAACCCTAGGCTATGATATAACTAAAGAGTGTGGTGAAACCCTACACCCTCCCCCCCCCCCCCCCCC
>Ga0209611_10001897_pt1 | contig 36339 bp, 30 predicted proteins | sample S1TSphgellanicum_3_FD_187693 | JGI IMG/M metagenome (GOLD analysis project Ga0209611, IMG submission 187693) | Host-associated microbial communities from peat moss isolated from Minnesota, USA - S1T2_Fc - Sphagnum magellanicum MG (SPAdes) (version 2) | ecosystem: Host-associated > Plants > Peat...
CGTTATCTGCATCATGAAAACTGATCATGAGTCTGCTGCAGCTGATCAAAACTGAAATCTTGCTCCATAACAATTAAGAACCTACATTGCAGAAAGTAGTAATGTGCACATACATTGCAGGTCATGGGTTTCATTGAATTCATTCCTGATTCTCACCAGCTTGTCAGACTTAGCAGGGTCTTGCAATATGAGCTTGCTAGAGGCTGCAGCTCCTGCAAGAGAGACCTGCATACTACTGGCACCCAAGATCATGATACCTGCACCCATGACCAGCACCAATAGCAACTCCATGTTAAGGGTGATTAGCAGCTTCTAGCCTGATATTCAATCCCATCTGATTCTATGAACTTCTTTGAGAATGCTGTGAAACAAGTAGTGTACAGTTTCTCTCAAAAGAGGTCATGAGGTTCTAGCCTGATCCATCCCAGCTTCTTCTTCTAAAGTCCTTGAGATTACTGCAACCACCAGTTAGGGGTTTGGCTCCAAAGAGTGAACTTCTATATAGCCTGATCATGATCATCCTAGAAGCTGGTTCTAAGCTCTTACTTCCTTGGGAATTCATCCTGCAACCACAGAAAAGTCTCTGAAGAAATAAATTCAGAGGTGAGCTTCTAGCCTCCCATCTTGATGAGCTTCTTACTTCCTTACAGTGCATGAAAGAACAGTGAATTTTTCTGAAAACTGTGAGCTTCAGATTCTGACCTCGCATGGGCTTCTACAACTTCTTTGTACATGCAATTACAACAGTAATTTCACTGAAAATTGTGAGCTTCTAGTTCTAAAAAGTGTACCTGAAGATTCTTGTACATGCAACAACAGTTTCAAGTTGAAAAATAGAGTTCAGTTTAACAATAAAAAAACTGCAAGAAAAAGAAGAATGGTGAGTTTTAAAACACCAACCCCTGGAGAGAGAGGCACACACTCACCCACATGAACAAGAAGCAGCAGTTGTAATGAGGCAATGATCTGTACTGTAACATACTTCATGACTCCCTTGAAACAAATAGATGATCTGAGAAGTTCTAGTTTTTGCACAAATTTTTTAAAATGCAATATGAACCTTGAAGGGAGAGGAGAACACTAGTGGAATGTGTAAGAAGCTGGTGAGGAGGAACTCATGTTGAATGGGTTTCACTCTTATGAAGAAGTATGGATATATATAAAATATCTCTACATGGAAAAAGTAAAGATACATATAGATATGGACATACCCTTCTATTGTTGTCTAAACTCGGGTTCCTTGTTGCTTTGAACAACCATAGATGATCAACTATATCTGCAAACATGATCAAAAGATAGATAGATAGATAGATAGATATGCTTCTAATATGATCATCAAGCCAAATTCAAAAATAATTGAATTTATTGTCACATCCAACATGTCTTTTATGGGCTATGCTTGGAATTTGGTGTTTGATAAAAGTATGATATATATATATATATGAACTTGGGCTGGGTGTTGGTTCACACTACCATTGATGATTGGCTATGCATATGATAAAAAAGAAAAACATGCTTTTATGATTCACATGAACCTAAATTTCAAAATATTTGAAATATTGTCATTGTGAGTACCATTTTTGGCATGTTGTTATGTCCAGCATCTTTTGTGGGCTAAGCTTGAAATTTGGTGTTTGATCAAGATCATGACCACCACTGTGATAAGTTAGTCAGTCACTTAATATTGATCTATGATCAAGATCATGTTAGGCAAAAATATGATTACTTGGAAAAGCTGTTTGAGGTTCTATCACGTTTCTCTTTGGGTATTTCTGGAACCAACTTCTTTGATCAGTTTTTTACCCTTTTCAGTAAGTACCATTGCACTTTTGTTTCATGATTTAATGAAGTTTTTGGTGTTAAGTAAATTCAGGCAATTCATGCTCATTGTCTTTCATCTACTAGTTTAACATAAGCATTCAAGTCAAGCTTGGATTGTGAGATGGGGGACAACCTGTGTTTTTTTTCCTGACAAATTTTGTTAATTTTTTGACCAAAAAGTTGGGAAATTTTTGAAAAGTTTTGTTTTAAATTACAAGATAATTTGAATAATTTGACTATTTTTTTGGGTTTTTTGCCAGGTTTTTTATATTAGCAAATTATTTATAGAAAGTAAAACCATGTGAACAACAATCAAGGAAATTTCCTCACGTAGTAGTTACCTTGAACCTGGCTACAGCTTGTAGTCAGGTGAAAGGTGGTGAATATTATACACGTAGTCAAGGTTGCTAGTTGCTACTTACCTCTTTCATTACTTTTTTAGTTACTGACCCACCTATTTTAAATAGGTTGAGGTATCTAAGAGCCAGTAAATGAATGCCATGTCAACAAACTATGTATAAACCTTAACAATAATTTTGTGCAATGCAGTTGAACTTACCCGTGGACCACTTTCTATCAATAAGTACCACACAATCTGTTGCAATAATGGAAATGAGCTTTGAACATGCAAAAAGCATCATCACATTTTTTCCTTTGTATGTTTTAGTCCTTCGTTGAGGTGACAAAATCCTATTTGTTGATGTCAGAGAACCAACAACTTTCACAATCCGAAAGGTACTCTTCTACCCATCAAAATAACTTTCACCAACTTGTCTCTTTTCATTGTCTTTATCACTGCAGCAGTGTCTTTTTGCAGTCTCAATGTCACAACGGCTCTTTATGCAAGGAAAAGGGTCTGTTGAAAGACCCTTCTCCTATACTTTTGATTTCTATGGCTGTGCATGAGAAAAAACTGAGCTGCTTACTTGGCTTTGTGGATGTGACCTGTTAATATTGAGAGATGTGAGAAGGGAATGATTGATTCTTGTGGAGATAGAAATTTTTTGTTTGGAGTTTTTGGGTTTAGCTTAGTGTTTTAAGGTTTAGGATTTGTGGCCTCAACCACTGAACCACAGGTCAGAACTGACATCCTTCAGTTAACCAAGCCTGGGCAACCTTAACTCACCTATGAAACTATGAGCTGGTTAGCATTTTTTTTTCACAAAAATCCTTTGTATTCACACTGGATTTTATTATTCCACAGCTAAGTGGCAAAACATCGCTTCAAAAAAAAAACTGTTGGATGTGGCTTCAGGTATGGTAAGAACTCAATTTATCTAAATTCTGTTAAACAAAAAATACGAAAATAAAAAGATGTTTAATGATCCTTTTATATTGTTGGCTACCCTTTAGAACCTGATGTAAAGTTTAGTGTTCTTTTCATAAAAATATTCCAACATTTAGAAATCAAAAGCTTCAATATTCAATTTAGTTTCTGCATTCTTGAAAAACATTTCGCAGCTGACATGATGGCCAAAATATTTGATTATCAATAACCTCAAAAAAATTGGATAGAATTAATTGTTCTAGTAGTAAGAACATTTTCAAAATATTAATATTGGCAGCATTTTCAAAATTCTATATTCAATAATACTTGGTGCATTTTCATAATGTAGTCATCAAATCTGGAAATGCAGAAAGTACTCATCAAAAGGCACAGGGTGGAGCTTTGACAGACTTCACTCAAGGCAAGAAATCTGAAGAGCAAGAAAGTACCTGAACAACATGTATGACATTGCATGTATGGTTCAAGGTCTGCTACAATTATTGCAAAACCTTTGCTTCAATGTTTTATGTTTTTTTCTTGTAAAGTTCCAGGAGATAGGCACAGAATGCTAGTAACTGAGCAGAAAGAAATGTAGAAATCCTTCATAGGGATTCATCACTTTGAGCACAATTGGAAGATGCAGCAAAATTGGGCTGGAGTAGCTTAGGTCACATGAAGACCACATTGGGTTCATTTCACTCTGAATATCATGGGGCTCATCTGCGCACTTGGATTTAAATGACACAACGCCCAATTCTCTGATCTTGAGCAAAATAAATACCAGTACAGTTGGATCTATGCTGATACATCCAAGTGCTGTCAAGTTGTACAATTATTCTCTGGTTAGAACTCTCAGTTACATTTGCATAGACATGGACATTCTTTCTGGTATTCTATTACTGAAGAGTGCATCCTTGCACATTGTGTTGCCTGCCTTTTTCCTCATTGCAGTAGTGGAGATTCTAAGAGATTTTTCAATAGCTCAAGTAGTGCAAACACTAGCTGAAAGTGTTCAACATATTTTCAGCTCTGGTAACTAATCTAGAGGCAAGTCCCACAGACAGTTGGCCTGCAATGTCAAAAGAGATGCTAGATTACCCTTCCATTATACTGTGGGTGCTGGAACTGGCAGAGATGGCAGCTGCTGCATTTGCTGCAGGCTCTGCAGCAGCAGATGTAGGAATGGGTGCAGGGGGCCTTTGGAGCATTGGGTGCCATTGTGATTGGCTTGACTGGCCCTGTTACAATTACTGGCCTTGCAACTGCTGCTGTCAGGGCAGCAATTGCAGATTGGTATTTCTCTACGGTCTCACCATTGTGTCCTGGGTGCTAAGGACCTGAGATTCTGCATCCTGCAGGTAATGCAGATGTATGTTTGTCCTCTCCTTGTTGAACTTTGATGATTTTCAAGGTATCAGACACCTACAAGAGACTTTTGGGAGCTCCAGTTCATCCAGATTCTATGTCCACATCTGATCAGTTGGTCTGTGGTGATTGGAGTCAAAGTTATGACTTTGAGTAAATCCAAAAATGTCCCTGATATTGGGAATGTGTGCAGTGGGAATAGCAGCAGAGAGGGGACTAGGGAAGGATGCATTTGCAGCTGTTGGTGCCCTAGTTGAGTTCTTTTATAAGGTTGTCCTGCAAGAAGAGTGATTTAAATTGGTAAAAATGTTCTGCATTAGTTGAACTATGTTCCCAGCAAGGTATGAGACAAAATGTGCATCTGAATGAAGTGCACACATGCTGCATACTGTCTCATGTTCTGTTCTTTTGTTGGTGGTTATGACCTTGTAGGTGGCAGAAATTACTAAATCTTACAGATCTATGGGCACCAATTTTGCCAATTGAACCCGATGAATCCATGCTCACTGTGTCGTTGCTGCCATCAAAATTTTGACTCCACAGCATCCTAGTAGTCAATGACCATGATCCTGATGTGAAGAATGTGATTAGTACTTAGTCAGCAGTTGTTCAGGCCTCTCCTAATGCTGTCGTTGTGACTGGTTTGACAGCCTAGCAGGAAAATCGTTGTTTCAAATTGGGTTTCTTGTTATGTCATCTGACCAGTAAAACATGTTCAAGACTCACATCAACATTTTATTCAATTTTCGGTTGTCAAATCTAGGTGATAGATGGATGACAAGTTCTATGTTGTTCTCAGCATAGGGACTGCACTCATTCTTGTTGTGTTTGTTTTGGTTTGCCTGGAACTGGCACCACATTGGTTTGGTTACCTTTACTGTGGAGTTTCTCTGCCATCACATTGAAGAGAAAGAAAAAGAATCCAATTCTTAGGCACATTGTTATCTAGGCTGGAGGATGAACTGACCATACTAAAGATCTTTGAGAGAATTTCTGAAGCTATGTATTGCACTTGTTCATACCAATAATTTGGAAAGCAATTGGTGAGTGTCCGGATACGAATCAGCTAGTGCTGGAGGCATAATTTATACTCATGAAGGAAAAGGGGAAGGTGGGCTCCAAGTTGTGGACAATCCTGAAAAGATTCACTCTGTGGGGGTTTACTTCTCCTCGCTCCTGCTGATTGTCAGAGAGATGGAATGGAGGAATTACTGGCGGATCAAAGAGTATGAAGCCTGTTCCAGTAGAGTAAATGCAATGCTTCCTTAGGAACAAAATCATTGTAAAATCCGAACTCCACATATTCCTCCTCAATCACAATCCCTATCCATCTAATGTCAATTTCACAATCAAGTTCAGAATATAAGGGAAAGAAAAAAGCCATTCATCGACAATGGCTTGCCCACCTTGTGCCAAATTTTAACCAGCAACCATTAAAGTAGGAAATGCTCTGGATGAAGTTCCTGTGAAAATGAACTTACAATATCACCTTTTGAATTTTCCTCAAAATATGAGACCAAATGAAAATTAACTACATGGTTCCATCTAGTCTCTCATTAGTCAATAAAAGTACTATGCATCTCAGGCCATTGTTGGGCCCTACAGAATCTAGTGGGACTCTGAACAATTCATCTGGATGTAAGATGGATATAGTCTAAGATGGATCGACTGTGCAATAATGTTACAAAGAAAGGGTTTTGTCATACTAATTGTTTCTCCTTCTAAGTGCTTGCAGCTTTTGCTCATGAAATGTGGTGGACAATTGATTTATGCTGTTCCACTTGGCCAAGATTCAAAGCTGCTTCTCTTGTGATTTTTACAACTTCTCTTGTGAGTTTTACAGGGATATTATAGGAATCGAGCAAACTTGAGGAAGTGACCATACTGGCGAGTCTTTCCAGACCAGCCCCTTCTTTTCGTCTCCGCCGAAGTCATTTAATTTTTTGGTTCCCATTCTCTCTGTAGCCGTCAGAAGACAACTTTTTGTGCAACCTTAGCAAGTTAATAGGGATTTAAGTACCACCCGGCTTCTCTCCTGGGAATTCGATCAGAGAAACTGGGAACAGTATGTTGCGAATTGGCCACGACAGGTCAATCCACATGTACCTACTACTGGAGGTATAGTCAAGGAGAATAACCAGGGCATAACAGTTCCCTGGTACCGCATTGCACAAGCTCCTTCGAAAGCAGTATTGTCGTTCGCTGCAAATATCTTCCTAAGGTACGAAAGTTTGCCCCGCTCATGGTTGTACGTGACATTGATGCGGCCTGGGGCATTGATGCAGTTCCAGACTGCACTATCACCGTGCCAATACGAGGGTGCATGGGTTGCACAGGCCTAAGCTGGTCCTTACAGAACCATGAGTCATTGTAGGCATGTTGGTGACGAGCTCCAGAATGAACTTTCTGTAGAAGTCGCTGGGATCGGACATGTAACTGTATCCCGGCTGATTCAGGACTCCCATCATCAGTGTTCCCATCCCGGCCGCAAGTGCCGATAGGGTCCTCCCTGCTGAGCCGGTCTTTCGTCATTTCTTCTGTATATCTCCATCGTGGCAGCGTGAAACTTCTGATCAGCAAACGAACTTGTGGACCCAACGAAGGAGCTCCAGTAGCCAGAATATGCTAAGGATGAGCGACTATCTTGTAGTATCAACTATCAAGTCAACTGAACCAGACAAATTACGACCCGTTGCTACAATGTTCAAACTTCAGCTGCTACTCAATATAGAAGTGTGGGAGTTTTCCCGGGTTTTATAGATAGCTGCGATGGCTCCTGAGTCTCGCCCGGTCACTTCGGTGTCAATGTAGACGTAGCTACGTAACCTTTATCTGTGTCCAATTCATCTCCCAAAGCAGTACTGAAGCGCCATCGTACAGAAGTGGAAAACCCACGTTTTTCTGCTACAGGTACCGGTTTTCTGCTACATGTACCTGTAGCGGAGAAAAGTAGTGGCCACGCTTTCAGTTTGATTCGTTCGTTGAGAATCCTGATGCGGGATTTATGTCGTGCCTTGGTACGGAACTGGAGAATCCAAGTTTATCCTCATCTACAAGATTGTACTACTGCAAGAAAAATCATGTGCGTCGGAACTGATGGAGTTAGCAGAAGATTGCAACAACAAAACTGCAGTATGGAGAAACATAACACGCTCACCACAATAACTAAAAGCTGAAGGCTGATATATATATGTACAATCTCCACAATTATACACCAAGCCCTCAGGAGACTTCTGTGATGTCATGAGCTGCAGCATCTTCTGGCCTTTGTTCCTCACTTTGGCCTTAAACTGGCCTTAGTAGTCAAAGTGGCATCTGTGTTGCTGAAGTTGCCAACTGCCACTGTTATCAGCAACAGTCTACAAACCACAGTCGGTTCACCATGCAAATGCCACCCAACAGTCAAGCACCTTCAGAGTTTTGTAAAGATGCATCAGACAGTCACTGGCAAGAAGTAACCTTCGATGGTGTAAGGGGAAGGGGATCCATATTTGTATCTTCAATGATTGGCTAACTAAACAAAATTTGTGGGACAAGCTACCTTAAGTTAGTGGGAACATCTTGATGTAGTATATGGCAGCATGTTGTGCTGTCGGCTAAACTTGTAATATCATCCATGGAGAAAAATCAAAGAGCTTCCAAGAGTAGTCCAGATTTATCCAGGACAGTAAGAATCAAAGTCCAAGATGCAAAACACAGAAACGAGCAAACACCACAAGTAAGAGTGGAGCATGCCTGCCATTCAGACTCATCTTCAAGAACTGCTGTCTGCAAAAGCAAGAACCCAGTGAAAAAATGGAAGCCCTGCATGAATCAGCAACTCCTCAGATAACGCTTGCAGTAGAGCAGACAATAGTTGGGGAGAGATTATTGCTTAGGACAGTACAAAACCTGCCAAGATTGCAAGAAAGGTGCACTGTAAGACTAACAATACAGCCTGAAATCTGACCCAAAGGAACCCAAACCTTGCTCAATGAGAAACATGTAGGGAAAGGGCAGAAGGCAAATGTAGACGAGAAATATGAGTGCCTCTGATTACAGTGGCCAACAACCCTGCAATGTGAAGAGCAGCGGGTAGAAAACCCAGAGTTTCACTGTCACATCAGCTGTCTCTCCCCACACCAAATCCATCAGTCCTGCCTGCAATGTGATTACACCCTAAGGGAAAGACACATACAAAGAGCCATGAAAACAGCAAGTATCAAACAAGGCCACCTGAACAACCTTCAGATTCCAAGTTGTCCCCATCTTTGCAGAAGTCACTACATGTTGTCTATGGGTGTGTGTTATGCAGAAAGTTCAAGTTGATGAATGAAGACCTTCCGAAGAAATAGTGCAACTCTCATTCATTTGGAGATCACACAGGTTGATATATCTGTCACTCTCATTTGAACACTCCAGTAATGACCTGGGCACTCTGTCGCCAGGATTGCTTTGGGCATTCACCCTTGGTAGTGCACCTTCCCATGACCTCAACTTGTTAAGAAACAGAGAGAAGACATACCTTGCCAATGGCAACTTAATGATTGCCATTGGTAATGATTTTGAAGTAGTTCATGGTCACATCCTGCATTACTGCCCACCCAAAAAGAGCCACACTCCTTGCTGCCACCAGATACACCACATATGCCATCCATACCAATAACAAATTCTGCAAGCTGGAGTGTCTTCAAAAAATGCTGATACATCCAACTTGACTTGCAGATACAAATATCCAGTATGTACTTGCTTATCTCCTGAATAATCTGAAATCTTAGCAAAATGCTGCAAATCCACAGGATGTTGATGACACCCTACTAAAGTTACTACTTGGTGCGCATCTTTTTCTGTTGCTGACAACAAGGGTGAATGTACTGCAGGCTCCTCAATTTCCACAAAGTCAAACAGGATTTCAACATTTTTTCAGCATTGAAACCAGAATGGCAGTGGGTTTACTTGTTAACGAATGCAACTAGGGTGACCTTGAATACCCCATGTCAGACTCACAAGACATTCTCAGGGATTGAGCAGAATAGTGTAGCTGAACTATACAAGGATTACTTGAGAGCAATGGGATCTACCATTCTTCTTCGCTGGAAAGAGAAATGCAATATCACCATCTTACACCATAGTCCATATTTTGTTCAGCTCCTCCAGCTGCACAAGGCACAAAGCTCAAACTCAAAGTTCAAAAACCCTCCTCAAAAAGCCAGTCAATTTGCAGGTTACATAACTCTTTTGATATACTGGGCACATTAGTAACAAACATCCTGAAGAGTCATCACATTCATTCAACTGCGAGATCTGTGTACTATGGGGAAAAGGAGTCAGCTATACTCATGTAACAGACAGGGAAACAATGAATTTCCTCCCAACACTGATCAAGATACCATATAATAAATATCTTTCTTGGTGATGGAAATCGCAATAAAGTTAATCATAAAAGCAAGAAGAGATTTTCTTCAAGCATTTGGATCAAACAGCTTTTGCATCTTCCCTTTACACTGAGTTGAAGAGGATTCCTGAACCTTGCCAAGAGTTTCTTGCAGCCAATGAGGTGAGGCAGGATGCACCCTAGGGCCCAGTATAGTACTATATCTGAATATATCTGAACTAATATCAATAGATAATTGCCCAAAGTTTGTGAAATTAGGTCAATTATTTTAGGACATATTATTGCTGAGCAGTCCATGCATCCAATAGCAAACTAAATACGACATATTATTAGCAACTGCTCACAGATTAGCCCTGCAGCTCTGGAACCAGACTCTTATTGATTATGTGGTATATAACTGGCATAGTGGAGCTTAAGCACACCTGACTTCTTTGAGAACAAAGAGACAAGAAGGCCTGAGGGGAGCAGGTTTCTAGTTTCACTTGCACGATCAATTCAATGGACTTATAATTCGGAAAGTGGACTTTCAAATCTAACAGAAGTTGATGTGATCCATTATTTTCCAATGCAGATTGCTGAAAGGTTCTTTATCAACTTTCCTGTGTAGATTTCTTTAAGCTTATACTTGGAAACACTAGAGGAGTTGGGGATGCAATCATGCTTCAAAGACAAAAAGTTGCAAGCTGAAGCCTGCAGGTTGAAGCTAGACTCGGTCAGGATATCCTACATGAATTTTTTAAAGTTTCTCCTCATTCTCCACACCTATACTCACCCTAAAGGAGTTCCCACAATGCCTCTATTCCAAGTTTGGGAGAGAGTCAATAATAAGTCCAACATTCAGCCTTGATGTTTCAAAGCTTGGATTGATTTGGTTTCTATTCATGTTTTGTTGGCTCTTCCTTCTAGAAGCACTTCATTCTATGATTAGGGTTTCCATGCTTAACTTCTCTTAAAATTTACATTATGTTGCACATCCAAGATGGAGATGTCAACTCCTGAACACAGGGCTTTGGAATCAGTTTGGTACCTTACGTTGTCTAAGTTATGCTATGACACGGAATTAGGGAAGAGCTGGTTGCTCTTTCAATTGGTGTGAATTGTCACTTCTACAGCGCTGGAAAGTTTGCTTTTGGTTTTGTTTTTCATCATTCAACAAACAGTGCTGGTGGCTTTATACCCTGAGTTGCTGTTATGATGATTCAAGTTTCTGGAATTCTACCTGCTTGGCTTTTGTTTTGTTCCTGATTTTATCGGCCTCTTTATGTTAAGCTTATCAGTTGTCTGTGGTGTGATTGGTTTTGGTTGCGGTGATTTGTTTTGAATACTTTATTTCTTGGAGCTACCTGCATTGGAGATGCGACGCTTCGGAGAATGGAAGGGATTTTGATGAGCGGACTTCAAGAAGCTAAGTACCAGATTAGTGAAGCAGAGTGGGAGCTCATTTTTTTTGAATTGTTGTTGTTGTGTGTTTTTCTTTTTGAGCATAATGGCCTGTGAGATGAATACTCATGCGCAACCAGACTACATTGCTTTTGTTTTTTGATACGCGAAGTTTTTGGCTTGGTTGTCAGGAGTCAATCGAGATAGGCAGATTAATCACGCACATTGGGAGATGATGAACGACTTAGGGAGCTAGAGAGCTTGCCTGAGGTGGTTCCTTAGTTTTTGGGCTTGATATGCTCAAATTACTGTTTGTACTGTGGGGTTGAAGGAATGAGGCCTGTCTGGTATGGGAACTCTGAGGGAATTGTCAATTGCCATTTGTTGCTGGATCTTGGGTGTGCAATTTCTTTGTAAAAATTCCTGGGGATGGTTATTGAGTTGAGAGGATTGTGAACGTGTGATGTGGTGATGTTTCGTTGGCTTCTGGGAAATTGATGTTGGGTAGTGTGTGGGTATTTTGATAGCCAAAATTTGCAGTTGGATGGGAGGTTGGAAGGGAGCATCTGTGGAATTGTGTGGAGCTCGGACACCTACCGAAGGCAATGATAGCTCATGAGAGACGCTCAAAATGATCTGATCCCAGTTACCTGCTTTAGTTAGGAACTGCTACTTCCTGTCAACTGGTATTATGTATTCAGACATAGAACTCTGGCATGAGATGGAAGGGTTGCAAGTTGAGTACAGTTGATTGAATGCCTTCTATAGAACTGATTGTGTCCCCTAGCTTCTTGGTTTGTCAATTGCATTCTATAACATCGATTTATGTTTTGATTCTTTTTTGTTACAATGTCACGTGTAAAATGAATGGCTATATATTTTATTGTCTTTATATCATGGACCCAATTCAAGGATTTATTTTTTCATCTTACATTAAGAGCTATTAAATCTTATTTTAGGATAGACCAATCAGTGACCGAACATTTAAATGCTTAGGGTAAGCCAGATCCAAGGGGAGGGCTCTGTTGTTTTTTATGTCCAAATAAAATTTGAACCCCTCCTCTTGGAGCATCTGACATACTAACAATTGTCAAAAACGAATAAGAAATGAGAAAATTATGACCCTCCAAAGTAAAGGGGTCAAGAACTCCAAAACACAAACCACCAAACATTACAAAGGCCAGTTCTCGAACACCCAAAAAAATATTTATATGTTGCTCTGTTGCTATTAGAATTCAAAAATGATTTGTAAAATTTCAGGTGTCACTCCTACAGCATTTTAAATTATTTAAAATATATTATAAATAAGAAAGTTATGAGGTTTGAAAGCAGGAGGGGTCAAAATGAAGAAAAATGAAAAAAAATGTAGTTTGTAATTTGAAAAAACTTATGTTCTTTATTACTCTTTTTTGGCTGGTCCTTTGGCTTTGCATTTCCAAGATGCTTTGTGGAGCTTGAGAAGGCGCTCCTATGTCATTTTAAACAACTCGAAATGGAGAAGAATTGAGAAAGATCTGCCAAAGTGCTTGGTCATAGGTAGACGATCAGTGATGGGCCAGTCTACCCTACCTTTTAGTCAAATAGTTCTCATGCTGAATCAGTTTTTCAACACAGGTGCCCATTCTCCAGACCTAACAGCTGTTAACACTTATCACCAAGGAGTGGGCAAGGTTCGATTTTGGCTCATAGCCCACCCAGGCTTGCACTGCTCAACTACAGGCTTCCTATGCCAAAATCCGTCAAATCTTGCCTCGCCTCTAGTGCATATTGTGTTCTACAATTTCCATGTCTGCAAAAAGGACTTGTAGGGCTCTGTTGTGGACCTCTCCAAAGAGATCTTGTTGTTCGCATTTGTATTGTCAGGGTTACTTACATTTTCCAACTGTCCATTTTGTGACACAGGTGTTAAAGATGGAAAGACTTTTGTGAAAAATGCTTTGTGATCTCACATATATCTACACTAATATAATAATATTGTCTAGAATTTTCTTTTCTTTTTCCCAATTGGAACTTGGATTGGTTAATTAAAAAATTCCAAAATATTTAACCCTCAAGTAAATGTATATCTTTTATTCACAAAAATTGATCTGGGTTAGATCAAAGTATGTATAGTTCATTAATGTCTATTGGGTCAAGTCAAGTCTGGGTACTTAGAAGCATATACCCTCAGCTATAGCAGGTAAAGGTTATCATTATTCACCTAATTATATTCCACAACCAAAACACTTAAAATGTTACAATTGCGAGGATACTCTTTCAACCTTATGGGTTGCACTTTTTAGATAGGACAAAATATATCTACCGTTCAAGTGTCTACCAAAAATCCAATGCTCATTGCATTGATATTAAAGTTATTGTAGGTTCCCAAAATATTGTTTTTTTGTTGTTCACTGGTGAAGACCATTCATTTACATTCAACAACAACAGCTTCCATTCCATGGCTGAAGCTTCCAGCTCTAGTTCTAGATCACACATTCCAAACTCCTTACAAAATTGGAACATTGGCTTAAACAAGATTAACACCAAAGTGATGTAATTGTTGAGCAAGTCTTGTTGTTAGTTGATGAGCAAGAATTGTACAAAGTGAAGAATTCAAAAAATATTGTCTAGCCAAAACATCTACGTTCAAAACAAATTAGATTCTTGTTTCATAGGTATATTGCATGGTTACTTGGGTGGGTAGATAGGAGGAATGAAAGGGAAGAACATTTTTCCAATGAGCTCAAAACCATTATTAGAGAATATAATGGTTACCAGATAGCAACATTGGAACAAAATTGTGCAAAGTGAAGAAGCCAAAGGGTAACAATCTAGCCAAAGCATTGAGTTCAACAAAATATCAGATTTTTTTTCAATAGGTATATTGCATAATTGTTGCTTGGGTCCAAAGATAGAGGAGTGAAGGGAAAAAAAGGGTTTTTTCACCAATTTTAACACCATTCTTCTCTAAGAATGGTGGCATGCATTCATGGTTGGGTGTCCACCCCTCTCAAAAACCATAGGAATATATTGGACTTTTTAAATTTATTTACTACAAACAAATTTATATGGGACAAACTTAATTGAAAAAAATCCAACAATTCAAAATAAGATTATTTGTATAGTGATGATGTTTTTCTACATGCATTCATTGTTGCTAGTTTGAACCCCGTGCCTAATGCACAGGTGTGTGTTGTATTTGACGGTACATATTACAAAATTACAATTACAAACTACATTTCCAAAACCTCTTTATATACGGCATTTCACACGTATCCATTGGGACCCTGGCCACAGAAAATCTTGATGTTTGCACTGCTTGTGACCCGTGAGATAGCAACATACAACTGACCATGGGAATAGACCGGAGACAACAAATATACCTCAATGTTGTTCAACTTGTAAGTAAGTAGTAAGTTACTTATTTAGTAGGTATCAATTTGTTAAAAATTATTTCTTTGTTTTTGTATGTTGATAAATTCAAGTATCAATACTTTGTTTCAAATCTAAAAATGTAAATAAATTTTATATTTAACTTAATATTTTATTTGCATGATTTTTTTTGTACATGATGTGACTTACACCTAGGGCTACAAATTTCAAACCCAATGAATATTAAATAACAATTTAACACAACTTTTAAAACACTGGGTACATTACATTACTTCATGTTTAGAAATAAACCTTTTGTATTCATTATGGGTTGAAAGTGATATTGATGTGGCATACTTGGCACAAATGTTGCAAGAATTACACAAATGGATCTTAACAAAACTATTAGCTTTGGAACAATTTGAAAAAAAAATCAACTCCTAGAGATTTAATTACATTCTCAATTAGTTAGTCCAAAATTAATTCACCAAATGGAGTCAACAACAAGGTCCAGTAGCTTTAAAACTAATGATATAAAACTTAGAGACAATTTTAGGTTTAGTGATTTACACTTCTACATGTTTCATAAGGTCATTCTTTAAATGTGGCCTACTAGATTGTTGAGTTCATCTTTTGAAATTATGACAAGAACATTTTGTTACAAATATGATTGTACCTATAACCAAGAAACATGTTTTTCTGAAAATCACCAACAACCTTCCCATGAACAAGTTTTAATATGGGTTTCTCCCTACAAGCTTGTTGAGATAACGTGCAACTATCATGGCTACAACAACTATGTTTTCAATCTTGTCTATTTATTTATGTTTTCAACGAATGTTGTGAAAAATGTTATGACTTTCAAGTGCTAATCATTCACACTTGATGATATATTTGTATCATAAGCGTCCTTGGCACTTCACATGTTTGCCAAAGGTTCTTGTATTTTCCATTTATCCCACCTCACAAATGGAAAATGGAATTCAAAGAAGTTGAAGGTTCTTCTTGTATCAACTTGTTTTTTGGGTTGCACATGAGTAAGTTACTATGTAATACAAGGATACATATGAATATTGCATTGTCCATGTGATTGATCATTGACACCTACATTGCCACAGCTTCTATTAACATGATATTGAAATGGTTGTTGAAATATTGCACTTAATGTAACAAGCTACAAATGATATTGTGATTGAACAAGAACATCAAGAGTTCTCTTATTGGAAGTGTATTAAATAACAATTTTTTTATAACATTCAAATTCAACTATAGAATTGTTCTTGTTTAGTTTTTGAAAATGGTATGGGATGTTCATGTTGAGAATCGCTAAAAAGTTTTTTTAAGGTTTTAGTAATAATTTTAAGGTCATTGGTTGCAACAAATGTTAGCAACTTTGTTATAGGTCTTGGGTTTGAAGCTACATTCCTAATTTCCAATTGAGTATAGATGAATGGTTTTCACCCATTGAAGAGAAAAGATGATGCTTCATGATTCTAATAGTGGGTTGTGAAGATAAAACCCATCTTGATTTGACATGACTTTGTTTACAATTTCATGACCTAATAATTTTGAAGGCTAAACCTTAAGTTTAAACTAACATCAACCTTCAAGACCATATATCTTTGGCATCATATTAAAAGAGCGTTTGACAAAGTATGGACTAGAAAAGGAATGATTGTTGAAGAAACATGCAAAACAATAAAGCTAATTCCTAGACAAAAGGAAGAAAAAATTTTAAAAACTTATGTGAAAACATGATACAAGTTCCAATAACGCAAAATATTATTTAACAATTCATCCAATACATTTACCTTAAGCCAAAAATATGGAAACCATCTTTAGACATCTAAGATATCTTTATGCAAACATGCTACAAGTTACGATTATGCAAAAAGATCCAATCATTTGCAATGGTATGAATTCTTCCTATTTTTGTGAGTTGAGATCCATGACAAGAAAATTGGATCAAAGAGTCTTGTCTAAGGAAAGCACAATCTCCACTCCCAAAATTTATATCATTGTTACAATGCACATTTCCAGATATATTATTTCAAGATTTTTATTTATTTTTGGGTAAGCTTTATCTTTTGTCAAAAACTTCCTCAATATGAAGAAGGTTTCAACATTTTCATGTATGGAATTATCCTTATGAATTAGGTCTTCCTATTTCATCTTTCATGTTAATGAGATTTTAAACATATGATTTGAAAGTAGGAGGCACAGGTTAAACAACATATTACGGTCTCCATATTTATTCATGTGTTTTTGAAAGTGGATTCTCCTGTTCCAAATGAGTTCGATTTGGTAGCACAAAATATAAAACTCCAAAACCACTTGATGCGAGGCCAAAGTAAACCAACAGAAGCCAGTGCACCATGCAGGACAAATGATTTTTGGACGATAAAACACTTTATCATTGTACCCCTGTTCCATAGGTAACAATAGTAGTTAGATATATATCAACCATCTATATGTATCTACCTACATAGCAACCTACCTAGAAGTAATAACTTATATTCCTTACCTACTTCCCTTTGGTATTTGCCCACTACTTACAGAGGTAGTTAACTAAGGAGATCTTTCCATTTGGCTGCTCTGATCACAAATTCTGTCTCAACAATAGCCTTTGATTACATTTGTTTCATCTAGTTGTGCTCACAATCACCTCACACATCTACCAGTCACTGCTCCAAATGCAAGAGCTGAGTCAGATTGTGGATTGCCATAAAGTGACATTTGTCATTATTAAAAAAAAATTATGGATAATATGCATTCTTTTGAAATTCTCTAGAAAATTTCCAAATATGAAATGTTACCAAAGTTCCTAACATTGATTCTCTACAGATTTTCAACCTAGTTGCCCATCCTTACTAATGAAAAGCACATGTCCTTGTAACAGGAAACAACCCCGCCACCTCAATGGCTTTCCATTAGGTGGCTCTGATCATTGCATGTTGTGTGTAAATGTGATCACAGCAGCCTAAGGGAAAGAGATCCTGAGTGGTGTGAGGTGGAAGTAGGAGGGTTACCAAGGTGGAACCTTCATAACTCTTACAGATGAACCACAACTAAATCCAAATAGGTTTCCAATGGACGGTGAGCTGGTGGGTCCTGGGTCACATAATAGAAAAAACAACTTGAGAACTCATATAACCTGATTTTGAGTGGGTAACAAAGACGAACCTGGAAAGACAGCTAAAAACTTGAATCTCTTTGAATCACACCCCTACATGACCATAATGCTTCCCCTCAAGGTTAGAGCTATAATATAGACACATAAAAAAATGGAAGTATTGATTTCCCACATTGCACACCACTACCGACCAATCCATTGGGACACACAATGTTGTAAGCTCACCTTGCTTGCCTTCTCTTCTGAGACTAAGGCTTCTCTTAATCTAAAGGACAAGTCCAATTTTGATTCGAGTGTATACAAAGTAGTTCAACTAAGAATATCAATATTCAGTGCTAATATAGAGACAGCATAGCTCTGTTCCAAAGCAAAATGAATCTGTCATAAGGCTTCCAAGCAAAACATCTTTCCAGTAACTCTCACATTATTTGCAACTATTCAAGACTAGGTATAAAATCATGACCAAGACTTTTCACTGATTACTGCCTGTGCATCCTTAAAACTTGATGGGTGGAAATACAGAAACAGAAGGAAGGATCATCAACAAAAACCTTACCAGTCTTCGAACATGATATCATTGTGAAACTTGCACCTTCATTGGCACCAAGAAAGCTCTCTTCAGCTCCACCTAAAACTACTATAGATGCAATAAGCTTCAGTCTTAAGGCTGCCTTCCATTGAGAATGCTGCCTTGGGAACCTTCTTTTAACTGCATATCAAATTCAAAGAGGAGCAAAAAGAGCTCTTTGGGGAAGCACTTAACAACATGGACCTAAAGCTGCAAGATCTGTAAGCAAAGGTGGCGGATTCATGGCATCTCAATTCAGGAATATGGCAGGATCTAGCTAAACCCCTTCCAGTTGCATTCAGCTAATGCATTCCACTTTTGCTCACATTTCACATCTTCCAGAAATCATGGCAGTCACAGACACCAGATGAGATAGGTCACAATTTCTTCTCTTGAAGAACTACTGTCAACACACTCCAAGCACCCTCTATGGCTTCACATCTTGCACACTGACAAGGCTACTAAGCTCACAAGCACAAAGCTGTTTACTGTTCTCTTCAAGTGCTCAAGAATTGGCACATCCACTGGCCACTCAAAGTAAGAAAGCCCATCTCTTCTTACATTGCCCAGGGAGAAATCTCATGAGGAGTGTTTGTCTGTTGAAAAAACAATTTCAATCACATAGCTTTGCAGTCATGACAGCTAGCTCTGCTCCTTCAGATTGAAGGTTCAAAACATACAAAAACTAAACTAACAAATGACTACAAAAACCAAAACCCTGATTTCCTTTCCAGCAATAAACCACAACAACCAAAGTAGAGAACTCAAGCACAAGCATGCACACTTGCAGAAGACAACCAAGAGCATTCAGAATTTTACTGTACAAAATACAACCAGAGAAGATCCTCTCTAAGACCCACATCCAAAGGAACCTGATGATGTGACAACCTCCTGGAAAGTACAATCATGCACTAACTAAAACACAAGCCTCATGAAATTTTATCAAGCACACACAACACATTTTGATCTCAACATGAAATTCACAAATCTCGTATTATCAAACACTTCATAGAATGAAGCATTAATCCTGATTTTCCGTGGTACATCTAAGGAAAAGCTGAACAGAGAATTTAGAATCACCAAGAAAGAGATTTGAGAGAAAAAACAAACAAGAGGGGTTATAGATAGCAGGAAAAACCCAACAGCAAAGATGGAAGAGAAAAAGACAAAGAAGCTAATCTTGAAAACTGGCAACCCTAGGTCTTCAGCAGCAAGAGGAAGCTAAAAGAAAGATAGATATACACAACTCAAGATTGCCATCCTCGAGAACTATGCACAATGTAAGAGATAATAAAGCTGGTCTGAACCTACTGCACATGGCAGCCATGGCAGAAGAAGAAGAAGGCCTGGTTGTGGAAGGTCTGGTTGCAGTCGGTGCTGAAACAAGAAGAGGAGGAGAGTATCATCATCAGCATCATCATCATCAAGCAGGCCCTCCTCCCAACAACCTCTTGATGCCTGCTTTTTGTTCTGCAGTGAGTCTGGTAGGGAAGCTGATGTCGAATTTGATCCTGAGATTGCCTTTCTTCCCTGGCTCCTTGGCAATGGGCATGCCTTCCCTGGGCAGAACTTTCTCATACCCAGGAGTGATGACATCCGGCAGGTTCAAGTTCAAGGTTCTCCCATCCAGTGTGGTGAGCGAGAGTGTAGTACCCGTGAGTGCTTCCGTGAGTGAGACCTTCTTGGTCACAATTAGGTCATTGCTATCTCTTTTGTACACAGGATGGGGTTTCTCGTCGATGACGAAGACGAGATCTGCTGCCACGTGATTCGGTTGCTCGTTTCCTTTCTCCGGGAACGTAACTTTGGTCCCTTTCTTCCAACCCGCTTTCACTTCGATTGTGAGAATCTCTTCCACGGGAAGAATTCTTCCGCTCTGATCCGCAATGTTTCTCGAAATCTTCATCTTCCTTACTGAGCCTTTGTAAAGCTCTTCTAAAGAACACAACAGCTTGTTCTCCACCGGCGCTGGCTTCCGAGACGACGGCATAGAAGAAGAAGCTCCGCCTCCCTCGCCGAAATGACGGAACGTAGTTGTACCACCATCTGGTCCACCGAAGCTACCAAAGATACCATCACCAAAACCGCCGGCTTTGGAACCTCCTCGTCCCATTCCTCCCATTCCTCCCATTCCTCCCATGCCTCCAAAAGGACTGGAGCTTCCGAAAAACTCCGCGAAGATGTCATCTGCACTTCTGGGGTTAAAATGGAAACTAGTCGTTCCACCATTAGCAAAACCTTGAGCAGCACCAGCACCAGCACCAGCACCACCGGGATGTGGAACTTGTCCTTTCAAGCCTTCTTCTCCTTCTTGATCATAAATGGCTCTCTTCTGCGGATCGCTCAAAACTTCATAAGCTTCAGCAATCTGCTTGAACTTCGCTTCCGCCTCTTTCTTGTTGTTGGGATTCTTATCAGGATGCCATTTCATGGCCAGTTTCCGATAAGCTTTCTTCAAATCATCATCACTCGCCGACTTGCCAACCTTCAGAACTGTGTAGTAATCCACACCCATGTCCTCCTCCTCGTCTCCTTCCCCCTTCCCCACCTTCTTTTTCTTGTTGCTGCTCCTCCTGCTCTCCCCGTCGTAGTCGTCGTCTTCTCTGCTACGACGCTTCCCTCGCCTTCCCTGATCCGTCTCTCTACCAAATTCGCATCTACTACTTGCAATCTCTTCACACTCTCTTGCTCCGCATCACGAAGACATCCTCCTGGCGACCTACATGATGGAATTTTTGTGCAATCGCGAGCACAAAAGCGACGAAAATCTGCGCGCCTACCCCGGAAGCTCGCTGCCACGACAACAACGCCGCTACAGCAAGCAAGGGTTTTGTCATGCAGCCGCCATTTGGCACTCTGTGATTCTCTCTTTTTCTTTTCTTCTTTTTCTTTTTCTCTGCCTTCCTTTTTGGGAGGAGGGGAGGTTAAATTTTTTTTAAAAACCCGGTGTTTGGCGGTTATTTGAATTTCCAAAGAACCGCCAATTCCAGTTTTTTTTTCTTAATTTCAAAAATCAGAATCAAGGTTATTTGAATTTTCAAAGACCACCCATTCCGATTTTCTTAGCATTTCAAAAATCAGAATCAAAGAATTTCCGGTCCAGTTATTTCAAAAATCTCAAAGGACCTGTGGTTTTCATGAAGGAACCAGTTTTTTTTTTAATTTTTAAATGGTTTTTAGCTATTATTTGAATTTTCAAAGACCACCCATTCCGATTTTTTTAGTATTTTAAAAATAAGAATCAACAAATTGCGGGTCCAGTTATCTCAAAAATCTTAAGAACCTGTGGGTTTCATGAAGGAACCAGTAATAAAAACCAGTGTTTGGCGGTTATTTGAATATTCAAAGAACCGTCGGGTTATTTTAGTATGTCAAAAATCAGAGAACCAGTGACCTCTTTAGTATTTCAAAAGGTCACTGGTTTGTAAGTAAGTCAGCCTTTTATTCTTTTCCATATAACCTTTTTTCTTTTTCTTTTTCTTTTTCTTTTTTCTTCCAGGTTTTGACACTTTAAAAGTCTGGCTGGAGTCTCCAGCTGTGGGTTTGAGTTCAGCTCCTTAGGGTTTTTTTTTAGGGTTTTTTTTTTTTTTTTTTTTTTTTTTTTTTTTTTTGGGTTTTTTTTTTTTTTTTCCCAAATTCAAGAGTCTTCTGACCCATTCAAAAAATTGGGTTCAATTCCATGTCCACACTACACATTCCCCAATGTCAAAGATTTTTAATTTTTTAAAACAATTCCCTACCAACCCAAAGAGTTTAGATCCATGATGCCTTCAATGAAGTGCTTTAACCTTGTACATAAAGAATTTAGAAATACATCCTTTGCATTTGGAGTGGCCTTACTCCCTACACCTACTACCTGCCTGGGGATCTTTGCATGCCTTTACCAGAGTATATATGACACTCCCCAAGCTGACAAAGTGGGTTAAAGACCCTTCTTTTTTCAAAATTCCAGTGACACGTAATGGGAACTGGTATATGGGGGGATTTTTTTGGGAATCCCTTGCATGGTCATTCATGGACCATTCCAAAGATAATTTCAGAAATAATTAAGCCTAATTATATCTCTTTTTTTAATAATTATTTCTTTTTCTTATTAACTTTTTAAATAATTATCTCTCACCTTTTTAATAACTACCTCCATTTTATAATTACCTCACTCTTTTTCCATATAAAAAACAAATAAACATGTGTTTTTTTATGTCCATGAAATGTATATTAATTTAAATTAAATTTGACATTGACGTAATAATGATGAATTATTGAAAACCATATGAAAACATAAGAAATAAAATAAAATAATTGATCTCACTGGTAGTGCGCAGCTTGATGGAGCTCAAATTATTTATGAAAGGGGTAAAAGGCAAAGCTCATAAAGTTATAGATTTCCATAACTCAAATAAATTAAGCTAAATTATGGACACTACTTGACTTGAATTATGGATCGGCCCGAACTACGTATTATTAGGCAATTTTAGGCAATTAATGCCTGTAGCATTGATCATTGCTTAGCTTGGAAGATACCTTCCAATGATAGATGCATCAAAAAGGTCCGATTTTTGTCCATCTCCCATTCAAGGATTGAAAAATCAGACTCAACTGATGTGGCGTTGGCAAACACGGTGGCCAGACCACCAACAAATGCACACAAGGAATCGAATTGGTGGCCGATAAGACGTCCCATCTAGGGTTGAATGATGTCTAATGGTCTTACTTATCAATTGGGTCTGAATTATAGACCTTGAGTAGATGATGATGCTCGTCTTTGATTAGGTCGATCTTTTAAACAGGCCAGAATTTTGAGATATGAGCGTGGAAAATGTCCAGCACCTCATAGATGAACACGCCAGTGTGGAACTTGACCAACTGAGCAGGCAACACCAGCGATGCATCTGAATCGAGGGGTCTATTCATGCCGTCTCACTCGGCCTTGACATCTTCGAGGCCAGCGACCAGTTCCATTACAAGCATGCCAATCTCCTTAACGACAAGTTCCTGATTGAGAACATCTAGTTCTTCGTAGCACTGCCAAGGGAACAACCCTTGGTCCTTGATGTGGGCAACGATTGAGTCGACATTGATGCGCCATTGCTCGAAATTGATATAGTTGCCCGCTCCTTTGTTATCGCCCCCGTTGAACTCCTCGATCATCTCAATGTTGAATATTGTCATAATGGTGCCGATTAGCATCTGGATACGCTACTCCTGTTGCGTGAACAAAAGCGACTTGTCTTGCAACATGACGAAGGTGACATTAACTGCATCGACGGTCGAAGCGATCGACTAGGTGATGACCCACCAAATGGAGGATGGAGCATTTGCAAGGTGTTTCTCAATCATATAAGCGATCAGCTGACGCCAACACCAGTATTGTTGGAAGAACTTGAGTAGGCGTCCCAAATGCACCCATTGATTGGTCTTCTTCAGGCATTTGATGATCATGGCAATTATAAGATCGTCTTACAACCGCAGAAATACCGACCAGTTGTATGCAAATTTGATCCAAGAGCCATCCAAGATTGACTTGGTCAAAGCCTTGACAATAATATCGATCTGATGTGGCGCGCACTAAACGTGCAACACCTTGTTAAAAGCGGATTGAACCATGCATGTGACGAACCTGGAGTGACAACTGGTCATCGTGTTCTCTCCATCAAATGACACTCCAATCAACTTGTCACACCACCGGCCGTACAATGCAGCGAGAAATTTGATGACCATGTTGAACATGTTCGCAACGGTGTGGCGCTCGAACATGGGGACGGCAACTAGGTGGAGGTTTGTGAAATCACTGCAATAACAAATGCACAGGCATAGATTGAAAAAAGATTATCCATGGTGCGTGCTCTATCGCCAACCAACGAGATTGCCCAAACAAATTCGTTGTCAATGATGTCAAAAATGTTCTGCAAAGCAACGACGACCACGACCCGGACATACTGATTAACAATTAGGTCATTGATTCCCACCAACTTGGCCATTTTAGTGCAGTCCTTGGTTTATTGGATGGTTGCTACTATTTGTCGAAACAACATGCTGATCGAAACATGGTCCATCGCCAATTCAAAACGCGTGACATTTTTTATTGTGACCTTGTACGTTAACTTGTCAAATTGTTTGACGTATAGCTTCATGTCGTTGACCTTCTCCTTGGACTTCTTAGCGGCCTTCTTCACAATCGCCTCAACCACCATAATGTCATCGTCACTATTGCTATCATTGAACAATTGTTTGTCATTGTGAAAGAAAATATTGCCAATGATCGTGTCAATAATGTCAACCAAGACGACAAATTCAATCAAGTCCACAGTCAAGTCCATGTGTTGGTGCAAAGTGTTGATGCACTTCACCTTGTTTTTAAAGTACCCCTTTTTGTCTTAGTCAGACAGTGCTTGGTAGGCGGCCCACGACTCAGCATGTTGTTTCAAATGGCAACGATAGTTGAAAAGAGCAAACGACTTTGTGAAATATTTAATGGTCAAGGTTGCCTTTCGCTTGCGGCCCGAATTACCGCCGACCTCCACGCTGTCTTGGCCTTTGTGGACGTAGAAAAAACACCACACAATCACATCTCCTTTGGCATCCTTGGAGATGACCTTTAAGCCAAACTCCAGGGCGTGCTTCACCTGGAATGGGGTCAACTTCATGGTGCATAGATGAACAAAAATGCTAAACCTTATTGAGGAAACCCCGCTGCTAGTTGTCACGTGTGTATAATTATCTTCTTATTTTATGGACAATTCCAAACTTATTTTATGGAAATCCAAATACTATTTTTTAAAATCCATAATTTTAAGAGGCTTGGGTAAAAGGGGTTTCTCTAAACTTTACAAAAAAATTATCCTACTAGTGTTTTGCCCTTGTTCACATGGGCTCAAACTTGTGAAGCCCCTAGTGGGATCCCTTGCCTTACCTTACCTTTCACAGAAGGTACATTATCACAATCAAGTATGCAAATATGCCCAAAGTGAAAGCAAAAGTTTTTTAGTGTATTTGGAGGGCTCGTTATCAAGTGGAATTTGTCCTTCACAAATGGCAAGGTATTTCAAAATGTAGAACTTAGACCGAGCATTTTGCTTTTCAAAATGCCTTGCCTTTTTTTCAAAAACAAAATGCAAAAGAGTGAAAAGTAGCACATATTTTTTGGATTGCCCCTCTCCATGGGCATTGAACTAAGCACTTGAAAAAAATTATGAGTGTATTTGGAAGTTACCTACCTTATATTCATGAATATCCCTCCTAGACAAGGAAAGATATATGTATTATGCCTTTTCTTTAAGTGTGAGAGGAAAACTATGCCTATTTCATAGCTGCAAGATCCTTTTAGTACCAAGTAGGTGTAATAACCCTCCTTCTCCTATGCCTTTTCATACATTTATGTTTTTAAGTTCATGATAATGTTACCCTCGTCCCTTTTAATGGATACAAAGATGTTTTTGAAATGTGGGGTCAAACTTGATTAATGCTTCACCCTAGGACCCTTATTTTGATAATGGCCCCACCTTATGCTTATGGCCCTACAAATGGTAAGGCAAGCAAATTTTGAAAGTGATTCAAGATAATTCTTCAAATACCATTTCAATTATCACAATTATTCACCTTGATTCAAAATGATTTTTTCTTTTTCTTCTTGGAGGACTTTGAACTAAACCAAGATTTTGAGTTTTATTTTAAATCTTTCAAGTTGGCATTCTGATGCATGTTTCAAATTGTTTTAAATAGTTTTTTTAAGATGGTGTTTGAACACCTTTGAGATTGTTTTACTTGAAAGTTTTTACACATGGCTACATTCACAAATAAATGAGGCATAACAAATGTAATGTTTGGTTTTTTATGTTTTCGTGTCAAATTTTGTACTAATATTGTAAATTTTTTAATGTGTTTAGATGATTTAGTTTTTAATATATTATGAAAATGTGTGAAATAATTTAGAATAAATCCAATGAAAAAAAAAATCAAAAACATTTTTTACACATTGTAACCAATGTTTTCATTATTTAATAAAATCAAAATGAACTTTAAAAGAATTGAAAATGACATAATTTTAAAAATATTATTAAAAATATATTTACATAATAATATAATCCAACATATATTTGAGTCACAAGGATTTTATTTTATTTTATTGTGATTTATACATTAATTTTTTTGTATATCCTAAGAATATTTCCAAATAAGTAACAACCTAAATCCTTATTCAAGGTACACATTGACTCATTATTTTGTGCATACACCACCTTAATGACTTCCCCCAATTCTTTTAATTGTGATCTCATGTTGTATAAAGCCACATCCTTCATCACATTGGGATGTCCTTGTAGTAACATGCTTTTAAACCATGCTTAAATATTCTAGTGGTGTACATCTCATTGCCATAGGTGGTGTTGTATCAACTCATTAGTTGCATGTTATGCTTCCAATTTTGGGATGAGTTTGTAACACCTTTCTTCCTACATTAATTTGAAGTAATCACCAAAAGTGGGTGTGAAACTATGGTGCATGACATTTGATGCATTTTAAATCTTCACCTAAATTGGGTTGTCCTTCAACTTAACATAGCAAACACCTTCAATTTAATGTCAAAAAGAATAATGTTTCAAGAACTTTGCATTGCAAGTGGGGATGTTGTACAATTCATTCCTTGTGTTTACACATTTTATGTATTTGAATCTTCTTTGTTCTACAACAACCATAACCATGAAGGTGATATTATTATGATCCCAAATTTAATCATGGGAACTCATCAAGTGACCTCTTGGGAGGTGCACTATTCACTTTCACACACATTAAAACTTTATAATATATAGTCAATCAATTTCCTTCATGTTTGTTTGCAATCATTGTCAATGACAAACACATTATAGATCTTATTGCAATGGTTCCATCTGCATATGAATATTTTTAAACCCAATTTTATGCAATAGACCCTTTTGTCTAACCCCATAAATGTGTTGTTTAACTTGTAATATGATTTTGCCACCCCAACACAATTTAACACACCATTACATGGTATTAGATCTTGGGAATTTCAATGGGTTCATTATCATTCATATCATCTTTCATCAAAGATGCCCTACTAAAAAACTTTTGACACATGTACTTGTTCCTCAATATAAAGATTTTGAAACGGCTTTTGGAATTTTAGCCCACTATTTTGTGCAATGGTTTTTTTACTTATTACATTGCTTACCCCATTCTCCACTTTCATCAAATTCCATGCCTTATTTTACTCTCTTTTAAAAAAAGTTTAATGTTTTTTAGGTTTAGGGTCCTTTAATAATTGAAATGGTGTTTTAATCGATAAACAAGCTTCCTTTCCTACAACTTATACAAACATTGGACTCATTTGTAGTTGTGGCTTCTATTGTAGTTGTTAGGTTTTTGATGGACCAATGTCCTTTCCTCCTAAAAGTCTTAATTCAAGTTAACACTAATCTTTTTCCATTTCAACAACACGGTAAAATAACTTGTGATTTATTATTAGCCTCAACACATGTGTGTCCTCTTCCTTTTGAATAAATGGTAGGACAATGTTAAAGTGGTTCAACTTTTAGATTCCATCTTGGAATGTTTGCACAGTCATATCCTTACCAACATGTTCTTTGAAAAGTTTCTTGATGTTCATCCAACCCACGTCTTTATCATGTTCTAGTCGTGGGTCTGGCATTTGATTTACAACTTAACTAATCCTTGTGAACTTCCAACTATCTTTTATAATATTTTTGATAGCACTTTGAACATGATTCAAGCTTTTGCAACTTTTAATTATAAACATTGCCTGATGTGTGTGCATGAAATCAATAAACCCAATGGGTGTCCATACCTTATGATATGCCCACAATAATGAATGCATTGGGACACATGATGTAGTTTGGGACACTTCTATTTCTTCAAGTGCCCAAAAAACAAGTTTTCATATATAAAAATAATTGCATGCTCTTCCTTCGGAAACATTCAATTCTTCTTGCAAATGAATTGACATTGGGTTCATGAAAAACAAGTTTTGTACCTTGGTCAATATCATCATAGCCAACCCAACACAAGTGGATTTATTTTTTCAATCATGTTCAATTCAAGGATTCACAACATCAATGGCAACTCAAGCAAAGGAAAGAAGTTATTGTGATTAAAATCACATTAATTGACTCCTCACTTAGACAATTGAAATCTTTGACCATTTCTACAAACAAGCAAATGTTTTCTTCCATGAATGAGGCTAAAAGAATCAAAGGGCCCTCCCTTTTCAATCCTTGTTACTATTTCTACCAAAGAATATACATGGCATTACAAACAAATGTAAACATTCTAAAAAATCAAACAATAGAAGGAGAAAATGTTACTTCTCAACTTGCCCCGCCTCAAGACCCATCCCCAATCCCCACTATTGACTTGTAAGCATATGATATAGATGACTTAAGGACCTTTTTATCTATCCTTGATTCTCAAATGTGTACCTCCTAATCAACTTATCTGGACTCTAGTCCTTTCTTTTTGCACCTTTACATCCTTTCTAGGTTTGGGATATGTATATAGACAAGGGGTGTGTCACCTTGTGGCCTTGCCATTTAAATTAAAAAGTATCTTAAAGGCAAAAGAAGAATTATGGAAACCCAAATATTTCACCATGCAAAAATATAATCTTCAAAAACTCCTCTAAAAGAAACCAAAATCCTTCAATATATTATAACTCTATAACATATCTCAAGTTTGAACACAAGCCAAAATATCATCTTTCAAAAATCCTCATATAAAAAATAGACCTATTATTATTACCTAGGGGCCAAAATCCCTTGAGCTACTATACTCTATAATGGATCTAAACACAATAAGGGCCTTGGTACTACGCAAGGCCAATAAAGTCAGACAAGGCTACAACAACTGTTCACTCGTTTTCTGTAGCATGTGTGATTTCTGAAGCAGGCTGTGATTTAGGGTTTCGATTAGGGTTTGAATTAGGGTTTCCTTCGTCTTCCTTCCTTCGCTTCACAGATCAACACTGACACAGCTACTTCCTTGTCCTCGCGGAGATTTGAGGATCAGGTTTTGCTCTCGTATTTTTTTGGTTTTCAATTTCATGTGTCACTTGTGAGAAGCCTTTTTGAAGAATGGATTTGAGGAGCTTGCAGTGAACACAAGTTTATAATTTTTTTCGGTTTCTGGTTTTCAGTCTCTCATTCCTCTCTAGCGAGAAGCTTGTGCTTTTGTTTCTGAAATGGAAGGTCAAGCACACAACAACAACAACAACAACAAGGGCGTCCCTCCTGCAGGCATTGTGTATTTGACGAAGATTAGGCGTAAGGAGTTTACTATCGATTTTCATAAGGGTCTGATTTTACTGATTACGTTTGTGGCTTATGCTTTGTTTCATGCTTCTCGGAAAGCTCCCAGTATTGTGAAGAGCGCGTGGGATCCGCAGGAGTCTAATACAGTTGCAACAAATGGCACTGCTCATTTTTCTCTCTTCCCTTCCCGCAAAGTTGTTCGTGCTGTGAATATCATCAACACAGGTTTCGTCTCCGACATAGCAGCATTCACCAACCCTAATTTTTCGTTTGCCGAAAGACCTAGTGACCACATTCTCTCAAACGGTGATGGTTTTGAATCTCGTGATCTCAACAGCATGCATCTCTCAAAGGCTCAACTGGATCTGGACTTCACTGGCAATAGCAACAGCAGCAGCAGCAGAAATGGTCATGGTTCTTTCCTCCTCGAGGCACACAACAACACGGCGCACGTTCAGGGCCATGATGGCTTGCCCACACCACCACCATCCACTCCCTCTGGATGGGCACCTTTCGCCGGAAGCACAGGGAAAGACAAGCTGGGAGAATTTGATTTCGCCTTTCTGGCATTCTATGCCGTTGGAATGTTTTTCGCAGGGCATCTTGGAGATCGAGTTGATCTCAGGTGGTTCCTTTCAGTAGGAATGGTGGGGAGTGGGGTTTTTGCATGTCTCATCGGCATGGCGTACTGGTGGGACATTCACATTCTGACTTTCTATATCATGGTCCAGATGGCGGCAGGGCTGTTTCAGGCCACTGGATGGCCGTCAGTTGTGGCAGTAGTGGGCAATTGGTTTGGCAAGAGTAAGAGAGGTTTGATCATGGGGATTTGGAATGCACATACATCCACTGGCAACATTCTTGGCTCATTGATTGCAGCTGCAGTACTTCAATACGGCTGGGGCTGGTCCTTTGTGCTCCCAGGCCTTCTGTTGGTGCTTGGAGGTGTGATGGTCTTCTTCTTTTTGGTGGTGGAACCAGCTGATGTTGGCTTTGAATCCCCCTATGAGACCACCACCCATGATGCGGAAGGTGAGAATCTGTGAGAACACTGAAAGGCCCCTTCAGCTTAAGGGATATGAAAAGTTCATCAAGGAGGTTTTAGCTGTCCAAGAATGCAAAGGCAGTTCTGGAGATAGCTCCTATGAGATTAAGAATAATGAAGAAGAAGACCACTGCTTAAAGAAGATGAAAAAGTTATCAATGAAGCTGTAAGGTAAGCCAGTATTCTTCCTAGTCCAACATGAGCTAAAAATGACAGTCAGGAGAGTGCAAATGCATGGGTTGGCAGACATTGTCAGTACTTTTGAATATTGCAGGCCCTCAGGTTCATGCCAAGAAGTTTGCACTCTACAGGCCTTCTAATGCAGAGACCTAGACAGCTCAGATGACTCTAGGTTTCAATGCCACTAGAAAGATATCTGGAAACCAAGCACTGTTTGCAATGATCTATCTTTTACAGATCTCTGATTACTTGGATACAACAGGCAGAATTGCTGAAGAAGTTGTACCAAACAGAAATGATGAGGAGATGGTATTGCTAAGCAACATGGAAAGTGGTGGCACGTCAAGTGATCCTGAACATGGTGTCATGTTGGCTAATGGAGAGGGACATAATGGAATCCAAGAGTCAAGGCAACTGGTGAGGCTGAAGACTGAAGGCATACAAACATTAGGCAGCAGGAATGATCCTGCAATTGGATTTCTGGAAGCTTGGCAGATTCCAGGAGTGGCAACTTATGCTCTATGTTTGTTTTTCTCAAAGCTCGTGGCTTACACATTTTTGTATTGGCTGCCATTCTACATCAGCCAGACTCGTAAGTTCTCACCCCCCCCCCCCCCCAAACCCCCACCTAGAATGATCTTTTGAATTTTGGGTACCCTCCATCTGTAGTCATACTGTGTCCCTGTCAATTAATAGGTACACTTGTCATTCCCAAAAATCGATGGCTCTCTGGAAAAAATTATGCTTTGCTGAGATGGTCTAAACTAGTGGATGGAGTGCTAATGAGGCTGAATTTTACCAGTGTATAAATCAAGGTTTTTAGCTTGGAATTTTCCAGGCTGATTTTGGGTTTGGGAGAAATTCTTGAATTTTTCAGGAGATGTAAATGGCAAGACTGCTGGAGATTTATCAACACTTTTTGATGTCGGTGGTGTCCTTGGGGGAATAGTTGCTGGATATGCGTCAGACTGCTTAAGTGCTCGGGCGATTACATCAGCTTCTTTCATCCTCTGTGCAATACCGACCCTCTATTTGTATCATGCCTATTCACACATCCCTCTTAAAGTAAACATAGGGTTAATGATGCTTTTGGGTATGTTCATCAATGGCCCATACTCTCTGATTACAACAGCAGTTTCTGCTGACCTTGGCACTCACAGCTCTCTTAAAGGGAGTGGAAGAGCACTGGCAACAGTTACAGCCATAATTGATGGAACAGGGTCAATTGGGGCAGCTATTGGTCCACTCCTTGCAGGATTCATTTCTGAGAACTTCGGCTGGGGAGCTGTTTTTATAATGCTCATGCTTGCAGCATTGCTTTCTGGGCTCCTTCTAACAAAACTGGTGATTGGAGAAGTCAGGGAGAAATTGGAAGTATTCCAAAGGGTACAAGTTATCAATGAACCTGGCCATGTCAATCTAGCAGGTGCAAATGAAGTACCAAATTTTTCTTCTTCTTGTTGGGCCATATACTCTCTAATTTTGCTGTTAAGAGGGTACTTCAAATGTCTGATTATGTGACTTTTGTATGCCCTGCAGAGTTGTGATGGGCAAGCTTGTATTAGTGATCTGGAAGAAATGCAATTCTTTCCACAGAAGACACAGCAATGAAGAAAGTTGCAGCTCTTTGATCAACCAGGAAAGGTACATTATCTTTCAGTTCTTGTACATAACAAAAAGCCCCAGGTAGTTGATGTGAGGGGCATATACAGTTGCATTCTTAGAGTATCCCACATTGGGTTACTCCAAACAATAACCAAATTCAGAGAAGCCAGGACTATAGACCAAAAAGTACACAGAAATGAGAGAAGGAAATTGGTTTGCTGTGGGAAAATGATAGGTATTCTATCAGATACTGGTTGAAATGAGATTAGCCTTACTAACAGAAGTTCTATAGATTTGAAAATGCTGCCGTGGTGAGGAATTTATTCCCTTTCCATCGGCATACATTCATTAGTGTTCACAAAACATTAGCCAACCAAAAGGTTCATGATGTATTTTACTCCTGTCTGCTGCAAAATTTTTGATCTCCATTAGAGAACTTGGCACTACACTGAGGTAGGTGCAATTGAGTTCTGCAGCATTGAATACAGAACTTCCACATTGGATAGGCTGACATTGTTCAGACAAGTTGTATAAAGTTCAATTCTGTTGATTGGTATGTTATTACGTGTCCTTAAAGGTACATGTGCTCCCTTAAGTTGCATTATTACAGGTTTTGGATACTTATGGATTTGCCCACCCTTATGAAGCAATCAAGGACATTGGGTTTTCCTTAACCACACAGTTTTGTAACCAAAGAATTTTAGCAGAATTAATCAACTACAGATGGTGAGTACCAGATGAGATCAAGCAGGAGAACAGGAGGACAGTCCACAACAGGTCGAGTCTCAGAGGCAGTGAACTTTGTTGTGATAATTCAACTACAATTGACAACACTCGTATCTTCAGAAGCACCATGGAAATACGGCCTTTAAACAAGGTGATCATTCTCGAGACCTTTTGCATCCAAAGTGGTTGTTTCACACACACATGCAATATTTTGTTTGTTCAAGCAACCAAACTTTTCTATTGTTAAATGCCAGGAATAGGTCACTTGGGTATTGGTCATGGTAACTCCTTTCTTATGCTTGTGTCATTTTTGAATTTAAAAAGCCTCTTTGGAGGTTGAGCAAGCAAGCAGATTTGTTTGTGTGCCATTAGCAATTAAGTTGACAATTTATTGGCTCTGCCCAGAACTTCAGCTCTTTCTCTTTTGAAGAAATTAGCTTTTTGACAGAGAAAGGGCTTAGATTTCAGCCCAGCTGTTCACTGTGCTAGACAGCTGATAGCCCTTTAGTAGGGTAATCAGTGGTTTAGTCTCAATTTCTTGTTGCCACACAAAGGTCAGGTTATCACTATTTTCTTTTTGTTGTTATGGGTGAGCTGCTTACTTGCCAGAATTGTCCTTGGGCAGGTTAGACTCTCACATCTGTACAGAGGGCATTATGATTTTTGTATTTCCTTTGGTATGGACAGCCTGTTGTACTGCTTCCTTGATCATTGCTCTCAATACTCCCACATTCAAAGGGTGGAGCTTTACACCCAGCATGTCCCTTGGAGTGGGGTCTTCCTGAAATGCCTGATTGCCCTTGTTTTGGGCAACGGGCGATCATTTCCAGAAGGCCCTGCTCCCCAGGCCTTATCTTACACATAAGCTGCTTCACTTTGCAGTTCAAGACTACTATTTGGGAGACATATGGAGGTGTCCAACAGCAGAGAATCTCAGGGAGTCCAAAAACCATCTAACTTGGTTGTTTTAGGTGTGGATCTAGATTGAAAATTGCATGGCCTGGATCCAGGTGTTTGCTTTGCCTTTGGCCTGTTAAACAGATAGATATATACAATGAGCCCAGGCTGAGGCGTCACATACCATGTAAAAACCTGGCAATCAGTTCTCTGTTGATTAATAGTAACCCACTTTTCGGACAGCTTCATCTAATGTGTTGCTTGTCATTGCCCAAGAGGAGGGGCTCCATTACAGGTATTTTCCTACCCTTTTTTCTTCTATTCTCTACCTACAACAGGCCTTCTATACCTTCCAGATTCAATTTTCTCTCACTGTTGGGTTGGGGTGTAAGAACTCTGATATCAATCGAATTGCTGCAATTCAAATGCATGCTGACTTTGAACAAGATACCAGATAGGTACTTGGAAAAACTATGTTCCTTTTCATAAGCAAAGTGATAAATAGTGATTGGGTGGCATTTACATATCATTACTGGTATCTGCTATTTGTCGGCCTTGCCTACCAAGGCAAGGATATTGTGTCTAAATTCATTAGAGAGTATAGTAGCTTAAGGGATTTTGTCCCCTAGGTAATAGGTCTATTTTCTATGAGGATTTTTGAAAGATGATATTTTGGCTTGTGTTGAAACTTGAAATTAGTTATAGAGTTATAATAGTATCTTGAAGGATTTTGGTTTCTTTTAGAGGATTTTTTGAAGATTATATTTATGTATGGTGAAATATTTGAGTTTTCATAATTCTTCTTTTGCCTTGAGATACAGTTTATTGTAAATGGCAAGGCCATGCTGTGACACACCCCTTGTTCATGTACAATTTTGGTTTAACTATGTTTTTAAATCTTATATGAAACTGATTAAATTATTTAACATACATAGAAAATGGAGTAATTTGAAATAAAATTAAGTTTAAAAACTGGTAAAATTAATGTAAATATGATGGCATGGACCTTGTATATTTTTACATCTTTTTTTTGGCTTAAATTACATGACCTCTACAAGCAATTGGTCAAATTGTAGAGGAAGAGCAAAACTTTTGTAACGCTACTTATAAGGCTACCATTTACTGTTTTATTTGCCAAAATTCCAGTCAATGATTTAATCATTTAATGCCAAGTCTGGTCACTAAAGGGATGATGGCTATTGATCTAAGTTTTGAATTAAATAGACATCTGAAAAAAAGAAAAAAAATAGTTGACTGCCCCCTTGGCTGAAATCACACTATTTACAGATACTTTTCTGAATAGGGTTTGTGGCTTCTGTGCCACAAAAGTGACATTGCCCTAATTTCAGGCCATTTCAGGGGAGAATATTTCTAAACAGAAATTAAACAGGAAGCTTAGGAATGTGAAGAACCAATTTTAGAACTAGACTTGAGGTTCTATCAATTTATTTATGAAAAAATTGAAACTAGAACTCGAAGTTATCTTCAAGATCAAGATGCAGATGACACTGGTATGAGTATTTCCCCCCACATTATTAAAGGTTGATTATAAAAATGTTTGTGAATTTTACATATCAACCAATTATTAACATTTTAGTGATACCCACTGTTTTTTCCTGGTGGATTGTTAAGGTTTACCATTGTACTTTTATTCTTTGGAAATTTGTTGCTGTTCTAGTTGCTCTTCGTGAAGATTTGTAACTTGATATCAATAATTTGTTAAGGATTATTGATAACTTATTAGGTAGTGTTGTTTTGTAATTTAATCATGGTTTAATAAGTCATCATCAACTAGTCATGATTTCAATTAATATATATCAATTGGTAATGACTCACCAAACAATATAAAATTATAAAATTTATCACTTAATAAGTTATTAAAATTAAATTTTAAATAATTACATAAATAACAAAATTTTGACATCAAATTATGTACTCATCAAATTTCAATAAGAAAATGTTAAATTGGCCTTGTAAATGTAGTCAGTACAAAAAGCACTGGTGCAATTTTTTCGCTCAGTCTGCCCTCTGCCCCGTTTGATTTTACCATGTGATATCTAAACACATTTTAGGTCAATGTTATGCATGTTTTGGACATGTTATGGGTATTAAGGGTATGTAACATGTCATTGGGCATGTTATGTGCCCTTTGGAACATTCATAACATGGAAGGTTACAAGTGCAAAACATGCCCAATTATCACCCATTTTTTTGTAGAAAAAAATGAAATGGGGGCAAAGGGCAGACTGTGGGAAAAAATTGCAGCAGTACTTTTGTACTGACTGCTTTTACAATCTTAGGCCAATTTAACATTCCCCATTTCAATAGATCAATATACATATTTATTT
>Ga0209611_10001898_pt1 | contig 36324 bp, 23 predicted proteins | sample S1TSphgellanicum_3_FD_187693 | JGI IMG/M metagenome (GOLD analysis project Ga0209611, IMG submission 187693) | Host-associated microbial communities from peat moss isolated from Minnesota, USA - S1T2_Fc - Sphagnum magellanicum MG (SPAdes) (version 2) | ecosystem: Host-associated > Plants > Peat...
CCAAGACACTGATGTTCCAATCTATTTTTTGGCATAATGGTAAGGAAATACTGCGCCCAGTGCCATTACAATTGGTGGCTATTCCCCCTTTTAAAACCAAAATTGAGCCCATCTCCCAATTTTTTTACCACTTGTAAGTGAAAGGGCAACCATGGATTATTTAATACACTCTTGTAAATTTTGTGCAAGAAGAAAAGTTTGTCTAACTTTAGACGCGTAGATTGTACAACAACATGTCATCTTTCTGACAACAACATGATATCACCCAAAACACTGTCCACATGGACTAACCATGTATAGACAACAATTGTGTAATTATATGTGAAGAAATTCGTAAGTCTAAGGACTATAGTTCTGAAACATGCCCACAGTTGCAATTGATGTTGGCTTCCTTCATAGTACATCATGTTATGTGCAACATTTGCATTTGGGTTCTTCAACTATCCATGATTGGGATTAGTTGTCAAGATATAGTATGTCTTTGTATGCTCATTGCTTGCATTCCAGGTTTGTGATATTTTGTGTTTGTGCACATTGTGAGAGTTTTGCACAACAGCATGGTATTTATAAGCTGTTGTGAGAGGCATTACTATAAGCTTTCACATGAGAAATGGAGATTACATTGAAGCATGATGTTGGGGGTTCTTTGTCTTTGTTGTTCAATTTTTATTCTTTGGTGATGTATCCAATGTTGCGTATCCAGTTGTTCATGGAAAGACTTATTTGGAAGGGGACTATTTTGCATTATGTCTTCAAGGGATTGATGGGGGCCATCACATTTGTTGTTTCTCTATGTACAATATATAATTTCTTGAAGCCTCTAACCTCTCCATGTTATGCAACAAATGACACTTCCAAGAAATGTTCATGTTTATATATTGATAAAAAGCACATGTATTCAAAAAGGTGTCATAATTGGCAGATGCCACGAATGGAGAAACCTCGAGTGCTGATTATGTTCATCTGTTTCACCATTCATTTATGTTTGGCCTCTTGCCACAATGTTTCAACATACACTACGTGCAATGTCATAGGCCAGGTACATGTGCAACCAAATTAGCTTAACCAATGGACTATGTGCAACCTTGATCCATATATTTTCATGATATTTTTGTTTCAAATTATCTAGTTATGATGTGCCTTATGTGATGAGTATAGTCAAATAGGCTTCTTATGATATAAATGAAATTAAAAAAACATTTAATGCAATAATAATTCAACACTTCTATTGTCAAATTTCACATTGTGATTTCTAGTGCAAGCAAACTTAGGTTTGAAATTATAGTCCATGAATTCTTGCACATTTAATACATTGTGTATATGTTTGTTATGATGAAAAACATCAATCTTGCTTCAAAATATTTGCAATCCTTTACCAAAAGTCCCCAAAAATGGCATTTTGTTTAAGGGTGGAACGAGATTATTAATTGTTACAAGGATTGATTTGTTCAACATTTGTTCCCAGTGGCCAAATCAAGGAGGGGGACTTCTCAACACAAGACATGCTTGTTTACAAAAGATCGATCCTTCAACAATTTCCAAACTTGCCTTGAAATGGCAAGTCAATGTTGGGCTTGACGTCACAGTCACACCCTCTGTGTCTAATGATGGTGTTGTATATGTTCCATCCTTCAATGGCATTTTGTATGCAATTAATGCAAAGACTGGTAATGTTTTATGGGCAAGAAATTTGACATCCTTTATTTCTAGTGAAATTTTAAATAAATTTACAAACATACATCAGAATCCAGAATCTGCTCTCATATATTCAAGATCCACACCAGTCATCACTAAAAAAACATTACTAGTGGGAATATATGGTCCTGCAGTTTTGCTTTCCCTTCATAGAGATACTGGACATCTCATTTGGTCATCCTTGCTCGATCAACACCCTTATGCAGTGCTCACAATGTCTGGCACTGTTTACAAAAGGTAATTAAAATTTTCACAATGGTTTAAAGTTCATGAATTGAACATATATTTTAGTACTTAAAGACCATACGTGTTTTTAAACTAAGATCATAAGTTTGTAAACTTTTTTTTTTGATGTTTTTTTCTTATCAGTAGAAGATTATTGTAAGGATTTGTGATATACTAATTAAGTTATACACATTACATTTCAAAATTGTCATGTTTTGGTTGTTAAATGATAATGAATTGTGAAGTATTTCACCACACTGCAGTTCATATTTCATTGGTGTTTCTTCATTGGAAGAAACAAACTTCAACCTATCGCAATGTTGTTACTTCCAAGGAAAGATGTTAAAGGTTGATATCAAAACTGGGACTATACAATGGCAAACCCTTATGATACCCAACAATCATGGCAACTTAAACTTGTATTCTGGAGCTGCATTATGGGGAAGTAGCCCTTCCATTGACACAAAGCGTAATTTGGTTTATATTGCCACAGGAAATCTTTATACTTCACCTCCAAGTGTGCAAAAATGTGAAGAAGAACAACAAAACAAAACCCATCGTGACTATCCAGATCCATGCATTCAACTAGAAGATCATTCAGAATCTATATTGGCTCTTGATTTGCAAAATGGTACCATCATCTGGAGTCATCATCTTGGTGCATATGACACTTGGGTTGGAGCTTGTTCGGTTCTTGTACCAAGCCCTAAAAATCCCAATTGTCCTCAACATGTTGGTGTTGATGCTGATTTTGGTGAAGCACCCATGATGCTCACAATTCAACATGTTAATGCAAAATATTCTCCCTTTCATTCACAAGATATTGTGGTTACTGGACAAAAGAATGGATATGTTTGGGCCCTTGATCGCAACAATGGCTCACTTGTATGGGTTGCAGTAAGTTTTTCTCTTTTGATTTCATTTTGATTACAAGATTTCTTTTTGTTACGTACTCATCATCTATTGTAGAATGTCAACTCAAGATCACAACATCGTTTTTAAATGAATAATATAACCACCTTGATGGAGACTATCACCTTTACGTGTGAGGTCCAACATCAATTTTATTAGATGCACAAGTAATATTAATCCCTTTGCGAAAACCTTTGATTTCCAAATTTTAATATCCCAATTACTAAGACTTCTAGTGTGGTTTTACAAAATAATTTCAAGGAAACAAAATACAATCATCCAAGAAAATGATATCAAAAAAGTTTTACCATAAATTAGATTTTCACATTAATATAATAATTTCACATCGATTCATGTGTTTGTCATTACTTGTTTTAGGTTGCAGGTCCGGGGGGGTTTGATGGAGGGACAATGTGGGGTGCTGCCACTGATGGAGAACGAATTTACATAAATCTAATTAATAGTGAAAATATGAATTTCACACTCATCCCTTCTAATGTGGTTACAACTGGAGGCGGGTGGGTGGCAATTGATGCAAGTAATGGCACTATTCTGTGGTCAGTTGCCACACCTGATGGAAGTGTTACTCCTGGACCATTATCAGTTACAAATGGGGTTGTCTTTGCAACCTCCTTTGGCACACCATATGGTGTTCTTTTTGCCCTTGAAGCAACAACAGGAAAGATATTGTGGCAATATAAAACAAATAGTAGCATTTCAGCAGGAGTTTCAATTGCTAATGATTGTGTTTATCTTGGTCAAGGTATTAGTGCTTCAACTGATCTAATTGGTACAAAAGTTAGAGGATCTCTTGTGGATGCATATTGTCTAAAAGTATGAATGTTGCAATTGGACATATAAATTATTGCTAACTAACTTCTTGATTTAGGGTTTATGGAGTATGGAATGCAATAAAGGTTTTCTTTTCGCTTTTGTGGTGTAGCCACACCGGCAACCATACACAAGAGGATCTAGTCAAATTGGACTATAGGACAAGTAGGACAATAAAGAAAAATTATAATCTTGTTACTATTTGACAACCTGCAAGAGCAGGCATTTTGGTGAATCTAGTCCCAAAACCCTATTTATTTGGGAAAAAATTTCAAAGAATTTGAAATGAAACCTTGTAGAGGTCATAGCCCCAAATTGTTTTTTACAATTTGACAATATTTGGCACCAAAAACATGTTATGTAAGATTGGGGCATTTAACTTCATGTTGTGTGCAAGATTCATCCCCACAGCTGTTGTGACCTCCATTCAGCAAATGCCATTATCCCATCATCTCCTACCTTTTATTAAACCAACCAAAAATTTGGGGAGCATTAGGTGCAACCATAGGATTAAAGGGAAACACATGTACCCGTTTATTCACAAAAACATTTTCCAAATCAGAATGTGTTGTTGGTATTAATGTGCATGCTACCAGGAAGGACCCAGGATAATAAGCCGTCTAAAACCCCCCACCAGGTTTTGAGTAAACTTTTGACATGTTTAAAGTTTATAGGACTTTCCACATACTTATTGGATACTTCTTAAAAATTTCATAAATAATTTTAGTTGATGTCAAACTAGCCCAGGTACTACATTATTACAATTCTTAATCTGACAATTTCAACAAAAACAATGACAGCCAAGTTGGTATACATTACATAAGACTGACAAAAATTAAAAGAGCTATCAAATGCATCAACAAAAAAAATTTACATTTTTTTAATGCAAAAAGGAAAATTCTGAATGAACTGTACTTCATGGATGAAATCAAATCATAAGTGATATTTTTAGAATGAATTTCATCTTTCATGAATTTTCATGGATGGACTTTCATTCCATTAAGTTGACTTCAAATCCACCATCATTCATAAAAATGGATGTAAAGAAAATATGACTTGTGAACTCAAAACCTTTGAATTGGCTCTCAATATGTTGAAATTTAATTTAGAGGGTAGTTTGAATTTTGAAAGGACTCCTCTCAAGCTTCAAAGACCCATCAAGTTAAAAAATAATAATGGAGAAAGAAGACTGGGGGGCGGGGGGGGAGAAGGGGAAAGGGAGATCAAGGCAGTTTGTTTTTTTGGGCAGAAATTTCAGTAGACCTAAGGCATAGGACATCCCAGAATTTTTTTATGTGGTGGCTCATTTGGGCAGTTCACAAAGTGAATTTAAACTTCACAATTTTGCAATATTGCCTTGTTGATGTGTAACCAAACCTTGAGAATGCTGACTTGGCAACATGGACTTGACAATTGAGCAGTGTTCACTCTGTGATTTGGCAAAGTGGATTTTGCAAAATAGCCAAATAGTAACCTGGACCATTTGGCAAAATGGAATTGGGAAGTAGGTAAAGTGAACTTGACATAACAGTTGAGCACAGTATTCATATTTTATGGATGAGCGTTCATGAGTTATCATTCATGAATCTTCAATGGATGAACTTTCTTAAATATTCAGGATGAAATAAACATCATCCATGAAATTTATCTGAAATTTTATTCCATACATGAAAGTTCATCCAAGTATCATCTATGACTTGTAGTAATACAAGAACATCCTAGGATTATGTAGGATTGTAGTCCAATCTAGTTGGGAAATTTGTGGGTAACAAACCTCATATCACCCATTACATGTTACCTTGTCACATGAAGTTTACCCCCGCCCCAAACTTGCAATGACATGAGATATACAATTCCATTACATAACCATGGAGCCTTTAAACCATGATGATGATGAAACCCTAGCAAACTTTATAAAAAGAAAGCACCCAAGAAAGAGAAAGAAAAAAAATCAAAGAGCAAGGACCAAAGTTGAAGCAGGCAAAAGAGCCTCTAAGAGGTGAACCACAAGGAGGTAATGGAACCATAAGTACTAAAACCTCCACTAGTCACATAAAGCATATCAACTAAAGAAAGGGGAGGTAAACTTAATAAAACTCCAAGCTTGGAAGAACCTTTCCTTGCAATGATAGCACACCTTGAGATGGAATCGGCCCATGCTTTCTATAATGTCATTAACACTCTCTATTTATAAAGGGAATGCAAAATTGATAAAGGAGGGCTTTTGGTACCCTTTGTTGCCCACACCACGTTAACACATCAATGAAAAAAGTTGTTGGACTATTGATGAAACCAACATAACTAACACAAGAACTAACTAACATAAAGCTAGTAATCTTGTCATGAATTCTAATACGTGGAATTTTATGAATGAAGTTTGGATGAACTTTCATTCAGTGAACATATCCTTGGGTGGTATCACTAGGAACATTTTGTGAGGGAAGAAAAACATTCATAGGAATGAAAAATAGAAAAGAACTTCGACAAGAAGGAGATGGAGTATAAAATTTTAGAGTTTTTAAATAAGTTTTTCTTAAACAAGTTGAATTTCTTATCAATTTAGAGTTACATTGAAGGCAATTCTAGGTTATTACTTAATTGATTTAGGTTTTAACCTTAGTAGAAAAGTATGATTGGTTGGTACATGACAAATGTCATACTATCATTTTCTTTGCATATGTTTCAAGATCCAAGTACCTACATTATGTGCAAACAACTTTTGTTTTCATTCTCTTAGGATCGAAAACATGCATATACCACAAGACATAGTTACCATGAACTTGCATTACCATTATTTCCAAATCACATTGTCATGGCACCATCACAATATTTGATCTACCATTCTCCATTGTGTATTATAGTTTATTGTCTTTTTTCACCTCACATATGAATGTTCCAATTTCAACAAGTTTCCACATCCAACCCATGTTCTTACAACTCTTAAAAGGAAGGGGGTTCCAATGTTGTCACGACTAGAATTCAAATTGAGATTGGTTTTAAGATTAAGGAAATTATGGTTAGGGGGGACATGATCTTGAGAGTGGCATTAATCTACCAACATTTTGAATCAAACCAAAATTTCATAATTCCAAGAGTTTTATTAATATGTCATGCTATTAAGAAACATAGATAATCTCATCTTGAACAAATTCAAAAATGAAGATGAACCATGAATCCAAATTGTTCCATAAAGAGGAGAACAAAACATAGGGGAATGGACAATACTTTGTTGTTCTAAGGAATTGTTAAGCAAAGAAAATATTGAAATAATTCAATGAAAACATGACTAACATTGGGTTGAACAAAGCTCATTTTAAACAAAAACAAGAAACAAAACAAAAAATTGTTGAAAATTATTTCTCTTGGTAATTTAAAACATGAACTAATGCATATTTTGTAATAGCCTAGTCTTTTATGAATCCACATGTGGTGTGCATATGTTGAATGTTATTGGTCACTTATTGCCACCAAGGTATATTCACCTTGTTGTGCATGTTGGTTTGCATAACCATCCAAGTGCTAAAGGAGAGAATTGAAAGGCTTTGAACAAGATGAATGAATCAATAAAAACATCCTTGGAGGAAAATCCAAATGCCTCCCCAAAGGTTTTTTCTTGCAAACTTGTTCAACAAGAGTTGTTGCAACTGCTTGTGAGGAAAGACCTAATCATAGAAGTTGACACCTTACAAGGTGATGTTTTATTGGAGGTGTTGGAGAATGTGTTGCCTTTAGTTAATGAAAACAAGGTTAGAAATTGTGTCTACACATAGAAGACTTTTGGAATATAACATTCAATATTGCATGTCACACACAATTGTGCATACAACTACATACAAGAAAGACACTTTCCAAGATAGGTGTTTGATGAACCTTGCTTCTTGTTGAAAATGTCCACACATGATTTATAAAGTGGAATGGATTTGGTGAAAAAAATGACAAAAGGTGATCTAAAAACTTCTTGGGTGATGTTTGATCACATAAAAAAGAATGCACAATTGGACAATAATGGGGGGACATGTGTATGATCCTTTTTGTCATTGTTTATTGAACATTGTTTTGTATGAGATCAAAATTGAAACTCTTGAGTCCTGGGGCTTGTTATGGTCATCTTTGAATGAATAGTTGATGCAAGCAGTGTTGCATAAACCTAATTTCCATGGGTTTATGGTTGATGCTACAAGTGTGAATTACAATGCAATCCATAATATTTATGGTGGTGATCCCAATGTTCCCTCACAAGACAAGGAACATATATGTTTCTACCACTAGGAAAAAAGCTTGGGGATTCACACAAAAAAGTTGATACTTTCTTGCATTCTAGATGACCATATTGGTGTTTGTAAATAGTGTAGGAAAGACTTTGTTATGAATCGTGTGAAAATTGAAGTTTGGTGGAATGAATTAGAGGCAACAATTCCTAAAAACATTCTTCAACTTCAACAATGGCAAAATTGGTGAGCTAAAATATCAACACAATTGACATACCACCTTGTGAATGAACTTCACCTTGAGAAGGAAATTATGATACCAACAACCAATCTTGTAGAAAATGTTCATTCTTCAATATGGGTTTTTGCTAAAAATGGTCGCAAGCTGAAAGCAAAAGCAAAAAAACCTAAGCCTACTAATAAAATACTATAGTATTGTGAGTTCTACTAATTGGTTGTTAGTGCATTAAATGTTGAAAGCTTTTTCTTTTGTGATAAGCTTTTTCATTGGCAGTCACCCAAAAGAATTTTTTTTCAAAAGTTTAAGATATCCCACATACAAAAGTTACCAAGTTAGACTATTCATATTCAAAAGATATCTTGAAACAAGAGACTTAAGCTACTTACTAAATGAATAGCATACCAAAAAAAGAAAGTTAACACTACATTCTTCCTCACTTTCCTTGCCTATGTATCAGAAAGTGAGACTTGACAACAATTGAAAACATTAAAAGCTCAAGTCTTAATATACCTATCATCCAAGAAAACTTGCTAAAACAATTCAGCTATGCACAACACAAATGTGCAAAGGTGGAACTCCTATACTTTTGTTTCATGCGGCCCCCTATAATGCCCCCAATATTTAGAAACCAAACTTATTTTAATTTATAAATAGATGGTACTTTTGGGTAAGTGCAAGTGAGGGAACAAAACTTACTTTATAAATCTCATGCACCCTCCTAGCATCTTGGGTGCCTATTGCCTCACCTCATTGATTGCCCTAAGTATATATTGGAAACTATGGTGGTCGTTGATTTTTGCTTTAGCTAATACTTCTTCATAAACCCATGGGCACCTATTCAACTCATATTGGTTTGTTATGTACCTAGAAGTTCTACAAGGGATGAAACTAAACAATAAATAGCCTCTGTAGTTTCTCTGACTCTTAAATTGGTTTGTAATTATCCCTTTAAAAAATTCTCTTGTGTAACATAGTATATACCTTGTTTTGAAGGTGGGTAATGCCTAATGCACACCACAAAGAGATTTTATTAAAGGAAAAGAGGGGAAAAACTGAGCCTTAAAATATTCCATATTTTGAAAGCCTTTGTTAATACCCCATATCAAGGGACTCAATAATTATAAAATATATCTCAACTGGTAATTGTTGGGTAATTGTTGGGCCTTCCAATCTTTATTCTAAAAACTCCAAGAAATCCTCCCAGGGAAAGAATATACTCCTATAAAACAATGAAATAGAAAGAAAAAAAAACACACAAGCAAGGGAGATACATCCCTTTAGGATCTATCCCTTTAGAGGGTATCCACTATCTACCACATCCTAAATTATTGTTGTCTCTCCCTTAAATATATCCAGAAACTTCTAGCAAGCAATTTTCTTTGGTCATCCTCCCTTTCTGAGTGCAAATGCCTTCATACTAGTCTATCACATAGTATTTTCTAGTAGATCAAAACCATCTTGATAGAGAGCTACAATATTCTACATCAAACCTGATTAACTACCACTTAAAATAAAAAAGAGAACACAAAACTTACCCTTGATTCACATCACAAAGTCTTCCCCACTCTTGATTTACATTGTCAGTGCAACCAACAGAACCAAAAGAAGTAGGACTAGCAGATTATTGTTGTCCTGCTTAGAATGTACCAAAAAGCTTTGGCAGAACAAAGTGTGCTCGAACCCTGTCTTTAAATAGCAGTTACACATTGACTGTTACTTCACTCAAGATAACTAAAAAAACAAACAAATTCAGATCACTAAATCCAGCAACCCCATTGGCCTGGAATTTTTTTTTAAAACAAATCTTCCAACATACACACAACCCTATTCTACTGAGCATTAAAAAAGTGATTTCTTTCCAGCTTTTTCATCGATCCTCTAAAATTCTCACAAACCCACTAAAGCCTGTTACACATTAGAGTTATCTGTAAAGTAACCCTGTCTTTTGGCCTCTTGTCACCCCCTATCCCCTCTTTCAGGGGTATCCCGCAAAGTAAAGACATTTTATTAAATCTCAGTATGAAATGTTGCAACTTAGTATGAAAATGCTGAAACTCAGCATTTAATGCACAAAGTTCGAGACTAATTATAGTAGTTGTACAGTTAGGAGCAGTGAAAATATGTGTAACAGCAGTGGAGGTGCTCACGAAAAAGGAAAGACAGCGTGAAACTCAGTTTACTACCAAAATTGATGGTTTTCTGAGTTTCATCCCCCGTTGAAGGCTAATCTACTTCTTTGCAGGTTTTTTAAAAATCCCACCCTGTGTAGGACCAAACTCAGGGTTCTGGTGCTGTGTTTTTCTTACTTTATGGATAACTCCATTATATTACACAGTTAACTCTTAATTCAGTCAAGAGAAATAAAAAAACAAAAATTCAAACCACCAAATCCAGCAATTTCATTGGTTGTAACAATTTTTCCTGCACACCTACACACAAGCCTATTCAACACCCTCTGTACATTAGTAAACTAATATTATAACCCTAACCCTTGTCTGTATACAGACAGGGTTAAGAAAGTACTTGAATAGGACACCAAAACCAGATTCGTACATCTGAAAAACATGGAAAATCCAAGAAATAGGAATGTCCACACAATCAAAACCAAAGCCCCAAAAAAATTAAAATTGTGTTTTGCTCCGGTTGTCCCATTGGCCTTCCTGGCCCTAGTATAGGGGACAAGGGCCTTTTTTAAAAAAAATTCTTGGTGTAAATTTTCGTGATACCTGCCCAGTATGGACTTTTTAACAAATGCCAAGTTGAAAAGTTCCCGCCGCCACCCCGTGCAAACTGGGGCAGGGGAACTACATTCTAACATGCCCTGCCACAACACTAATAAACAAGGGGTGTGTCATACTGTGGCCTTGCCATTTACATTAAAAAGTATCTTAAGGCAAAAGAATACTTATGGAAATTCAAATATTTCACCATGAAAAAATATAATCTTCAAAAAAACCCTCTACAAGAAACCAAAATCCTTCAAGATATCATAACTCTAGAACTAATCTCAAGTTTCAACACAAGCCAAAATATCATCTTTCAAAAATCCTCATATCAAAATAGACCTATTATCACCTAGTAGGGGCGAAAGTCTACTATACTCTATAATGAATCTAAACACAATATCCTTGCCTTGGTAGGCAAGGCCAGCAAAACAACAGCCCGGCCTTGCATAGGTACTTTAGGACAAGGGTCAGGCTATCTTGAGACCTTTATATGGTTTGGGGTACTCAACACAAGGCTGGTAGCCTAAGTGAAGGGTACCCCAATTTTGCTAAAGGTTCATAGACAGACTCTTCTTCTCTTGAGTAGAAAGAGCACATTAGATTTGAAACATGATAACGCCTACAAATTCCAAAGCTATTATGCAATGTTATGCAGTAATGTCTTCAATATATATCATTCCTATGTAAAATAATTGCCTTCAATAACAGAGCATTTCCCAAGCATAAAGGTCTGTAGATAGTTCATGACCTAGTATAGGCAAGTTGCAAATGGCTGATGGGTCAGCTGATGCTGCCATTTAAGAATGCCTGAAAACCTGCTGAATTAGTAGACCCTTTATTGACATTTAGAATTTAGAAATTTGTTGTGTCTATTAAGGACCCTTTCTAAAGTGTGCCCATAAATCCCCCCAAGAGAAGTAACTAATTCCTCCTTTCTATGGAGGTGGGTTTATGCTTAAAATTAGAATTCTCCCATCTTTGGCATTTTGGCACATCAATCTAAGTATTAAAATAAGGAAAATCCAAAAACCACTTGAAAAGATCACTAATAGTTGGCATACTTCCCAAAGTTTAGGACTCACAAGCTTTGGAAGCATGGATTGATTTCGTGGGACCATGCTCTTGAGATCATCTATCTTAATCCCATTCTATCAATAGCACGCATTGGCAGAGTTCCATCAATGCTTAGCTTATTATTCACATTGCCCAAGTAGCAAGGTAAACCAATATAAACCCTACACTCCTTGTAACCTAAAAATGGTTTCCTTTGGAATTTTAGTGGGTGTGAACCATGGAAATATGTGAACTTGGTGGCAATGCCACACGGATTTGGGTGAGATTTTGATCAAACTAGTGCATGGATTAAGCTTGCAACTGGTGACTTTAGCTAATCATACTTTGCAATGTACCAATGGGAGTGTTGAGGATCAAAGATGGGTATAGTGTGAGGCAACTCTAAAAACTCATTTATGAGTTGCTTAGTGAGTTTGGCATTGGTCTCGACTTGTCGTCCCTTTGAACTTGTTGCAGGTTTTCAAAGTTCCTCACATTCTAAAGATTGTAAGGTTTCATTCTTTTGCAAGGTTGGCACTAATGCTAACTTGGTCATATTGTGATTGCCATACTAGAATGCATCCTTAGTGTCCTCCTGTTTGTTTGAGTCCTTTTTTTGGCATGGTGAAAGCTTCAGATCCAACCTTGGGCAATAGTTGCCTAATCCTGCATGAGATCAACCTAGTATTATTGCTATTTCTTCATCCCCTCCTTTGATTATGGTTGAAATATTTGTCAAAGACTTCTAAGTGTGTAAACTTTTGAATCCAACAGGTTTTGTAACCCCATTTATGGATGGGTAAAATGGGGCCATATTCCTACTCCAGGCTTCTAGTAGAGATAAAATAGGTGTAGAAAGGGCTTAAACTCTTAGGGATTAAAGGGATTAAACAAGTAATACAAGTTTTTCGGAACAATCGTAAGGTATCTACAAGATTCACTGCCCAAGTTTTTGCAGTTTCTATTTTGTAATGGAGTGAATTTTTCTTCAAGTGAATGAAAGGTCGCCTGAGTCACCAGCCTGATATACTAAACAGAGGAAAGCATTCATCCAGTAAATAATCAAAAGAGGTGTTAGTGGGATTGGGTGAACCAGCACCCAAGCTAGTCCCATAATTAACACCTAGTAAAGGTCCAAACTCCACAGGCTCAATTTGGTTGATGGATGATTCCACATCGTTCCTAAAGGCAGCTACAGAGTCCAGTCATGTTCATCCAACTCAACATAGGCTCCTCAAGTGTATTTTCAGTCTGCCATGGATTGAACCTCGGCCAAAGGACTTTTCTGTTTCAATCTTAGATTGTGTTTGAGATTGTTCTTTGTGAACCAATCTTTGTGTCCAAGAGTTTCTTCTTTTTGCATGAAATAGGTAGATTCAGATCTTCCGAAGTAGTTAGTCATTCAAATTATTTTCAGCTGCTATCATATAAAAATCTAGTTTAAATTTGGATTTTCAGCTCTACCTTTGTGAGTCAATCATGGGTATACCTTGGGTCAAGGTTCAATCTCTTATAATTAAACCATCTCATTGCATTCATTCTTTCGTGTGAGATTTTCACACATTGTGTGCTACAAAATCTTAGGGTAGGGCTGGGTTTGTAGGCGTTTAAAGACCCCACTTTTTTGGGTTACTAAACACTACAAATTTTGGGTCGATCCTCTTGCTAGTAAATCTGGCTCTATAAATTTAACATTAGAGATATCCTGAATGTCACCCAGTTTTTACCCTGTCTTTGGGCCTCCTTTTACCCCCAAAGCCCCCTTTCAATGGTATCCACAAAGTTAGGAAATTTTATTAAATCTGGGTATGAAATGCTGAAAATCAGCATGTAATGCACAAGGTTCGAGAGTGATTATAGTAGCTGTACAGGTAGGAGCAGTGAAAATATATGTATGAGCAATGGAGGCCCTCAGAAAAAAAGGAAAGACAGGATGAAACTCAATTACCACCAAAATTGATGGATTTCTAAGTTTCACCCCCCTTGAATGCTAATGTACTTTTCAATCTCACCCCCTTTATGATCAAACTCAGGGTTCTGGTGCTGTATTTTCGTAACTTTACGGATATCTCTTTTAACTAACCTAAATATAGCCATGTAACTCCACTGGTTCACTGTAGAGTAAATTTTGGATGAAGAAAAGTCAAAACATGCGGTTTCACTCAGCAAAATGGTTTTGGACCTGCCCTTTTGCACATGTTGCTGAGACTAGCAAAAGGCATAGCGAAGCCTAACACCTATGGTTGGTTGGCCATATGGTTTTATTGATCTAGGTGGGTTGTTACTGCAGTAAAGCCCCTTTATAATCCCCCTCATTTTAGTCACATTCTTGTTTGTGGCACACTTTTTTTTTCCTTTTTTAACCATCTGTTATAGTAAATGTTTTTTTGGAGTCATTATCACATTTGTTAATAGCAGAAAATATTTATAATTTTTTTTTTGTAATGTGATTGTAATTGAAGAAATCTAAAGCGAATATAAGGATTTTGTAAATTGTAGTTTTCTTTAGCAATGTTAGTGTTGCTTCATGTTCAAGTTGTGCAAACTAACAACAATGAATCCAATTGAAAAAAAAAGAATAAACAATAATTTTCTAATGCAGACAAGCTAAAGATATGGGAACTTGCTACGAAAGCGCAAGATTTTAATTTAAAAAATTTAGTTGATAAGATACATAAGCAAATAGTTAAAGAGCTCAAACTCAATATAAATTATCATTTAAAAATAGGCAAAAAGTCATAACCTTCTTTAACTTTAATAATGCATGGTAAACCTTAGAATAAACCATGTAAAAAATTTAAACAATTGGCACCTTTATTCTACCATAAAAGGGCTATTTTGCAAAAAAAGCAATTTGCCTATAGCCACAATCTTGTAAGAGCATATGGAATGTGACTATGCATGTTTAAATCATAATTCATTAGTGTCAAAAAAAAAAGTGGTCACCAACACTTACCATTTTTTGTATGACACTAACAAATTTTGATTTTAACATGTATAGTCACATTCTATATAAACCCCTACAAGATTGTGGTTACATGTGAAAAAAAATCTTACAAAACAACCCTTTTATGTTAGAATAAAAGTGCCAATTGTTTAAATTTTGTACATGGGTTATTCTAAGCTTTATTATGCATTATTGGGCTTGAAGAAGATTGTGATTTTTGCCTATTTCAATGTGATGATACATTGAGTTTGAGCTCTTTAATTATTAGCTTGTGTATCTTGTCAACTAGATATTTTAAATTAAGATTTTATCCTTTCTTGGCAAGTTTGTATATTTTTTGCTTGTTTGCACTAAGAACATGGTTTTTCTTTTCTTTCAATTGGATTCATTGTTGTTAATTTGCACAACTTAAACACAAAACATCACTAACATTTCCAAAAGGAACTATAATTCATAAAACCCTGATATTTGCCCTAGATTTCCTTAATTATAGTCACATTTACAAAGAATGCTTTGTGAATATTTTGTGCTACTAACGAGTGTGATAACGACTCTAAAGAATGGTGATTTTTATTAAAATGGATGGTTACCAAAAGATGTGTGACACAAACAAGAATGTGACTATAAAATGGGCATGATTATAAAGGGGGTTTAATTTACATGTTAATTCAATTTAAGTAGGGCCATATTACTTGTTCAGTCATATTCTTTGGACAAAACTTTACCAAGACAACCCAAGGATTTCAAGTTGAAGAAAGATGAAAAGTTATCCACATTTGGATGGGATGTCAACATGGATGATGTTTGTTGAACAATATTGATAAACATAACCAACTTTGTCGAAAGAATGGTGTTCCATGGGGTGGAACAAGAGAAAAGAATTTGTTTTCATGTTCACACTCATTTGTGCTTGTTATGTTTTTGGAGATGTTGGAGATTTGACTACCAATACATATATGCTTATGCAGTTAATTAAAGTATTTTCAATTATTTCGAGTATGAAGATTTTTGGTGGGATTCACAAAATTGTTTTATTTAATGATAGGTACATCCATTTGTGTTTGTTGGAATGAAAACGAGCATATTATTGCATTGGAAGGAAAGAAGGAAATATTTGACACTATCCTCAAACCATTGACCAATTACCACCTTCATAGAGGCCCTATTGATAGTCTTGATGTTCAAGACCACATGCTTGAGGATGATGAAGACATGGGCTCAATGATAGAGCATCATCATTAGGATCTATTTTGTAAGTAAGTATTTTCTAAATTTGTTAGCCTTCAATTACATGGGAGAATAGACATTTTAAATTTTCTAATTTGTATCTTTGTTGTGTATAGCAATATGACACCTCCATAACACAGATTTTGGCCATTTTATATTGAATGTTGCTTTCTTCGAAGTCTTCACTGACCCTTTACTTCCCATCCATGTTGTATTCCTTGTTGATGCCTATGTTGCACAATCATTTTCATCTTCTTCCCCTTTCAATGTTCTTCAAATATTGGTGTTTTGCAATGTATAGACTAAGAAGCTTGAGATTTGGGATCTAATTCTAAATGATATGGTTATGGGAACTCAAGCATGTGCTTCTCTTATGCATATGTTGTTAGTTTTCATTATCTTTAGCTTTTGGTCTCACATTGATGAGAGATTGTTTTGAATCTTGTCTTTTGGCTTTAAAAGAAAATTATGTATTGGATCAAAAAATACTTTGTGACAAATGAAGTTTTCAAAATATATAAATGACACAATCCTCTTTTATTAGATGTGGGTTTTGAATTTCTTGATCTCTTAGAGTGATTATCTTTGTTAGTGATTGTATTAGCTAGACCCAATAATACTACACCCCATTGGGGTAGATTTATGAATTGTACCAACTTTTGCTTGGCTACAACATTACCTGCAAATGTGGAATACCTTGCACACAAAGGAAGAATTAACAACTCCCCATGTGAATTTTCATGATTTAAAAAAAACTTTGTTAAAAATTCTAAACTTGTAATATTCTTTCTTTTCCATGAACACAAGCAATGTGATTTAGAGTTATGCCCAAGTTCCACTTGTGAAAAAAAATGAGATGTATTTTGAAGGGAAAGACCACCATCACAATTTTTTGACAAAAAGAGATTTTGGAGGAAAAGCTTCAACTTGTGATAATTTTAAGCATTTGAATTTCGACTTGTGACAAGTCTGATTTAAGTGAAAGCCAAGGAAGAGTGAAACGATTTCTTGGAAACTACAAGCTGCACATGTCATGTTCCCTTGCTTAAACCAAGAGAAAAATTGTTCATGCTTAAAACAAGAGAAAAATGTTCATGCATGAAATCTATTTGGATAGAATTAACAAGAAGACATTTTCAAATATGCTGCCTAACTTTAGAGACAAATTGTGTTTTGCAACCATTGGAAACTTTGTTTTTCTCTCATTTCAATGAACCACCTTTGGCTGGCAGTTTTTTCCCCCATTGCCACTTGTTTGTCCTACTCAAATGTGCAACCCCGAGAGTGAAGGAAGAGAGAGTCTCATAGTAAGCAAAGAGAGTCTCATAGAAATGGCACCCATTTTTTTCATCATTTTTTGTAACTAACAACTTGGGCTCCAAATTGTACAAAATGTCAGCGCTAGATCGTAGCACATGTCCTCATGTCAAGAAGGATAATAAACTTGTCTAGAAAATTCGAAGTATTTTTGGGTACTCAGTAAAGTCATCCACAAAATCACCCTATCTTTGGTCCCCTGTTTGACCTTTTATTCCGTGCTTCATCCCCAATTTCAATGTAGTTGAGAAAGGAATGAAATTGGGTATTGTTCAATTTAATAGGATATCAGTTCACACAATTTTGCAGGATTTTATGTTGTCAAGACATTGATCTAATGAAGAATATGAACAACAGTGAGGTCCCCTTTTTCCTTGTGTGTACTGTTTTCATCCTAACTTTTTGATTTCATCACCAGTTTTGTCCCTAGTTTGGGGTCCTTTATGGATGATCTTAATATCTGATTTCTGTTCATACAAATCGTGGATGAGGCCAGGTTAACTTGGGTAAGGTCAAAAAGAAAAATGGTACCTTGGGGTGGTATATGGAAAAAAACCCTATCACCAAAAAAAACTTTTGAATATTTTAGTGGTACATAATTGTAGCTAAATATTTCATAATGGATCCTAACATAGTACTGTACCCTGCAATCAGGTTCCACAACAAATAATTTATTTTTTCAAAAAAAAAGTCTTAAAATTTTAAAATATATATTTTTTCATGATTTACCAATGACACTCATCCAAGTGAGACCATTCATCCATGCAGATGAATGACATTCATATCAACTTGGACTTTTAGCTCAATGTGCACAAGCCATCCTCCCATCCGCTTGGTTTAATTAGTTATAATGTTCAATACCTTGGCTTCCACATTGACAAAACCAATAATTAGTTTTTCCAAGAATGAACTTTGTTTGAAATTTTTGAATTTTAAAAATTTATCCAAGCTCTGCTGATATCGACTATTATATTGTCATATGAGTACTAAAACTATGTAGATCAAATGAATGTGGTCTGAAATTGAATAAATGACATACATGAATGACTTCTATACCAGCATGGATGAATGTCATTTCAAAAAAAAGAAAAGAAAGATAATCATGGATCATCTCATTCATGCACATTCATGCACATTCATCGACATTCATCGACATTCATCCATGTTCATATATATGTATTGTACATACATTCTTTTGAATGGATATTATAGTTAATGTTGAATGCTTGCATGTTTCATGTTCCCTCCCCCTCTTCCACACACACTCTATGAGAGCACACTCCACAAAAACAATCCGTCTAATTTAGTTACTCATTATAAGTTGCGGTTACATTACATGATCCTAACATTGAGACCAGGTGTGTTTCTGGCTTAAGTTCGTTAGCAAAAGGTGTCATAGTGATTTCCTTGGTATTTGGATTGTTGCTGAATTCTGCTGCATCCAATTTTGTAGTACAATCTGAAATCCTTTAGTAGTAGGTAGTCAAATTATCTGACTTCTCAGTGGAAAAGAGAAAGGGCTAGAGTGGGACCCCATGACTTCAAGGGTGGGGATCTTTTAAACATGGTTGATTTGGTCTTTGGATTAGAAAGGTCAATATCTCTTATAAGGCTGAACATCAATCCTTTATTGGGGGCTTAATCCAACACTTTTATGCACTTCTCCTCCTCCAAGGGTGGACATCTTCTCAACATCTATCCTCAAATTGTTGTGGACCATTTAAGTTAATTTAATTATATATATAAATTGGTACCTTAGGAAGATAAGTCAATAGGTTAGGTGGGTAGGTAGGTATCTAGATAGATAGGGAGGTAGGTAAGCGAAGGCGTAGCATGTTCAAAAAACCATTTTGGATAGTTGGTCAATCTTGTGTGAATCTGTCTTTTATGATCGGACTCATTGAAACTAACCTCTGCTCTGTACACAATTGTGTGCGCTTTTTGCCTCCTTTGTACTTTCTGCACTTGGATTAATGTGTGATGGAGCTGCTGCCTCCCTCCCCCTTTTCTGTTGCTCTGTACACAAATTGTGAATGATGACTACTTGGATGGTGGCCTAAAAAATTAGGAAGCCTTCAAATTGTCAAGGCCACATGCAAAAGCTTTTAACTGAACTCCTTTTTGTGTGGGTGCAAGTCATGGCAGAAGTGTGGCTCTCTCTTCTTCCCCCTTTCCAGGAAATAAAAACTATAATTGAACAACAATGTTCAAGTCAAATAGGAGATGTTCCATGACTCACACAGTTCACAAATAGTAAGCAACACGTAGTCAATAACCAACCGCTCCTCAGAATGTGAGATCAAAAGTTTTCTTGGACCAAAATGAACTAGGTAACCTGGAAGAGTGCACAAGTTACTGTGAATAATTGAAGTGCATGAGCCACCAAGACCATTTATTCATAGATAACTTGCATGCTTGAGTGGTTGCCAGACATAACTTCCAGTGCAAAGGTTTGAAGGTGACGACATAACCCTCTTTGTTGGTGGATGAAAAGTCACATAACTCTCTTGTAAATGGGTTGAAAAAACATGTAACCCTTCTCTCAAAATGGATGAAAAAAAATGTAACCCTTCTCTCAATGGAAAAAAAAAGTTTCACAAGTAAAGTCAGTAGGGATGGTTAAGTGAAAAAAAACATGAATTGAGCAACGGGGTTGCAACTTGGGACCTGATAGCCAATCAGAGTGTGGAGATTGTGATTGGGTGTGGTTATGTTGAAAAAAGACGGAAAAACGCGTGAATTGAGCCAATAAAAAGAAACTTTCTTAAATTGGGCAGCGCAAGAATTTCCGCGTGGGAGGAAAATTGGGGGGGACCGGGAGGAGCAAGAGTAGCAACAAAATCCTAGAATCTATTTCTGGGCGTTTGTCGCACTCGTGAGCATCAAACGAAGGAAGCTCTCGAGGGCCGCAAGTAACGAACAAACAACGAAAGCTTTCCTTCCATGGAATTCCCTCTCAAAACAAACGTTTTCTTCCACTTGCACATTGACAGTAGTAGCAACAACCATGAATAACCGGCTGAGCTGCAATTGTTGGAGAATGCAGCAGCATTTTGTTCTTGTTTTGCTTCTCTGTTTCCTGGTTTTTGCTGCCGTTTTTGGCCCATGCTTCGCTGGTGGTGGTGGTGGTGGTGATGACGATGATGAAGTAGTGGTTGACGGGATTTTGTCCGTCGTGCAGCAGTCAGGAGGCGGAGGTTCTTTACCAGGAGGTTCTTTAGAAGTGGGTTCTACTAGTGTTGTGGGAACGTCGAGAAGTTGGAGCAGCAGTAATGATAATGGGGAGGAGGAGGAAGATCATGCTGTTGAGGTGCCGCGGCGATGGTGGAACAAGCTTGGAGTCATGGGGAATGTGGTAGGGAACGCGGAGTGCGAGGAGCTATACGGGTTGATGCCTTGCTCCACTAGCTTGGGTGGTAACCTTTCCTTGCTCCTGATCTATGGCTTCATGTTACTCAAAGCCGCGCAGCTTTTGTCGGACGGGAGCGAGCTTCTCCTGGCGGTTTTGAGTCCCGGTATCATCGGCGGTCTTGTGCTTCCTATTCTTGGAGCTCTTCCTGATGCTCTTCTCATCCTTGGTGAGCAGCAGCTTTTGATACTCCTGAAAACCATCGCTGCTGCTGCTGCTGCTTCTTCTTCTACTTCTTCTGGGTTGTTCATCTCTTTCGCTTTTGCAGACCCACCTGATCTTTGCAAATGTGGTTTGTTTACTGGAGAATCCTAATTTTTTTAGGATTTGTTCCAGAATCATCCCAAATGGAATGAACAAAGAACTGGCCTGAGAATCTCCATCTCTGATTATATGGGAGCAAGAGCTTCCAAGGCATATATACCCTTGTGGGTGAAGAAGAAGACATTGTGGATTGTCGTTTCACATGCAAGGGGGCCTTCGTTCTTCTTTTTTCCCTCTAGCTAGGTAGGAGATGAAGTTCTTTGACAGGGTACATATATGCATTGGGGAGTGCTGCTGCAGTGTCAGGATTGGGAGCAACTCAGGCTGAAGCGCAGTCGGAGGTTCTAGTGGGGATGGGGTTGGTTGCAGGTTCTTCAGTGATGCTTCTTACTGCTCTCTGGGGCTCTTGTCTCATTGTTGGCCGCTGTGACCTTGTGGATACGTCTCATGGCAAGCTTGTTGCCAAGGATCGCACCCTAAACAAAGGCTTCAGTCTCTTTGGTAATTTTAAACCCACCCTCGATGCATCCCATCCATATTAGCCTTCCTATTCCTTTTCCCATTTTCTCTTTCCTGTCTCATCTTCACTCACTCTGCACCATCATACCAGAGTATAACAGCTTGTGATCTGAAGACTGCTCTCTGGTGTGATCACAAGTCTCATCCTGATCACTTTTTGTTTCCACGTTGTTGAGAGTCGTCTCAAGCCTATTTGTCTTGAGTTGTAGGGTGTGCTGCCTCACATTGTTCTTCAGGATGTGTCTTAGTGTCAGGAGGGTATTTGAGTTCCATGAACATTGTAAGAGGATGACTAAAAAGAGGAGTATTTGCAAAATCTTTAGTTTTCTGAAGCACATTGTGAGTGCTTTGTAAGCAGGTACAGGTGTGACAACAGATAAGCAGACAAAGTGGTTATCATGGATAATGATGGCAACTCTCCTGCCTTACGTGGTGGCACAGATCCCCCGCCTCTTGGGCTTAACTGCAGGTGGTAGCTTAGCCGTGGCCATTGCAGGTGTACTCTCTGTACTTGGTGTCATTGCATACTGCACGTACCAGGTACCATTCTTCTCAGGGTTCCCCCCCATTCATCAAAGCTCAGAAAAAAGCTCATATCTCTCGCTGGATCTGCTTTGATATAGGTACTGTGTCTGCATGTACTGAGATGTGTGTTGGAACTGGTCTTGGATCATGTCTTTGTAGCTTGCAATAGCAATCTGGAATGGAAGATCAGTAGGACCATCTGCTAGATGTATAGTATAACAGTGACATGGTTGACTTGCTGCAGTGATTGTGTAGTACTAGCAGTTTAAGTGCTAGCAGAATCCAAGCTTTTTGTAATCCAGGATCAAGATGACCTAATAATCTCAAAGCATTCAACAGCCACTGCAGCAACAACAGTTAATTTCTTTTAGCTTTTACAGATGAGGAACATGTTGTGCATGTTGTTTGTTGTCACATTGTCTCTCACTGGATTTACCACTGCAGCTCATTGCACCATGGATCCAAGAAAGACGAATCTATTGGGCAAAGCACAAGTACAAGAGCCATGTCATGCACAGGATGTCTTATTATGCAGATAAGAAAAATTTGGGTCAAGTTTTCTTGGAGGATGGTGCAACTCTAGATGCAGAGGTCCTGCGCAGGTGAAAAAGCATGCTCCAAAAGGGCAGGACTTGAGTCTGTGGCAATATGACTTATTACACAATTCCATCATACATTTCAGGAAAGGCTACTACTGTCCTTGTGTCAGATGTTATGTGTGTAAGATGAGGCCATAGACTCTCTCACAACCTCTGACTGATGCAGGTTTTTTCAGAAATTTGACCAAAACAAGGATGAAGTGCTTGAAGAGGCTGAGTTAGAGAGGCTGATTAAGAAGTTGGGGATCGAACATAAAAAGAATATGCCCGAGAAGCATGAAATAGCACTCTGGATGAAAGAATTTGACAATGTACCAAAGGATAACAGAATTACTGAGGAGGAGTTTCTCAAGGGCATGGAAAAATGGAGGGATTCTGTGAAACTTACCAATACATGTGGCACAAATCAGCATTCTAATCCCAAGAACAGTGGTGCATCGCCTCAGAACTATGATCCAGAGGTATGGAGATTTGACATTTTCTAAGGGTGAGGTCCCCCTTGATTTTGACACTTGACCTATGCTTTTGAGGATCATGCATTGGTATTGCATGTGATTCCAATTGACAGAGACTTTTGGATCCTGATTGCAGATGGTGAGGAATTTTCTAGCTATATTGCAGGAGGAGCAAGAAGATGATGACAATGAGGATGCAGAAGAAGAAAATAAGGCACCCCCTACGAAAGCACAAATCATACATACAGCTGTGCTGTATTTGATCGCAGGTGCTGCTCTTGCTGCCTTTTTTGCAGATCCTTTGGTGGATGCAATTGGTGGCTTCTCAAAAGCCTCTGGAGTCTCCCCCTTCTTCATTGCATTCATTGCAACCCCTCTTGCCACCAACTCAAGTGAAGCCATTTCTTCCATTTTGTTTGCTAGGCGCAAACACAAGAAAAATATCTCCATGACATTCTCTCAGGTTGGTTGCCAGGTTCCTAAGAAACAGACATTTTGATTAATCTCAACCTTGGTGAAGAACCTTGATGTTGACCTTGTGAACTTTTGGTTGTCATCTTGCATGCATTCAGACCCCCAAACATTTTACAGTATATTTTTTCTGCTTCATGTGTCTACTAGTGTTTGATGGCTCTTTTGTCCAGATCTATGCTCTTATAGATTTTGGTTCTTAACCTCTGTTTATTCTGTTGTTGCAGATTTATGGTGCCGTTACCATGAACAACACATTGTGCCTTGGCATCTTCCTTGCAATCGTCTACTTCCGGGGCCTCATGTGGGACTTCTCAGCTGAGATAACAGTGATTCTTTTCTCCACGTTAGTAATGGGTGGGTTGGCAGCTGTGCATACGACATTCCCTCTTTGGGTGGCTTTCATTGCCATTGCTCTTTACCCAATCTCTATTGGCTTGGTAGCTTACCTTGACTACGTATGTGGTTGGCATTAGATTGACACAATAGGTTCAGATGAGGAGAGATGTGAATCTTCCTACAAGAATTGTTTGGCTTTTTTTTTGAAGCACAACAGCAGATCTGACCTGACAAGCTGTGGCACCCCCGGCTCAAGCTCATTAGCAGAGGGCTGGCAGGAATTTCAGCTGCACTCCACAGGGTTTGAACCCAGGACCTTTTGAGACCCAAGGTCCCAGAATAGGCTATACCAGTGAGCTTGACTCATTGTTGGGCTTTTTTGGTAATTGTTTTTTTGGAAACAGGGGACCAAAAACAATTGCCTTTGGAAGAGCTGGTACGGAAAAATCTGTTGCATGAGTATCAATTGCAAGTGCAAGCAGGTGAATGTGAGGGAATTGTACTCAACTGTAACATGTGCCATGTGCTGACAATAAATCACAAGAAAGCTGCAAGGCTGCAAGCTGCTTGAGTTACAGAAAACCGGATGTTAAATGGACATAACGGACACAAGTTGCTTCTCTGCATTCTTGCATTGCAAATTTGGTTACAAAGCCTGACCAATCTTGCCCACAAAGATTTTTCTATTTTAGATGATATCATCTCAGGATTAGAAAACTCTGGTCAGTAAAGTATACCCCATTAGTTTAAGCTACCTCTAATTGTTTGACTTCACCAGGCTTTAAGAGAGGCCATATCAGGCGTTCCCTCATCCCAGCAGCTAAATACAGTACAATGACTACTGGTTGCACTATCATAAATGTCACAGCTGGTAACAGATTTGATATCTGGAAATGCTGAATTTGATGTCTCAAAACCTTTGAAGGTGCTGTGCAAGTTGATCCTCCAAACTCATGCTTAGGGAAATTGTCAACAGAATAAATGCCAACAACTGCTGTAGATCACACGCACCTCATTTTTTGTGCTCATAGAATCCCTCTCCTCCCGATGATGTCTGATTTCCAAACAGATGTGCTTATGGGCTAGATCCTCCAGTCCCTTTTCGTCCATCACTTTTCATGGTAGTTCTGAAATGTCTGAAGAAGAATCCATGTTTGGCCAGTTCAGTATCTGTAACATCAGACAATCCGAAACAGTAGTACATGTCCACTGTTTCAGAAGAGCCCAAACTTTTGCTTGAATTGGTAGGCATGAAATTCAGGAAAACAGATGAGAGCCACCTCCACCATCATCCTCCACATATGCCCGTGTGAAAGTTCTGCGCCACCAGACCTCAAAAGCTTTCTGTAGATTTGGGCAATCATCAGCAGAAGTAGAGAATCGATCAAACCATGACAGAAGAATGCTCTGTTGCTGTTTCATTGGGAGTGTAAGAATCGTTTGACTGATTCCTTCCTCCACCACCTTCTTGTCCAGGTTGCGGCAGCATCTCTGCATCCATCCAAAGTCTTCTACCAAGGGCTGCAACCATGTCTGCAACAACAGGAACCGCACGTCCTTTGGAGATAACACCTGCATTTGTTCATTCCAGTGTAGCACATTAGATGAGAGGACTTTTAGTAGGCACCCAAAATGCTCACTTCTAACAGAAGTTATAACAAGTCTCAGAAGCCTGAGACAAAAATATGGAGTCAAACCTTAGTTTTTACCTGTCCCTTGCCAATAGCAATGCAGAGTCGAGCGGTGAGGCGACTGACTTCATATCGGAACATGACAGGGACTTGCATGTGCAAAGCTGCAAGCTCGGCTTGGTGAGCCCACATACGTACAAAATCATCAGCAATGCAACGGTCAATGAGAATGTCCACCAACCAATGAAGGTTGTCTGCATGCCGAGGAACCTCAAGCAGAATCCGACGGTCTTCACTACCTTTGGCCTGCAAGGCAAAAGAAACAAACAAAACCAGGGTTCTTAACCACACACCCACTTATCCATATAATCCAAGATGTGACAATTTCAGTAACAGGTAGAGTATGTCATTGAAGATTGTTGGACAATCATTTTCCATATAAGCAAGAAAAAGCACCAACCAAATACAACACAGAAAAGGGAGAGAAAGATGAGACAAGGACCTGCATGAAGAGATGGAGCAGAGAATCAAGGCAGTCATGACAAGATCGATACAAGCTCTCCTTGCTTACATCAACCATATCCTTGTTTTGTGTGATATTCTCCCGCAACATTCGAGAGACTAGTGCCTTCATCTCTCTTCGGGCTTTGTCATCAGTCCCTATTCATTGTAACAGGCCCAAAGAAGAAAACAAAACAAAGGAACCCATGACAATCAGCATATACATGCAGAACATACTATAAAGTCAGCAGCAAATGATAACATCATTACTGATCATAGACCTTGACTTGATACTGTAGTAGAGTAAGAATAAACAGAGTTCCATTGATGCTGCTCAATACCATAAGTACAAAGAAGGGGTGTGTATGTGTACCTTTGGTGACAGTATGCAGGAGTTGAACGAGCACATCTTCTGAATTGGATGAGTCAAGTCCAGAGCAACGCTTCATCACATCAGCTGCAACACCCACACTATCCAACTGTAGTTCACCTAAAAGAGCTGTCACCTTAGCTTCTTCGTCTTGTGCCCATGGCACAGCTTCTAGGTACTCGAGGCATGCAAACACACCGCCGTCAAACATTATGTGGGCTGATAGCTGGATGGCAAGGCAAAAAATCACACAGACACACCGAGAAATTTCACATCAGCAAAATCAATTGGCTGTAAAACCTGAAGCAAAATTGAGCAGTAAATCAAGCTTCAAAAGCCAAGACTTAGAACACTAATATTGACACAATCCATAACAACAAAACCAAGGCCATGAGGAAGATAGAGAAAGAAACTAACTACCTTGAGGATGTCAAGAACACGAGGAACATTCTCCTTCATGAGGCTGCGCTTCACATCCTGACAGTACATGAGTCGAAGTGTTACCAAGTAAATCTCAACATCCTCAACATCAGTAATTTCTATGAGATTTGAGTTTAATAGCCGCTGCTGCTGTTGCTGCTTTGACCAGCGCTCTGAAAGCTTTGCTGCAAAAAACCTGCTGTGTGTGACAAGAACATGGCGGTGCACATTGACAGTCATGCTGTATCCCTCTCTGTTATTCAAGGTCAGCTGCAAATCACTGGTGCTTGCATCATTGAACTGATTCCCTGGACTGCTACCTGCATGCACAACAATTGCACATCCAGAAATCCCAGCTCAGTGACATTATTTTGCAATCCCACATTCTTTTGCAATCTCACATTTGCATTCTTTTGCAATTTCACATTCACATTCTTTTGCAATCTCACAGCATTCTTACATTGTTGGGGAATGGCGAAACCCTAATAGGGCTTATGGGAATTTTGTTAGGAGCTTCGCACTCAGGTGGCAGGAGGGAAAGGGACTTGGGAGGAAGGAATGGAGCTCTTGGGTGGTTGGTTTTCCAGGTGAAGGAATGAAGGAAGGAAGGTTCTTTCTTTCCTTCTTCTTCTTCTTCTTGCTTAGAAGGAGAAAGTAGTGTGATACAGGAGAGTAGTAGCTAGCTATACCTGCAAGGATCGTTTTCATCTTCTCCTGGAATGTGAGCTGCTGACTGAGGGAAATGGTGTTTTGTAGGAGCTTGGGCTCTTGCTGCTGCTGCTGTCCCGGCTCTTGCTGCTGCTCGTGGCTCATCATCTCGAACAAAGTGGGTGACGCTTTGATCATCTTCTCCACCGGTGGAGAGCTCGACACCCCACCAGCATTGCTCATCTTCTCAGTCGATAGGTAGTAAGAGCTTGACATCGAGAAAACGGTGGGAGTGAGATTAGATGCTGGTGCTACTGCGGCGGCGGCAGCAGCAGCAGCTTGTGTCGGCGGAACGACTTCCATCAGGGGAGAAACCTTCCCCGGTGACAAGCGAGGCCGGAACGGTGAACCTCCCGGCGTCACGGACCGCTCGTAGCTCTTAACCAGCGCACTGATGTCCCCGCTCTTCATCTCTCCGGATTTGTCTTTCTTCGCACGGGAGCTGGTGCGGGAGGACGGGGGTGGAGGGGACAGGGCCGCGGACCTGGTGACGCAGCCACACCATTTGGCGGAGATGAGCCCCTCCCTGGTGGTAGAGGAATACGCAGTGGCTGCAGCCGCAGCAGTGGCGGCGATGGTGGTGGGTGTGGGTGTTGTTGTTGTGGCAGCAGCAGCAGCAGCAGCAGCAGCATCCAAGCTGCTGCAGGAAGTTCGCGAGTCGCGAGCTCTATTACTACTGGACGACAAACTGCGACCTAATCGCCACTGGGTCTCATCTGATCCGCCATAGAACAATCCCGAGATTTGAGCCGGTGCTGCTCGCTGCTGCTGTTGCTTGCGCCCTGTGCCGGGGCTGAGCGGAGCTCTAGCTACTGCCATGAGAAGAAGAAAACTCCAAATCTTCTCCTTCTCCTTCTTTATCCACTCCCAAAAATCCAAATCTTCTTACACTCCTCCGACTTCTTCTTCTTCTTCCCACTCCCACAACTCACTCAAAATCTCCTTCTAGCTCTACTTCTTCCACTCCAACTTCATCTTCTTTTTCTTCTGTCTTCTTGCACTCCGACTTCTGAATCTTCTTTCTTCCACTGCCACAACTCAGTAGACAGACTTTCCACTAAGAAAGACTTGTGAAACTTCTTCTCTTTCTTCTTCTTCTTCTTCTTATACTTCTTCTTCTGCTTCTTCCACTACTCCCAGTTGGAGAATCTTGCGTCTTTCCAAGACTCAATTTCCGGGCTTCAACTATTCAATCTTGCGCTTCAGCTGCACGTCATCATCATAGTCCTTCTCCAAAAGAATCAGTTCAACAAAAACAACAACAACATTCAGTTTCATAATCATTTTTTTCCTCCAAAAACTTCACAGCAGCAAACATTTTGCGCTCGACTTGTTGTTCTTCTCCACTTCTTCGTCTTCTTCTTCCCCTTCGTCTTCTTCGTTTGGCCAGAAGAGAGAACCAGCAGCACCCACCACTGAATGGATGGATGGATGGATGGATGGATGATAAGTGATTGTGAAACAGTTTTCAGTTCCCTGGCTTCCAATAGCTAACCATGGTAGGTAATTTTATTTTATTTTTAAATTTTATGTTAAGTAAGTAGGTAGGTAGGTAGGAAAAACAGCCCTTACCTATGTATGAAGTATAAGCCATCTAGGCTATTTACTTTGTAGTCACCTAGTTTCCTACCATCTAACTATTATATTGGAGGAACCTACTTCTTAGGGGATGGGTTATCAAATTGAAAATTAGGTGAAATTAACTCACAAAGTGAAGTTCATCCATAACTTAGTCATAATGGACATCCATTGGATGGTGCACTTTTGACTGCTGATTCTCTCAATGGGATTTTGAGTGACTCAACCTCCATGACTGCACCAACTCCATTTTGGATGACCTCAAGCCCATCATCCAAGTTAGTAGACCTGATTGAAGCATTGAGGTTGGGTCACTTTTTTTTATTTCCTCACCTACCTACTCATTAAAATTTAAAAAATTGCCCATTTACCCACCCAAGCAACCTACCTACCATGTCCATCTACTTATCTACACCCTGCCCATTTATCTTTCCTTGCTAAGCCTACCATCACCTTGCCCATTTCTGGCAAAACCTCTATTATTTCTTCATTAAATTTTATTTTATTTGACAAAACCTTTCTACTACATGGTTAAATTTCTATTTCTCAATAAAACCCTTTATATCTTTCTAGCTAAACTTTTACTCTTCAACAAAACTTCTTATTTTTTCTTGATTAAGCCTTTACCACTTGGCAAAACTTATATCTTTTCTTAATTAAACTTTTGCCTCTCAACAAAACTTCTTTGCTTATTGTTTCAACTTTTATTTCTTGACAAAACTTTTATATTTTTTTGATTAAATAGTCTACCCTTTAGTAAAATTTCTATCTTTTTTCAACTAAACTTTTATTGCTTGACAAAAAAATTATTATTTTTGGTTAAACCTTTGTCTCTTGGCAATTTTTATTTTTAAAATTAAATTTTTATTTTTAAACAGTTTTTTTTCTTGGTTAAATTTTTATCTTTTAGCAAAACCTTTTTGTTTCATAGCAAAACTTATGTCTTTTCTTAGCTAAACCTCTACCTTTCAATGATTTTTTTTTTGTTTTTTGACTAAACCTTTATTCTTGGCAAAAGCAAACCATGAATGCTCACATTTTGAACAATCTTCAAGCACAACAAACTCATAATGAAAATAATGCAATTGATCAAATGAAGAAAAAAAAGCCAAAGTTGAACAATCTCCAAGCATGACAAACTTGTAATGAAAATAATGCAATTGATCAAATGAAGAAAAATGGGTCAAAGTTGAACAATCTCCGAGCATGACAAACCCATGATGAAAATAATGCAATTGATCAAATGAAAAGAAAAAAAGCCAAAGTTGATTGGGTGAACTTCAAATTAAAGCACAACGCTTCAAAGAGATTCGACCTTTATTGGTAAGATTAATCTCCAACAAATTATTACACATCATTGGCATACCCATGTGGGGGGTGGGGTTTCCCATGTAATGCATTTTTATCGACTCAAAAGGATGATGATGTTGGCGAAACAATTCAAGTGAATATGGTTGGTTACACAAAGGCTTTTAAGTTCATGTAGGATGCCCACAATTGGAATTTTGAATCCACTAAGTCCACTCCAAAAAAAAAAGGAAGCAAATGTAAGCCATGATGTGCAAGTACCATGAATAAAAAATGATTCATGGTTCATAAGTTTGCAAGTATTTAAATTTTTTTTAACATTGTTTTTTCATTGTGCATTTGAATCATGGCACTATTTTTTTTTTGGTCACTAGGCTTTGAAATACCACTACAAAAGCTTTTATAATAGATGTGATTTCATTTGCATTTCAATATCGACAACTTTTCACCCATCACCGTGCAACAAAGGTTGTAAAATTGTGACAACTTCAAGGAAAAACATGAGCATTTATTATTATTATTCTTTGAGTGAAGGTACACCTTAGAGGATAAGGTTAGGCTATTATAGCCTAACTTGCCAATGGAAATTTTTGTATTTCATCAACATTTGTGTATTATGTTCACTTTTTATACAATTTTGTAATTTTTCACAAATTTTTATTTTCCCAACTTGCAATATTTTTGCCTTATCATGCTATGTCATATTCCACATGCATGTTTCAACCCACTACAAATGAGTTTAATTAAAAATTAATTAATTAACAATATCTTCAAATTTATGTATAAACATCAATTGTGAAAATGCCCCATTTTTTTTCAATCCCCAATTTGCAATACCCACATCATTGAAAGTTTGTACTCATTGTTTGAGTGCTCACAAATGTAATTCTGTAAATAATCTTGCAATGTAATACTACCATAATAATATTATCAAAATACTTACATAAAAATGTATCGTCTAACCTCACCAAAAGTGGGGCCCTTTGATAGGATTTGATTAGGCAAGTATTGCAAAACCTTGTTCCTTCATCATCTAAGGTTCAGATAGGTGTATTTTTTCCACCAAATGCAATAGGAAATATCTAAAATATAATTACAAATCAAGAAATTAAAACGGTTAATAATGTATTATATTTATATCATGAATTATAATATTAGAACATATTGTCAACTATTATAGAACAAAACATATTAATAAATATGTGATCCTAAAATTACATAGCTATATTGGAAGTTTGTAATTCAAGAAGTAAATAATACAATTAAATTTTAAATTGACCATTTATTCAAATTAAATTTAAGCCTTATGTTTTAATTGTATTATTTTTGAATTGCAATGAGTTTTTTGGTGGCCAAAATTCACCATTTTGCTTTTTTTTTTAATCATGAATAAAGTCTAAAGAACTATTTGAATTTTTAAAAAGAAAAGTCACCACATTTATGAAATCGTCAAAATTTTTGGATTTCTAACTTTATTCATTTGAAATTGCCATATTTAACTAATAAAATCTAGTGGTTGGCCAACATGTAATAGGATTCCTCAATTTTTTACTTTTCTATTTGTCTTGTAACTAGATTTGGCATTTAATGGATGGAAACATTAACCTTAGAATTTAAAGCTAATTACCCCAAATTATTTACATATAAACTTAAACAATTCTAATGGTAGATGTCATCAAAATTGATAACTATAAACATATAGAAATGTCATACAAAATAATCTTTTAAGAATGAATGATGAATTAAAATTGAAACATAATGAAACGAGAAAATTAAATGAAGGAAATAAGAGTTTACTCTTTTACCTTTAAAGTGGTTTCTTCAATTTCAGGGCCCAACTTTAAACCTTTTCCATTCATCTTCCAAAAAAAAATAAAATTGAATCTTGTTACAAATATGCATATATGAAAATTTCCCCCCCAAATCTAACCTATGATTGATTTTAATTAGTATTTAAAATATGAAAAATGCAAAAAAGTTTGATGTTTCCTTAACTTTGAATTTATCAAGCATATTATTTAATTAAACTAAATACATCTTGCATTAAATGGTCCAAAATGGAAGCAAATCTTTAGACCCGCCACTTAAACATTTTTCAAGATCTCAATACCCCCAAAAGCTTATCATCATGACAAGTTTGAATGAAACTAAATAAATATCAATGGGTTATTGCAATACATGTATTTTACGTTATAGTTTCATCAATCAAGATCCACAATTTGTAAGTGCATAGGTGGGTATGATGATGGGTGGGTAGGTAGGTTAATGTTTAGTTTAAAAGTAAAAAGGTTTTGTTAGAAAGTAAATTGGTATTGTCAAAAAATATAAGTTTTGCCAAGAATAAGAAATTTAGTTAAGAAAAAACAAAGTTTTAATAAAAGGCAAAAATTGAACCTGATGAAATAGAAGTTTTGCTAAGAAACAAAGTTTTACCTAGAAAATATAAAAGTTTTATTAAGACATAGAGGTTTAGCCAAGTAAGAAAAAGATTTAACCAAGAAAAGATAAAGGTTTTGTTAAAAGGTGAAAGTTTAGCCAAGAAATAAATAGGTTTTGTTGAAAGGTAAAAGTTTAAAATAATTTTTTTGCCAAGAATCACTTGAAGAAATATTGTTTGTTGGAACCACATTGCCTTGCAACTAAAACTCCAACAATTAATATACAATTACACTGTAACTAGAACATGGAAAAAGAAACAATTAATAAATAAAATGCCACATCAAAAAATTAAGAAATTATACTTTAGTTGCAAATGGCACACCTATATGATATATTGTACACATCATACACATGGATATAGTCAATCATGTTTGATTTTTTGACAAGTTGCATTTCAGTTATTTGTGGCAATTACATTACGACTAATGTAAATGTACCACCCAATCAATAACTATTTTGCAACTAGTGTATGACTTCAACACACATAATCATGCCATGTGTATTTATTAAATATGACATTTGCAATTAATTGTCAACTATGATTCCTATTGATATAACTAGTTGTGCAACTATGTTGCCATTATAAAAACATTATTTTTTCATTATTTTGTGACTATTGTTCAATTGTTCAAGAGTTAATAAGCAAAAAAATTCAAATTTAATCCTTAATATTTAATAATGATTTTTTTTCCATAACTTGTTACATAATGATTTAATAGTTAATATGAATTAATCAATCTAATTTAGACAATTAGTTTGTTAATTGATTCAAATATTTAATTTATAAATAATTAAATTGTTAGTTAATTTTCTAAATTCAACTTGTTTTTTTAATTAATTTAATAATTAATTTCTTCAATAATTTACTAAATAAATAATTAGTCTAATTATCTAATATGGATTTATTAATTACACTGAATAACTATTTAAATTAGAATAATAAAATTAAATGACTACTTCAAATAATTGATTTAAATACTTAATTATCAAATAATCCAAATAATTAATTTTGGGAATCCGTATGATTAATTGTTTGAATTTTATCTAAATTCAAATCATTAATTATTTAATAACTAACTAAATAATTATTTAAATTAGATTAATTCATTCACATATATAATTATTAAATGATTACTTATTTAATTATATAATTTTCAAAATTAAAGAAACACAATGAATGTGGGACAAATGAATTCAATTGCAATTCAATTTGCAACTAATGCATAATTAAAATATTTAACCCATAATTTTTTTCCCTTAAATTTCATCTCACAAACTATATTAAAAAGATGTCTTTCTTACGTGTTCACATTAAAATACACATGTCAATTTGGGAAAAGCTAAAAAAACTTAACTTTAAAAACAAAACATAAAATAAAATAAAAATATTTACACAATTGTTCTCTAATTTGCTTACCTTTTGACCTTCCTACCTACTTGTTTACATAATTAAGCATGTAGACCTATTTTTTTACCTACCTATTTAAGCAAGCAAGTAAGTATGTAACCTAGATATGTCCTATCTACCTAGTTTTACCTACCCACCTACCTACCTATGCATATGTATTTACCGACTTAGCTACCAAAATAATATTTTATTTTATTTAAAATTCAAAATTCAATTAATATGCCATGTGGCAACTTTTGATTATGCCACATGTCACAACCTAGGACAATCATAATGGACGATGGATATCAATATTTCAAAAAGATAATAATTTTCACCCAAAAATTCCCATAATGCCATGTGTTAGATTTTGATAAATCAATGAAATATGATATCATCATCACATTACCATGGTAGTTGCAAATTAATTAAATTAAAAGTTACATAATAGTTATTCCTGCATAGTTGTAATTGAGTTGCATGAATTGCATATGTATCTAGTTTCACATACAATGAGTTGCAACTCATGCAATTTGTTTCATAGCACTCACACTTGTAAAAATACATTGAGTTGCAATGAGTTGCAAATTGTCATTGCAACTCAAAACCTAGTTGCAAAGCTATTTACAATTTACCCCATTTTCTTATAATGAATAAAGGTTTAATTGAGAAACAAATATATTTTATTGAAGACAAAGGTTTAGCCAAGAAAAGATATAGGTTTTGTCAAGTGATAAAGGTTTAACCGAGAAAAAATAAAGGTTTTGCTAAAGGGTAAAGGTTTAACCAATAAGATATACATGTTTTGTTTGAGAAATAAAGGTTTTAACCATGGAATAGAAAAATTTAGCAAAAAACAATTTAAGGTTTTGCTAAGAAATAAAGCTTTAGCCAAGGAAAGATAGAAAGTAAATAGGTAGAGGGGTTGGTTGTAATTGGTAGGTAGTGCTAAAATGTAAGTGAATAAAATAGTTAGGTCAATAGGATAGTTAGATCCATAAGTTAGTTAGATAAAACATAGGATACTTAGGTTTGTAAGGTAACTAGGTGGGAAGGTAGTATGGAGGTTAAGGTTGACAAAAAAAGGGCAAAAACAATTAAAATAAACCAAAGGTTAACAACCAAAAAATGCTGATAATTATACTATGTTGGTTAACAAAGCTCAAGAACCAAAGGAAAAAAAAACAACCCATCTTAAGGAAAGAACAACCAATTCATGCAATCATGGGGTTGGTTTACTTTGGCCTTCCCAATGGGTATAAATTGGGTTTCATCCATATGAAAACTCAAAACATGTTTCCTCCATTAGTTCATTGGTGGGTGTTCGATCATAGCAGTCTATTTAGGCATATATTTTAAATAATTAAAATCTTAAGTTGACTACTTTAGTATTTATATTTATAAAATATATATACATGTTTTGAAAAAGTTAATTTAAAATGATTTCATTTAACAAAATCAAAGTTGATTATTTCTTTGTTTGTTTGTTTTATAAACATAATTATGGTCCCTTGACTTTATGCCCATTGCCTATGATTGTTGGAAATTTTAAACCAATATTTTATACCACTAGGCTAGCAAGCTATGTACAAATTCATCATTGAAATAAAATAATGGGCAATTAATATATTGTCACCATGGGGATTTTTCTTGGATTCTATAATATCAAAAATTTGGCAACCTTTTTTCCAAAAACTTAGGAAAATTAGTTGAATTTACATTATAAAAATATTTTCTTTCTTTCTTTTAAATGATTTTTTTTTTCCTGAAAAAATCATTGAAATTGGTAAAAACAAGATGAGGTTCACACCATGGGTAATTGTGGAATTATTAAAATATCAAAACTATGAATATGCTTATTGAAGATGAAATAAATGGTTTATGAATCTAGCTTGAATATTGCAACTTATAATAAAGTTGGATCTTTTATGGTAATTTAATCCCAAAATTGCTAACCATTGGATATCCTTCCTATTGTATGTCATTTTGCAATGATCAATTTGATCACAATATGACATA
>Ga0209611_10001899_pt1 | contig 36315 bp, 29 predicted proteins | sample S1TSphgellanicum_3_FD_187693 | JGI IMG/M metagenome (GOLD analysis project Ga0209611, IMG submission 187693) | Host-associated microbial communities from peat moss isolated from Minnesota, USA - S1T2_Fc - Sphagnum magellanicum MG (SPAdes) (version 2) | ecosystem: Host-associated > Plants > Peat...
GCCCGACAAAAGAGAGGGCAGGGGAGGGGTACCAGGTGAATGAACCCTCCCACTCCTGCTGCAGCGAGCTGGCGTTGCAGGAGGACAACGGCGATGGCGGGCCCGACCACAAGATCAATAACAGCACCACACACCAAATTTTTTACGGATTTTTTGGGCGAAAAATTAGCGAAATAGTTGCGAAAGAAGAGAAGAAGATTGAACAACACCGAAATTGTTTTTCGCTTATCCTTCTCTAAACCCTAAGCTGTCGCTTCTCTCTTCTTCGAAGCATTGACAAGCGCGCAAATGCTTGCCTGCCCTTGCTCGAAACCGTCGTCTTGATTGCTTGCAACGTGCTTGCCTGGCAGTGCACACATCGACCCTTTCCCTCTCTCTTCTTGTTGCTGCTCCTCCTCCTCCACTTGCTCCAGCTATTAGGTAGGGGCCAAAATCCATTAAGTTGCCATACTCTATAATGATTCTAAACACAATATCCTCGCCTTGGTAGGCAAGGCAAACAAAGTCTTCATGAAAACATTGATACCCAAATCTGGGGAAAGAAAATCGAACTCTTGTACTAGCAGAACTGCTTCACATAGAATTAATACCCATAGTATGTACCTAGACAACTTCTACACATGTCTATCAACTAGTGTTTTTTTTTGGGTGAAAAATCGCCAAATTTCTCCAAAAAATCCATGCTAGCCACTTGTAGGCTTGGATTTCCATTTCCTTGGTGAAATCTGGGTCTTTTCGCCTAAAGACACTGCCAAGCCCTAAAAGGTGCCTCAAAACATCATGACTTTGTAATCTAGTTGCCTTTCTAGCGATGGACCACCATTAGCATTTGCTAGAACATCCCCAAGTAAAACCCTAAGTCACCTACTTTGTGACATTAGCCGTTGGATAGTCGTCACCTTTTACCCAACAAATTTGGGCCACTCACCAAACCCTTCCCTTTTTGCTCGAAACATTTCGCCATCCTTCCTCTTGTTTCTTGAAATCCATCGCCATTCTATCACCTCAAAGCTCAAATTATGTTATTACAAAAGCTTACTAGAACAGTTTATGGTTTAAGCACTCAAGAACTCTTGTGACTAGCTGAGTCATGAGTGTTACAAGTTCTTTGCTTTTGTTTCTTAGGGTTCACAAAATTTGCAAATTGTGATTGTTAATGCTGAAACTTGAAAGCTTCAATGCTTGTAGCTTAATGGTTCACTTACTTGTTTTACTCATTGAAAAAACTTCATCATTGAACAAGTTATAGTTGTCAACATACACAATGCACATGGATGATGGGATTTTGGGAATCAGGATTTGGTGTTCATTGTACTACTTCAATTGTTACTAGTCGAGTATAAAGTGCATAAGGATTTTTGGTTTATGAAACTACTCCAAGATTTGCTTAGGTTACAAGTATGTGAACAAATTTTATAAGTTTTATATGGTTCAATTCCATTCCATATGCATTCTCCAGAGTCCAAATTGTTTGCGTTCATTGGTTTTTGGCTTTGTTTCGTTCAGTTTCATGGGTTAGCACATTTTACAAATTTTCTGGGTTCATTGGTTTTTAGCTTTGTGTTGTTTGGTACATTCTTCAAACTATTTGGGTTCATCGAATTTTGGTTTCATGTTGTTCGATTCATGGGTTTGTACATTTTCCAAATTGTCTGGGTACATTGGTTTTTGGTTTTGGATTGGTTTTAATTTTTCTAATTCCCAAATAAAATTCAAGCCATATATTAGAGCATGCAATTGGTAAACATGAAAAAATAATAATCTATAATTGTGAAAACATTTAACGAAAAGGGCCCAAAAAAGGATTTGGCTATTTTTGGTTCTTTAACCATTCCTTGAGGTGGTTTTTAGTGGTATTGCCCAAGGATGGGTTCACCTTCAGACTTTTTTATTTGGATATGATATGGCTTCCAACAACAAAGGTGGGGCTAAGTCTGTGCATCAATTTGCTACTTTGAAAGGAAAGAAACTTGCCACTGCCATTAAAGTACCTATAATTTGTTTGAGTCCTTGGAATGTGTATTCAACAAAATCTCCTAATGTTTATTCAACAGAAGAGGTGGTGGAAGTTCTAGATTAGAATTTGTCACCGCCAAAAATCAATAAAATTCGAACTTATGAATCAAAAAGAAAGTTTGAAGTTTCTTAGTCAGCTAAGTTGTTTTGGGTTGAGTTGTAGGTGGGGTTTTATGGTTTTGCGCACATTGTGAAGTGAAAAAATTTCTTAGAGATTGAACATAAAAACAAACTTTTGGTTCCAAAATGGTATTCATTGTAAAACATGTTGATCTAAGGAAAGATGACAGACCTATAAAAAAGGTGAAAAAAGGGGAACGGTATACCAACAATGATTTAAAGCATAGCAAAAATCAAGCTGCATATGTTTTTAAAGAGAAATCATTTATTTTGTAGTAGGTTTCTAATGGGTTGGTTGGTGAAAAGCATAGGAAATTAGTCCAATTTGCTACATTGTTTCATGCTTTGAAACATGGCAAGCCAATGTTTCACTATGAGGTTCATAAAAACTTATTTGATTTATTGAATCTTGAGGAGAATACCAAAATGCATTAAACATACATCTTTAGGTGGACTATGGTTCAACATATGCATGGCATTTATTGGAGGCCACAAAATTTAATGTTAGAGTAGCCCAATACTTGTCACTTATTTGTGATGAGGTAAGTACAATTGACAACCAAAATTAGTTATCGGTTGATGCATATGTGGTTCATAATTGGTTGAGAATACTAATTCTCTTGTCCTTTGAGCGTGTGATGGTTAGATTAAGTGTTGATAATCTTATTCAAGTCCTTATACAAGCTTTGATGCATTAAGGGAATCTCACAAAATATTTGATTGGTATTAGGCTTATGACATTTAGAGCTGATGGGGTTTTTGTTTTTCAAGGGATTAGTAGGTGACTTGTTACTAGACAAATTTCTAATGTTTGGGCTCCACATTCCATAGGGGTTCATTGTATGACTCATAAAACTAATTTGGTAATTTAAACTTTTTCACATTTGCAAATGGTTAACAAACTTGAAGGTTTGTTTCACACCTTGTACATCTATTTTTTTAAGAGCCCTAAGAGGCATTTGAAGTTCACAAAGCTTGTAAAGCTTATGGAAACCAAAGGGGTTAAAATTTTGAAGAATGTGAAAACTTGTTGGATTTCCATGTTGTTTCTTGTTCAATGTGTTATGGTAGAATACATAACTTTGTTGATGAAAATGACCTTTGATGTTCCTATTAATGACCGGGTAAAAACAAACTTTGACCTTTTGTGCAACGTGTAGATTTTATTGGGATTGTTACCATTTTGCCATTATTGACAATTAGTCCATAATTTGATTAAGTCCAACTAGGTGTGAGACGTTTTCAGTTGTGATTTTGTGGCAACAACAAAAGTGTGTGAAGGGGAGATTTATGAGTTGTACATAGACCTGAACACAAGGTTCAAATTTGATGTTTTTGAAGGTTATAAAATTTTGTTGAATGTTAAACATGATTCCATAATCATGTGGTGGATGATAGATTTGAACATGGGCATTGAGCAGTTGGCAATTGATGTGAACCAATAACACATTTGGGCTATTCATTTGAATTTGTAAATTCGTGAAGTTTTTAATGTCACAAGGGAGGTTTATGCTACAGTCATCACATAAGTGGAGGCATAATGCAAAGGTAAAGTATCCCCCTTATCATTTTGTTTATTTCAATTTTGTCCGTTGGATAATTTGAATTTTGGAATCTATTTTGTTGCAAGGAATTGATTGTGGCAACTTGGGTTTGTAGGGGTTGCGGATTTCCTTGTTGCAAAATTGCAAGGGAGATTCCATGCTCATGGAGTCATGGACAATCTAGGTGTGGTATACCCATAATATTGGTTGTAGTTTGATGCAAAAGAAAATTTTAGGAAGCACTTGGATGTGATTAAGGAAATTTTTTGCCACCCCAAGAAATTGGCTAATAATGATACTTGGGTGCTTGAAGTTCTATCAGCAACATCCTTTGACATTTAACAATATATGCTCAAGCTACCCATGAAATCAAATGTTTACGCAACCATGGCTAAGCTGCTCTATGTGAATCCTTTGACATGGTTCTAGTGCACTCTTTAAGCATCGAGAATACTTGCTTAAGCATTTTCTACGTACTTCAAGTTGACTGAGATTGCCATGGACAAATGTTTGGTAGTGAAGAGGATGAGTGATGCTTTAGTTCTTTAGCATTTTGCAAATCTCAATTATGCAATAGACACATTACCAACTTGGGTTTAGTGGTCAGAATGTTTTCCCAAAAGTTTTATATTCTTCATAATTTTTCATATGCTTTTGCATATGAAGAATGGCGTGCATAATGTCCTCGATATAGTGTGGGAGTTTAGATTTAAAGCTCTTGATTCTGGAGTCCTAGACAATATTAATCCACCATATTTTTGATTGGTTGGTTTTCTGGTTTTTTGGGTAAGTGAAGTTGGTGATCCCAAATGGATACCACTTCTTATTCAACCTTCTCTATTGCTCTTCTATTGTAATTTGTGACTTGAGGGTGGTTTTGTATTGAATTAATTTATTTGTTTTTGTAGGCATGACATTTGTGCTGCAGTGGGCAGTTTAAAAGGTTCAATTCTCTTGCAGTTTAGAGTTTCCACGGTTTAATGAAAGGTAGCCTAGATTTCCCTTATGAAAATTGTCAATAGCCAAAACTCTTCCAACAATATGATAGTTGCAGCCAAAACTCTTACAACCATCTGACACTTGTAGCCAGAATTAGCCACCTTAAAGAAAACTAAATTGCCTAATGAAACTCCATTCCCCTTTAATTTGTAGCCAAAAAATCCCTTCATTTTGTTTGAAAAGCCTGTTGGACTCTGACTCATTCCAAACAGTGGCCAGCCTAGCAACAACAGAAGGCTTGAAACAGTCGCCAAATGTCATATTTTTCCCAAAAAAAAAAAAAGAAAAAAGAAAAACACTGCTATCAAAAAAATAAATAAATAATTAAGTAATTAATTTTTTGAAATTTTCATTTCAACTAATAAAATATTCTTGAGGATGATTCAATATTTTCCTTCACAGTATTTTGCTCTTTGAATTGATTTTTTGGGCGGAAAGTTTCTTTCTACATTTCTGAAAATTATTTATTTAATTAGTGTGGGCCTGATTCTGGTGAAGCCCATGGCTGAGGGGCTTTAATAACTGTAATAAAGATCATTTATTTTTTGATTTTTTTTTGTGATACTTGTCAGGTATTATTCAACAGGTACTCATCAGTCATACCCTAAAAAACCCTAGGAAACCCTAGCAAGCTCTCTCTTTCTTTGTTTACAGCAAAGGTTTAGGGTTTAAGGTTTAGGGTTTCTGGCATTCTCATGCAATACATGAGACTGCAAGGAGGAGATGGCAGTGGTGGCCTGGTTGATGGGAATTGGCATAGTATGGGGAGCTACCAACGCGCTGATGAAATGAGGAGCACTGATTGCAGCAGAAGAGAAGAGAAGAAGAAGAAGAAGAAGAAGAAGAAGCACCAGCAGCAGCAGCAGTAGCTCTAAGAAAACTACTCCAGCTACTTTGGTTTGGAGCCTTTTGCAGGAATGGGTACAGCGTCTTCGTGTGTGGGAGTATTGTCTGCCCTTTCTCTTGAATCTCTCACTGTTAGTTCTGTTTGTAATCAAGCTCGGGGATAGCCCTATCACCCTGGCAGTTCCTGTCACCAATTCAACCACCTTTTGATGTCACGGCCATAGCTGGTGCTGTTCTTGGAGAGAAGATGAAGGGGCTGGAGACCCTGATTGGAGTGTCTCTCATCATTGCAGGAGTCACTCTTTGCATCTCGCCTCCTCTCTTCTCCTCCGGCTCAATCTCTTTTTGAAGCTTCTTGAGTTTCAAACCCTAGAATAATCATCGTGGCTGGCTCAAAAGAAAAGAAAGAGCGTGTGGATTCATGTGCTCGGAATTTTTTTTCTCTCAGCATCATCATGGCAGGAAATACATTCTGCATCTCCACAAAGCCATTTCCAAAAGTTTTTCTTAGTAGGGTTTTTAGGTTTGCTTCAAACCCTAAACAGCATCTGTCTCAACAATGCTCATCACCTTCATCTCTGCATCTTGCCATCTTTTCCAAAGCCTTTTTGTTTCGTAGGGTTTGGGTTTTTCATGTCACAACATCATCTGTCTCAGCAAACAATGCTCAATAGACTTCATCTCCTTCACAGGTTGGGTACCCTAGTTCTTTTTTTTCTTTTCTGCCACATGAGATTCTTCAGCAGATTTGATTTAATTTCATTTGAAATTTTCCCCCCCTTGAATCCAGTGCAGTTGTTAGAGATCTCAAGTGAATCTAGTAATTCTTTTACACTTCTCTTTGTTATTCTGAAACAAAGAGAGAGAGAGTCAGCTTGTAGTATAGGTATCAGTTTCTGTTGCCACAAAATTTGAGTTTTATCTCAAATCCTGCACAGATGGCTCAAGAGTTGCCTTGAAGATTGAAGATGGTCTGCATCAATTCAAAGAGGGTGCAAGTCCAGTGCTTTCCTGGAAGGAAACAGATTATGGGTGCACGAGAATTTGTGCAGTTTCTACTTGTTAGCTCCAAATAATGCAAGTCAAGTAGAATTTTCTTCATCTCACTGGTAGGGTATTTTTTTGATTTTTTTTCATGAATCCAGTCCAGTTTTAGAGCTTGTGAGTTCAGGAGTTTGAGAATTCTGCTACAGCTTCTCCTTCTTGTTGATTCTTTAGACAGAAAGAAAGAGAGAGCCCAATCATGTACAGTAGGTATCAGTTTCTCTGTTGCCACAAATTTGAGTTTATTGCAAATCCTGTTCAGATACTCAAGAGTTTTATCTCCCTTGAAGAATAAAGATCTATTGACAAGACAGTATATACATTCTCCTCCAGCAGGCCTGCATCATTTCAAAGAGGGCACAAGTCCAGTGCAAACCAATTTTGGGCGTATGAAAATCTTTGTGGTTCTGCTTGTTGCCTCAATTGCAAGGCCAGGAGAATTTGCTTGATCTCATTGTTATGATTTAATGTAATTGAATTTTTTTTTCTTCATGAATTCAGTACAGTATAAGAGCTTGTGATTTCAGGAGTTTTTGAGAATTCGAGAATTCTTCTTCAGGTTCTCCTTGCAGTGGAGTTGGAAACAAAAGTTTTGGAACAGAAGAAGACCAGGTTTTGCACTTTGCACCAAGGCAAGCCACCTGAAGGATGAAACCCTAATAAATTGTTTCTCATCCAAGATGATTAGGCCAGGTCGGTCATAATTTTTTCTCATCCAAGAGGACCATACCTGGTTGATCGTAAAGTCTTTCTCATCCAAGAGGACCATTCCTGTTAATCACAAGTTTTTCCTCATCCAGGAGGACATACCCGGTCGATCATGTTTTCTTTCTCATCCAAGACGACAAGCCTGGTTTCTCGTAATTTTTTTCTCATCCAAGATGACATGCCTGGTCGATCATATATTTTTTCTCATCCAAGACGACATGCCTGGTCGGGCATAATTTTTCTCATCCAAGAAGACATGCCTAGTTGTTCATAAAACGGGCGACGGTTAAAGGGTAATGGTTTCATCGTACCGTCGTAAAAAAGTCATCCAAGAACTGCAATTTGTCATCCATAAGGACCGTCTCCTGTGATCATAATGCAAACGAAGAGAGTGGAATCTAGTGAATGAATAAATTATTCATCCAAAAGGACATACTTGGCTGTTCATAAAACGGGCTAGGGTTGGTACGAGAAGAGGCGCGCGTGCGCAGAGAGGGGTAATAGTCTCATCCTACAGATGTAGAAAAATATGACATCCATAAACTGCAATGTATCATCTATGAGGACCGGGTTTCTGCAGTGATAAAGCAAATGAACTGAGTGGGACCTAATGAATGAATAGTTGTCATCCATGAAGTCGTGCCTGGTAGTTCATAATACGGCCCAAGGTTACCAGAAGAGGCGCGCATGCAAGCGTACAAAGGGGAGCGTTGTTTTTTTCTTCTTCTCCTTCTTCAGGGTTTGGTAGGGTTTGGTGTGTGCTTCGCGGATTTTGCAGAACTCCTTGTTCGCACGGAGCGTATTAGAGGTTCCCTGTTGTCGATCTTGTTGAGGAAAGTGAGCTCAAGAATTTTCTGCAATCCGTTCTCTTTTTCGCGTGTGGAGAATTGTGGTTTTTTTGAGGGGGGGTGGGGGGGGTGGGGACGTGTTTGTTGTTTGCGCCTGCAATCAAGTTTGAAGGAGAATTTTGGTTGGTTTTTTTGTGTTGCGCTGTGAATTAGTGTACTGTTTCTTGCGATTATTTATTTATTTTTGGGTTGGTTCCTTTCCGTCTGCTGCCGGTGGGAAGAAACAGAAACGGCGGCGGCTGGAGTTTCTGGAATCCGGGAGAAGAGGGGTTAGGGTTTCTTTGTGTTTTTGGGGATGCGTGCCGGCCGTGGAAAAGGTATCGCTGCTTGCATGCTTTTCTCTGAGATGTTTTGTCTTCATTTTGGGTTCTGATTCTCTTGGGGACAAGTTTCATGTCTTCGGGAGTGGTTCGTTTTCTCACTCTTTGATGATGATGATGATGGCATGGACGAGAACGGACGGTGCAGAAATTGCTGGAGTGGTTGTCTGTTTTTTGTGCTTGGAAAAGGAACTGCTGATTTCTTGAATACCCATCGAGTCGTGAATTTCCGTTCCTGATCCTTTGTGAACGACATGCGTGGTGTTGTAGTAGTGTTGTTGCATTATCATCTTCTGCTGTGGATGGCATGCAGAGATTAGGGTTGGATTCTTTTGAGTGTCTTGTCTGGAAGTCCGTTTTCCATGTCTTCTTGTTTCTAGGGTTTCATGCAGCAGCATGTCTGGTCTAAAAGCACATGAAGGAAAACCATTTGTTTGTATGCTGGGGTCATCTGTCTTTGAATGTATGCCAGATGCCAGACGCTATGTTTGAAGTTCTGGAAAGGAATTGCACTGTGTTGAGCAAGAATTCAGAGTTTTGTGGAGTATGTTTTGGTCTAGTGCTGCTGGTCTAGCACTGATGCTGCGGCTGCTGCTCTGTTTTTAGGTTTTTCAACGATTGATTGCTCAAGGTTGAATTCTTTACTTGAATGTGGCATGTGTTGAACTCTTTTCTGTTGAAGGAATTCAACCCAATTGAGCAGAACTGTCAAAATCTTGTGCATGTTTTTTGCTCGTACTTCTGGTTGTTCCTTGAGTTTTGTCCGGTTTTCATGAACAGATCCGTCCTTATGCCTGCTAACAACTCATCAAACTCTTTTGCAACATGGTTGTTGTGGGTGTCCTGCTTCTGGTGCACAAAGAATCTTGCCCTTATCTGAGAAGATTTCGGGTACCAAACCAGCAGTGAAATGGAGCTGTCTCTTGTTTTTCCTTTGGTCCCTTGAAGGGGGTTTGTTTTTGGCTTTGGAACATTTTATGAGAATTGCTCTGTGCTTCTTGGCCATTGAACATGCCACTGGAGATATCAATTCTGGATTCAACATTTTGTGTTCTGATTTTGTGCATGCTTGGGAATGTGTTTGTTCCGTCTGCAAAAGTGAATGTGTTTTTGGAGTTGAGCAACCTTTGGTGGGTTTGATAAAAGCGTAGTTGGTTGTTCTGGTAGAGAGGGAAGTGAAGCTGGGTCTTATTGTTGTGTGTCTTTTTGGGCTTGTGGAGATTTCCATTGCATTCTCAAGGCAGATTTTCTGTGAAGCCACTTAGAAAATTTCCAAGCAGGCAATGCCGGTGTGGTTTTTGTTTCTCTCAAGTGAAACAGAGGGGCTGTGGTGTTGCCTAGAGACAATATCATGAACTTTGTTTTTAATGCTTTATCTGCCATCTGAATTGTTGCATTTTGATGCATGTGTATGAATGTGTGGTGAGCTAAGAGGATGCAAAGAGGTTTTTTTTGTTCTGGTGTGATTCTCTCAGGTTTTGCACCTTTGCCATATTGATCTGTTTGTTTAAAGGAGGCCAAAATCTTCTGTAAAGTTTTGTACAAGTGTTCTGTAAATACCTACTTGTCTTCTGTACTGAGGATTTGTACTGAGGATTTGTTTTTGTGTATTATATTTTTTCAGGAGGGTGGAATCCCTGTGCCACTGGTCTTACTCAGTTGTTATATCTTGCAATACACATCCAATTTTAGCAAGACACTATTTTCCTGGAATTGTCTTGGTGAAGCTTTTGAAGAACATGTTTTGAGTCAGCAGTTGTGCAGCCACCCTAAGCTAGAACACACAGGCCCATAAAGTTGCACTCTTCCTTTCCTCCAATGTTCGGGTGTTAGGGTTCCGAAGCTGTATGGTTTCTTGATTCATCTCCTGTGGTGTTAGGATTCATGAAGTTGGTTGTTGTGAAATGAAGCTGTAAACACATTGCTGTAGCGACAAGGAATACCATCTGCTTGGAAGACAGGGACATTGAGATTGTTGAAAGTGGGCTTCTCTTTTGGTTTTGGTGCAACTCTATTTCTTTTGAATGCTGGCTATGCTGGAGCATGAAATCCTGAAAGTAAGGTAGCAAGGCAGGAAGGCAGGGAGCTGTTCTGCAGGAGAAAAAGTTCATGTTCTTTGTCTTTCTAGTTTACACTCTCCTGGCTTTTGTTGATGGAGTGGTGGACATATTGCAGGAATTTTCAGTTGTTCTTACAGTTATCTGTGTTGTGTGGGGCAGTTGAAATCTGTAGAAGTCTGCTATAGAACCCCAAGCTTCCAAGTTCCTTGTTATCTGTTTCCTATGCAATTTTCATTTAGCAGCTCATAGAGCAGCTGCACACTTTCATTTCTGCAGTTTCCCCCCTTCCCCAATTACATATACAAGGCCTTTCCCCTTAGGCCTTGCAACAGTTTTGTGCCTTCTCCAGGGCTGTTTCTTTCGGTGGTTGGCTGTCAAGAATCTATTACCTCTGTGATTCAAATAGTTGCAAAATATTCTCTAGTGAGTGAGAAAGGCTTTTTGGGTATCCTGTCTCTTATTTTGGGCTGGGCAGTTTCTTGAGAGACCAAACAATTACTCTAGACCTAATTTCTATTTGCCGAGAGCTCTGTGTAGGAGTGTAGTAAATTCCCTCTGGACCATGGCATCTTGGAGCTTTCGTATGGCTGTGGTAGAGGTTTAGGGTTAGACAAGTGTTCAAGGACTTGTCTCTTGTTAAAGGTCCATACCAGTTTTGTAGCTTGTTGAGGATTGTTAGTTTCAGGAGATCATAGTAAAGGCTGTCAGAGTGTTTCAGAAATTTTTCTTCTATTGTGCCTCCAGAAGATTGGTTCAGTAGCTTCTGTCGTCCCTATTGGCATTAATTGTGGGCACTGGAGTAACAAACAAACATGTGGAGCAGCTGCGACTTTTGATAGCAGTGAAGACTCTCCAGTGATGCTCTTCTCTTCTTCGACTTAGTGCTTTGTGTTGGAGTAAGGATTGAAGAGCTGCTGTTTGTGAAGGTGGTGGAGGAGGGTCTTCCACATTCTTTTAGTTAGGTTACAAATTTCCAAGATCGGGCATTGATGTTGCAAGAGTCAGACATGCTGCTTTTTGTAAGCAAAGTCTGCTGGAGAGCTTCTGTTGTTTGCAGAAAACCTTCTTTCATTTTTATGCTAGCAGTAGAGTAGATATACTGCAGATGCATGATATCTGCCTTCACTCACAGTATGACATATGCAACATAGTTGTCTTTTTCTGCAGTCATCAGTTTTAGTGTTACTATGTGCTTCAGTCTTCAGTTACTTAGGAAAGAATTTGAAAGAGAGATTGGGTTCTAGTGTGTAGACAAGCACCAAAAGACCTATTCCAGAGGATTCGAGAACTGAGTTCTATGGTTCGGATAGTTTTCAAGCTAGTTTGGGTTTGAAGCAACTGGGTTTTGATTCTGAGGGTTCTATTTTCTTGAAAGAGAGATTCTGAGGTGGTTGGATTTGAAGCAACTGGGTTGAGCAAGAGAGTTCTGTTTTCTTTACAAGATTGTTTCAAGTTAGTACTAGGAAAACGTGATGGGCGTCCCAGCATTTTATCGTTGGTTATCAGACAAATACCCACGCATTGTGGTGGATGTGGTGGAAGAGGACATCAAGCTGCCAGACACTATACTTCAACCAAACCCCAATGGACAAGAATATGACAATCTCTACCTTGACATGAATGGGATCATCCATCCTTGCTTCCATCCTGAGGACCAGGTATGTAATTTTTGCCTTCCCTTTTAGAGTGGTAGGAATTGTATTGGAGATCCTAAACCCTGACTGACTTCCTTCCAGTAGTTTGATCCTTGTAAAACTAAAAGGTCAAATCATCTCATAGGGATTGTATGTGGTTTCATGACTGTTTTTGGTTTTGTTAGTGGAATTCACATGGATTGCTATATGATGAAAGGAGCAGCACTTCAGGTGAACTTTGTGGTTTACAAGGAAGGATATTGGGCTTTATTCCATGTGATAGTGGGGCAACAAAGAGATCTGCATATGCCTAGACTATTTAGCAAATAGTTACATCACGTGTCCATATCCTCAGCTCCTGTAATCAAATTTTGTGCTTGCAATGATATCAGGAGGCACCCAGCACATACGGTGAAATCTTCCAGTCTATGTTTGACTACATCGACCGCCTCTTTGCAATAGTGCGTCCAAGGAAGCTCTTGTTTATGGCAATTGGTACTTTTTGGGCTTTAATCTTGTCAATTGTGTTGAATGCAAAGTCAGCATAGATTGGGCAAAGCATTCCTCAGATTTCTCTTATTGAAGTTTGTTTCTTGTTGCGTTTCCTGATTCTAAGTGGGGATGTTTTCTAATTCCACTTAGTGCTCTAGAGGTTTGGCTCTGAAAGTTTTTCATCTTATTTGTCTCTCTTTCTCTCTCTTTGCTTGGGTGTTTTATTTTCTTTTTCTCTTTCTTTTTGTGTTACTCTATCCTATAAGGTTTTTTGGTCATTTCCTTGTCTTTTAGGTTTATGAGCTAGCTAGCATCATGCCTGAGCCCTACCAGCAGTCTTGTGACTGAAACTTGGTATGTCAGTTAATGTTTGACATTATTAGCCTACATCCCATTTCCTCTAGCTGATGAAGTCAGTGCGGATGTTAGTTCATCCATTTAAAACATGTTGCTGTTGAAGGTCTGAACATTTGTATAATGCCATTGCCATAGTTCAAACTGCTCAGTTTTGATTTTGGTCTTGTTTTCTCCCTTCTTATGGTCAGTTTTCCTCTTTTCATGCTTGCTGTATGGTTGTTATGTTGTCAGATCTGGAATATCTTTTAACTTTATTATTGGGTCTCATCTCAATTCTTTTCAGGTTGACTTGTAGCATAACTATAGAGAAATTTGAGCACTTGTCAAGATACATCTCTGTTTGCTTCTTGTGATGGTTTTTGTGGAAGGACATGGAGGAACAGTTTAGATGGGTTTAGGATGGCCAGTTGTAGATCTGGAATGACATGGTGGAGGAAAGGTTTGCCAAGTTGCTCTAGAGTTTTCTTGTCATCAGTGCTGTGACTCTGTTGGGTGCTTGGCAGATGGTGTGGCCCCACGGGCTAAGATGAATCAGCAACGTTCTAGGCGGTTCAGGGCTGCAAAAGATGCAACAGAAGTGGTATGTTGTGATAGCTTTGGTACTGGAGTAGATTTTGGTTATCATACATGCTATCATACATGTCACTATCATACATGCTACTGTTGATGGTCCCTGAACAGGTGTGAGACTGGCACTTTCGTTCATACCGCTGTGTGTTTTTCGTGTTTTGTTTTGTATCTCCCCTTGACTGGTTCTTTCTGTGGCTTCCTGAAGAAGTGTTAACCTTGCTGTTTTCTTCTTCATCGTGAGAATGGAGATTTCTCTATTCTTATGAAAGATATATATTTGGTTATCATAGGAACAAGTCCTACGGATGGATCCACTATATGTACAGTGGGCTGTCATGTTGGTCTTGGTTTGTCAGTCTTCAGAAGTCTTGGCATTGTGCTGTTCATATGAGACATTGTCAATAACATTCAGATAAAATTTTACATGTGGGCAACTGTAGGCTGTGGAGGAAGAGAGGTTGAGGAAGGAATTTGAGGCAGAGGGACGTATCATCCTTCCAAAGCTGAAGTCTGAGGCTTGTGATTCCAATGTGATTACTCCTGGGACGCATTTCATGTCAAGCCTAGCTACAGCCCTCCAATACTACATTCACTTGCGCATGAACCAGCACCCAGGGTGGTGCAATCTCAAGGTAGCGAGCAACACTCCATGTTAGATGGTCCATAGTTTTTAAAAAATTGTGACATTGGTTTTTTTAGCTACTGGATGGCTACTTCTCAGCAGCTAACTGGTGATGGCTGGAAGAGTTGACTGTGACTTTTGCTGGAAAACAGGTGATCCTGTCAGACTCGAATGTTCCTGGGGAGGGTGAGCACAAGATTATGTCCTACATTCGACTTCAAAGAAATCTGCTGGGTTCTGATCCCAACATTCAGCATTGTCTATATGGTTTGGTATGAACTTTTGCCTTGGTATTCACTCTTGTCATGTTCATTTTCCTGGAGCTGTCAAAATGCTTACCTTCAAAGAGTTATTGTTGAGTATTCTCAGCAATCTTATAGATGTGAGCTTATTCCTTTGCACCCATTCTGTTTATTTGTTTTTTCCCCTCTTGTAGAGAGCACTTTCTTCTTCTGACTGCCAAGGATCATGTTTTGCATTTAGAAGTATGTGTGAGGAATCCTTTCCCCCCACTCTTTGATGACTTTCATACTCAGATATTGATCACATTTTGTAAGAGCATTATTGTTCCTTGTGTTGGATTCTTACTGGTACATCTGAAGCAACTTGAGATTGCAAGCAGTTGGAGCATTTTTTGCAAGTTTGGTGCTTGACTCTTTCCTGATGTTTGAGGAAAGTGTGGGCCTTTGCAGGATGCAGATTTGATCATGCTTGCTCTGGCAACACATGAGCCCCACTTCTCCATATTAAGAGAGGTACTTTTGATATTGATATGGATGTGACCTACTGTGCTGTGTATAGGTTTTGTTCTGTCACTTGTTGACAAGTAAATTGAAAGGTTTGCTGTAGGCAATACATATTTGGTTTTCAGTGAGCTGCTGGGGTTGATGACAGGTTGTAACAACACCAGGGCAGCAGGAGAAATGCTTTGTTTGTGGACAGACTGGCCACTCCGCAGCAGAGTGTGAAGAAAAGCCTGGCAAAAAGGCTTCTGAGCTCAATGAGAAAAGTGGAGAGGTGAAAAAACCACCATTTCAGGTACCCACATGTGTGTTTGCCCAGACCTATTGTCCATGAGCTTTTTTGATGTTTTTGATCCCCCATGTTAAAGGTCCAAGAGATAGTCACATTCCTGGTCTTCTCCCTCACGATTTTGACCTCTTGTGGCAGTTTGTACATATCTGGACACTACGTGAATATTTGGAGCATGATATTATCATACAGGATCCACCATTTGTGGTGGACATTGAACGTATTGTGGATGACTTCGTCTTCATGTGCTTTTTTGTTGGCAATGACTTTCTCCCTCATATGCCAACCTTAGAGATTCGGGAGGTATGCTGAAATCAATCCAACTGGTGCACCTTCTTAAACATTCATTGTCCTTTGTGGGAAACAAGAACTATTTTCCTTTCTGAAGGGGTCACTTGATTTTGTGTGTAGAATGCTTCAGTAGCTGATCTTGAATTGAATTCTCCTATAAACAGCCAGTGATACAGTTATGTGAATTGTACAGGTGGAGAGGGGATTCAAAGATTAAGGGATGATAGGTTGCCTGATCTAAACTGTTGTGGTGGTGAGATTTTGCAGGGTGCAATAAACTTGTTAATGGCAATCTACAAGCAAAACTTCACATCAATGGGTGGCTACTTGACTGAAGATGGTGAGGTAGGAATTTTTCTGCCTCCACACTCATCTAAGATCCCTGAAGGAGATGATCATCAGCTCCATTAGTGTAAGGTTTAGGGTTTAGTTTACACATGTTGGAGCTTGGTTTTCATTCTTATTGTTCAAACTGGTTGCCGGTCATCATAATTTTTATTTGCTGCATTGCTTTGGCTTCAGGGAAATATTCATGTCCTGAGATTTCTCTTCTGCAGGTGAATTTAAGTCGGGTGGAACAGTTCATTCAAAAGATTGGAATCCAGGAAGATAACATCTTCCAAAAACGAGCTCGCCTCCTTCAGGTAACTGCTGAGGTCTAGAGCTGCTTTGTTGGTGGTCTGTCAGAGTTCCCTTGCATTGGTCATCCATTGTGGTTGCTCTGGACATGACACTTACCCTTGAAAGTGTTATTTTGAAGATTCCCTGGCAATCTCAAAAATGTGATTGCTCCTCACTACCAGTGGAGGAGAATCTTGAATTGTAACTGACATATGTTCTACTGGAGAATGAACTCACTGGGGTCTGGTCCTGTTATCTAACATCTGCAGTTCTGTGAAGAGAGCCAAATTTCTGTATGAAGAGAAGCTTTCCAGATGAGGGTACTGATAGTGAATGGGCAGGGACTCCAGCAATGGGATTTCCATTTTAAAGCATGCCAAATATTCACATGATTTTTTTGTACCTGTTTCTGGTGATGCTTGTAGAAGCAAGCAGAACGGCGTAAACGTGATCAGCACACCAAGCAACGACAGCGGCCACGGGTAGACGATGGAGAGCCAATTGCTGATTCAGAGATTCTAACTTTGGTAACATTTGCTTAAATTTCTCATAGACTTGTACTGTGTTCCAATTGCTCTCCATGATGGTGCTTCATGGCTTGAGAAAATGTGGTTTCCTGTATTGACAAGTTTAGAGCTTCTACATGGATTCAAACATACAGTACTCCTCTGTTCATGCACATATACAACGTATGCTTGACAATTCACTTGGTATTGGAGCTGAAGTACACTTTGAAATGAACAGGAATTGGTGTTGAATTTATGTGGTGTGCAACTGGTTTTCTGATTGAATCCAGGGAGAAACCGATACAATGGATGAGTTGAAGGCAAAATTGAAGAACACACTGCGCGAAAAATCAGATGTGCTGAGTGGGGGTGGAGAGTTAGAAGACTCTGTGCGCTTAGGTGAGCCAGGGTGGAGGGAAAGGTACTACAGAGAGAAGTTTGAGGCAAAGACTGTGGAAGAAATTGAAGAGATACAAAGAGATGTGGTGAGGCTCCCTCCTTATATAACAATATTCCACTGTTACTACTCTTTTTTTTGTTTCAGAATGAGGCTTAGATTTGTTTTGGAAGTTGCCTGCACTTGCTAGTTTCTACTGAGTCCTCACAGCAGTTCACCACCTAAATGGAATGTGCAAGTGCCGAACAGTCCAGTGGGGCCTTTCAGCAGCAGTAAACTGGAATGCTCTAAAATCAGAGGACCACTGATATCTGTAGGAATCTAGAGGATGAACTTAGGTTGGGAGAGGTGCATGTTGAAGCTTGACAGTGCTCACCACCATTGACCAATCACATCCTGAATATCAAGCCAAGACAATCTTGGAAATTGATTTTCTAAATTGTTTCCATTCTTGCAGGTATTGAAGTATACCGAGGGACTATGCTGGGTTATGAGGTACTACTATCAAGGTGTCTGCTCATGGAACTGGTGAGCATATCAATATCCTTGTTGAAAGAATTGCAGCACAGGGTGCACACTTTTGCTAACATGTGGGTTGAGACTGTTGTGTGATTTGGACCAATGAGTGAGAGTCCACATGAAGTGTAGAGCTGCACTGTTCTTTTGGTTTCGTACTCAATTTTTTTTTCCCTTCAGAGTGATGTTGGTGGGCCTTTCTAGAGTAAATCTGTTATTACACCACTGATTTGGTTTTATGCATCAGGTACTATCCGTATCATTATGCTCCATTTGCATCTGACTTGAAGGATTTGGATCAACTGGAGATTACTTTTTTCATTGGACGTCCATTCAAACCACTTGATCAGCTTATGGGTGTGCTTCCTGCTGCAAGGTTGTTTTTCTCTGGCTGCTCTTTTTCAATTTCCCTGGTCTCTTGAAGTTTTAAAGCATTTCATGGAACATAAATATAGGATTTCTTGGAGTCCTTTGTCTGTCCCTCCCATAATGTTTGTTAATTGAAGGATAATGCTCTAGTGCAATAGTTTGATGATATGACTTTGACAAATCTACATGCTTTAGTTGTGTGATATCCTGGTGACATGCAATGCAGCTCAAAGGCTCTCCCATACCATTATAGACCATTGATGATGGACCCGAACTCACCAATTTCTGACTTTTATCCACAAGGTAAATGTGGTTTTTTTGCTTTCAGCTTGTGGAAACTCCAGTCCAACCAGTGGGTTGTGATCTGCTGTATATACCTGTTCACAATATGCCTTCCATCATGCTGATCAGTAGACTTTGTCGTGAGACATTTAGTTTTACTGTATCATCCTCCTGAGTTCACTTTTCAAGAGCACCCATCTATGTATTTATCTGTTTCACAACTTCATTACTTCTCACCATGAATGTGATATCAATTTGGCAGATTTTGTTGTCGACATGAATGGCAAACGATTTTCCTGGCAGGTATGATATGGGGGGCATGAAGAAAAGAAATTGAAAAAGGTTTACTTGATTTGCAATCACTTCATTGGAGTTTTTACCAGCTATATATTATATATAAAATGGGGCAGATATGATAGATTGAAGGTTTTTTTGTGCTATTGCTCTAAAAGTTGGTGGTTTCTTACCAGGGAGTGGCAAAACTTCCATTCATTGAAGAGGATCGCCTTCTCTTAGAGACTGGTAAAGTGGAAGAGACTTTGTCGGTAAGTATTGCATTTTTATGAATGGCAATGCATGTATGTTTTTTGCGTAGGTCACATTTAGTTATTGGCAGCTAGTCATAGACATTTTGCAGTTCGATAAGGATGTTTTCAGAATCTGAGATCTGATCCTTGGTAAATTTGCTACTGTGGGTGCGATACAGGCTGAAGAGAGGCTAAGGAACTGCATTTCTGCTGATAAACTGTTGATTTCGAGCAGTCATCCTCTAGCACCATCAGTCATTGCATTGTACAACCGCTATGCCTACTTGCGAGGCCAGTGTCAGGTTGAAGCAATTGAAGAGATTGATCCTATAGCCAGGTACAGTAGGCTGTTTTGATGTGTTTTGAGAATGGTTGTCAGTGTGTGTGTTTTCTTGTTTCCTGTGCAGGCCAACACTGTATTGGTTGTTAACCGCAAACAAGTGGTATGATAATAATACACATAGGAGGGTCTAGAGAGGCTTGATCTGACAGAATTTTGCTGTGGCAGTCAAGGTATGAACGGGTTCATCGCTTTGGGTAATGAAGAGCCATGTCCAGCTACAATCCCTTCCCCTGTACGTGGCATGTTGGACATCACTAGTAATCAAGTCCTGTAAGTCCTGGAACCCTAAACCTAATACAATGCACAATACAATGCTTTGTGAGTATTGTGAGGCAGTGATCCTTTTTGTATTGATGGAACTTGAATGAGATGCAATCATGAGAGTCTTGTTAGGCTGCAAGCACTGCAGATGACTTATGTGTCCTGTTGCTAGAAGAGATTTTCATTATATATTCCATCTGCTGTGTTCCTGTGAATTAGATCGGTCACGTTTCGGAATCCTCCACGACACAGACATATTGCAAAACCGCCCGAGGGAGTAAAAATGCCAACAAAGGTTGGAAATCTTTGAGACTTGCGGCATTCTTTTTTTAAATTCTTGTGCACATTGTTTTAGCTAAATATTTGTAGCTCTTGTTTGGCACACTGAATGATGGGCCTGATGAAGCACTGCCAATTTGAATGCCATTTTCTCTCTGTTCAGAAATTTTGCATGTGCTTAACAAAGTAGCTCTTGTAGACTAGAAAAGGCGTGGGTCAGGAACATTGTGTTGATTGTATCTCCTTGACCCATGGTTGTCTACTTGGTGGTCTCTGTTGGACAAGATTTGGAATAGTGGGTGCTGATGAAAGAATTATGGTTGATTTCAGACTATTTCACAGGCAGATATCAAGCAACAACCACTGTGGCATGAAGACACTGGCCAAAGGCCACACAGCCAAGATAGGTACTGCCTTCACACCAACCACTTGGGTCACAGCAGAGCTCATAGAGAAACATGTTGCAATTTATCTCCAGATATCAGGAGCTTACTGATTGACACCTGGTTGATGCTGAATGTAGGTCACCAGGGTCCTCATCAAATGATGCTGCCCGCCGGATTGTCCAGAACAGTTTACAGCAACGTAACAACAACAGTGCCAATATGACTGGTGGTGGTCAGGAAAGGCAGCAGCGCCAGCTAACTGTGACAAGTCCAGGTGGAGGAGGTTTACGGGATCCACCCTCACCTAATCAGCATAAATCCCAAGTTAGAGGCCGCCCAGTGGGGCCTCCAGGATACCAGCTACTCACCAGTACACCTGCAAATCTGCAATATGGCCGAGGACAGAATGCCCAGAACATTTCAGGTAGCCCTACATACTCAGGAGGCAAAAATATGGGTTCTCACTACCAGCGGCCTCAATACTCAGGGTCTGGGTACTACCCACCGCAACATCAAGCTCATCAGGTTATTCCAAGAGCTCCACCTGTCCATGGAGGGCCTGGATTCATGGGTCGAGGAGGCAACCCTCTGCCTGGGATGTATTCAGCTCACCTCTCTCCAACCCCAGTAAGTCCTGTTCTCGGGCAACAGGCCTTTGGTGGTTCACGGATGGTCCCTCAAAACAGTTATGTGGTTTCTGAGAACCGTGGAGGTCAACAAGGAAAAGGACGAGGTGGTCGGTATTCAGATCAGAGCCGTTATTGAAGAAATAGAGTGAGACTGACAACTAATATTATTTTGTCATCTCTGAACTGCTGCTAAAGACAGTACTCACTACTAACTTTTCCTGGGCTCTTGCAAAAGAGGGTAGAACCTTGGGTTTTATATGCAAAATTTGAACACAAATAGAATTTTCTTGTGGACATGGTGGGCAAGTTTTCGTTCACTTAGCAACATCATAAATTGCATTGCTGGCTGGTTATGACCATCTGCTCTCCAATTTCTCCTCATTGGTGCACAATGATTCTACTCACAGAGAATGGATCCTTGTTTGATATGAGAGCCTTGTTTCTCTTACAACCTGTTTGCAGATTTACCGACATGGGCTTGTAGAAGAATTGTACTTGATTTTTTGTTATCATCATCTCTCAGACTCTTTCTTCTCTATTGGGTGCTCTCTCTCTCTCTCTCTCTCTTTGTTGGCTCTGCTTGTTAGGGTAAGGGAGAGACAACCCATTGATGTAGTATGAACCGGGAGTTCATTTTTGGAGAACTTCATGGAAAATTTTATGCAAACTTCATGGATTATGGTCATATTTGGTTCCACTTTTGACTCTGCCAGTTGGTCAGAGTGAACCAGCATCCAACAGCCTGCTATGCTGGAGACAGGAAACACTTTTTCATTGTATTGCTGCCATGTTCCTAACTACAGCGATTAGCTCCGCATCAACCGTTGACATGTATCTAAACTAGCTTTATATCCTTAATCCTAATATTACCAAGCTCAAGTGAACATGCCAAATGCTCATCATTTTGAACCATGGAATCATGTTTTTGCACGGATTAGCATCATGATTATAGATGGTGCCTCTTTCCCACAATTTTCAAAGCATTGCAGTAAAGCATAACAATTCACTTGGGCTTCACGTTGCTTCACACTACCAGTGACATAAGCTCAAAATATTTATGTAGGTAAAAATCACTCAAACAAATCAACTAAAAAATATGAGTTTTCTGAGATAATGTTCATCCATTGACAATTTCAGCTAACTGGAATGTGCAGAATCATTAGGAAACTTCAACTATCACATTCCTTTCTTTTACCCACCAACACGGATATAAAACAATAATTTAACATGTGCATTGTTATGTTCATAATAATATTTATATTTATATTTATTTCTAATGACTCTTCTTGTCTAACAATAATAATGATGAACTATTGGAAACTGTATGGGAACATGAGAAGAGAAAAAAAGGAGTTGATCATCATTGATAATAGAAAGCAACATGAAGCTCAAATTAGTTACGAGATAAACATTTGGCAATACATAATATATAGATTGTCCATGAAATCATTTGTACTTTCATTAATTTTAAGATATGAAATTTAATTTTCACCTACTAAAAATAACACCCATGATTTTTTTGTTGGGGTGTCTTTTCAACATCTCCCAATGTTTTTCCTACCATGCTTCTCAACAACCCTTCGTTTGAATAAAATATATAATGTAAAACAATTTCGACCATAGTGCCCGCAATGTCCATTATGTGTTTTTTTGGTGTCCTTCAACATTGTATCTAACATTTTCTTGGTGCCCCCTATTGGCCCCCCCCAAAAAATTCATGTCTAACATAACATCCTTGGTGTTGTTTTATATTGTTATGCCATTCCTTGTCAACATTCCCATCTTTTTGTTGTTCCTATCTTTCATCATCCTTGATGTTGTTCATGTGTGTTTTTGTTGTTGATCAAACTTAGGTCATTCCCGAATTAATACATTGCATTGACTTGAATTCTGATTAAGAATGTTTGGATTTGAGAATGTTTGTTAGGTTGACACCCCATCTTGAGATGCCCCTTCAAGAACTTGGCTTAGCAACAATATTAAAAGATTGTTAGATGCCACTTCTTACTAAATATTAATCAATTTGATGCTTTAAATGAATTTATTAAGTTTAATTAATTTCATAAAGATAGCCTTGTTGTTCTAATGCATATTTCATTTTCAATGTTGATTTGAATCTATTTTCAATTTTGATTAAAAGGTGATTAAAATATTACAAAAAAATTTAATTGAATTTTAGTGGTTTTTTTTTTCATATTTGAATTATTTATTAAAATGATTATACAATTTTTAATTTCGATTAAAATCATTATTAAATTGAAGTACCAAAACAAAATCTATTAAAAATGTCAATAATTTAGTTTTTAAAATTATAATGGGATTTTTAAAATCTTATTTTAATACAAACCAAAACTTATCATCATGTTAAATTCAATGTTATAACTTGTTGAAATTATGAAAATTAATTCATATCAAATCTATTAAAGAATGTATGGATCTAGAGTGTGGTTTGATAGTTTAAATTACATCAAGACATGTTGTTCATTTCATATGAAACAAAATGTTGAAATTTAAAACATCTAAAACAATTTGCAATCATGATGTATAGGTCAGAAATTTTAATTATAATTTAAGACTTATCTAAATCAAAACATAAATTATGTATTATTTAGTAGGCCATTAAGCTTAAAGTGTAGTTGTTGAATGAAAAAATGAAAATGCACTTGAATATGAATCATGCGCACAAAAGAATCTCAAGGTTTTCAAAACCTTGTTGTGATGCATAGTGAAAGTAAGTTGAGAGACATGTGATTTATGATTAACTTTCAATTAATTTAACCAAAATATTAAGTTTTTGAGTATGTAAAAATTTGAAGACGTCTCAACTACATTAAAAATTTGGAAAATTTTCTAATTGAAAAATTAAAAATTGTCAAGTCTAGCCCATCTCAATTTGCAGCTAATTTGCAAGCATTGGTTTATTTCTTGCAAACTAGATCACTTCTTTTTTATGTGTGGTATAAGCATTTTGGCTCATGCTCTAAGCATTTCTTACTTCAGTTTATGGACTTTGGCATGTGGTCTAAGCATTTTTAGCTTGTGGTATGAGCATTTTGGTATAGTGTACATTTTTGCATAAGGTTTAGACAATAAATCGAAAGGCTTAAGGCCACAAAAGTGATCACTCCTATAAGACAACTGACCACAAGAAAATCTTAAATGGAATAATGTACTTTTTCAACATTTCTTGTGTTACTAGACAAATGTCTTAAGTGTTGGAGAAGAATATTGCATAGTTCATAAAACAATTGCACCATACATATTTTTCACACCAAGACCAATGTCTTGATCATCATAAAAAAATATCCTCGGGTCTAGCACACAACAAGCATATGTCAAGCATATGTCAAACAAATAAATAGTTGAAATATAAATATAATTTTAGGATTGTGAAACATAGCTTGATGTTCCAACCTAGGCCAAAAGTTTCCATCTCCAGACATTTGCTCTAAGCTTATAATATTCTTAAGTACTTATGGTCTAAAACATGTTCACTTGTGACCCAAGCATTTTGGCTTATGATCTAAGCATTTTTTCACTTGTGGCATGAGCCATTAGGCCTACACTTGACATCTTTTTTTAAGATATGGCCTATGATTCTACTTGCATTATTGTTTGACCCTTTAGCTATTCCATAGCTGTTTTTTTTTTCTTTTTTTTGGTTGCACATAGCTGTGGTCAGCTTGTGAAATTTGGTGCCGTTTCTAGAAAGAATTAGAAAAGATGGGGTATAAAAACGGAGTGGTAAGAGCATCTCCAGCAGTGCTCAGTATGTTACCCTGCAAAAACATTTTTCAAATCCAAGTTGAGTCATTTACTTTTTTACAACCCGACCCATAAAACAGAAAATGCGACCCCAAATGGGTTAGGGAGTACTAATAGCAAACCACCTGGACCAATGATTATGATGTACCAATCACAAACACTGACAAGCAGTCAGATCATATTTATTACATCCTTTAGTGCAGGTGTACAACGGTGCTGCGCGTTTCACCAGCCACAGCAAACTCCGCGATTATGCTGAGCCAAAACCATTTTCTTGAGCCAAACCAGCATGTTTTCGCTTTTCCTCATCCAATTTTAACCTCGTGAGAGGGACTAGCTCTCTCCCTTGTTTGGTTCCTGCGAGCTGCGCGTCTTTAGGCCTTCCCCCCCCTTTTTTTTTGTCTTCAGTGTGATGGGTCCTGCCATTGGGTTTTTATATTGGATTTTTTTTTACTCTTTTTTTATTTTAATGTGCAGATCACACATACTGAGCACTGCTGGAGATGCTCTAACAGAAAGTGCATTTCTGGCAAAAGCCACTCTCCCAGCAGGCTATAGTGGGGTTTTAAAGGAATTTTGTAATGTATAGGGTAATGCCCAAGGAGCAAGGCATTCCTGAAATAAGGGCCTGCTTCCCCAGGTAGCAGATGAGGGTGGGCTCTTCTTATTTCAGGTGTGCCCTGGTCCAAGGGCATTAGCTAATGTAAAGCCAGACCGTTGATGTGAAAATCTGAAGGGTCCAGATTGCAAGACGACAACAACCTGTGTACAACAGCAGGTATTTCATTTTTTGAAATGGCCTCTACACAAAAGTAATAACTGGGTGTATGAAGGCTGGCACAAGAGATGGAGTGATACTTAACCATGAAGCTTTCTAACCCTGATCGAATGTTTTGGAGCTGCCTGGAGGTAACTAGTTGATCCCTTTTGGGACCTGGAGTGGAGGTAGGCCTAGTGCCCAATATTATGAAATGTATTAATATTTTTATTGCCAATGTAATTAAGGATTCTCCATATAATTATGACAAAATAATTCAAGTGCTGTGAAAGAAAGGCAACAAGAAAAAAAAAAACTTTACTTTGAAAGTGTTTGAAATGATGCCACATGGCACTCTGAAATTTCAGATTGTGTTTTGAGCCCTGAGGCCTACCTCCACTAATAATGCAGGTTTTATCATATACCACAAAAAATCTGCACCTAACATTTTCAAATAGCACCATTGAATGTATTCTCAAATGTTTTTTTGAATTATAGATACCTTTAAAAAAAAAATTGAATCAAAATTTTCATAATTGTCCATACATATTTGATCCCTCCAACAATCCCATTCATTTCATCCTTTTTAATCTGCGTCTAAAATAGCCTCATACATATCAAGAACTTCTTTGTACTTATGAATTGAGTAGAAACGAATATAATGGAGAGACAACCTTAATCATTAGACTATAGATATTTCAGATCTTACAATCTATCCATGCAAAAGGATAATAGAAACCCAACCCTAAAGAACAAAGGAAAGAATTTTGAAGAGCAATTTAAATGGTATGCCTTCATCATGAACATGTATGGTAGGACTAGTTGCTATAAGGTCCTCAATAACTTCAAAAAGTCTTAATAATGGATGAAGGTTTGTGTCATATGTTAAACTTGGGGCAAAAATGTGGTGGTCGGTGATCTAGTTCTAACCTTTGTTTAATTCTTTTTCCTTCGCCTAGTTCATTTCACTAGTTTTGAAAGTTGTTACTTTACTCATCTTTTGTTCATTGTACAGACTCTTCCATGATTGTTTTTCACTTGATTTTTGAGAACACCCGACCCTAGTTGAAATATTTCAGTTTGAGGATTATGCTTAATTCAAACTAACAATTAAGTTGATCATTGTAAATAGTCATCAAAAGTTTGAGTACAAAGTTACCAAAAATTTGCAAAACACAAAAAGTTGAGAAGCTCTAACCTTCACGATATACCTTAAATTTTGATGTTGGGTTCAATCATTATGGAAAAATTGCATTATTTTTTTGACAATCATTGCATCCATTCCATGGTCAACCATTGTTTCTCACCTTAAGTAATTTTCCCTTTTCACAAGTTCATCCTTGGGATGTCTAGTGTTCAACATACCTAGGCTCTTTCAAGTTCTCGCACACATCCTCAAGGTTTTAATTGTCTATATTTCTCCCACAATTTCCTCTTCATTTCTTTACACTTGATCTTGCCTTTCATACACATCCCTTCCTTTCCAACCTTCCTTTCTTATAATTCCATTAGGTTGATCATGTTCAATGGAAAAAGTTGTACATCTTTTCCTAGTGTGTTGCACACCTATATGTGAACCCCTTTTCAATGTCAACAACAACTTCTATTTTCAACAATAAAATTCATCCCAATCAATAGATGATATTTTCTAAACCAAAATATTCACAACCCACAACATATTTCAATGGCATTGGGCTTAGAACCTTCATCTTTGATATAGATAAAAAAAAAATTTCCTTAAGCCATATTTATCCATCAATATGTTAAACTTTTAACCAAGGCTTGTCTTATAGTTTCTATAGCTTCAAACAAGCCAATAATCACATGCTTTGGCTGCTAATCACTCCCCAAAAAATTAATGATTAACATAAACACATCATAAGCTCCTTTGGACATTCAGAAATCAAAACTAGCAATTGCATAATGACATTCTACCAATGCAAGAAGAATGTACAATTGATTTGTTTTCTCCATTAAACCTAGTAATATTTCTTATAAAAATTGCATCTTAAAAAAGAAATTTAGTTTTGAACACAAATTCAAAGCCAAATATTTTCCACAAATTGAATTGGTAAATTTTTTTTCACAATAAAAAAATAAAGGCTCTCAAGGAATTCTTTTTATGGCACATCTTCCTTTTGGAAATAATCCTTCACAACAATTTTTCTTAGAATTGATCCTCCATATATATATAGTAGATTGTATTTTGTTTGTTTGTTTCAATGAACTTTCACTTCTTCTTCAATATGATTTGCATCCACATGTTTTTTTTGAAAATTATTCCATTTTTTTGTAATAAAAAAAAATTAATCATTTTCTTGCTTGTGTTCTTGGATTTGTTATAGTTATTGAATTTTTATGACAAAATATATGACACATTATTTGTGCATTTTCAAGATTAACTTCTACATTATCATTTACATAGTAAAAGCCCCAACATAAAGATGTTCTTCCATGAGGTTTTCTAGAATTTTCTTTGAACATGCATCTTCATTAGTTCTTTAATTTCTTTTTCTTGATTTCTACTTGCTTCAGTCTACACAAAAGGGTTCTTTTCAAATCTCTCTTCTATAATTACATTATTCATGCATATTTCAATTATTTCATTATTAAGGAAGGCTTTCAAGACATTGAAAGCTTGCAACACAAAGAACAAAACAATACAAGAGAAAGAAAAAATGCTTAAGGTCTTTATTATTCACAAGATTTATAATTTAGGGAATAGAAAGTAGCCATTGGAAAACAACACCCATTCTAATTTAAACCTAATCCCTAATTTCAACCAATAACCTAAGGTATACAATACTTTGAAAACTTGATTTGGGTAAGGTGGTTTTACCTCACCTATGTCTCAAAATTAAATTTTTTTAAAAAAAATTGGTTCTCACACAAGTGAAAACTAGTGATCAAGGTTTCAATTAGGGTATGATTAAAAGTGATACCTTGAGGGGTTCAAATAATGATACCCGGGTGATGCTTGAATGATATCCATGGATATTTTGTATATTTGCCCAACACTAGTAGCAACCAATAATGTGAAAGACAACATCGACACAAGGGGGGATGGTTATGGTGGGTATTTGTAAACTGATTCAACAACCAACAACACGAAGGAATAGCACCTAGCTCCATGACGAAGCAACAACAACACCATTGCCCCCTCTCATGCAATGAAACACCACCACCAATAGCAATGCAACAACCACCATTGCTACCACTAGCAACACAACAAAGCAACACTAACAATGTGATAAACAACACCAGTAATGAGACAAAATAACAACATTAATAGCAACACAATGAGTAGCACTAGCAACAATGCAATGGGCCAACACTAACAATGTGATGAAATAACAACACTAACGACACAATGGAACAAAAATAGTAGCAACACAATAAGGTAGCACCAACAATGCGACAAAGTAGCAACAACATTAACGATGCGATGAAGCAACAACAACACTAGCAATGTAATGGGGTAACACCAACAACACGACATAATAATAGTAATAATAATGTGACACAAAGCGGCAACACCACCACCAATAGCAACATGATGGGGTAACACCAACAATGCACATTAGCACAAGCATGGAACAATTAGCAACACAATGGAGGCGACCAACAACATGAAGGAGCAACAAAAGAACAACACAAAGGAATAATGTGAAGGAATAAGTAACCAAGAACAACTAAAAAAATAATTATAATGAAAATTACAAAACATTAAATCCACAAGGGGTTTTTATACGTTTGGGCACCACCTCCCAACATTTCCCACCTCCTCCTCATTAAACTAACATAAATCAACCTAAACTAATATAAATCAAAACCTAAAGTAACCTAAATTAATGTTATATTTGTTTAATTACTTGCCCCAAAAACCATATTCTAGTTGTTTCATAGAATCGTCTTAGTTGTCAAAATAAAATAAAATAAACCAATTCTCAACAACCTGGTTTTCACTTGGGTGAAAATTGTTGGTTCAATTCTAAAAGCGGTTATCACCAAATGTGATACTAATCAATTTTCATTATGAGAACCGGTTGGAAAATTGATCTAAAAACTAAGGGTACTCCCAATGATAATTTCCCAACACTAGTATAAACCAACATGTTAAATGAAGATTATGCATACCAAGGCATTTGATTTGGCATGTCAACAACCTACCGAGCCAATAGTGGCAAGGACATACAAGAATCAATTAAAAGTTTGTTAAAAACAATTAAGGAAATGTAACCACTAAGTTTTAGTATAATAGATGAAAAGGAAGACATTCAAGGGATTTGTAATTTTGAGTTGACAAGGGATGTTCCCCCATTGTGTATTGTTCTATATTTTGTAATGGAGAAAATGCATTATGTATGTATGTTGTGTGTGAGTGTTCTTGCAATGAGATTGAAACTTTAAAAATGCAATATTGGAGAATTAATACTTGTAGATGTGTTGATTTGAAGTATGATTTTTTTTTTAAATGTAATTTGGAGACCACTAAAGCTTTGTTTTTAAGTTGTAAGACCGAGAGGTTGGGGACAAAATGTAGTAGTATACTTAAGAGATAGATTGATGAGCTTGAAAAGTGTTTTGGAGGGTACCATAGAATGGTTTTGTAAAGATGTTTAAATAGTTATAGTATAGTACTCAAGAGATAAATGGCTCTAGTCATCAAATACGTGGTATCTAGATAGATGTAAAGAACAAAAACCCAATAATTTTATCGGAAAGGTATAATGACCCATAAAAAAATTAAGTTAACATCATTTTACATAGCTTGTGTAACCCCATGATCCTTTGCTTTGCACCCTAACCATTTATAGAAATTCATGTGCTTGAAATTTTCATACCTAAGCTCCCCCATTAAAAGTCATGTTAAAGAAATTGATCACGGTCATGTTCACAACACTTCCCTTTTGTTCAACAAATATTTTTGAATGTTTTAGTTTCATCATATTCATCTTTCAAGGGTTCAAATGAGGTCTCCCCCATTTTCCTAAACACTTTTTTTTATCTCTTTAATGGCTTTTGTTGGTTCCAACAAATTGTTGAAATGTCTACCTTTACACAACTTTAAAATCTTGGTTGTAGACCTATCAAAAACCTTCACTTTTGTTCCACTTTTGAGATTTTTTCTTGTGAAAATATTTCTCAAGCCTAGCCAAATAAGTAGCCTCTAGCTACCTAGGCTCATATTTAATGCCAAGTTGAGCTTGATCCACATCTCATTGTCATCAACAACATCAAATTTTGTGATCATCAACTTTCAAAGAATGTTCAAATCAAGCAATGTCAAGTTCAACTTTTTTTCCCTTTGAAGTTCATTCAACAACCTTTAATATCCTTAACATCTATTGCCATTTCTAAGTTTTCACACCATTCATGTATGTCTTCATGTTCCTTCACAAAAATATGTTTGATCCAAACCTTGTGAATTCACCATCCTCCTTTCATTTCCAATCTTTGATATTTAACTTGTGCTCCCTCAATCTACCAAAATTGGAATACTTACTTGCATGATTATCTCCCTAATCTCATATAGAGTAAATGGTCATCTCCCATATATCTCCATTTCATAGCTCTATTTTGCTCTCACATCAACACCCACTTCATTAATTTTTCTTTTCTTCCCATCGACTTAATGCATAAGATTGTACCTCACACACTTAAATTAGCCTCTAAACCTACCATATAAAACTATCAATTTTTGTTGATCCAACCATTACAATTGGTATCCACATGTCACCACCACATGGAACTAATTGCATTTGTTTGTAAATCCTTGTGGTACATTCAAGCAAAAGAATGCATAAATGTGAAATAGTGTTTAACCACGATTCCAATGAGTTTTACTCCATCTCCTTGTTTCATGCATAATCAACTTTGAGCTAGATTGTTACTTTTGTATTAAAAAACATTGTGCATGATGTTAATTGCAAAGTTTCTTGCACATCTTTAAGGTCAAAGTTAACAAGTTCAAAAGTTGTAAATCCAATATGTACAAATCAACATTCTATGCTTTGGATGCCTCTAAAAACTTTGATTATCAAATAACTCTCTTCAATCTCACAAACTAATTTTAGACCTTTGTATTGCAAAACCTTTCTAACTCATTATTAACCAATCAACTTGCATTCCATGCAAAGTGCCTCTCTCACCATGCTTTAATACAAAATGTGATGGTTAGTGATATAATTATAACCTTTGTTTAATTCTTGTGCCCTCACCAAGTTCATTTCACTAGTTTGAAAATTATTCTTATTCTACTTGTCTTTTGTTCATAATATAGACCTTGTCATGACTATTCTACACCTAATCTTTAAAAACACTTTACCCTAGTTAAAAGATTTTAGTTTGAGGATTATATTTCAAAATAATAATTAATCCATTTGATCACACTTGACAATCATCAAAGGTTTAAACACAAAACTACCAAATTTTTGTGTGGTGGAACATACAATAAAAAAGATTTAAACTTCATGACATACCCTAACTTTGATTTCCATTTTAGATTAAAAACTAGGATTACATTATTCAAAAATTGGTATTACATTTATCCTAAGTTGTTCTCCAACCTTTTAAAATCCTACACCATGAGTTTACTCAAATATTTTCATTGATCTTCCCTCAACCCAATCCTAGTTTTTTACTTGTTATCTTTGTGCACCAATACACAATACTTGTCATTGCCCTAGCCTTGAGCTTGCAACCAAAGTTAAGGCATGACAAAGGAAGCAAGTTGAAAGAGGGTCTTGGGATTCAAGCACATTCCCAGATAAAGATGCGAGTCCCAACATTCTAAAGTCAATTTCCATTATGAGAATTGAAATCTCACTAGTGTCCTAAATATTTGGGACAAACATGTAGATATGAAACTTTTTCCAAATAATTTTTTTATACCATTAAAATTTTCTTAAAACCTAGAAATTGAAAGTGGGTGTACATTCTTCAATTGGACAATTCAAGTTATGGCTAAAAGAATGACAAGGAATTAAATTGATAATTTAGTGTTTGCTTGACAATTTGACTTCTAACCATGAAAAATTTCTTTAAAAAGTCAAATAATTTTCAATTTGAACATGTAATATGACATTGGAAAGGTTTCTTCAAAAGCTATGATTAACTTTACTATTTACTATCAAGATCTTCTCAATCAAAAATTTCATATGAGAATTATGAGCCTACAAACTTGTGGGACTCATAACTTGGCAACATTGTTTAAAAACTCCCATTTGCCATTTTGATGCAATACCCATCACTAATCACAAGTATATTATAGGGAAGAGAATGGTGAGCTCCTTTCAAGTTCAAGCTACGGTATGTTTTGTGAATTGGGTTGCTTGTGGCTTGTTTGCGCATCATTTTAATATCAATTTACACTTACCACCATCTTTTTTGGTTTGTGTAAACTAATTTTGCCTTGAATTCAAGCCCATTATTTTGTTTCAATTTCATACTAGAGCACCCTTGCCCTCTTTCTTTATGGGAGTTAAAGTACACCTTGAGTTTGCATTTCACCCCAAAATTAAGAATCACTAGGTTGTTTACCCCAATACCGTTTAACAAACCAAAGCTTGATAAACTCCAAAAGCCTTTTTGTGGCAAAAAATACATTGTTTTGAAAACAATTTATTTTTCCTCATAATTAAAACTAGTAGACAAATATAAACCATAGAACAAAAAATTGTGTTTAGCCTCCTTCAAGTATTAGAATTTTTTTTTTCATAGTTTAAACCTAAGGCTAACCCAAAACATTTATTACTAGCTAATCAACTAAGACTTTGTCACAAAATTAACAGTTGGTGGAAGACTTAACCATGATACTAGCTAGCTCAAAAAAAACTTAAAGAGATAGAAAGGATGAAAGAAAACCAATAAGAAAAAGAATGCAAAAATAAAAATAAAAAACTTGATAAAGAAAGAGAAAATAAATGAAGAAAAAAACCAAAGAATTTCAAAGCATGATCTTTGAAGATGGTTCAACTTTGAAAAACTTCCCTTGAGTAATTTTTGAAGATTTGAGAATGAAATTTCATTTTGTTTCGTTATGATGACTGAAAATTTGAATAGTAACATCTTATTCTCAAAAGATTAATTAAATTTTATGTTTGACACATATATGTAACTCTTTTGAGCTACAAAGCCTTAAAATCCTCTAAGGCTTCCCAATAAGTTCTTTTTATAAAATAATTTACAAGACTTTTAATTTGTATCAAAAAATTGCTTGTGAAAAACATAATTTCTTTAAGCCTTTTGGATCTTGGGATATGAGAATTTATCATCAAAACCACAACAAGTAAAATGGGATGATGGCAACCACATGAACAAAACTTAGATGTAGACTAACATAGAGAGGCTAAAAAAATAAATGGACCTAGTGCATATTTAAAAGAACATTGAATTGGCCATTAAGTTCAATTTGCACTGACTATACCTCCTACCAAAACCTCTTATTATTTCAACAAACACAACTAAATCTATCCCTCCATACTAATACATTTCATGTTGTTCAATTAAAAATGTAGTTATGCATTCTTGGACCATGAATGGATTGCAATTCACATGTGCAATAAGTTGCAATCATGACAAAAGATCATATTGAAATACAATCTAAATGAACAAGCTAGCAATGTTTTTTTGCCAATGTTAAATAGTCTCGAAGTTCAAATGTAGTTTCATTTTCAAGCCTTTACTATCATATTTTAACATTAGTCATATTGCTAGTCCAACAATAGTATTTTTATATGTTGAATTAAAATTTCAGTAGGATGGACATGTTTCTTGTTCAAATTATGGCTTGACATGAATGTGTAAGGCAAGACAAAAAAAAGAAGAGTGCAATTAGAATTATCTTTGATCAAATCGGGAGCGTGTGTTTTTTCTATGAATCTCATGAGGGAAAATTGTCAATAAATCTCAATGGAGAAGGAATTCATGAAAGGAAAAAAATCACCTCATTATTAATGGCAACAAGGAGCCATTGTTTAATACTATATCGATCATCATAATTATTATGGTTCACATTAATTTTGAAGATCCATTTTGAGTTGATTATACATACCTATATTCATGCAATCCATTTTAATTTTGTATGTTCATAAATAGTGTTGCATATTAAAGTTATCCATAAAATCCCTCCTTGTTTAACACCTAATTTGGTTCTTTGTTTGAATTCCATCCCCAATTTTTGTTATTCATAAAGTCACAAAATTTGGAGAGAAAAACAAAAAACTGGGGACCAATGCAAAAAATAGAAGGTTGTGAAAATTTAATGGGTTGCTTTGTAATGTGTTTGCATTTATGATAAGAATTCCATTTCCTTATCAAAGGTGTGTTGAATTTTCATGGGTTGCTTTGTAATGTGTTTGCATGTATGATAAAAATTCCCTTTCCCCATCAAAGTTATTTTTAATGAACTTCTTCACCACCATTTGGATGCCAAATTTAAATATTGCTTTGGACACAAAACCAAATCCACCGCATTTAATGATATTCTCATGACCAAATTTTTGTTGCATTAACAATATCCTCCATCATAAACCTAAACATGACCTTCTCAAAAGTGGCGCAATTGATATTTAGGCACTAATTGTCAATTAGCTCTAATGACAACCAATGCCTCTTGCCATGTTCATTCATTTCCCCCAAATATGTCAAGTGCACAACCTTGACCTCATCCCTAGATTACTTGAACATGCATCTATACAAAAGTAATACAATACCCAACATGACAAGGATCAACAAACACATTAGAATTTAAACCACTAGTAAAAATGGAAAAGATATTTTGCCAAAAAACTAAACCCAAAAACCAAACAACACTAGATGTTTGGATAATTTGATACACGACTGAAATGGTTTATAGAAGGAGTTAAATGGTTAAAGTTAGTTGCAAAAAAAAAGGCGAAAAGAAGAACATAGATGGTCAAAGTTGGTTGCAAAAAAAGAAAAAGATAAAAAAAGACCATGGAAATCTATAGGAGGAAAATGTAAATAATGGATGGCTTAGCTATTTTGAAGAAAGATATAAAGAGGATTTGTTTGTGAAGACAAGGGAGAATGCAATGGACTTGGGAGTTGAAGGAAGATGAAAGTTCAAAGAGAGAGAAAGGCAACATAGAACATTGGGTAACATTTGCAAGAGAAAAGAAACCCTCTCCCAAAAACCCCAAGAAAGGGGGCACAAGAGGATGAAAAAAGGGCAATTACCTTTGACTTTCCCCATTGAAAAATCAAAGGTGATTCTAGCTCAAATTCACACTTTGTGCTTGTTGGCATAAGAGCTCCTTAGACTCTTCATTCATGGTTCCTCTACTTTCACAAACACTCTTTGAAAACCTCACACCCTCTTGCTCCCATTGCATTCAAGCTCTCTCACTCTCTTTACACCCTCATGCACATAAATCAACAAACACTAAAAGAAAAATAGAATAAAACTTTGCTTGCACCTTCTCATGAATACCAGCTCCTTCATGCAAAATCGATGCACAAACAAAATAGAGGACCAAACGGATGCAAAACAAAGTTCCCACCATGTTGCCTTCCTTTCTCTATGCATGGTAGTCAAGTACACCTCTAATCTATTGTCCGACCCAAACTAGGGAATCTTAAACATATACAGTATGGATAATTTGTTTGTATGGACAATGAACCAACTTGCATGGATAATTAAAACCAAAACCCACATTAAAACATCACCTATGTTTAGTATGTGACCCTACATTGAAAATCTTGGATGAGGTGCAGAAGTCATATCAATCCAATTAATACTCTAAAAGCTTGTTGTGATTAATGTTGGTCTAGTATCAACTTATTTTGATTCCAGTTGGTACAATAAACCCCCTTTATAATCATGCCTTTGGTGACCACTTTTTTGTGACATTAGTGAATTGTGATTTAAATGTGTATAGTCACATTCCATATAAACCTTTACAAGATTGTGATTATATGCAAAAAAGCCTTACAAAACAATTTTTTTATGTTAGAATGAAGGTGCCAATTGTTTAAATTTCTTACATGGGTTATTCTAAGTTCTAATATGCATTATTAGACTTCAAGAAAGTTGTGATTTTTGCCTATTTTAATGTGATGATATACATTGAGTATGAACTCCTTAATTATTAGCTTCTATATATCGTCAACTAGATTTTTTTAATTAAAATTTTCTACTTTCTTGGCAA
>Ga0209611_10001900_pt1 | contig 36309 bp, 31 predicted proteins | sample S1TSphgellanicum_3_FD_187693 | JGI IMG/M metagenome (GOLD analysis project Ga0209611, IMG submission 187693) | Host-associated microbial communities from peat moss isolated from Minnesota, USA - S1T2_Fc - Sphagnum magellanicum MG (SPAdes) (version 2) | ecosystem: Host-associated > Plants > Peat...
CAAGGCACGATCAAATAAAAATTGAGTGCTTACAATTGACGAGTCATAGGGATTGGCCCATGTGGTGGCATTTAAATACTATCTTCACTATTCAATTTTTCAAGTTTCTATACACCAATGGGTTTGAACCTCAAGTCAAGCTCAGTGGCATAGGGCTGGCATGGGCTTAACCTGCACACCAATGGGTTTGAACTGAGAACCTTGGTGAAAGTGAACTCAGAACCAATATGGACGGTGTTGACAAAGATGTCACCACCTGAATGCTATATCATTTCTTCTTTTGGATGGTTAGTGTGCCACTGAAAAAATACCTCTATATTGCCAATTTGTGACGAATTGTTTTTCAATTTTGTGTTGTAGCCACACTAGGCTAGCAATCATCCACAAGAGCAATGACCCAAATTTGGCTACAGACGAGAGAGGAAAGTACAAAACTTGAAGAGTGAGTCGTCCTATATTTTGGCCATGTGCTGAAACCCACCTGTTGTCTAAATATGACGGGTTTCAGCCAAAAAGAATTTCTTCCCCAAAATTTGCCAACTTTCATGCATTTTTTCTTCCACAAAAATCCTGAAGCACATGGGATTATTAGTTTTGTCGCCATATTTCTCCCCCCGAAAAAAACAAAGTACACAAAACAAAACAAAGTGCACGAGTAATGTGCAAGAATCCTGTCTGCACATACTCAAGCATATCTAAGAAAGCAAATTCAAACCATGAAATCCAACAATCCGGTTGGCCTCGAAAAGAACCTTCAGGCCTACACACACAACCCTATTCTGTTGAACGGTGAAAATAATGATACCTTTCCACCCTTTCCATTGCTCCTCTAAAATTGTCATGAACCTGACAAACCCTATTACACGTTTAGTTCACTCCAGACTTGGTTTCATTTTTCCCTGGTTCCAAATGTGTTCCCCAACATGTTCTCCATAGCACCTCACTTTTATCCCATATGCTTTGGTAAATGTTGTGCTCCATTCACCTATATTCCTGGGCCAAAGGGTAAGAACTTAATACTTCAAATTAGAACCTTCTATTTTGGGGAGCCCCCACAGTATGATTTATTTTGAGTGAACAGACCAATCAAATTGACTGATTGCAAAAAAACAAATTAAAAAATTGAACTTGGGAGGCACCTCATCTAATTAATAAGAGAGGTGAATAGGACTATAACCCTTGTCCGACAGTTAAAAACCACTTATGTCACCAAGTGTGAATAGGTTAAAAAACAAGAAGAACAAGAAATGAGTGGCGGCCATATTAAAAATTTCCCCTTATGGTATCAATCATTGAGGTAACATGTCCCACAGTTTGTGCCCCTGCCATTAGCCCAGGCCAAAAATGGTGACAAACAGTTTTGGAAATAAAAGTTGCATGCAGCCAATGAGAAGGCTCAGCTTGCCCTCGTGAGGGGTCCAGATGTTTTTTTTTCTTGAGGGGGCAGGGTTGGGGATTTTTTTTGTTTTTCCCTCTTATTCCCAATGTGTCCCCCATTACATTCCCATGAGATTCTCAAAAGGTTCCCCAAGTTGTTCCTCACAATGGTTCCCAAATAGCACCTCAGTTTTATCCCATGCCGTTTGCCCAAAGTTCAACTCTCAGGTATATCAACTGAAAAGGTGGGCTATAGGGGCTCCATTTGTCTCTATTTTGTGACTTGGGGTCCAAAGAGGTGCATCTATTGGGGAGTGCCCAATATTCCAAAAAAATTGATGATGGGTCAATCAATGTGGCTCCTTCAAATAAACCAAGGAAAAGAAAAAGAAAAAGTTGTGAACGCACCCATGAACTAATTAGTACGAATGTGTGCTATGTCCCACACAATTTGTTTTTTTTCCCTTGTTCCCAATGTGTTCTCATCATGTTCCCATGAGGTCATATCCAAGGGTTCCTCCCAGTTCCCAAGTTGGACCTGAAGACGTTCTCAATAGCAACTCAGTTTTATCCCATATGGTTTGCCCAGAGTTGAAACTCTCATGTATGTATGTAGCAAAGAAGGTAGGTGCGTGCGCCACCCATCTGCCCCCATATCACTCAATAAGTGTGAGCACATTGTTAGTTTGTGGTTTTCCACTAAGCTTCTGCTCAGGAGTCTTCAGTCAACTATCTTTTGCTCCTCTCTCTTTCCTCTTCTTCTCTCTCTCTCTCGGGTCTCTTCCTCCCCCCTCCCTCCACCCCCAATCTCTCCCCTAGAACTGTCTCCTCTCCCTCCCTTGCTATCTCCATCTTTTTTACATCTTTCACGTGTCTCTCTTGTCTCTCCCATTTCTCCTCCCTGCTCACATTCTCTCTGTCTGAGTTATGTTCATGATCAGCTAGTTTTCCTTGTTCCTCAGCCTGCAATATAAGGCTTTTAAAGAGCTCAAGAAGAAGAAGAAGAACAACAACAATTTCTCTCTCTCATTTCTCCCTTGCATTCTCTATCTCCCTCAGATTCTCTGTCTGAGTATTATGTTCATGATCAGTTAGTTCTCCCTTTCAACATAAGCTCTTCAAGAGCTCAACAAAAAGGACGACAACAACAACAACAACAATAATTTCTCTCTCCACTTTCTCCCTAGATTCTCTGTTTGAGTATGTCCATGATCAGTGCTCCCTGTTCCTCCTGCAGTTTAAGCTTTTAAGATTTCAACAGAAGGAGGAGGAGGAGGAGAACAACAACAACAATAACTACAAGAGAGCTTGCAACTTAGCTGGCATATGTTAGCTGAAGGTCGAGGCTTTGAGCTTCAGGTTTGGAATTGGAGAAGAGAGGCGAATCAAATTCACACGAGAGAGAGGGAGAGAGGGAGAAGGATTGGGTCTTTTTTCTGACAAGTTTGGGAGATTTTGGGTCGAGTGTTTTGGGCATTTTGAGGATTGGTTTTTGTTGGGTGGGTTGAGAATTGGATTGGGATTTCCGGAAGCTTGAGATCCATGGCTACTGCTATGATGGTGGGAAAAAACCTGGCGGCACTAGGGACAGTGGAATCGTCCATATTCAAAGGAAGTAGTGGTGGTGGTAGCCAACTTGTGTGGGAGAAGAAGAGTGAGCTGGGTCAAGCAGCTCAGAGCTTCTTCCCAAAGGCAGTGAAACTGAGGAATGACCTACAATGGAGAGCCTGTAGTAATCACAATTCACGGCCTCCTCCTCCTCCTCCTGCTGTTTCAAACTCCTTGATTCAGCAAATCACAGAACCGCAGAAGACTTGGCAACCTTCTTCTGGCGGACCCAAGCTCACCAAAGTGGAGCAACAGAAACCCACTCAGAGCAGCAGCAGCTTACAGACTGTCAACGATTCAGGTCCTCCGCAAGTTTCCACCAAGGATTTGGTCAGCCTTCAGCTTCCAAGTAAGCCATGGATGGATGGGAATGGGGGGAAAGCTTTTCCAGGAATAGAGTTCCCTTTTGTACTTCCTTCCTCACTCGTATGTTGAGTATCATGTGTGCCTTCACTGTAGAGCAAAGCCCCAAAATCATTGCAGACTTGTTCTACTTCACCTGCAAGGCTCTCTCATATCTCTTTCTATGTCTCTGTCTCTGTCTCCCTCTGTGGGTCTGTCTCTTTCTCTGTCTCTGTGTGTCTTCATTGATCATTGTCCATATCCACAGACAGTAAAAACACCGAGCAACTTTGAATGCAGGGAAAAACAAACAAACATGGTTTTCTTCTCTTGTGCAGCACAAGTTTGTGATAATGGAGCATGGTTCCTCCATCATGTCCACCATGTGGGTTCCTCATGCTGGGACTGAGGAAATGCTGATTGTTGCAGTAGTAGTGGTATCAGCCATTCTATCTACCCATGTCAATTCCACTGCCATGAAAACCATGACAACACAGTTTGGTCATCAAGTAGATAGTGTCAATATGACAAACGATTAGGTCATCAACCTTAGAGTACTTTACCTGCACCATCATCATCTCTCATTCTGCCTTCAGTAGCTTCTTCTTCTTCCAGATGAGTTTTTGTTTTTCAAGCTCTTTGGAACCCTAAGAACAGAGGAAGAAGGAACAGGCAGCAAGTAAGATTAATCAGTTACAGCAAACATGGTCACATGTAGTAATGGCAGGCATCTGTGGTTTTTTGTGGTTTTTTTACCTTTGCAGGACCTTTGTCAATTATGGATTTAGCACTACCTCCGAGGCATGGATCTGACTTGCGTGTGGCATATCAGGTAGGCGATGGAAATTCCCAATGGATTCTTGATGTTTTTCACACATGACCATTTCTCTTGATGTTTTTTACGCATGACCATGCATCTACAATTGCATTGGAATATGGGCAAGTACAAGCACAACTTAGTTAGATCTTATGTGAGAGAGAACCTGCAACTCCCCAATTCTTTCTTACACACCCAAGAGTATTCTTATGCCCATGTTTGAGATGCTAGCTACTGATGTTGTTCTGTTGGTTGATACTTGGACTTTCTTTGTTTTTTCAATTTTGGGTGCTGTATTTGGCAGGGAGTTCCTGGGGCATACAGTGAGGCAGCAGCTGCCAAGGCATATCCACAATGTGAAGCTGTTCCATGTGAGCAGTTTGATGCTGCTTTCCAGGTAGACTGTTGCAGATTCATTCATATAACTTGGCTACTTGTATCACCCAGTATTCACAATTCCTGGATTTCTGTCCATACTCTGTGTACTCCTCCACTTAAGCTTCGCAAGAAACATGTCTAGAAAACTGAAGCCATTTCTTCAGAATCCATCTTCACAGCTCAACTTTGCTGCTGTCAATGTCAGTGATCTGCTGCACTCTCTTCAGAAGTTGTGCCTGAATTATTGAGGGTGGAAATCAATTGTGTGGTTTTAGGCAGTGGAGCTGTGGTTAGTGGACAGAGCAGTACTACCGATAGAGAATTCTCTGGGTGGAAGTATTCACCGAAATTATGACCTTCTCCTACGCCACCGCTTGCATATAGTAGGGGAAGTCCAACTAGCAATCCATCATTGTCTGTTAGCACTTCCAGGTGTAAGGAAGGAACAATTGCGACGAGTTGTCAGCCATCCACAGGTATGTTTGTTTATTTATTTTTGGCTCTCACCCACCCACCCACCTGCATATCCTGAACAGACATTCTCAGCAGTGGAATGAATCCACACTGTCAAAAGAGTTCTATACACAGTCTTGTGTATACCATACCTATGACTGATGTTTAACACTTCTTTGTCAAATATTTATTTATTTAAAAAAACAAGGTTTGGCAGTTTCAAATTTAATTTGAACAGCTGAGGAATAAGTATGAAAAATATGTCTGTTGTTCTGCATTTGTAATAGTAACCCAATGGTTTTCAATTTTCAACGATTTCAGCAACTATCAATAAAATTTTCTCTATTTTGTGAATAGATCTTTTCCAAATTATTTTGTGTCAAACATAAGTCGTAGCTACAGTAATCAGTAGCCTGAATAACACTTTGGTTGTCGGTGTGATGACACAGGCACTTGCTCAATGTGAACATACATTGTCAAAATTAGAAGGTTGTGCTCGGGAAGCTGTTGATGATACAGCAGGAGCTGCACAGGTATATAAACCCTTAAATTCCAGCAGATTTTATTTTATTTCCAAAAATTCAGCCTGATCAGGATTTCAGTATCCCAGTACCACAAACTTATTTTCCTCTTTCGAGGTCCCTTCCATCACACCAAGGTTCTCACATAAAGCAAAATCCATTTGATGGAATTTACACTAGAACCACCAATTCATGTTGTCATTCGTAGTCCATGAAACTTGGGAATGCTGTAGGGTTGGGAATTGTTTACATCACAATTGGCTTGATGCTGCGGTGGGATTGGGGATGCAGTTCATTTCTGCTCATAATCTGCGGGACACAGGAGCTGTTGCAAGTGCTCGTGCAGCTGAGATTTATGGTCTCGAGATTTTAATGGATGGGATCCAGGTGCATTTTTCTTTATGGATTCATGCACATTATTATTGGTCTAGTAATTTGAAGAGCCATAAATATGGTTTTTTAATGACTAACCCAATGAACGTTGCTATAGGTTGAGTTTGCTATACTAGCTAACATCTAGCATTGCCAAGTGGTTTTTCCTGGCAAATTTTCGCTATTTTGTGAATTGTTTTGAGAAAATCTTGGAAAAATGTGTTTTCTGCGTGTGTAAAATGTGCTTTTTCAACCAAAATTTCATTACTTGTTCAAAATAAAAAAAATTGACAGTCATAAATAAGTGAACTTCATGTTACATTGAATCACTTTGGGCAACAGTGTTCTCTGACAAATCCCCGGAATAAAATTCCAAAGTTTCACAAATGAGATCATGGTCACCAACATTCAATACTTGGTTTGGTTTTGATGCGTGATCCAATGGTGCTTTGATGTGTGCCATCCATCTCCTGGTGTTATTCCTAATGATGTTGAGAGTAGCTTGTCAATGGTGTGTTGAAAGTGAAAATTCTGGTCATTTTGTTTTGTTTTGTTTTGGCTTATTTGATGGTTGGTTGGTTTGCGGTGGTGCAGGATGATTGTGACAATGTCACCCGCTTTCTAATGCTGGCAAGGGAGCCCATTATTCCAAGAAATGACCGGCCCTTTAAGGTGTTGTTACTATTCTCACAGCTCTGCCAATGGGCATTTTCCAGTTGGTTTTCATTTTTAGAATGAATGCCATCTTGCTTCCAACAGACCTTACTTTACCCTAGGGTCAGTTTTGTCCTTAAATAATCCTTTAAATATTGAAATGGAATTTTGTGAAAATATGACACTGAGGTGATGAAAACTATCATAATTATGACAGGCTACAATATGGACAATTTAGCTACTCAGATGACAGTATTATACTAGACTAATAATTCTAGATCACAAAAAACATAATAATTTCCAAAGCTAAAAAATGAAATTGATTTTTTTTTTCAAAGAAATTAGTTATTGATTTTCTCAATGTGGAAGCTGACCTTAGGCCATGGTTATTGGCCATATAACTTAATTTGTGCTTTTACTTTTGCTGCAGACTAGTATTGTATTTACATTGGAAGAGGGTCCTGGAGTTTTATTCAGAGCTCTTGCTGTATTTTCACTCCGAAATATTAACCTGACAAAGGTATAATTGTCCCACTTATCTGAGTTTGATTTTGTTGGGTACAGTATTATTAATTTTCCACATCAACCTTTTTCAGGTTATCAGAAATGCACTAGTAGAAATTGCTTAAGTTCTTATGAAGGTGTAAGTAGCTTATGCTTTTGTGGATTTGCAGATTGAAAGCCGACCTCAACGAAAGCGGCCTCTGCGCATAGTTGATGACAGCAACAATGGCACTGCCAAGTATGTACTCTACTCTACTCTACTTCTCTTATCTAATTCAGCATTTCCCATAAATCTTAGGGTTAACATTATGAAATCTTGACCATCCGGGTGAGTCACACTACAAAGATATTCTATTGGAACTAATTATCAAATTGAGGAGGTGTTTTGTGTGATCATTAATATTGGGAGATTGTTAGAGTTAGTACTGTTGTCCAAGAAAGCTGCAACATGGGTCTGTTGCTTGTTTTTATCTAAGTTGCAGCATAGAGGGCTCAGGAGCAAGTTTCATGGCAGACCTTTGTGAATTGAAATGTAAAGGTAATACATGGGTTAATGTTGAGAGATCCGAGTGAGTTTTTAGTGTGTTTATTTGGTTTTGCATGGGGGTATTACCAGGTATTTTGACTACCTATTTTACATTGATTTTGAGGCGTCAATGGCTGACTCACGAGCACAAAATGCCCTTGGGCATCTACAGGTACTGTGGATGTCTTGCTGGCCACCTTCCCTTACCATACTCCTAAGAACTGACCTTTCTTCAATTACATGCATGGTATGCTGTATAGTCTAAGGTTCTCCATTTGTTATGGTTGTAGCGAGCTTAAATACCTTCTCAATTGGTGGGGGGGGGGGACACCCATAACACCCGAAATGGTTGTAAGCTCAGGATGAAGTCAGCATAACCCCAGATAAAAAATTAAGTGTCAGTTTCTGATGCATCATGTTTTAACTTTCTGGAAGGTTAGCACTGACTAGCTATTGTGCTCCGACTTATGCAGGAGTTTGCAATTTTTCTGAGGGTTTTGGGCAGTTATCCCATGGACATGAGCCCTATGAGAGCATGAGGCACACCCTGGGTTTGATTTATATGCTTATTGGATCCTGAAGAAGGGCTTCAACTTACCAGCTAATTCTGCCAGATACAGTCTATTCTACATTGCCATGCCCATACTATAAAGATGGGTGTAAGATGGCTCCTTGAGTTCTCTCAATATTGTACTCTAATCTGTGCACCCTATCTAAAAGAGTTTCAGCCACAATTTTTGGTGACAAACTTTAATGGTCAGTTCATCTTCAAGTGCAACAACATTTTGATCATGGACAAGTTTGACTCTTCCTTGCAGAGTTTGCTACTAAAGATTGCCACCAAACTGAAATAAAATTTCCTCATGTTGGTCATGAAGGTTATAGACACTGCAACATGACAAGTGTTCGAATCCTTAATCTGCTACCCTACATAGAAGATGATGCCAGAAATTTGCTATTGTCTTTTAACACTATTGACTAGAGTGTTTTCTTGGCACTTGCAGCACACCCATATCTTGGGCAATTGCATAAGCATCTTGTATTGGGCATTTCCTTCTCAAACCCACGATGCATTTAAGAGGCCATTACCACCAGTTTATCCGCCATTTGAAAACTATAGATGTAACAAAAATTATTAGCAATTGACAAGGTATCTATTATTAATTAGTTAGGGGTGCATCCCAAATTTCAATTTTGTTTTTGTTTTGCATTAAGCCACTTTGATTTGCCCATCACAAAAAACATATTCTGAAACTTTGGGACACTTCCCCAAATAAAATTTTGGGCTCCTTGAATGGAATTATTAAGGTGTTGTCCTTTTGCCCACCTACATTGGTTATGAGAATTCAACTTTGGGCAAATGTTATGGGATAAAGTGTGATGCTATCAAGAATATCTTGGGGAACACATACTAGGAAGTTGGGAAACAAGTTGCAAACACATTGGGAACATGTTGGGAATGCATAGGGAACTTGATATGAACACATTGAGAACTTCATGGGAACTTGGTGAGAACACAATGATCTTCAATCCCAAGAATTCAAACCTTCCCCCTTCCTGAATTCTTGAAGGAAAAAATATCACCTCAAGAATTTATGTTCTCAACCAGGGGTATCCCCCCATTTTTGTGATGTAGCCAAGGTGGTGGTCATCCATAAGCCAATTTAGCCAAATTTGATTATTAGAAAACATGAAAGGGAACTTTGAACATCCTTACATTTTTACTAACTACTGGAACACTATGTAGAAATGTTGCAAATTTAAACTATTTTTTTGAATTTTGATGCTTCATTTAAAGAAATCATTGAACATGTGACAAAACATTCAAAATTTTGCATTATTTCAAAGATTTCACAATAGTGCAAAATTTTGCACCCAAAAAAATGTCTATTCCAACCTATGTGCATCACCTATTTTTGTGTACATTAATAACAATGTTGAGCAAATATGTTGATTTTTACATCAATTAGGTGAAGATAAATACAAAATTTCAAATTCATGTATCAATGGATCGTTTGATTAGTCAAATTAATTTTATTTTTAAAATAACATTTCAAAAAAAATTACAATGATAAGTATATTGAAAAAAAAAGTAGGTAGTTAGATGCTAACCTAGCCTATCTACCCAACCTATTTAATCTGGCCTTTTAAACATGAACATAGGTTGCAAATATTGAATATGTAACCTTCTTGATAAACCAAGTTATTACCAATGGACTACAACTTCATAAGTTGTTAGTTCTTATCAACTTTTTTATTTAACATCTTACATTGTATATAGTAAATTTATATAAATAAATAAAATGACAATTAAAAAATAATTTAATATGTAATTTAATGAGTAGAAAGTGTATTGGCCATTTTACTACCTACCAACCTAAACATAACCTAACTTACCTATCCACCCATGCACCCACCTACCAACGTAATTTTAACCTTGCTGACATGCTCACTCACCCACCTACCATAGTAGCTAATTTAGAATGACCTAAATGTTTTTAATATGGTATCTAGGTAGGTAGGTAGGGTAAGAAAGGTATCAAAATATTTAACCTACCTATTAACTACTTATTTACCTAGGTACATAGGTAGGTCCTGATTATGGTACTTAAATATAGGTAGGTAGGTAGGTAGGGTGTCATTTTGGTTTGACAAAATGTTTTATTTGATTAAAAATCCATTGGCCATCTTGACTAATGATATTTTTTTTGTTTGTCCAACTTGACCAAATGTTCCATTTGATTAGATCCTATTGTCCATGTTGATCAATGATATATTTTTTGTTCAACTTGATCGGATGTTCCATTTGATAAGTGGTCAAATGGGTCGTCATGAATACAATAAGTACAATGTCCACTCATATAATGGACCTCTTGTCAAAATAGACGTTTTTCACTAATTAAAAAAAGACCAAATAAATCATCTTAGACAACTTGAAAAGCCATGTCTTTCTACTAATGAAAAAACTTTAGAACCTTGAACAAAAACACAAAACTAGATAGGATGCCTTTGAAGGAACTTTCATATTTTGCAAAGGTTGGGTTACTTTGAAAGAACCTATGAAAAATATGCAACCAATTTTCATATATTTGGGAAGTTGGGTTTCTTTGAAAAAACCTCCCAAAAAAAAAGGCAAGTGGTTTTCATATTTTGCGAAGTTAAGGTTCTTTGAAAGAACCTTGGAAAAACTTAAGGGGATTTTCAAACTTCTTGCACATCAAGGTTTTTACAAATAATTTCAAGCTTTTTTAGGTGTCGAAATGGAATTGAGGTCGAATTTTTAAAATTTGAGGTTGCCAGTTTAAAACAAGGGGTGGATATTGGGTTTCTACAAAGTGCCAAGTCAAAGGCAAAGATTTAGCAAAATGGGAACCACCAAATATATGCACATATATATATGACCTAAAAGCATGCATTTAATTTTTTTAAAATCAATATATTAATTCTAGTGACAATGATTCATTGGACTTCGTTGAAGTAAGATAATTTAGGTTTTATTAGTCTTTTTTCTGAGGGGGAGTCATCATTTGGACAGTTCCAAATTGGAGCTTAGACCATTCTTAAGGAAAAGAGACATGGAAAGGTGTCTGTTTGGATTTGTGTCTTTTTTTTTTTTTTTCCCAACATCACATTCATGAACATATTTTCAATATTTTTTTCACCAATTTGTATCTCATTTTTGAAAATTGAATCTTAATCCAATTATGAAACTCAATTCACTTCAGTTAGAAATAAATTAAAATTTCAATCAATGTATTTGAATTAAATTTAAGAATTTGAATTGAATTGAATTTAATCTGAATTGAATTGACATTCAATTGAATTCAAGTTGCATACAATGTGATTCAATATTTTCATTCAAATGAATGTTACTTTCCATGAAATAAATATATATTTTTCACAAGTCCCAAGTTTATTATTCCTCCACACAAATATCACCATATTATATGACCTTATAACTTTGAATGGCCTATTGTCCATATTTGCAAGAACTATGCCATAAAAATGTTCTTCCTGATTTTTACATTTTACAAAAGTGGCACAAACCTTTGCTTAAAAGAAAAATTAACTGTAAAACCTTGAGTTTCCAACTTGAAGTGATTTTCTTTTTGGAAGAAATTTTGACACTTGCCGATAAAAAAAATTTGGGGAAAAATTGAAAATTTCCCTTTTCTGAGTATAAGTTTAAGAAAAAATGGCTTTTTTCTTTCTCTCTTTTTAGTGTCCTCTTCCCTCCCAATTTGCCTTTTTCTTTTTCAGTTACATACATTACACATAAAAAACTCTATATGTTGTCATGAATTTATTAAACATCCAGAATTTTATTTTATTTCATTTCATTTCAATCAATAACCCTGAACTCAAACTCAAACCTGAACTGCTCACTTGTTATTAAAAATAAATAAAATTCACCATGCTTGAATGCTTATGAAAAAAACCTCCATCTTATCAAGAGGTTTCCACATATTTCAAAGTTTGTTCAGGAGCTTTACTCATAGGGTTCCATAAATTTTTAAAATCTAACTTAAGACTGTAGGATCTCTTAAAAACAGAGAACTGGCCAACACTGTGACCCAACCACTCATCAAATAGCACATGGCTTTGTGAAAAATGTTTTTGGTGTCAATTTTTGACCTAAATTTCATTAGGTTAGGGTTTGAGTATGCTTATTGTACACCCTTTTGGGAGTAATCAATTAATTTAAAATAAAGAAAATTTTCACATTTTGAAATTTATTTTTTTCTAAAAGATTAAATTCAATGTCAGAATGCAATAATCAAAGTGTTTATTCATATTTGATTACAATATACAAACATTTTGATCCTCCCTAGCTTCTTTTGACACCTCAATTTTATCCCATATCATTTGCCCAAAGTTCTCCCCCTCTCACCCATAGCTGGGCCAAAGGGGGACACAATGCATCCTCTCATAGAAACATTTATTTTGGGGAGCTTTCAAATTTTCAGTTTTCTTTTGTGATGGGCCAAGCAAAATGACTCATTGCAATAAAAAGAAGGGAAAAAAAAAGGAACTTGAGAGGCACACCCATCCAGTTAATAAAACTAACAAAGTTTAAGGTTTAAGTTATACTTACCTTCTTTTTTTGACTTGGGTGCCAAAATATATTTCAGTTACGGATGGGTACTTTCTAGGGTTTTGAACGGGGTATAATTTTTCAAATTTACATATAGCTGAGTACGCATTTCATTAGGGTATATTCATTTTTTAAAAATAAGTTAAGAAAAATATTATACCTTATTTTTACTTGACACCTATATCTAGGTGAAAAAGATATACCCATACAACACTGCCTTGCATCATCATACACCTTGCAATTGACTAGTTCAAGAGATTTAGATTTATCATAGGTAGATCCCAACCAGCTACCCCAAAAGGGTTTTGTGGTGGTTGTGCTAGTCAATATGACTAGTTGAGATCACCAAACAAGTAAAAGGTACATAAAAATTAAAAACCCAATCTATATCATACCCCTTTTCGACTAATTATTAATATGGAATATTTATAATCTGAAATCGATTTTTAAAAAAAGAGTTATGTGGTTAGCCTTTCCTTTCAACAGGTTATACAAAGAGAAAGTAAAATACTTGCTTGTTTTCAAGCAGAATGACATGAAAGGGCAAGGTAGTCGCATGCCTTAGAGACCGGGGTAAGACCATGCTTTGTAAGGTACCTCCAAATACTAAGGAACAATTAGGTCAGATTTTATATGAGGGTAAAGCTTTAGGGGAAGGGCATTCCCAAAATAAGAAGCCTACTGCACTGAGGTGATAGCTGTGTCCGGCCTTGCATTTTGGAAACATCCCACACACATGGACTTGACCCATGTAAAGTATGAGGTGAATGGTTCTTATGTAGGGTAAAGTGTTAGGGTGAGGACATTCCCAACATAAGAAGCCGAGGCCAAGTGATAGTTGAATTTGGCCTCCCATTTTGGAAATGTTCCTCTCACCCATGGACTTTGCCCATTGTAGAAGGATGAGGTGAATACTATGATAAACCTAAACATACATAGATTAATAGTCATAGGAGGGGTGAGGGTTCTTACATGTAGACCTTTAGAGTGAGGGATCTTGCACTGGTAAGACACTGATTGGATAGATGGTAATCTAGTACAACTTCCACAGAAGAGACATTTCAAAGAACATAATCCATTAATCTCATTTCTTCTTTTTTAATTTTTAAATTTCTTTTGAAAATTTATTTATGGCACAAATGAAAGAAAACACCATTGTGAGGAAACAAGGACCACACAACCCACAAAGGGGAAGCATAACCTAGTGGTCAGGGCATAACTTTAGCTGATAAAATCTCTCCTAGGCCCATCAAAGCACCACCACCTAATAAATATGCCAACTCCAGTACAAATAACCTACTATCTTCCCCAACTTTGTCAAGGCACTCAAGGTGCTTGTGTTCTGTAGTTGGGCATTTTTGGATCATCCTAACACATCTCTCCCAAGCAGCCCTCTGCCATAATCAATGACCGCATCCCATATAACTACTCTTTGCAGCTTCTGTGAGTGCCATTTCTAGTTGTTAAAAACTGAGTCATTCCTTTCTGACCAAATTGTCCACAGGGTGTGACACCTTTGAGCAGAGCCCACAAATTTTGCATGCATTGTAGCCGCCTTGGCATTCTAGCAGCAAAAATGCAAGCTTTCCATTGCATTGAGGAAACTAACATGCTAGCATTAGCTCCATACTTAATACAATCCAGGATTGTCCATGTGAACTCCCACGTTCTCTGCATGTGACTAGTAACTACACTCCAAAAAATCTATGTAGTATAGATTCAATTTCACAGCCACACGTTGGGCAGCTTTGATTGATTATCACATGTACCCTTGCTTTCCAAGAGTTAATTGCAATGGGCTTGTTCCACACTGCTCAAATAAAGGCAACCTCGTTCTTGTTCTGCTATTTACTCCATGTGTTGATTGTTGACCCACCTGAGCTTAAAATTTGGGGGAAGCTAGCTTACAGGCCACTAATTCTCCACAACATTCACCTTAGGTTTAGCTGCTCTAAACATCTTTCTCCCCCACAATTGCTGTGAAGGTTTGTGGCACCTCCCTCCCCTTCCATGAGTATGAATACAGGTCCAACTCCATGGTTCACACTTTCCCACAGAACAGCAGTTCTGTCGTTTTCTTTGGACCCTTGGCTCTCTCCACTACCCTTACCTCCCTGACAGTGAACCCCAACTTGATCAGAATCACCCATTGGGATGGGCAATGGATTGGGCACTTAATGAGAACATCTTTGTTTTGCTAGGAATGCATAATTGTTACTCCTCATTTCCACATCAAGGTCTAAATCTCCATTGGGCACCTACTCAGAACATCTTTACTTTGTTAGGAATGCATAATTGTTGCTCCTCATTTCCACGGCAAGGTTCAAATTTTGTTGTCACCTAATAGACCACAAAAGGAAGGCTTGTAACAAAAAGGAGACAAGTTGAACTACTGCAACACCCCATACAACAATATAGAGAGAAATTTTGCAACATCAGAGCTCTATTATAACACATATGAATAGCATCATATGATCATCATGAATTTGATCCCAAGCACCACTACATCATTGTTAACCCTAATTCAGTGGGTTTCTAGGAATCAAAGCTTTCCAACCTCACTCTCTTGAGCATCAACAAGTCATGATCAAGTGTTCTTATCAAAAAGCCCACTGATAACCACATAAGCAACATATACACACAATACCCACTACACAATTTGACAAAAATATGTTGGCTAGTTCTTTCAATCATTCAACATACTAATCAATTCAAAACAACAACATTGCACAATAAAGGAATGCATGAAACCGACAATCAACTTTAAAAGCTTGGACAAGGAAAATTGACACCTTTCAATAATCACATCAAGGTATAACTTGCTACAGAGGTCCCATATTTCCCTTAAAATGCCAAGAAAACTAGGTTCTTTCTCTCTTTGTGACTTAAGGAACTGACAATCTAGACAAAACAAATAGATTCACACAAACAATGGTACATTTCACAACCGCTCTCGAAATCCTTGTAGCTTCATCCTTTTCCTATCATCAAACCATATCTATTGCAATGCATTTTTCCTAAGGAAAGACATAATGTAACAAAATACTACTTCTCTTATAGAATGTGATCCATCAATCCCCTCTTGAACAAAAATCACTTCTTTAATCCTAATGCAACCAAATCCACTTAACTCTGTTGTCCCCTTTGAATCAGTTGCGTTCTTTTATCTCCATCCAACTCCATTGCTCAACAGACCACCATCAAAGTTCTAACGAAAAAGTAACCAAACCACAGAAAATGCACCCAAGGAGAGCTCCTCACCACACAACAAGTGTTGTCAATAATGAATAACGACCTTTCTCATAACGAGCAAAAAACAAAGGTCATGAACACAAATGCCACAGAAAAATAACTTAATTCTTCACATCACAAGCAATTGCTGAAAGTTTTGTCCTTTTCAACTTTCGATTGTTGATGGTGTTGTTTCATCCATGTAGGGCCTCATCCACCCCTTCTTTCATCACACATGTAACACCTCCCATACAAATTGGATTGAACCCCTCAATCCTCACACAACTTGTGCATAATGGAATAATTGCAAATCTTGTTGAAGTTTGTCCCAAAGTTGTTCCTCCTTGCCTTTAACAACACACATTCTTCCCCCTTCATCTTGTTCTCCAAACCCATTATCATCCAAATAGTTTAGAAATAAAAATGGTGCCTCGCAACTAGACACCAAAAACTTTTTCTTCCTTGGTTTCTTCATCTTCACATACATCACTCCTTCCTTGAGTCCAAGAAACATTTGTTTTCCTTTTCTTGAAGCATAAGCACACTTTTGACACATTTAAACTTGGCAAACATTTTCCTTAACTTCCCCATGCATTTTGGCAATGAATTGCAACTTGTCAATCATCCATATTGCCAAGATGGATGGCTATACAACATCATCTTCAAATGTCTAAACCAAGGGGCTTAAAAAATTATTAGCTTTTAACATAGGGGTCTTTCCTATCAGCAACATATGGAAAAAGAACTTTGTACTTGCTTGAATCCCACATCGGTACCCAAATAATATTATGGGGAAATGCCTATCCCAATCTCTTGTGTGTTCTAGAGTTGTAGACAACATAGTTAACCCATGCTTCAAGGTCTTAACTATCCTTTTAGCCATACCATTACACTTGGGCCATTGTGGTGTGGTGTGTTGGTGCACAATCTCATAATTCTTACGTAGCTAATCGAATTCAGCCACCCACTTAAAACCATTATTAATTAGATTGTACTTTGGCATGCCAAACCTATAGATGATTTCATTTTCTAAGAACCTTGCAACAATTTTTGCATCATGGTCAACAATTGTTTTGGTTTGGCACCATTTAGAATAATGGTCAATGGCAACTAAAATGTATATGTTGCCATTGCACATTTTGCGTAACAACCTGACTATATCTAATGCCACTTCATAAAATTGGTCCCAAATCAAGATATTCCTTGTCGCAACCCTAGCCTTGGGCTCGTGACCAAGGCAAAGGCTTACAAGGTTGCGGGCCAAGAGGGAAGCCCGGGAGTGAAAGAAAGTGTGAGGGAATGAACCTTCACATTCCCAAAGGAGCTTCCACTTCAAGAGAACGATTGTAAGGGTCAAAACCCAATGGTTCGAAGAGTTCTTTATACCATTGGAAAACTATTGAAACGTAGATGTCTAAAATGGGCTCGCATCACCCATTTGGATATCTGAAACACAAGTTATGGCCAAAAGAAGGGAATCAAATTAGTAGTTTGACTCCCGACCACTAAAACTCCGGAATCAACCTGATTCCCTTACGTGCAGGTGGTGTGCAACATATCGTTGGAAAATTTCAAAGAGGGCTATAACTTTGTTACATATCTCATCTCAATCAGAGGTCTACACACAAAGTTATGGGGCCCCAAAGTCGCGAGAGTCCCAACTTTGGTAATTTCAAGACTCCCACTTGGGAGTCCTGGGACAAAAAGCCATTTGGATGTGGGCTTCGTGGAGAGGCACAAAGTATACTATAATGGGGAAGTTGGTGGCTTCCCCCAAGTCCAAGCCGTGGTGAGTCTTGTGAATTCGAGTTGCTCGTGGCTTGTCCTAACACCAAAAACATTCCAATTATGCATTAACCACCTTGTGTTGGTTTTGTGCAGGTCCGTGTGAGTAGTTGATACTTGTCACTCTTCCTAGTCCCATCCCGGAGCTCCAGCATGCCCCTCTACCCCTCAAAGTGCTACGAGCCAAGGAGTGTGCCCTGATTCCTTGCTTTTCCGTTGTTTTCAATTTGGACTCACATTTGAGTCCACTAAGGAGCTTGGGGGTGTGTCATTCCTTAACTTTTCAAATTCAAATTTGATAGAACCCATATGTTTCACAAGCTAACATCGTTTAAATGACCACACAACATTTTTCATTTCTTCTATCTGGTTGTGCCAAAATTAGTGTTTGGTTATTTCAACCAAAGTTTTTCCTTCCTTGAAGTTGCCAATTTCATTATGCAGATCCACAATAATTTGTCATTGCTCTTTAGGTCTCATAACCATCAGTCCCTTAAACATCAAGTTGTCATTGTTCTAATAATAATGTAGAATGTGCTTGTTAACCTTAGATTTATTTTCTTCCCCACATTTTGCCAATAATTGATTTCCATTCAACACTATCATGTTCAACTCACCTTCCCATATCTTTTTATTCCTATATTCTTCACAGTCATTGTCCTCCCCATATCATGTTTCATGGTCTACTTCATCATAACCATGGCTTGTGCCTTTTCAACAAACTTCCAATGGCTTTTGACATCCCACAATTCTTATATATTTTTTCTTCCCAGTGGCCTTGTTCCTTCTCTCTTGAACTTCCTCTTCAAATACAACAATATTATTATCTTGTCTTGCATCTATATTGGTTAATCCAATTATTTTGGTAGGAATAGGTTCAACAAATTCCACCATGAACAAATGATTTAACAATCTTTGACTTCCCAATTGCTGCAACAACAAACCCATCTTAGAACTCCTCCTACTCATCCATAGGGTTTCCCTTTTTTTTGAATGTATTGCAGCATCTTGCAATCTTGAATCTCATTCACTAGATTTTTATTTAGTTCTACAACATCCACAAGGGTCTTATTTAACGCATCCACATTTGTATGTTTGGACCTTATTCTATGAATGATTTTCAAGCTGAAATCATGTAATGTATTGATCCACATGCCTTTCCTTCTATAGGCATCAAAAATCGTTGCCAGCCATTTTAGTAGTTTGTGATCAATTTAGAGTGTAAAATGGTTGCGATACAAATATTGCTTGAAATGTATGATACCCCACATTAAAACATAACATTCACCCTCCATAGGGCAAAACTTTTTCTTCACAAGGGAAAGTCCCTTATTGGTGTTTGCAATCACCTTTTCATTCTTCCCTTCTTTTTATGAAAATATGGCCTTACTCAGTGCGTAGACTAGTCAATGTCTAGAATGAAAGCCCTTGTAAAGTTAAGCCTAACCATAATCGAAGTAGAGACCAATGCCAACTTCAAAATTTCAAAAGCCTTCTAACAATTAGGGTTCCACTTAAAGACAAAATATTTTTTGGTTAATTCAAATAATGGAATGGTTATGCGCAAGTATCCTTTCACATAATTCATGTAATAACCTATTAGTCCCAAAAAGGCTCATACATTAATAACAAAAATAGGGATGGGAAATTTCATAACAATTTTTATTTTCCTCTAATCTAGTTGTGTCCCTTCTTGGTTGATTTCATGACCAAGAAAGACCAACTTAGACTTGACAAATTCACATTTGTTTGGATTGAGTTTGAGGTTAACTTCCCTTAACTTCATGAGAATCTATTAAAGGTGTTTGAAATGCTCCTCCCAATTCAAACTATGTACATTCAAATCTATTGATAATTCAAGCTCAACTAGTTAGGTTTCATTAATTATTGGAGTAGGAAAGTACTGAAAGTTACTTTCACAAGGTTGAATTACTTTCTTTATTTATATTAGTTTGGTTATTTGTGGTTTGGTCTTTTAGTTAAATACCTTGGTGTTGATGGTTTGGTTTTCTTTTTTTCATTACACAAGTTTGTGTATTTCATGTGACAAGAACCTTGAGGAGTTTGATGCTATGTTTTGTGTTGTGAGCATCATGTTATAGTTTCCTTTCAATAAAAATTTATGTTTGCACTTGAGTACATCTCGTATTTGTTAACATGATATGAGAGCTTAAGTGGTTGAATGAGAAAATTGAAAGAGATCTAGAACTAGAAAATCTCTAGAACTAGAGCTTGAAGGTCTCTAGTAACATCATGGGAGTTTGTCAAGTGAAAAAAAGAAACGGGGAAAGGAAAAAATGTGAAAAGAAAGAAAAGAAAAGAAAAGAAAAGAAAAGAAAAGAGGTGAGAGGAGATCAACATATCAAAGATTGTGTAAGTTAGATCTTTAAATCTAGATCTAAATCTACTATGAAAAGATCATGGAGTGAAACTTGAAGAGATTATAGAAGACTATAAGACACTTATATTCTCAAATTTTCAAAAGAAAAGGATATGTTTTGTGAGAGTTATGAGCTTTTGAAGACTCTGTGTTAGATCTAGTTTTTTAGTCATATCTCTTTTGTTTGAGCATTTTTTGATTTGCAGCTTTGGGATTTTATAGATCATAAAGGAATACATATGTGAGATAAATTTCATGTCATTTGGCTGTGTATTGAGAGATATTTAAGCATCTAAAGTTTCAATCTTAGTTTTGAAGTCAGTTTTTTTTTAAAGTGATAACTCTTTGTCGTCGTCATCAATAAAGCTGAAATTTTTAATAGATATAGAAGACATATATCTAATGTGTTTCCAAAAATTTCAAGGAGTTTGGACTTACTGAGAACGAGTTGTAAGTCATTTTGTGTTCAAGACCCAGTTTGAGGTGATTTCAAGGAAGTAACAAGATTTTTCATTGTATGAAGTTAAATGAGCTATAATTTTGAAAGATGGTAGTAAACATAGTTTTCCATGTTTGACCAAAATTTTAGATCAATCCAAGGTCATATGTGAGTGGTGTAGCTTTGCAAAGTTATTATGATAGAAAAAACATCAAAACAAATTTTTGAAATGGCGCAAATACAACTTGGGAGAACTTGAAGGAAGGAGTTTGAAAATTGGGAAGCACAAATACATTATCAAGACCTTCATACAAAAGTGTGGTATGTAATCATGTACTTAATACCATACGAAATATTATACGAAATACATACATATACGTAAAACTCATGTATAATATAAATTTTCGTATAATATTTAATATATACATACATATGCAAGGTCCATCTTGTTCAACCCTAACTCTAACCCTAATCCTAGAAACCTAAGGAAAAAATTAAAATCATTTGTGAACCCCAATAAGACATTGAGTGTTGCCTTGAGAAATGGCGAACGGTCTTCCTCAAATTAGAATTGAGAAACTAAACAAAAACAATTTCCAAGTGTGGAAATTTAGGATTATAAACTTCTTGATGGGGAAAGGCTACTGGGAATTCATAACCAATGATGAGAAAGAACCTCCTCTCCTAGAAAACCCCACACAACAACAAATTCAAGCCAATAAAACTTGGATGAAAAAACATGAAAGTCTTATATTGGCTTTCTGTGAGTGTGTCCGATTCCATGATTGTGCATATTCAAGATGCAAAATCACCCAAGCAAGCTTGGGATAAATTGGTGAAAATGTATAGCACCAATACACAAGCTCGTAAAATGTAGCTCAAGCAAGAGTTGCATAATTTATAGAAAAATAAGATGAACATCAGTGACTATTTTACAAAGGTGAAAAACCTTGCAGATGTTCTCGCATCTATAGAACCCCCTATAGATGATGAAGATTTAGTGGCCGTCACCTTGAATGGATTTGGAAAAGACTATAGTGAATTTCATACTTCAATTGCAGTTCGAAAAACATTTCCCAATTTTCAAGACTTAATAACACTACTTATAAATGAAAATATGAGAATGGTTAGTACTTCATCCAATGGAGGATCACAAGAAATTAATTTCTACTCAAATACTAATAGAGATAAACGTAGAGGTGGTAAAATTTCATTTCGAGGTCAACACAAAAGCTCACATGGTGGACATCATCAACATGAAGTTCAAGCTCATGGAGGTGGACGAGGAAACTTTGGAGGAAGAAAAAGTTGAAGAAGTCGAGGAAGTCGTGGAAGTCGTGGTGGAAGTCATCGAGGTCAACAACCAAATAACAATTAAAATTGCTATTATTAAAAGAAACCTGGGCACATAGCAAAGAACTGTTATCAAAGGGAACATGATGCAGGAAATGGAAAACTACAACAAAGGAATTATGTGTCAATTAGCAATCAAGGTGATGAGCAAATGTTTGTGATGCAACACATGACAAATTCAATGACAGGAGGTGTATCATACAATAATGTCTGCTATGTGGATTCTGGAGCTTCAAACCACATGACTAGTCATGGAGAATGGTTTAGAGACACAAAGGATTTGAAGACACCATGGTTTGTGGAAACTGGTGATGACACTACACATCCCATCACACAAATTGGCAAGGTGCCATTGTCCATGCAAGATGGGCAAACAAAGTATTTCAAAGATGTACTTCATGTTCCAACCATAACAAAAAATTTGGTCTCCATAGGCCAAATGGTGGAACAAGGTTTACAGTTGACATTCAACCCAAATGGATGTTTTGTGGAACACATGAAGAACCAAGGCAAATTGATTGCAAAAGGGGAAAGGAATGGATGAATGTTCACCTTGGATGTGAACATGCCTCAGGTGAATTCCATGTTATTCACACATGGAAAAGGAGTTGGAGACATTGAAATTTGGCACAAGCGGGTTGGCCATGTTAATTTCCAACGTCTTAAGCTAATGGAGAAACAAAATCTTGTTAAAGGTCTTCCCAAATTTATAATAAAAGAGGTGATGTCAAAAGTTTGTGAAACATGCCAATTGGGGAATCAAGCTAGGCATCCATTCCCAGCTCAAACAAGTCATGTAAGTTCCAAACCTTTGGAAATTATCCATTCAGATGTGTGCGCCATGAAGACAGAATCCATTGGAAAATGCAAGTACTATGTGAGTTTCTTTGATGATCACACAAGGAAGGTGTGGGTCTACTTCATGAAACACAAAGGTGAAGTGTTTCAACATTTTTTGAATTTCAAAGCAATGGTGGAGAAGGAGAAGGGTGTGAGCATGAAGTGCCTAAAGTCTAATGGAAGGGGAAAGTATTTTTCAAATGAATTCAGTGAGTACTTGAAGGAGCATGGAATTCAAAGGAAGTATTCATGTAGTTATTCCCCACAGTAGAATGGAGTTGCTAAAAGGAAAAAAAACACATTGTAGAAATAGCACATGCCATGTTGAATGAGAAAATTTTTCCAAATTACTTTTGGGCTAAAGCAGTAGTAACTGCAAACTATATCATGAATCAAACACCCACAGCAACAGTTCATGGCATGACACCTAAAGAAAAATTCATAAGCAAGAAACCCAATGTTTCACACTTCATAGTGTTTGGTTGCATTGCATACGTGCATGTTCCTGACGAGAAGAGATCAAAACTAGACCCAAAAGCTGAGAAGTGTATCTTCATTGGATATTCTTCATAACAAAGAGGATATAGATGCTTCAATCCTTCCACTCAGAAGTTGCAAGTGAGTAGAGATGTTGTGCTTGATGAGATGGTTAACTGGTATTCACCATTTAAGGTAGCAAAAGATGGAGAGGTTAGAAATGGTGATGTTTCATCAAATGTGGAACAAGAATCACAATTAATCAGTGAACCACAAAAGTCTTCAATTAGTGGGTCTAGTAGCACTCCATGGAAAGGAAGATTAAGATCTTCAAACATTGTACATGGTAGTTGTCAAACATCATCTAGAAATCTTCATGTAAATGATGAATCAAGTGATTCAGAGAGAAATGTGGGTGAAAAATTAAGAATCACTTCAGTCATTACTCCTGGAGCTTGAATGGCCAAGAAAGCTTTGAAAACACTTGACAACAACAATGGCGTACAAAGATCCACACGAATCAAGCACCCTGTACATAGACTCACATATGATGGCTTTGTAGTTCATCATTATGCATACATGGTGAGAGTTATACAAGAGGTTGAACCCATTTATTTTGAACAAGCGGTTGGAAACCTTAAGTGGGACAATGCCATGGATGAAGAGATGGCAGCTTTGGATGTTAATGCTACTTAGGAATTGGTAGTTTTACCAGAGGATAAGAAAGCAATTGGGTGCAAATGGGTGTACAAAGTCAAACACAATGCAGATGCATCTATGAACAAATACAAAGCAAGATTGGTTGCTAAAGGTTATGCCCAAACTTATGGCATAAATTATGAGGAGACCTATAGTCCAGTTGCCAAAATGACAACTATAAGAGCAATCATCGCTATGGCAGCAACAAAAGGATGGTCTTTACATCAAATGGATGTAAAAAATGATTTTCTTCATGGAGATTTACAAGAAGAAATGTACATGGAACAACCACTAGGTTATGTGCACTAAACACATCCTGATTTGGTTTGTAGGTTGAAAAAGACTTTGTACAGCTTGAAGCAAGCACCTAGAGCTTGGTAAAACAAGATAGGTCAATATTTTGTCACAAGTGGATTTCAAACATCCAATGTAAATTTTTCATTATATGTGAAAAAGACAGATCATGGGATTGTAATCATAGTCATCTATGTTGATGACTTGATTATCACAGGAAATAGTGATGTAGACATCTTTGATTTGAAAAATCTTTTGAAGCAAAAGTTTGAGATGAAGGATTTGGGAGAATTTCGTTACTTCCTCGACATTGAGGTAATTCAATCCCCTAAAGGGATATGGTTACTACAAAGGCAATATGCCTTGAACAAAGTATCCGAATATGGGATGACAGGTTATAAACCCATTTCAATTCCATTGGAGCAAAATGTGAAATTAAAGCCAAATGAAGGAAACCTTGTGGAAGATACCACTATGTACAGATGCATAGGTGGGAGTTTGATTTACATGACCATCACAAGGTTAGATTTGAATTATGTAATTGGAATGGTAAATCAATTCATGCAAACACCACGAAAGCCACATTTGGATGCAGTGAGGCGCATATTGAGGTACATAAACATACTTTGCAGTGTGGAATTTTTTATGAAGCCAAGAGCTAGTTACAAATACATGGATACATGGATGCTAATTAAGCTAGCAATGTTTCATATAGAAGATCAATTAGTGTTTTCATGTTTTCTTTTGGAAGTTATGCTATTAGTTGGAGTAGTAAAAAACAACCAATAGTTACACTATCAAGCACGAAGGTAGAATACAGAGGTGCAGCAATTGCTGCATGTGAAGTAGTTTGGTTATAAAAATTACTATGAGATTTGGGACAATCAGTGGATGCTCTTGTTGTCATTTATTGTGATAACATCAGTAGCATACTACTTGCTAACAACCCGGTCTATCATGCTAAGACAAAGCACATTGAGGTGCATTACCACTTTATCAAAGAAAAAGTTTTAGTAAAAGAAATTATCCTTATTCATATGTGTACTAAAGATCAAGTTGTTGACATTTTCACAAAGGCTTTAGGTACAAACAAGCTAAGAAAGTTTAGAAAAATGTTTGGTGTACTATAAATGGATTTGAACTTGAGGGGGAGTGTTGAGAATTCAAGTTCAACTAGTTAGGTTTCATTAGTTACTAGAGTAGGAAAGTAATTAGGTTACTTTCACAAGGTTGAATTACTTTCGTTACTTATATTAGTTTGGTTATTTGTGATTTAATCTTTTAGTTAAATACCTTGGTGTTGATGGTTTGGTTCTCTTTTCTTCATTACACAAGTTTGTGTACTTCATGTGACAAGAACCTTGAGGAGTTTTTAATGTTATGTTTCGTGTTGTGAACATCATGTTGTAGTTTCCTTTCAATAAAGATTTATGTTTACACTTGAGTAGATCTCCTATTTGTTAACAAGGAAAAACAACAACAATGCATTCACAAATGGCGATATTTTTTCCCGCCATAAAAAAGTGAAGAAGAGAGGACATGTGTCATCCATCAATCTTAAACCTTAAACCTATAGTCATGATCGAAGTCATGTAGCAATTTGCATGACTATGGTTGTAAAAGTATCTATGATTAAGATACTTATATGACTGCATGATTGAATCTGGACCATAGTTGCTAAATGGCATAGTCATAGAATGTCGTTTTCCTAATAGTGGTAGTAAAATCCATAGGACTAGTAGTAAGACCATTGTGGAGTGTGGTAAACTTATTAAAATACCTTTGCGTTATCCTTGTATCATCTGTTTTAATGTTGATCATCAATCTAAAAATTGTCTTAGAAAAGTTGAAGTACAAAACATGTTCAAAACTAAACCTATTAGTTCTAATATAGTAACACCCAAGCTTCTTAAACCTAATAATGTTCCAAGTAATGTAGTAATTACTATAACTACTTGTAACCAGTTACTTAAAGGCAAAAACACACTACGATGTAGTACTTTTCGCATACGTGAAGTCCATATTGATGTTAAAAATTACCAAATTAACATTGTAAATACACTATAAGCAAGATAATTATATTACACAAGTCATATGGCAAGGCTAAACAAACGTTTTTTTTATAAAGACTTTATCAATGGTAGGTAATTGCACTATTATAAATATTATCATTTGCAACCAGTCACTATGCAACTAGCATGCAACCAGTTGTTGTTTGTAACTATCTCGGTCATGTTTGCAACTACAAATTTGGTATTGTATATTTTTTGGGCCATACGATTGGGTGTGCAACTAACATGCAACTAAATGTGTACAACATGGACACGTGTCATAAAAATAATGGCCTAAACTTATACATAATTAAATACTAAATTTAATATATTTACATAGGCTATATATAATAGTATTATGTACTTCTAGTATTAAGGTTAACCCCATGATAATTTAGGCTAGCCTAAACTAACCATGGTTAAATTAACCGTGGCTAAATTAAGTTAGGTTAAACTAATTATGGCTAATTTAAATTAAACTAAATTAAATCAAGTTAAATTAACCATGGTTAAATTAAGCTAAACTAAACTAATTATGGCTAAATTAAATTAAATTAAGTTAAACTAACCATAGTTAAATTAAGTTAAGCTAAAATAATTATGGCTAAATTTATTATATTAAACCGATTATGGCTAACTTAAATTAATTTAAATTAACTATGGCTAAATTAAGTTAGGCCAAATTAATTATGGTTAAATCAAGTTAGGTTAAATTAAATTAAACTATATTAATTATGGATAAACTAAATTAAGCTAAATGAAACTAGGATAAATTAAATATGGCTAAATTAAGTTAAGCCAAAATAATTATGGCTAAATTACGTTAGGTTCTAATATTTATGGCTAAACTAAATTAGACTATATTTATTATGGCTAAAATAAATTAAATTAAAATAAATTAGGATAAAATAAATATGGTTAAATTAAATTATGTTAAAATATTTATGGCTAAATTAAATTAGGCTAAAATTGACAATGGTTAAATTAAGTTAGGTTAAACTAATTATTGTTAAACTAAATTATGTTAAATTAAGTTAAACTAAACCATGGTTTAAATATGTTTGACTTTATTTTATTTTGGAATATTTTTTCAGAAAATGTACATTTCATTAAACAAAAAATTATTCAAAATCAATTGATATGATAATATTAAAATTTTATTATAAATAATCATAATTATTAATTAAAATTTTATTATAATTATAGTGATAATCATATATATATATATATATATAATAAATATATAATATATATATTTATATTTTATTATTTATGTTAAAATATTAATGTAAATAAACTACACTAATTAACCTATAAATGTACAAACGTCCTAAGCTAATTATTAATTTAAACTAAATAATAATATTAAAATCACATTTTCATTAAATAATCATAATTACTAAATATCCTATAATCACCTTTGAAGTGCAAAAGAAAAGGAGTAATGAAAAACTAACAAGAAGAAAAATAAGAAAAATAAGCTTTCCAAGTTATAAAATGTTTTGTTTTTTGTTTTTTTCTTAGGACCCCTCCTACTTTCAAAGTTCATAATTTTCTTATTTCTTATTCATTTTAAATGATTTAAAGTGTTATAGGAGCGCCATCTAAAGTCCTACAAATCACACTGGAATTCTAATAGCAAAAAAAATAATAAATAAATAACTTTCTAGGTGTTTAAGAACCAACCTCAATAGTTTTTTTTTGAATTTTTTGACCCCCTTTACTTTGGGGGGTAATAACTTTCTCATTTTAAATATGTTTTCAACGATTTTTAGTGTGTTAGATGCGTTAAGAGAAGGGTTTCAAAATTTTTTTGGACACCAAAAATAACAGAGCCCTCCCTTGGCTATTATACTTTAATACAATAGTTGCATCTAATGTGCAACTAGGTTAATTCATGAGGTTTGTAATGGAATGTTTTAACCCATATCCTTTGGCTTCCAATTCTATTTGGCTTAGTATATAACTACGAGCAATAGTTATGTTGAAACCAAATTCCAAGTGCCATTGGGGATGAATGAATGAAAAAAACTTGACCTTTATGAAATGGTCAAACTTAAAAATAAAATTGGATTATTCTAAACCTACTTATATAACCTAAGCTTAGTTATTTTTCAACCTATTTACATACCTAAATAAACCTATTTAATAAGGTTTAATTATTATCTACCTACTTAGGCACCACGTGTTAACATCTTATTAACCATAAATTGGATGACTTAAGTTTCATTAATTAATATTTAAATTTTTAAAAATAGGTGGGCTTTGATTACCACGTGTCACCATATAATTGGTGTTAAAATATTGAACACATGTCAAATGGTCAATGAACGTTCCATGGTGTGCCATGTGTCATCATCCTAGTGACAAAAACTTTAATGATTAACATTAATCCAATGAATTTTTAATTCTGAAAACACAAAAAATTAAATAATGACACGTGTCCACAAGCTAGTTGTCTAATTTCTAAATATGTGTCATATTTTGATTAGTTGCATGTAGTTGCAAGGAAAGTTGCACATAAGGTGTAACTACATTGGATTAGTGTGTATGTATGAACATGTATACTAACATTGTATACACATGTTGCATACGTAGTGCCGCATGCAACTGCATGTCATGTACAACTTGTCTTATGCAATTACACAAATTTGTAGTTGCATGTGTCGCATGCAACTAAATTTTAGTTGCAAAACCCAAATTTTGTAGTAGTGTTATATCAAAACTTTACATTTGAAAAATGAGAAGTTGAATTATTAATATAAATAAATAAAATATTTTATTAAAAAATCATGTTTCATCATATATCTCAAATTATGGTCATCAAAATGTTTCAAAAATTTCCTCTTGTATTTCAATGGCATCACAAATTTTTCCATGTAAAAGAAATCACTCAATTAAGCATTTTAATAAATATGTGGAGTCCATGATCATATAATATGGATTGTGATGCAATTTTATAACACTTCCAAAGTCCAATATGTTATGGCAACTAAAAATCTATTCATGGAATTCATATGTTGTTATCATTTCATATAAAATCTTGTTATATTGAGTCCTTTTCATATTTTATTCATTTTGTTTTTGTTTTGTGGCCAATATTCAAGTTATGAAATGATTATAAAGTCAATTGTAATGTACTTTCACCACTAAGCAATAGGTGTTGAAAGATCAAAAACCAGTTAAAGCCAAAGGAATTATAGACTAGCAAAAAGAAAAGCACCTACATGATTCATTTGTTGAAACTATGAAACAACTACAACATGGTGGATGATAGCTACATCATGGAGAATTGACATACAAATCATTGCAACTCCAAGGCAACATTGTAGAATCACTAGGCTAGATTGCTTCAAACTATTAATGTTCATCAATTGGTTGAAAATAATCAAATTAATGAAACGTTTTCACAATTAGTGACATTAAAATTATTGATATCATAAAAGACTTTGGAATTTTTCTAAGGGATATCTATACACGAATCTTAAAGACCAAGAATACATTCAACTTGGGACAATTGTGACAAGTAATATCTAACATTGAATGCTACATTTTTAACCCAGTACCATTGAAACTTGTTTCATTTGAACCTATAATTGCTTTAATAGTAATTAATCATCAAATGGTAAACCTTAAACCAACACCTTACAACTTACACATGGCAAATTAAACCATTGCTAAACCTTTAGGTCTGATCAAATATTTTAATTTTTTGGTCCATGGAATTCCTTATATAATCACCTTTATTGTCATACATAGTAATGTAATAAATTATAATTACTCCATGTTGTTAGGTCATTCTTGGCTCAGAGATGCAAAAATATTTAATGATTAGGGTAATGATATTATTACTATCCAAGGAACTAGCATAATCAAAACCATACATGTTACCAAGAAATTAAGAGTATTGATTAAGCAACCTAAAGTGCTAGTTTGTTATGACTTCCATTCTAGGATGTTTAATGAGGAAGAATATTTTAATGTTTATTTATACAGAACATGATTGGTTTTCAATGGGAACCATAGTTATACATAAATTGATTAGGTTAAAGAAATATGTTATTTGTCCCAACCCTAAAATTGAGTTCATGATTAAGTGTGAAGTGAAAAACCACATGAGGCCAAGAGAGTGTGTTTGGGAGTGAAACACATTCTCACAAGTGGGGGAGAATGCAAGAGATTGAGCCCAATGGTCCCAAGTGCATTCCCCACTTTGGTAGTCAAATTCATGTGTGAGTTTCAAATATTCAGAGTCTTAGTTGAAAGGGCAAACAAGTACCAATTTGGGCCTTCAAGATACCATTAGGAAGGTTTTGAAGTGTAGATGCTTAAATTCTTTCAAATTGTTTTATTAGATTTTAAATGCATGAGTTATGATCAAATGAAGGGCTAGGAGTCAAATTGGGAATTTAATTCCTAACCACAAATCTCTTTAGAGCGGGGGTCAAATGACCTCTAATTGGGGCGTGTAATACACCACTAGAAAAATCTTTTTGAGGGTTATAAGATATTTTATATGTTCCAAATAGGTATGATTTGAAAAAGGTATGAACATCCAAAATTTCAAGACAATAAGAGTCCCAGTTTTGGTATTCCCATTCGGGAATCTTAGGAAAAAGTGTCATTTGGATGTAGCCCCCATAGATTATTCATAGATTATACTATAGGAAGCGGAGTGGTGCCTCCTCTCAAAGATTGTGAGTCATGTAAAGTTGTCCCTATTAAGTCCACTACACCACTTACTTTCAACTTGCATTAACCACCTTTTTTGTTTGGTTGTGTAGGTTAATTTCATATTGAACTCTTGCTTGTAAATTTGTCCTAGTCCCATCCTAGAGCTCCAGCATGCCCTCCTACCTCACAAGTGTTATGAGTTAGGGGGTGTGCATCAATTTTTCTTTTTTTCATTGTTTCATTATGGAACTCGCATTTGGGTTTCTCAAGGGGTTTGGGGTGCATCATTATTTTTATTCCATTAATAGATATTGGGTTAGTTGAACAAGTACTTGATGTACTTGTTGAACCAATTTTTGTACTATTTGTTTAGATAGTTATACTTCATGATATTTTAAAGTAGTACTTGCCAAAAATATTGTTTAATACTAAAGTGGGAGTGATGACAATCAATGAGACACATGTATTCATGAAAAAGTTCAAAATCTATGCATTGTTGGTTGGATAATCACATAATAAGAACAATTGAAAAAAATCAACTTGGGCACCAAAGAGAACTTGCAACATGTGAAAGTCATTATCAATCTTGAACTTATCATCAATGTTCAATTGGTTGAATTGTTGAAGGAGTTCAAGGATATTTTTGCCTAGATTTACAAAGATTTGAAGGGGATACCACCCAAAATAGTTCAACTTTGAATTGAATTGAATACATTAATACCACATGTTCATCAAGTAAGGTATTGATTAATTAAATCTTAACAATGTAACCATTGTCAAACATGACATTGGTAAATTATTTATTGTAGGCTTCATTAAACATGTTGAGGAGGTTACTTGGGTATCACTAATAATCGTAATGCTTAAAAAGAATGACAAACTAATAATTTGTGTGAATTTTATGAAGTTAAATGCTACCACAAAGAAAAATTTATATCCTTTACCTTTTACTAATGAGGTTATAAATACCACATTTAGACATGAAATTTACAATTTTTTAGATGGTTTTTTTTAATTACCATTAGATTCCCATAGAACCTAAGGATCAACAAAATTGCTTTTGTTATTGATCAGGGGGTTTTCATATGGGTTATGATGCTCTTTGGGATCAAAAATGGATTGTGTACTTATCAAAAGGTAATTACAAAAGCTTTTTGTGAGTACATTGATGTATTCATGAAAATATTTTTAAATTATTTTATTATTTTCAATGATCTATCCACCCATATAAAGAAATTTATAAATTATTTTTTCAAGTGTAGAGAATTTGGCATTAATCTCAATGTATTCTTCTAGATTATTGAATTTGGTTAAGAGAAATTATACTACTACTGAGAAAAAAACTTTATTTATGGTGTATGTTTTACACAATTTTAAATATTACTTATTAGGTAATAAATTTGTATTATATGTTGATCATATGGCCTTAATGTATTTAGTTAACAACCAACATGTTTTTGGTAGGTTAACTAGATAATTATAATTGTTTTAGAATATGATTTCAAAATTGTGTACAAGCTTGGTAGATTTCACTTAATGGTAGACATTTTAAGTTAGTTACCCAATAATTCTAAACCTATTGGAGTATTTGATCAAACCAATGATGCTCACCTATTCACATTACAGTTTGAATGGTTACAAAGTGTTCATGAATGATTGTTTAAAAAAATGTTGCTAAAGATATTTACTATGTCATAGAGACAATATTCAGCCCAAAGAATTATACCTTTTGTACTTCAAGAAGGAGTAGTATATTGATTTGGACAAGATAATAGGTTTCATCATGTTTTACAACTAGAATAGGTGCCCATAGTGGTACAAAAACTACATGGAAGTGTTGTTGAAGGACATTTTTTCTTTGATATCATTGTGAGAAAAATCTTGGATGCCAGCTATTAGTGACCCATTATGACTAGTTGGTATGAGATGTTCATGAATATGATAAAACCTATGATCAATGTCAACAAACATGTAACATGTTGATGCAAAACCTGGCAAAACTAGTTATTACTTTACTTGAAAAACCATTTCAAAAATGGGGTTTGGACTTCATTAGACCAATCAAACTTGTAAGTAGACCGTCAAGGAATTGGTACATTTTAGTAGCCACTAACTATGCAACAAAGTGAGTGGAAGCACAAATGTTCTACACCAACATTATTGTGATGACTACCAAGTTTTTGTACAAACACATTCTTACCCGGTTTGGATGTCCATCGACCATTATCAATAACCAAGGTACCCATTTTGTTAATGATGTTATCATATACATTACTCATCATTTTATCCTTAGACATGCTCTAGTTCTACTCTTTATTATCCACAAGGAAACGATCAAGCTAAGTCTACTAAAAAGGTTTTTGGAACCTTATTAACTAAATTAGTTAATGAAAATCAAAATGAATGGGAGGAACACCTATCCATAATACTATTTTCATATTGAACAACATACAAAGTTGGAATAGGTCACACACCCTTTCAATTGGTTTATAGATTACATCCATAATCACTTATAAAGTATTTGCTACCATTAAAAGGAATTTTATTTTTTGCAACCAAAAAATCAATGACTAGATGTTCTAAACAACTATGTAATTGATTATAGTCATAGGATATTACTTCAAATCTTATGTGGAAAAAATTGTAGTCATATATTAATGATGCATTTGACTAGTAGATGATGATGTGGTATAATAGGATGACATTGTTTTTTCATTGCAATTTTTCATCCATATAACATCCATGATTGATGACAAAATGACTTCGATGTTTGAGATATCATTTGAATATGTGACTAGGATAAAATTATTTCAAATAAGAATAAAAAACAGGTCTATATTTTTTACTCGCTTTCCACAAAAATGAAATATTACTACTATACCATCAGCATGAGGCCATTTGTCTAGAACACAATGTAGACACCAGCCTGAGTGGGCCAGCATAAGGCAAGCACGCGCGTGTTGTGCGACGTTGGTTAACTTTCTTGCTCTTCTTATACAATTCTGACAGTTGCTCTTAAGCAACTACAGTTTTATTCATTTTATTGATGCTGGAAGGAAAGTAAATTGCATATTTTAAGGAACATGTAGGGCGTAGCAAACATTTTTTTTTTTTCAGTGATAAGATTTTCTTTCTACCTTGTATGTTTTTTGGATCAATGCCATAATGTCTTGTGCCATAGGTTGATTTTTTTTTGGAGTAATTAAGCTATAACCTTTGAGTTTACCAGAATATTTGCCTTGTGACATGACTGAGTATACTTGTGATATGCATAACAATTTGATTTTGTTTGGCCTGCTTCCAATGATGCGTAGGCAATGATCATGATTAATAACTATGAAAATGATGTGAACACAATGATGTGTCATTATAAGAACAATATGGTCATACAATTATATATTTTACAATGAATATGAATACAAATGGACATAATAAATTATAACATGTAAAGAACTAATTTGCTTTCACCCTGCAATAAAAGTACAATGACCTTAACTAGTTCAATAGGAAAACTTGGAATGACTTGAAGGCACTACAAATTGAACACAACTGGATGACTAAAAATTACAACAAGATGGAGCAATTTAGTGTGGAGCAAGACACAACCATAATTGGTTTGGAACAAACCTATTAGGAGCAAAAGGAACAACTTGTTTTGGCTAACATATAACTAAAAAAGTAGACCTAGACCTTGCGTGCTCAAATCCAAGATTGTAAGGGGCAATTAGAATTAACAAAAATATAATTGAGCAAACCAACCCAAGCCTTACTAATCAGATTGCATAATAGGTTGAAGGAATTTGAAGAGTTATTATTGGATAATACCTTGTTCAAGGTCCAAAATCAAGCTTTGAATCCAATAGGAATCCCAAAGGGAAAGGATGGTGGCAAATAGTGCAAGCATTCACAAAGGAACAAATCCAAGAGAGTATGGAGCTAATGTGAGATGATGAACATGTCTATTAGCAAGAACTACAAGTTTATCACATTGCCTTTCCAAATTTCAAATATATCCCACTTACTTTTGTATATGTTGAAATAAGAACTAGCACAAAAGTAATAGGTGTAACAACATCATCAACTTTAGGATTTGAACAAGGTGAACAACGTGTTATAACAACCAAACCAACCAATTTAATTAGAGGAGGAATTTGTTTAGAACTTATACATCTTCCTTTACCTATTGTGACCATTGTTATATTTGTTGACACTACTACCAAAGTGGGTGTAATTTACTAGTTTAAATCACTATAAGACCTTAAAAGTGAAATAACTTCATTGCATTTTACTGATTTCACCTAGTGAAAGTTATTTCACTATAATATCACTATGTAGACATCATGTTTCATTTCTAGTTAACATATTTCACTATTACAATTTATTATAGCAAATAGGTTTATTTTTATGTTTTTTAAAATATTATATTTATGCTAGTTTATGATATACACTATATTTAAGTTACTTTAGTTATTCTAATTTATATTTTATGTTATTATAGGCTATTATAAATTATTGCACCCTAAATTATTATATATTATTTTACTTTAAAATATTTTAACTAGTTTATCATAAGCTTTTAAATTATTTTAAATTAAATGATTAAACTAACTTTAGGCTATACTTTAAGTTATTTTATTTTAAATTAATATATGTTATTTCAAGTTATACTTTAAATTATTCAAGGTCATTTTATTTTATGTTATTATAAATTATTTTATCCTAAGCATAATAACTTAAAATATAAAATAATAACTTATGAAAAATCATTCTAAATACCCTACAATATAACAATTACCAATAGCCTATGATATTATAACATAAAATATCAAACAATAATTTATAATATAATAATCACCAATAATTGTAATATAACATATAATAACCAACAATAATTTATAATACAATAACCATTAATAAAATATCCACCAATAACCACCAATAAAATGACCATTAATGGCTTACAACAGAATAATCACTAATAGCCATTAATAAAATAACCACCAATAGCGATTAATAGAATAACCACCAATAGCCATTAATATATTAATCGTGAATAACCATCAATAGCCATTAATAGATTAATCATGAATAACCATTAATAAAATAACCACCAGTAGCCATTAATATAATAGCCACCAATAGCCATTATTAATTAATCATGAATAACCATCAATAGCCATTAATAGATTAATCATGAATAACCATTAATAGAATAACCACCAGTAGCCATTAATAGAATAGCCACCAATAGCCATTAATAAAATAGCCACTAATAGCCATTAATAGAATAGCCACCAATAGCCATTAATAAAGTAGCCACCAGTAGCCATTAATAGAATAGCCATGAGTAGCCATTAATATAATAACAACTAGTAGCCATTAATATAATAACCACCAATAACCATTAATAGAATAACCACGAATAGCCACCAATAGGAT
>Ga0209611_10001901_pt1 | contig 36309 bp, 23 predicted proteins | sample S1TSphgellanicum_3_FD_187693 | JGI IMG/M metagenome (GOLD analysis project Ga0209611, IMG submission 187693) | Host-associated microbial communities from peat moss isolated from Minnesota, USA - S1T2_Fc - Sphagnum magellanicum MG (SPAdes) (version 2) | ecosystem: Host-associated > Plants > Peat...
ATGGAAATTGTAATGAAAGCTATCCAAATGAAAGGATGAAATAATCCATTAGTCGTAAGTTAGTCATAGAGTAGTTGCAAGCGGCTTCAAATGCAAACAGTAGTTGTAGATATAACCAACAGTAGTTGTAAATGTCAAATAGTCGCAACTAGTCGCAAATTCGTTGGTTGCAAAATCACAGATTTCTACTAGTGGAAATACACAAACTTGTGTAATGAAGAAAAGATAACCAAACCATCAACACCAAGGTATTTAACTAAAATACCAAACCACAAATAACCAAACTAATATAAGTAAAGAATGTAATTCAACCTTGTGAAAGTAACCTAGTTACTTTCCTACTCTAGTAACTAATGAAACCTAACTAGTTGAGTTCGAATTCTCAACATTCCCCTTCAAGCTCAAATCCACTTCTAGTACACCAAGCATTTCTCTAAACTTCCTTAGCTTGTTTGCACCTAAAGCCTTTGTGAAAATGTCGGCAACTTGATCTTCAATACTAACATGAATAAGGTCTGTTTCTTTTGCTAGAACTTTTTTTCTAATAAAATGGTAGTGCACCTCAATGTGCTTTGTCGTAGCATGATAGACTGGGTTGTTAGCAAGTAGTATGCTACTAATGTTATCACAATAAATGGTAATAGGAGCATCCATTGATTGTCCCAAATCTGATAATAATTTTTGTAACCAAACTACTTCACATGCAATAATTGTTGCACCTCTATATTCTACCTTCGTGTTTGATAATGTAATTGTTGGTTGTTTCTTATTACTCCAATTAACAACACCACTTCCAAAAGAAAACATGAAACCATTGGTCAATCTTCTATTTGAAACATTGCTAACCTAATCAGCATCCATGTATCCATGTACTTGTAATTGGCTCTTGGTTTCATAAAAAATTCCACATTGCAAAGTATGTTTTATGTACCTCAGTATGCGTTTCATTGCATCCAAATGTGGCTTTCGTGGTGTTTGCATGAATTGACTTACCACTCCAACTGCATAACTCAAATCTGGCCTTGTGATGGTCATGTAAATCAAACTCCCCACATGCATCTATACATAATGGTATCCTCCACAAGGTCTCCTTCATCTGCACTTACTTTCACATTTTGCTCCAATGGAATTGAAATGGGTTTACAACTCGTCATCTCATATTCGGTCAATTTGTTCAAGGCATATTGCCTTTGTAGCAACCATATCCCTTTAGGAGATTGGATTACCTCAATGCCAAGGAAGTAACACAATTTTCCCAAATCCTTCATCTCAAACTTTTATTTCAAATGCTTCTCCAAATCAGAGATGTCTGCATCACTATCTTTTGTGATAATCAAGTCATCAACATAGATGACTATGACTACAATCCCATGATCTATCTTCATATATAGTGAAAAATTTGCATTGGATGTTTAAAATCCACTTGTGATAATATACTGACCTATCTTGTCTAACCAAGTTCTAGGTGCCTGCTTCAAGCCGTATAAAGCTTTCTTCAATCTACAAACCAAATTAGGATGTGTTTAGTCCACATAACCTGGTGGTTGTTCCATGTACACTTCTTCATGTAAATCTCCATGAAGAAAAACATTCTTTACATCCATTTGATGTAAAGACTATCCTTTTACTATTGCCATAGCAATAATTGCTCTTACAGTTGTCATTTTGGCAATTGGACTATCATAGTCTATGCCATAAGTTTGGGCATAACCTTTGGCAACCAATCTTGTTTTGTATCTGTTCACAAATCCATCTGCATTGTGTTTGACTTTGTACACCCATTTGCACCCAATTGCTTTCTTGTCCTTTGGTAAATCTACCAATTCCCAAGTACAATTAGCATCCAAAGATGCCATCTCTTCATCCATGGCATTGTCCCATTTAGGGTTCCAACCGCTTGTTCAAAATAAGTGGGTTCAACCTCCTATATAATTCTCACCATGTATGCATAATGATGAGCTACAAACCCATCATGTGTGAGTCTTTGTACATGGTATTTGACTCGTGTGGATCTTTGCACTCCACTGTTGTTGTTAGGTGTTTTCAAAACTTTTTTGGCCATTCGAGTTCTAGGAGTAGTAACTGAACGGATTATTGATTCTTCACCCACACTCTTCTCTGAATCACTTGACTCATCATCTACATGAGGATTTCTAGATGATGTTTGAAAACTACCATGTACAATGTTTGAAGATCTTAATATTCTTTTCCATGGAGTGCTACTGGACCCACTAATTGAAGACTCTTGTGGTTCACTGATTAATTGTGATTCTTATTCCACATTTGATGAAACATCACAATTTCTAGCCTCTCCATCTTCTTCTACCCTTAGTGGTGAGTACCAACTAACCATCTCATCAAACACAACATCTCTACTCACTTGCAACTTCCGAATGGAAGGATTGAAGCATCTATATCCTTTTTATTCTAAGGAATATCCAATGAAGATACACTTCTCAACTTTTGGGTTTAGTTTTGATCTCTTCTCATCAGAAACATGCACGTATGCAATGCAACCAAACACTCTTAAGTGTGAAACATTTGGTTTCTTGCCTGTGAATTTTTCTTCAGGTGTCATGCCATGAACTACCACTGTGGGTGTTCTTTCATAATATAGACTACAGTTGCTACTGCTTCAGCCCAAAAGTAATTTGGCAAATTCTTTTCATTCAACATGGCATGTGTTATTTCTACAATGTGCCTGTTTTTCCTTTCAGCAACTCCATTCTGTTGTGGGGAATAACTACATGAGTACTTCTTTTGAATTCGATGCTCCTTCAAGTATTCACTGAATTCATTTGAAAAATACTCTCCCCCTCCATCGGACCTTAGGCACTTGATGTTCACACCCTCACACCCTTCTCCTTCTCCACCATTGCTTTGAAATTCAAAAAATGTTGAAACATTTCACCTTTGTGTTTCATGAAATAAACCCACACCTTCCTTATGTGGTCATCAATGAAACTCACGTAATACTTGCATCCTCCAATGGATTGTGTCTTCGTGGTCCACACATCTGAGTGGATCATTTCCAAAGGTTTGGAACTTACATGAGTTGCTTGTGCTGGGAATGGATGCCTAGCTTGCTTCCCAAATTGGCATGCTTCATAAACTTTTAACATCACCTTTTCTATTCCAAATTTGAGAAGGCCTCCAACAAGATTAGGTTTCTCCATCAACTTAAGACATTGGAGATTAACATGACCAACCCGCTTGTGCCAAATTCCAATGTCTCCAACTCCTTTTCCATGTGTGAATAACATGGAATTCACTTCATGCATGTTCACATCCAAGGTGAACATTCGTCCATTCCTTTCTCCTTTTGCAATCAATTTGCCTTGATTCTTCATGTCTTCCACAAAACATCCATTTGGATTTATTGTCACTTGTAAACCTTGTTCCACCATTTGGCCTATAGAAACCAAATTTTTTGTTATGATTGGAACATGAAGTACACCTTTCAAATACTTTGTTTGCCCATCTTGCATGGACAATGGCACCTTGCCAATTTGTGTGCTGGGATGTGTAGTGTCATCGCCAGTTTCCACAAACCCCGGTGTTTTCAAATCCTTTGTGTCTCTAAACCATTCTCCATGACTAGTTATGTGGTTTGAAGTTCCAGAATCCACATATGAGACATTGTTGTCTAATACACCTCCTATCATTGAATTTGCCATGTGTTGCATCACAAATAGTTATTCATCACCTTGATTGCTAGTTGATGCATAATTCCCTTGTTACAACTTTCCATTTCGTGCATCATGCTCCCTTTGATAACAGTTCTTCGCCATGTGCCTAAGTTTCACGTAATAATAGCAATTTGAATCGTTATTTGGTTGTTGACCTCGATGACTTCCACCATGACCTCCACGGCTTCCTTGACTTCCTTTTCCTCCAAAGTTTCCTCATCCACCTCCATGAGCTTGACCTTCATGTTGATGATGTCCACCATGCGAGCTTCCATGTCGACCTCGAAATGAAGTTTTACCACCTTTACTTCTACCTCTATTAGTGTTTGAGTAAAAAACATTTTCTTATGATCTCCCATTGGATGAAGTTCTAACAATTCTCATCTCTTCACTTATAAGTAAGGTTATTAAATCTTTAAAATCAAAAAATGTTTATTGAACTGCAATTGAAGTACGAAACTGGCTATAGTCTTTTCCAAGTCCATTCGAGGTGACGACCACTAAATCTTCATCATCTACAAGGGCTCCTATAGATGCAAGAGCATTTGTAAGGTTTTTCACCTTTGTAGAATAGTTATTGATGTTCATCTTGTTTTTCTATAGATTATGTAACTCTTGCTTGAACTGCATTTTGCGAGCTTGTGTATTACTGCTATACATCTTCACTAATGTATAGCTTACTTAGGTGATTTTGCATCTTGAATATGCATAATCATGGAATCGGACACACTCAAAGAAAGTCAATACAAAATTTTCCTTGCTTTTTCATGCCAAGTTTTATTGGCTTAAATTTGTTGTTGTGTGGGGTTTTCTAAGAGAGGAGGTTCTATCTCATCACTAGTTATGAATTCCTAATAGCCTTTCCCCATCAAGAAATTCGTAATCCTAAATTTCCACACTTGGAAATTGTTTTTGATTTTAATTCCTTCCTTGGGTTTCTAGGATTAGGGTTAGGGTTAAAAAACTGAAACTGAAACTTTAAATGCTTGGATATTTCTCAATACAGATCCAAATGACATGAAATTTCTTTCACATATATATTCCTTTATGATCTATACGATCCCAAAGCTACAAATCCAAAAAAGTTCAATCAAAGAAAATATGACCAAAAAACCAGATCTGGCACATAGTCTTCAAAGGCTCATAACTCTCACAAAACATATCCTTTTCTTTCGAAAATTTGAAAATAGAAGCATCTTATATTCTTCTATAATCTTTTCCAAGTTTCACTCCAAGATCTTTTCACAGTAGATCTAGATCTAGATTTAAAAATTTGACTTCCACAACCTTGATATGTTGATCTCCTTTCACCTTTTTTTTTTTTTTTTTTTCACATTCTTTCTTTTCCCCTTTTCTCTTTTGCACTTGACAAACTCCTATGATATTACTATAGACTCTCAAGCTTTAGTTCTAAAGACTTTTTAATTTTAAATGTCTTTCAACTTTTTCATTCAACAACTTAAGCTCTGATACCATGTTAACAAATAGGAGGTCTACTCAAGTGCAAACATAAATCTTTATTGAAAGGAAACTACAACATGATGCTCATAACACGAAACATAACATCAAGAACTCCTCAAAGTTCTTGTCACATGAAATACACAAACTTGTGTAATGAAGAAAATATAACCAAATCACAAATAACCAAACTAATATAAGTAAAGAAAGTAATTCAACCTTGTGAAAGTAACTTAATTACTTTCCTATTCTAGTAAGTAATGGAACCTAACTAATTGAGCTTGAATTCTCAACAATTATAACCTTATGACTATGCAAAGGTGTATTTGGTGAATCTTAAGGAATATATTTGGGTGTATTAGGATTTATAAATGTATATTTTGAATTTATATGAACAACCATATTCAAGTATTATTATTAGCATAAATGGTTTTGATATTATGGTTACATTAAATAGTGTATATTTTGAATATATTAAATTTTTTATGTAAGATATTTGCTAACTATATTATGCCCATATTAAACAATTATCTAAACCATTTTGTTATATTTCTTAAAAGTATTACAAATGACATTTATTATTATTTGTATCAATATTATATTATATATTTATATTGATTACATGTAATAAAAAATTTAATATATTAATATATAATTATTAAATTATTTTCAAATGACTAATGTATTTTTTAATTTAAATTTTTATTTATTAAAAGCGAAAAATTAATTAAAATAAACATAATACTTTCAACAAGTGACATAATAATAATAAAATAGCTAACCTATGCTAGTTACAAAATACATTATTATTATTATTATAAGTAATCAATTATGAAGTATTATTAGATTAATATAATAATTATTAATATATATTGATATATATTTTTAAGTTTTTATATTTCTAATTATTAATCATTAATTATTTAATTATTATAATAAATTAATGATATATATATATATATATATTTCAGTTTTATTATTTTATAATAATTAATGTACTAGTTAGAATGGAAATTTAATAATTTATTATACAAATGAAAAAATTATTTCCAAAGGAAAAATATACTTATTAAAAATATATAAAATATTTATTGTAATAGTTCATAAATAACTTTAATGAGTAAAGTAATAATATGATTAATAAAAATAGAATAAATAAAATAATTAGCCTGGGATAATTTTTAATTATATTATCAAATATTTTAAAATTAGTACTCAATATTTATAATTAATACTTAATAATTATTAAATACTGAATATTTCAGTTATTATATCAATTTATTTGGTTACAAAATAATAATTTATTAGTTATTAATAAATAGCTAATTATTTCAATATTAGCCAATTACTAGTTAATTAAATTGGTTGATAGATTATTATAGTTTATCTATATGATTAAATATTATTATATTTTATCTAGCTAATAAATTATGTAATATTTAATAATATAATTAATTGAATAATCATAAGATATTAATGATTATTATTATAAATAATTGGCTAATTGGATAGTTTATAAAGTGAATCAATTAGTTTTTAGTTTAGTTGCTAATTAATCAATTAGCAAGTTTATTTTGTAATATTTTATATTTTATTCATTAAATAATTAATAATTTTATTAGTTAATTAGTTAGCTAGTTAATATCATTTATGCACTTGTTTATATACTTTTCAAGATGAGAATGAAAGCCAAAACATATGGGATAAAAAATTTAATTACTTATAACTGAAATTTTTATCCCATATGTTTTGGCTTCATTTTCATCTTGAAAAGTATATAAACAAGGTGTTTTGTCTCACATTTTCATATTTTAAAAAATGAGCATATGGGATGACTTAATAAAACAGACTTAACCCAAAATAAAATAAAAATAGTCATGTGCTTACACCTAACTACCTACTTTTTAACCTCCCTACCTACCTAAGTAGGTATTTGGCCTAGGTAGGTAAATAGGTATTATCTAGATAGATGTTTAGCCTAAATGGGTAAGTAGGTATATAGGTAGGTAGGTACCTAGTTCAACCTACATACCTAAATATTGATTTAAATATAATTTGGAAATTTTCAATTAATATGTCATGTGGCAAATTTCTATTACACCACGTGTCATAATTTAAACCATCCAAACATAAAAACTAAATGTCTTAGATTATTTCAAAATAATAATATAATATTTTAAATTATTAACAGTTGGGACACGTGGCAACACGTAACTTGTTCCTGTTGTTTGCTAAAAAATTGGATTTTATTTGCAAATGACAATATGTATATGATTAGTCAAAGGATGAAGTGTGTTTTGTTGACTTTTTTTTCATCCAAAATTTGTTATCGTTTGTGACTAGTGTCAATGCGACTTGTCCAACATGACTATTGAGATTTTAGTTGCAAATGTCACTTGCAACTAAAAATTAGTCGCATGGACCAATTGCAAAATGGCCATTTTTTAGTAGTGTTAAGTAGGTTGTATAATGCTAAACAAATAGGTAGATAATTTATAAAGCCATGGTGGATGGGAGGTAGGAGGTAGGTTATAGGTATTTGGATGACATATAATTATTTAGTAGATAGGAAAGTAGGTAACATAGAAAATTATTTTAAGTAGGTAGATTGGAGGTACATAAACATAGGTTGGTTATAAGATGATGATCAACTAAGTAGGTATGTTACAGGACATGATAGTTGGGCGGGTGGGTGGGTAGGTGGGCAAGTAGGCAAGTAGTACATTTAGGTGAGTGAGTGGGTAGGTATGTAGTTAATATGTGGGTAGGTAGGTGAATGGGTGGATAAGTAGGTAGGTGGGTGGATAGGTAGGTAGGTGGGTGGGTGGGTAGATAGGTAAATAGGTAGGTAATACACCTAGATAGGCGGATGGGTCAGTGGGTAGGTAAATAGGTAGTATGTTTAGGTAGGTAGGTGGGTGGGTTGGTAGGTAAGTAGGTTATGAAATTGTAGGTATGTAATTGGCATTTAAGATGTTCCCTTTGACTAGAGAACATTGGTCATTTTTATCATTGATATCAATTTCTTATGTTTAATTTGATCAAATGTTTAATTTGACTAAAACCCATTCATCATTTTGATTAGGGTTGTTCAACTTGACTAAATGTATTGACTAAATAAATCACTTTAGTCCAGTTGGTTAGTCAAAAAATACATGCCTTGAACCTTTAATCAAAATGGACATGTCCATTGGTAAAAAATGATTAGTTAGTCAACTTGGAACGTTTGAAAAACTTGTAATTTTAGTGGTGATTTTTTTACAAGTTGGACATGGGCAAACCATCCCAACCCTTCTTTGCTAGTCCCTGGTGTTTCCCATAAAACTGCTAATACACAAACATACCTAACTTGGTTGTCAACGATAATGTTGTTGAACCCTAAAGTTTCATCGCCTAGAAATTGGAAACTTTGACAAATTGCAAGGATTCTTGAAAAAAATAAACATCAAGTTTTTCCAAGAGAACATGCCTTCAAAATTAGAATGCGTTGCTACAAACTTCAAAATCTTATTACGATTCAAGTAATACAATGGATTGTCATTCTCCCCTCCCACTTAGCACATGTCTTGTTCGGAGTCACAACTTGTAGCAATTGCACCTTGCCCCACCATACAATAATTTCGCCTTACTGTTCAAGGGAAACGATGCAGTGTGGCTCTTCCAAGGGCAATTAGCACTCGTCCCACTCGGAGTCAAGTTTCATACCATTGTAAACTTGTCCCACTAGAATAAATTTTCCGTCCTTCTCATAACCTAACCTTGTCCCACTCTCCTTTGGATAAACCTTTTTTTGACAAGCAAAACCTGCTTTGAAGATCAACCATTCATCTATTCGACTAATCAATGGTCAAATTAATCTCATTGAACAGTCAAGGTTTGTTGTGGTAGCATAAACGTACATATAATATGCTAATATGTAAAGTACACAATGTAACAACTAGATTAGGTTTCCTATAACCTAATTTACCCAATCCATTTCTTCAAAATATCATAGTTCGCAAGTGCAGGTCAATCATACAAATAATCCCAAACAAAAAAATTGGAAAAAGTGGATCCGTTTAGTCCTTAAATGTACTAATGAACATTATAAACTTCAATGTTGGTGAATATTTAAATACCTTATAAATTTATGTGAATTATTGAAGAAGATTGTTCTTCATTCTTTTGTAAGTGCATGTGAAAATTGTCATTAAAAAATTCCTATTTGAAGTAGTATTTTGGAGTCCTTTTGCATTGTAGTGTAGTATGTTACGATTGATTACAATTTACAAATGTACTCCAAAGGACAATTGTATTAGTTTTTTGTACACTAATTTCACAACATAATGGTAGATTAAAACATGAACCATCATTAAATGCACATTTGCATAACTAAATATTCTTCAACTAGGTAACAGTCACTTGAAAACATTGGGGGTATTGAAAATTGCAACATTGTGACAAGATTTTGTGTACACCGTACCATGGAAACACCCATAGGGGAAAATGTACTCTATTTTGGAATGTCGTGAACGTTTTGGTGATTTTAAAAATGCTTTCACGTCTTGAATCTCTTCTTGAATCCTATGGTTGGCGTTGATCATAGGGGAAGGTGGATTTTTATTTGAGAAAACTTCAACAAGTTGTTCCTTTATTGGAGAATCCACATGTATCTTATTTTAAATAATCAATTATGGTTGGTACTAACCATAGGGAATGAACTGGAAAATGTAGCAAACCTTTAAGTTTTTTTTATGGTCAGAGTTGATTAAGTTGTACATGATCAAACTTTGAAACCAAGTTATGATGCAATGGATGTTGCTTTAAAGTGCTAGTAATTGAGCTACAATTGTAGAACAATTGTAGATTCTATTTGATTAAATTCTTTTTCTTCCCTCCCCTTATGGTCGGCACTAACTATAAGGTTTATTGAAATTGAAAGTATTCTTTTCAAAAAAAATCTTTACATTATAATAGTTTTATCTGAGTTCCAATTTTCTTGTTTCTTGGACTTCATAGCCACCCTATAATTAGTGCCGACTATAAGAGATATCCTATCGAATATATGGTTATGTTGAAAAGAATTTCATTAGTTTTGACTTATACATTCTTTTCATGTCTTTTGCTACAAGTAAAGCCGAAACATTGACTATAGGGAGATTTGTCTACATTATATGAGGATTAGTTTCGTTAGCATTTCATCATAAGATACATCATTTGTTTTTTGAGAATTCATAAGTTCTTTCTATTAATGGTCAACACCAACTATTAGAACAAATGTTCACAAACATACATTGAATGGTACTTATAAATCTTCTTTTGTGTGTATCAATTTACACCTTTTAGTATCATGTCCTCTAATAATATCCCTAGTTATTTCATTTTTTTGGCATTGACATTCTAATACTTTGTTGGTCAATGTTACATTTGAATTGTTGCACCTATATGACTCAAAACTCATTTCAGACATCTAACTCCCATTTGTGTTTCCATGGGGGGAGTCCAACTACTAGAAAACCATAGAAATGATACAACATCAGAATAAGCTGAAGACTTTGAAGGTTTTGGACAAGTACAAAATCCTCTTAAAGAACAAAGCCAAGATAAGTATCCCATTGTGTCGCCTCCTAACCATGCTAATTGTTAGGCTAGCATTAAATATCAATGTGTTGAAGATCGAACAAGCCGCATTCTTTACAAGTTATTAAGCAAATGAGAGGGCATTCTACATTTCCTCACAAAACTGGAAGGGTGAAAGCATGCTAAAGTATACAAAAAAAATAATCCTCACAGGTAAAAAAACACAAATTTGTGATAAGTAGATTAGAAAATAGGTGATGCCTTATGAAATTGTCCTTTTGAACTACATGAAGGCATCAAATGTGATGTGTCAAAATTTTTGAAAGTTTCAAAAGTTGTATCAACCTTTTTAAAAACCTACTTTCAATCTACTTTGCAAAATTTGCTAATTTGTCCCATCGTGATAAAGTAGATTGAAAGTAGGTCAAAAAAATTTAATTTGGAAATTTCACTCATATGTTGCATTTTGAAAGGGTTTGGGGCATGATTTAATCAATTAAGCACATGCAATGCATTTTAGTATCATATCAAAAAACGTGTTTGGATACCAATTTTAAATTTATGAAAATTTTACTTTTGAAGGGTTTCACATTATCATAATCCAAAAGTTCAAATTCCAAAAAATGTGTATCAAGGTGCATAATGGTTCAAACATTAGTAACACATAATTTGAATTGCTTGATTTGGAAAATGTGTAATATCAACCAAAGTAATAAACTTGCAATAATTAAATAAATTAGTGAGAGTAATAACATACATTAAGAATGACCGTATATGGTCTATTTAATGTGATAGGGTCCTCCCAAAATTTATGGCATGACTAAAATGCTTAAAATGCAAAAGATTCCAAATCTACTTTTACTTGTTGGTAGGGATAACCAATTGGCATACTTTACCATGTTTACACCCGAAAAGGTGAGCACCTATTGCAATACTTGGAGTTATCTTTGGAAGGAAAAGAATTTGAAGTTTCAAAAGTTCCTAGTGGAGGATCCAAATCTGTGCTAGCTATTTAGAAAGATGTTCCACGTCTAGGACAACAATCATTGTTTTTAGGCTTGGAAGCCATACATTGATTTGAACCATCCCAATGAGCCAAAATGGCATGTGAAGGTCATTCCTTTGTTCTAAATACCACAAATGGCCTAGTTGAACTCCTCACAACTATGATTGACATAAACAAATGAGATTCCATTATCACTACTTCTTATTTCCACACATGTCAAATAGTCTCATGTTGGTGATTAACAATTATTTTTTTGGTGGGTTCATTGAGATGGACCACGTGAAGCCTTCACTGGTTCATGACTTCTTCACATTCAATCAATCATGGTGATTCCATTTCATCAATTCAAGGAGGTCATTCCTAATGCCAAATATAAGAAATGCGAAAATAAAATCAAGATAATTTAGTATAGCTTCACACAGAAGGCATTTTTTTAATACATGTATAAGGTAAAATTTCTACATCTTCTCTCAAAGGAACTCCTTTTTTTAGAATAATTCCATTTGATTTTGAGCCATAACTTTTTGCAAAAGGAGCTGGCAGCGACTATTGACACTGCCCATTGTTTGTACTATGTATATGTTCCAAATCTCGCTTTTTGTGACCTAGAAATGTTGGTTTCCTTGAGTAATAAAGCTATGGAAAGAATGTTCAAAATGAACACATGATTGTGTTCCATAAAAGGCTACCTATTTGTGACCTTGCACTTGGCGCTTAATTCTTCCAAAAAATATAAGTTCATTATAACATGAATCATGATCATGAAATGATGACAAAGAAGTTGCAGCTCTTTATGTCTTCACAAGTGAGCAATGAATAGAAGGTTTTTTAGCTAAAACAATGGAACTAGTTCATCCCTGGTTCTGAAGGAAGTTCAAAAGTTCCCCAAGGTTAGGTTGTCAAATGTTATTTTTTGAAAAATGGCTCCACAAGACAATGTTTTGGTTTCAGGTACCATGTTGGTTCTCTTTTGATGGTACATTAAGAATCTTTCCGTGTTATTTGCATTGGTTGTTTATCCTCATGGATTTTTTTTAATGTTTTCATTGTAGTTGGAAGTGGAGGCCAAGAAGCTTTATAATAACACTATGATGAACCTTGGTGTTTCTATCTTCAAAAGTGTCAAGGTTCATAGTCTTGACACAACACCAAAACATGGCATTTACAACTACAAAACTAGCCGTAAATGCCATTAGTCGCTAAGATGGTCATAGTCATAACCACCATTGCGACTTCACCTACAACTACATAATATTATTTACATTATATATATATAATTTTTGTATATAATAAAATTATGTATATTATTTAAAAAATTATTATATTAATATTTTAATATACTCTTGAATATTGATTTTACAAAATAGTTATTCATTTAATTTAATTTTTGATTTTATATATCGTATACATATGGTTTGTACATGAATTGTATAATCATAGATACAACCATATAAAATGTTATTGTATTATACATAATTATACCTACCAATTGGTTGACGTAATCAACATATGTCATTATCATATCGATGGTCAAAGTTGACTATAGTGAACGTGGTCAAACTGGTCAACATGGTGGGAACAAGTAATGATCTTTGGACCTCCTTGAATTGGTCCAAGTAATTGATCTTTGGAGTTCCAAGGGTTGCATGGGTATTGTATATGTGTCCATTGGAGTTCTAGGGTCTAATTGGTTATTGTATATGCGTCCTTTAGACTACAGGGTCTAAATGGCTATTATCTATGTGTCCTTTAGAGTTCTAGGGACTAAATGGCACTGATTATGCATCCTTTGGAGTTCCATGGACTAAATGGCTATTATATATGCATCCTTTGGAATTATAGGGGACAAGATGTGTTAAACATTTCGCCAAAAAACCTTTATGTGCTTCAACATATGGGGCACAAACTTTTGTAAAATTTTGTATTCAAATTGTTGTCGGGTGTCCACATGGCGAATTATTTCATTATTTGAGGAATATGCTTCATAATATTCTTTCTTGTTAAAGAATATTTCACCATGTAGGATTGTGTTAAAGAATATTTTACCATGTGTGTTTTTGTCAAAAAATATTCTGCCATAGTGGATGGATCTGTCAAGGAATATTTTGATGACACATGGAAAATATATTTTGGAATATCATTTTTTGCTCATGCTCACTTGCTCATGTTCACATGCTCACAAAATAACTTTCTTGGTCTTTAACATCGGATTGTTATTTAAATGAATGATATTATTTTGTCATCACATATTATTATGCACATTTTTTTACCTTAGGCTATTGTTAACAATTTTTTACAATCTACCATAGGCTATTCTATTGTAGGCTATTGTTGGTTATTTTATGGTAGGCTATTGTTGACTATTTTAAACTATTTGTCATACATTATTTTTTGTTATTTTATTATTGTAGGATTGTTGCTATTTTAAGTTATTATTGGTTATTTTATCGTAGATTATTGCTGGCTATTTAAAGTTATTTATCATAAGTTATTTTTGGCTATTTTATTGTAGGCTATTGTTGGTTATTGTAAGTATTTATCACATGCTATTTCTAGCTACTATATCATAAGCTATTATTAATTATTTTAGACTATTTATCATAAATTATTTTTAATTATTCTAACATAAGCTATTGTTGGCTATTCTACCATAGGTTATTATTGGCTATTATAAGTTATTAATCATAGACTATTTCTAACTATTATATTATAGGTTATTATTGGTTATTTTAGACTATTTATATAAGTTTTTTTTGGCTATTCTATCGTAGGCTATTGTTGGTTATTCTACCATAGGTTATTATTGGATATTGTAAGTTATTTATCATAGGCTATTTATGGTTATCCTATTGTAAGCTCTTGTTGATTATTCTAAGCATTTACCATATGTTATTTTGGTTATTCTATCGTAAATTATTATCAAATATTCTAGGCTATTTATTATATGTTTTTCTGGTTATTTTATTGTAGGCTATTGTTAGATATGTTACATTATTTATTGTATGTTATTTTTGGTTATTTTATCATAAGCTATTATTGGTTATTATATCATAAATTATTTTTGGCTATTATATTATAAACTATTATTGGTTATTTTAGGCTATTTTAACATAGGCTACTATTGGTTATTTTAGGATATTATATCATAAAATATTTTTGGCTATTATATTATAAACTATTATTGGTTATTTTAGGCTATTTTAACATAGGCTATTGTTGGTTATTTTAGGATATTATATCATAAAATATTTTTGGCTATTATATAATAGGCTATTGTTGGTTATTCTAGGTTATTTTATCACATGCTATTGTTGACTATTTTACGTTATTTTACCATAGGTTATTATTGACTATTTTATTATAAGCTATTGTTGGTTATTTTAAGTTATTTTGCCATAGGTTATTGTTGATTACCATAGACTATGATTGGTTATTTTATTGTAAGCTTATTATTAGTTATTTAAAGTTATTTTACCTTATGTTATTATATTGTAGGCTACCATAGGCTATTGTAAGCTATTTTATCATAAACCACCATTGGTTATTTTATTGTAAGTTATTTGTTGGCTATTTTAAATTATTTTGCCCTGAATTATTTTAAATTATTTTAGGTTATTTTCCATAAATTCTTATTGGTTATTCTAGGCTATTTACCATAAGCTATTTTTGGTCATTTTATCATAGGTTATTATTGGCTATTCTAGGCTATTTACCATATGTTATTTTTGGTTATTCTATTGTATGTTATTATTGGTTATTCTAGGCTATTTACCATAAGTTAATCTTGGTTATTTTTTTGTTATTTTATCATAGGCAATAATTGATTATTTTGTTATAAACTATTATTGATTATTCTTTCATAGTTTAATATTAACTATTCCAAGTTATTCTTGGTTAATTTACATAATTTATTGTAGGTTATTTTTGGTTGTTTTTCCATATACTAAATTATTTTACATTAGGTTAGTATTGGTTATTTTAGATTATAATACCCTAAGTTATTTCACCTTATGTTATCATAGGTAATTTTTTGAATATATTATTTAGCCTTAAGTTATTTTAGATTTTATTTTATGTTATTTTAAATTATTATACCTCAAGATAAAAGAACATAAAATACAACTTAAAGCTATTTTAAAAAGTTAATTTAAAATAACCTAAAGTAGAAATCTTTTAATAAGTTAAAATATAACATATGATACTTTAAAATATAATAATCCATAATAGTTTAGGGCATAAACCTATGGTATAATAATTTATAATAGCCTATAATAATTTAGGGTATAATTTAAAATAACTTAAGATAGCCTAAAATAACATAAATATAACATTTAAAATAGTTTAGGGTATTTAAAACAACATAAAAAAACCTATTTACCATAGTAAATTATAATAATGAACTATGTTAACTAGTAGTGAAACATGATGTTGACATAATGACCTTAGAATGAAATAATTTTAACCAAGGTGAAATCACTAAAGTGTAATGAATTTATTTCACTTTTAAGGTCCCACAATGATTTAAACCAATGAATTGCACCTCATTTTTTGTACTAATGTTTGCAACTTTTGTGAAAACCAAATCACCTAGTTGACATTTTCATTTTGACAAAAATTATTGAGATCAAAATGCCAAGAACATATTTGTTATCTTGTCAAAATGCCAAAATTTCTATCAATGCTTCCAATTGAATCAATTTTTGCTTTCTTGATGCCTTGGTAATAAGATATCCAAAGCATAGAACATCATGTTCATGCTTTGTTCTTGTGAAATAGATTGTAATAGTTGAGTTGTACCCTTTTCTCCTTCTTGCTACAATTCTTTCCCATGGAAGCTTGAACACTTGTAGCACACCTTCTCCAAGGTTGAAATGCTTGCCATTCAACTTGATGTATTGGTCAACATGTCGAAAATTGTAGATGAATTCTTTCACTAGAGGTTCATCAATGTATATTAAATCGAGTTTCCTTCAGTGAATAAGGCATGTTCTTTTCGCCCATTCAACTTTTTTTTCTTCCAAAGTCCAAATACTATTATGAATCTAGCCAAGAAAATTAATCTTGCTTAATTACTTTGGCAAAAGAGGTTTTTCCAAATCTTTGATTTGTCGTTGTTTTGTAACATCAATTGTACTACCATTCTCCAACTCATGTTTCATTTATTCAACAATGAGAATTTGTTCTTTGAATAAATGTAACTCCCAATTCCAAAACATTGTTATTCTTTTGCTTCATGTTTTTTTTTCACGTACCTCTCTTGTTTTAGAATTCCACTCTACAACTTGGTTGTCATCTCTCCCAAAATAGTCCTTCCAAAGATAGTATATTTGTTTGATGGTTGTTAATTCTTCTATATCTTTAGGAGACAATAAAGATTGTAAAAGCCATAATGGCCATAATTCATTCAATGGGATGTTCAACATATTGAGAACCTTTCCCTTTTTCTTGTTTTTTCTTGTTAGAGCTACTTTAAGGTGACACCCTTAGTTTATTCCCTTAGCGCTTCTCTATTTTGTCTCATAATTTATAAAGCACAACGAATTGTTGTTTCTATATATTTTTTAAACAACCACTTCTTGATTTCCCATTTTTGTTATGGTTTCTTGCTAAATCATTCCTACATCCTCTTCTTGGATCCATTTTATTTAATCCTCAAATAATTGATTTCTTGTTTTATAATCAATCCAAGGTAGGCTTTTTGGTTTGGAAACATAACAAGGTGGGTTCCTAGGGTTGGTTTCTTTCCTTTTTTTGTTTTTAGATTTCTCTTCAAGGTATATCTCAATTGTAACAATTGTTACCATAATGTTCGTTGGAGGGAAGTTATGGTGATATTCTTTTAACTTTTTTATATTTACCCTTTCAACATCATCATTACCCATAGTTGACAATTCAAATATTTTTTGCACTTTATATGATCCTTGCCATGGTAGTCTAAATTTACCTTTCTTAATTTTTGTTACTTTAAGCATCCACAAAACCAAATATCCTTCATCAAATTTCTTAATTTTCTTTCTTTCATTTGATTGTTCCTTCCTTAATAATTGGATGTGAATATTATTTTCTTTAGCTTGCTAATGACCTTCATCCAATTTAAATAAAATTTCCATTGTTACTTGAATTGTTTTGTCAATTTCATTTTGAGGTACATTTTGATTTTTTTTATAAGTACCATAAACCCTACCAACATGATATGTTGAGTGCCAAACAAACTCAAAAGATGTGTATTGTGTGGTTACCTTATAAGCTATTTGATATGCCCATAAAGTTGTATAAAACATGACATCCCAATTTGTCTTATTTGCATTAACTATTTTGGCTAATTTTTTTCCCAAGGTTTTATTAGTTGATTTGACATGTCCATTATTGTGTGGTAATAAATGGTCAATTTGTGCATGATAATACCATAAACATTTCGATAGTTCCATTGATAAATGGCTACCCTAATCACTTACAAAATGGGTGGGATAGCCAAATCAAATAATAATAATTGCATTAATAAACTTAGTTGTGCTTTTACTTGTGTTATTTTAAAGTGCCTTAGCTTCTACCCACTTAGTAATTTGTATGTGGCTACTATAATATACTGATTATTAGTATATTTGGTTGTTGGTTTGATTAGTCCTATACAATCTAAACCCCATTTCATGAAATGTTCAAAAGTTAATATTAGTTTCAGTGGACTTTTGTTACTTCACCACATGGGTGTTAGCCATTGACATGTACATCACATTTTTGGCACAAATAAACAACATTTTTATTTATAGTGGGCCATTAATAACTAAATGCTAGTATTTTTTTACATTAATGTTATTACCAAAATGCCCTTTAGTTGGCCCTTCATGGAATTCTTCCAACACCTTGGATGCCTAAGCTAGTAGTAAACATTGGCACATGACCCAATTTGGTCCTAATTTATATAAGTAACCATCATACAAAGTATATGGCTTAACTTTTATTACAATCTAACTTTTTTTCCTTTTGGTATTTTTTTCAAAATACCCATGTTTTGAGATGGTCAATAATTTGTATATACCATTCAACTTCTACATTAAATAATGGAACATTAGATGAATTATTTTCTATTCCAATAATCAATTTTCCATGGTTAATTTGAAATAAATGGTTTGGCAAGAAATGTATTCATTTCGATTTGTATACTTTTTAAAAACCAAATTCTTGTAATAATAAAACCACATGACAATTCAACCTTATATTGTTGGATAATTACTAAGTATAATAATGTTTTATGATGTACAAAGAAAATAAAACAATTCCCCAATAGATAATGTCTAAATTTCTTCACATTGTAAATCATGGCCAAGGTTTTTTTTTTTCAACAATGGTATAATTTCTTTCTACACTATTCGTTAATTGATTTGCATTATATATAGGCCTATCAATTATATTGTTTAGGTTTTGATTTAACATGGGTCTAAGTGTTAACGATAATTTCAGCAAAAAATTTAACAATAAATATTTAATTCATGATTGCCATACATCATTGTTGGGTCCTTGTCTCATTCCATCAGTGTAAATACCACATATTTAACTAATTAAGACCAACTTCAACAATAAATCTCAACATACATAACAATAATGAGGAAAATAAGAATGTTACATTAAATTCATCTTCATTGTTTTTCATATTTTCATAACTTTTCTTGCCATACAAACCTCTACTCCTTCCTAATATTCTTGAATTGTCCTTTCATAACTACTTAAATAGAAATTAAGAATACATTTAGATGCCCCTCCATGCTCAATAGATTAACCCTTTTACTTTCTTGATTCTAGCCTTAAATAATACACAAGTAGTTATAACTATCTAATCGTTTTTACAAATCAACTTGATACGACAAATTAACCTATTGCAAAAATCGTCTTGTATATTTTTTCAAATCGACTTCTTACAACATTTCAACCTACAACAATCTATTGATTTGCTTAATTAGTTGACCTGTCTTATCTTTCCATTTTGCTATCTTTTCTTCTAACTATTGGTATGTCAAAGTCTTTTCATTGCATTCTCCACCTTTTACTACTATAGTGTCCTCACACAATAACTACTCACGGTCTACCATAGAAATGAGCAAGTGTAAGGAAATTGTCAATTTCATTGTTTAAGGATTTTGCCCCATGTTTTACTATAACAATGGGCTCATCATGCAAATACTTCTCTCTTGCCACTCTTTTCAAGGGATGTGGTAGGCATTATTGGTAGTGTGTGAACTTGCCAATTTGGGGTCATTTTGCCAACTTCTTCACCAAATGTCGAACTTGCATAATGGTTATTTGTAGTAGCAATGGATCGGAACCCAAGTGGGCATTTCTTGCTTATGGTTGAGTATAGTCATAATTTGTTCTCCATTGTATTGCTACCACTACTTTTGCTTCTAGATTAGTTAGCTATGCTAACTTTTGACATTTCGCCATTGTTTCCTTCCATTGTTTTGGTGTGTCTGCAATTTTGTTCACCACATGACCTAGTGTACTTTCCATTTGTGTCATTGTGAAACTTGGTTGTTTAGTGAAAGTAGTTTGATGCCAAGCATAGTAACTCCTATAATCAATCTTTAACTTACAGTAGTAGCCCAAAACATATCACTCCACATCCATTTTTCTATTAATGCATTAATATTTGGTCTCGTGAATTCCTTTTTATTAAATTTTTTAATAATATGATGTGCAATTTCAAATTTCTTAATTAATATTAATGTAAGTATGGATACCATCACTAGTAGCTCCATCTTCTATATTTTGTTAATTATGTGGCATTAATAATTATTGTTCTATGTTGTATACACCACATTTTTGTACCACCATGCAATTTTTTGATTATTAATTCTTGAATGTTTTCAAGTAATGTCTTAAATTCCCTTACAAAATTTCTCCACTCATTGAATTTTAATGCGTTCATTGGTGTGTACAAATGACTCTGAAAATTTCAGCCATATTTACAATATAATAATTTTGGTTTTCCTTCATCTACCATTATAATTAATCTCTTTTAACAATTCATTCTTTCTTTTAAAAATAATCATAATCTATCAATTTTCATACCATCCTTAATAAACATTATTATTGTAATCAAATAAGAAAACAAATTTAGCCATATTTTGTTCATAATATATAAATAAATGAGGAAGAGCTAATACTTCTTTGGTTCCCAAGATAGTCATTTTATCCATTCTATTATCTTTCTTTCCCATTTTGTAAACACCTAAAATATTTGTGTAACCACATGGAAAAATTATGTAAAGAATATGAATTAAACAAAATCCTAAATCAATTTCATCTACTTTAACTTTTCCTTCTTTAATTTTCATAATTTCTAGTTTATTAGTGGAAGAGCATGCACGCTTTACTTCAAAATTCCTTTAATGTTTCACAAAACTAATTTATTTTATTCCCCAACAAGGTTGCCAAATGTCAGTGATAATATTTTGCATCGCTAATGGGTTCTTGTCCTATTTCATTAATATAAATACCATGTATCCATATTGATCAAGACCTATTACATAATAGAGAATAAAACATAAATAATGTACAAATTAGCAAACAAATAACACAAAATTAATAATAATGCATACATTTTTCATTGAAAATTAAAATCATTTACAATGTTTTACATTCTTCCTTCCTTTCATTTTCCTCACCAATGTTCTTTATAATTTTTCTTTCCCTATTGAACAAGTCTCATAAATATGTCCCGAAAAGAATCACCGGTTTCTTTCATGTATTAGTTGAAATGCTTCATTACAACAAAATGCATCCCTGTACACTAAGTGATTTCATTTGATTTTGAATGAATTCACTAATCCTAATGAATGGGACTTAATGGGGATGCAATGAATTCATTAGTCTAATGAACAAGGATTAATGAATTGCACCTACATTTTGTAGTAGTGTTTAGTTTGATTATGTTGTAATTGCCTAATTTTTTGTCATGTTGACATGCCATTTTTATTAATAATTGCATATTGTCACTTCTAGAAATCCTATTGTTTGCAACTAACAACTAACATGCAACTGATTGTCGTTTGCAACTATCTTGGTCATGTTTATAACTATAAATTTGATATTGTATAATTTTTTAACCATATGGTTGTGTGTGGAACTAACGTGCAACTAAATGTGTACAACATGGACATGTGTTATAAAAATGATGGCCTAAACTTATACATATTTAAATTATCATACTTAATATATCTACATAAGCTATGTATAATAATATTATGTGCTTTTAGTACTAAGGTAACACCATGTTAACTTAGGCTAACCTAAACTAACTTAAATTAAAATAACCATGGCTAAATTAACCTAGGCTAAATAAACTAAAAAGTTAAACTAACCATGTTTAAATTAAATTAGGTTAAAATAAAATAAAATATATTAATTATGGCTAAAATAAATTAAGCTAAAATAAATTAGCATGAAATAAATATGGTTAAATAAAATTAAACTAAAATATTTATGGCTAAATTAGTTTAAGCTAAGACTAAAAATGGTTAAATTAATTATGGTTAAATTAAATTAAACTAAACTAAACCATGGTTTAAATATATATTACAAGTTTTTAAATTTGATTTGTCAAATATATTTAAATATTTTTTTTGGCAAGTAAATTTTTTTGATTTTATTTTATTTGGAATATTTTTTAGAAAATGTAAATTTGATTGAACAAAAAATTATTCATAATCAATCAATGTGATAAAATTAAAATTTATAATAAATATTCATAATTATCAATTAAATTTTTATTATAATTAAAATGATAATCAATTATATATATATATATATATAGGTATTATATATTTAAAATTTATTATTTATGTTAAAATATTAATGTAAATAGGCTACACGAATTAACCTACAAGTACACAAACATCTTAAGCTAATTACTAGTTTAAGCTATATAATAATGTTAAAATCATATTTTCATTAAGTAATCATAATTATTAAAAATATTCTACAATCATCTTTGAAGAGCAAAAGAAAAGGAATAATGAAAAATTAACAAGAAAAAAATTAGAAAAATAAGTTTCCAAGTTAGAAAATGTTTTTCTTTTCTTTTCTTTGGACCCCTCCTACTTTCAAACCTCATAACTTTCTTATTTATTATTCATTTTAAACAATTTAAAATGATATAGGAGCGTCATTTGAAGTTCTACAAATCATGTTTCAACTTTAATAACAAAAAAACAACAAAAAAGGAACTTTTTGGGTGTTTAAAAGTTAGCCTTTATATTGTTCAATGGTTTTTGTTCAGAGTTTTTGACCCCCTTTACTTTGGGGGGCCATAACTTTCTCATTTCTAATATGTTTTCAACGATTTTTAGTGTGTTAGATGCGCTAAGAGGAGGGCTTCAAGTTTTGTTTGGACACAAAAAACAACAAAGCCCTCCCCTGGTTGCTATACTCTAATACATTAGTTGCATCTAATGTGCAACTAAGTTGGTTCATGAAGTATGCAATGGAATTTTTAATCCCATATCCTTTGGCTTCCAATTCTATTTGGCTCAGTATATGACTAGGAGCAATAACTTTGTAAGAACCAAACACCAAGTGCCATTAGGGATGAGTTAATAAATAAAACTTGACATTAATGAAATGATTAATCTTAAAAATAAAATCAGATTATTTTAATTTTACCTTTATAGCTTAAACTTAGCTATGTTCAACCTACATACATACCTAAATAAACCTACTTATCTAATAAGGTTTAATAGTTACTTACCTACGTAGGCAACACGTGTCAACATCTTATTAACCATAAATTGGATGACTTAAAATTTTATTAATTAATATTTTAAAATAAAAAGGTGGGCCTTAATTACCATGCGTCATCATATAATTGGTGTTTAAAAAAGACACTTGTCAAATGGTCAATGAAGGTTCCATGGTGTGCCACATGTCATCATCTTAGTGGCAAAAACTTTAATGATTGAGATTGATGCAATGAAAATTTTAATTTCAAAACACAAAAATAATTAAATAGTGACACGTGTCCACAAGATAGTTGTCCAATTTTTAAACACATGTCATATTTTTATTAGTTACATTGTAGTTGCAAGGATAGTTGCACATAAAGTGCAATTACATTTGGATTAGTATGTATGGATGAACATGTATATCAACACCATATATACATGTTGCATACATAGTGTCGCATGCAACTGAATGTCATGTGCAACTTGTTTTAAAAAATTACACAAATTTGCAGTTGCATGTGTTGCATGCAACTGAATTTTAGTTGCAAACGACAATTGCAAAACCCAAAATTTCTAGTAGTGTATGTCATGTCATTTTATTGGGTGGTCGACTTGCAAAAGACATATTGACTTACTATATATTCAACTTGTAAAAGGCATATCAATTTATAATGTACATATCAACATATCTTTTCATTAGGCGATCATTTCGATTTCATCTACATGTCAACTTGTCTTCCTATACTTTATATTGCCCTATCAACATGTATAAATATTTTCACCCTAACATTTACTCACAATGGAAGTGAACTTGGACACTCTTCAAAGAAATTCCAGGCCTTACACCTTCCAAGCTTAATCAAACATAATATTTACCAAATGCTTATTCTATGAAAACATATAAGCATACTTGGGAGGAACAAATTAAAGCTCAATTCCAAAGAAATAGATTTCTCCTTGTGAAACCACTTCAAAACCCATTCGAGGTTTTGAAACTAAGTTTTGAAGTAGGTTTGAAGCCCTTTTGGTGTTTAGCCTTCAAGCTTCACATTGTAATGTAGCCTACAAAAGGTTGGGTTAAAGAACTATGGATGCTAATAACTAACTACGGATGCCTTTCGGCACTCTTATGATAATTGGTGATAGGTTTGTCATTTTAATATAATGTTTACTTTTGTATTCTATAGTGATACCAAAAAAAGTTTTGCAAGTCCAAATATATTATCAAGTGGATCAATGATATGGCAAATTTCATTTTGTTTCACCTATATACATGATTATTTCCAACTATATCAATGTGGTCTAATTGCATGAATGTGGGAGGGCATTTTTCTTAATGTGACAATTGCATTTAAATTTGAGGAAGATTTCAAAGAAAATAATGTACTTGGTTTAACCCTCTAAGGCTTGTTTTAAACCCACCCATGTAAGAAGGAAAGTTGAGTCAAATGAGGTCAATTTATAAAACCCTTTCCTAAAAATATTGGCCAAAACAATGAACAAAAGATTTATATTACATCAACCTTACCTATGAAAGATCAATGGTGGATTTGGTAAAACTTGTTCCAATGGCATTCCTAAGCCCCCAATGAAAAGAGGACTTATATTATATCAACTTTACATAAGAAAAAAGATCGACAATGGATTTGGCATCCTACGTCTCCAAATTTGGAGCCTAAATTCACATGGATGAAAATTGATGGTCATCATTAAGGGGTCAAAAATTGGTCTTTATAGTTAGCACATCAATACTAAAATTGTTCAACCACTCTAGTATTGATTCCTTGTTGTGAATATATGTTAAATTTTTGTAGGTTACTTCATATTATTAAGTTCAATTCTTCTTTTGTTTTGACATGAAATTGTGTTGAAAGGATGTTTAAATTTGCTTGCTTGCACTTTTTTGGTTTGACAAATGTTAAGATGGGCAATAACCTTCATGTCCTTGAGGTTTCTCCACACCTTCTAATCATGTCATATATGTTCAAATACATTTGTTTTTTGTGTATTGTTCGATTCATACTTTCATTGTCTGAGTGCTAGATTTAGGTTTGGAATCTTCAAATGAGTTTGAGGGCAAGGGGTTATCAAAGATATCAAAAAGCCATAAGAGTCCCTCTCAACTTTTAATGGTTAAGTCCCTCATAAGAAATCCTCCTCCTCAACTACCATATCCTCCCCTATGGCAATATGTGATGAACAATGTCATCACACCCTTTTTGTAGCATCATCAAAACAAGTGTAAACCACCCCACATAGGCAAATTTCAAACACTCACAAATGTCAAGCAAAATCTAACAAGTCCAGAGACATGGTCTTAGAGCATGCTACAACCTTCTTGGTCTTCCTTGCCAAATGAGAAGGAAATGACTCCAAGGTATATAACCTTTGTACAAGCATTCACACCACAATGTGTAGACACATTGTGATCCTATTCTGTAACTTAGATTTCATTAAGGCTAAGGTATTATAAAAACCATTCATCTTTGACATCACCTAATTATTCAATGTTGCTAACTTTGCTTGCCTCAAATATTCTTGAGGATCATCTACATTAAGATTGAACCTTGTCAACAAATCCAACCCTAAACCCTTCATAACCTGGTTGATGTCATGGAGTTTTTCCATGGCCTTCCTACAATCATGTCAGTGAGCATGAAAAACATGATCCCTAGATGTCCAAATTTCTTGATCATATTTTGAATTTTTCTAAAAATTGTGAACTTTCATATTTCATTGTCATTGATGGACAGATACATAGCTATACACTCAAAAAATAGAAAACCAATTAATAATCAGGACCCATGACATGGCTGTTTAGAATAAAGAACCAGCATACATAACTGCCCATTTTAAAATCATGAAATAACTGTTTCTGTAAGGAACATTTAAAATCAAAATATGAAAAAATCAGAACCAGAAAGGTTATTTAAAGTAGGAAAAAAATTGTTTTTTTGTTGGTGTGGATCTTCTTATGATGGATTTTCAAAAAACCAGACCTGCAGTTCTTTAAAAATTCAAAGAACCACCCAACATTGCTTTCAACCCACACCCAATTGGTCATTTGACAATGTGTTTTGCAAAAGTGTAATAGGTGGCTATAATGAAACATTTAGACACTTCTTTGCAAAAAGAAAATTGACCATTGCTTTCACAGAAAACAATTCAATGACTTCAACATGAGAAAAAAGAATAATTAAACATTGGTGATTCAAAGAAATACATTAAGATTGCACATCTCTCACAAATTCCTTAGAACTTCTTATGTTTCTGTTTTCCTGCTAACATGCGAACTGCAAAACCTAACTAAAAGAAGGAGAAATTTGGAGGTGCAGAGGAGATAAGGGACCATAGAACATGTTTGCTGTTCTTTAAAAACCCTTTAGAAAACAAACTCCAACCAAGTTGAGTCACAGTTTTTGCTTCAGAAGGAATAAATCTGTTTGTGAGCTGCAAATGTACCATTGTTCACAGACTAGATCTTTGTCAATGAAAATTGTCTTTTGATAAACCATGTAAAGAGCACACAGTACTCAGAATCTGCCTAAGCTGAATAAACAAGAATGACCTTAGCAGAATTACACTGTAGATTAGTTACTAATCAGTTGCCTATTGCTGTATAATGGGACACATCTTTAGTGTTGGGCTGATCCACTACGTGCACAACTCCTAATCTGCTCTCTTTCTGAATAGCCCATTACAGAGTGTGTGCTCAGAAAGCTTTTTGTGTCTTGACACCTCTATTATACCTTGACACAAATTACAATGACCTAGATCTGCCTGCCATGTTTTCCAGCTTGCATTTCTTGATACCGAACACCGGTATATATATACAAACTATTTTTGACTGCATGGCAGCACAAGCTTTTGATCCCCAAGTTTCCAATCAGCAGCTAAATTAGAGCCTTACATTGTTAGTCAGTCAGTCATGCAGCTTTCTTTTGTGTTCCTCCCTCTTCACCAGGTATGTTGTATATGTTGAAATGATGATGATACCTTCCTTGCAGGTTCATCCTCCATCCCCTTTCACAGGCTTTCAACATGGAGAATTGAAAGCCCACCATCACCAATCCAGCTCCAGAACTCTAGACTTAGTATACACATGATACGAGTATACAACATCAATCAGTATTGGCCACTTCAGGCAGAATTAGCTTCAGATCTAAATACAACAAATCTCCCAAGTGTATATGCAATTAGCAGTATGTTTGAGTGATGATGATAGGGCTATGTCAATTTTTTTGGAGCAGATTGTAATGGAAGAAAGCTGATAGTTTGGCCTGTGCAACATTCTCTGTTGGGAATTTCTGTGCATGATATCCAGGATTTGGTTTTGCCCAGCTGTGGGCAACTATGCAAACATGCGTTCAAGTGAGTCAACTGTAGCTTCAGGAAGTCCAAATTTGTTGTTGTTGTAACGAAACAAGCTGGGTGGCAGCTGATCCGCAGGCGGGGTCCCACACAGCGTTTGTGTGATACATGGAACATCTGCTCCAATCAGGTTTCTTTGCAGAGGCTCGCTGAAAATCGGATGATGATGATGTTGATGATGTTCCATATTACCCCAGCCATGATAGCTGCCTAATGTCACTCTCTGACTGCTTTGTGCTTCGTCATCATCATCATCATCATCATCATCCCCATTATAGCAATATGGCTCAAGCTTTGCCCTCAAGCTTGCTCGTTCGAGTGCTTTGAGTGATATCAAATTTGACGTGCACTGTGCAGCATATGCCTGGGAGGCAAAGTCCATTCGTGGCATGATGCTCATGTTCTTTCCAGAGCTGGGGTCAAAGCCAAGCTCATAATTGGGGCAAAGTTTGGCCATGCTGCTCATAAGAGTTCCGCTGCCAGCAGCTGCTTGATGAATCACATGGTCCATACCCGACATGCCAATTATGCTCCCAGCCTGTTGAGGCTGCAATATCATCCCTGCACCAACACCTGATCTTGACTTTGCAGTAATCCACCTTCCTGCTGCCGCTGAAGCTGGCAGTGGGGCAGTATTTTCCTTGTGGTTGAAGAAGTTTGGTGAACTTTGAAGAAGCTGAGAATCATGACAGTTTGGATATGTGGCACAAGAGATGCATCCAGCTCCAGTACTTTCATTATAATTATTAGTAGCTCCACCACCACCACCACATGTTTCACAGTCTGCAAAGTTTCCATCATCATCATCGGTGACTGTTGGGTTTGGGGACTGAGCCTGCAAGCTGCCAAGTGCAGCAGCTGGAAGCAAGGCTGTAGCTGATCCTGTTGTAAGATCATCCAGCTGCTGGTATAAAAAGGCATCCTGGAGAAACCGTGAATCTGCATACAGAAAGCTAGAGAGCTTCTTCCCCCCTGCACTTTTCTGGAAAATCCTGCACACAACCCACTCATCCTGCACCCCACACCATGTACACATCAAAACACACATGAAATCTCAGTACTAAAGGATCTGGTAGTCAGATGATCCACAATGTGCAACAAAAAATAACAACCATACAAGAAGCCGAAGATACTAGAGCTCTGCTCTGTAGGTAACTTGATCTCCTAGAGTTATCCCCAAAGCACCAGGAGGTCCTAGAAAACACCACAAAAACTTAGCACTAGAAGAATGTGTTTTCGGTACCTTGGTGATGCGAGGGTGGTGTTGTACTAGGTGACACAATGGGTTGGAATCAACAGCAGCAGCAGCAGCTCCCTCCAGTCTATACTCATGCATGATCCAGTTGGTTTTCTCACCCTTGGGTGCACGGCCCCTGTAGAACACCAGGGTCTTCTTCATGCCCACCAGCTCATGTGGTGGCCGGCTTGATCTTGTCACATCCCTGTCCTTGCCTGTGGCCTTCCAGTAGCCTGCTTCTGTTGCCCTGTTGGTCCTCATCCCTGTTGGGTACTTCCTGTCTCGCAAGCTGAAGAAGTACCACTCCTTCTCTCCCATCTTCGCCTTCTCTGCAACAAACCCATGATCACGAAGGTCCAAACCCACATGCCACCACCATGATCAGTTAGCTTTCCAATCCCAATTTTTTTTTGTCGCTGCTTCCCAGCCTCTACAATCAAGCCTACAAAGAGGATTCATGGAGCTGAGTCTTGAAGGAAATTTGATTCATGGCTCGCTTCTTCCTCAGGTCTTGAACCTGGGCTGATTCTCCGGGTTCAAAAGGTGCATGCAGACAGAGTCCAGACACAACTTGGGTACTGATGTTTGTCTAGGTCTAGATCGCAACAAGTTTCCTCATTGATGTTGGGTTGTTTTTTTAGCTCTCAGATCTTGTTTCTAGAGAGCAGGACAGAATCAGCAGCATTCTGGGCTCGCAGCTGATCTGCAGCCGGTTTTTGGGTTTTGTTTGTTTGAAAGAAAAAACGAAAGAAAGAACTTGAGCTTCGTGATGAGAGAGCTTCTTGCCAGGGAGGTCCCAGGGCTCGCATTTGTTGAGGTCTACTTCGGCTATGGCATGCACGGCAAAACTGCTGTTGCATACTTTCTGGGCCAGGTAGTAGCTGACAAGCTCCTCGTCCGTAGGGTGGAAGCGAAAGCCGGGAGGCAGCCAGGTTTGATCCCCGCCTCCTCCTCCTCCTCCTGCTGCTGCTACTGCAGCCTGCTCCTTCTCCCGCCAGCTCCTCACCTCGTTGAGGCTTCCAATGCTGCACGGATGATCTGTTGTTGGCGTTGCCATGATCTTCACGCGAGTACACTGAACTGCTCCACTTCAAATCTCTCCCCCTCCTCCTCGGACCTCGTCGTCGATTGAGCACCAACTGGTTGCGATGAAGAGCGTGCAGCTGATCAAGAGCTCGCCCTGCGTGCAACGGCCAGGCCGAGAGCAGCTCTGCAGACCTGTAGGCACTTCTCAAGTAGCTTTTTCCCCTTAAATTGCAGCCAACAGCTGCCTGATCCCCAAAAGCTTCCTTGATCAGCTGGAAAGCAAGCAGGTGGAGGAGATGGGGTAGAAGAAGAAGAAGAAGAAGGATCACCTGCAGCTGGACCTCTACAGTATTCTCTTTCTACGTGGGGGCGCAGAGCAGTGGACACTAGCTATCCACAGCTCTTCTTCAACAGCAACAACAGCAAAGCTCTTATATAAGACATGATCACAGAGAAAAGGTGGTAGCTTTCAACAAGGGAACTTGGACAGTGTTGGAGAATTTGGGTGAGAAATCCAGTGGATTTCTTGAGCTAAATACATTCCAGGGTCACTTGGATTTTTTTTTCTTCCGGCTGTCCAGAGTACTAATTTCCCCGCAGCTCTGCTCTTAAATCGGAGCTCTCGCTCGTTCCAGACCTCACGAAAACAACCAAGCTGTTGTCTAGTGCCTGCCTGCAAACAACAGTTACTGTCCAGTGTCTTTTACCAAAAAAACGACTCTCAAAACAAGTCTAAAAACACTCTCTGTTTTTTTCTTCCGAAAAACGCTAAACCTCAGATTGGCAAGTCTATCGATTGACCACACAAATAATTTCGCGCACAAACAAACAACAACAACAACAATGTTGTGAATATCATCAGAGTCTCAGAGTCTCGAGCTCTAAACCGACAATTCGAAAAAATACATACCCAAAAAGAAAGAAGAAGAAGAAAAAAGGCTTACAACAACAACATTGATGAACGAACGCCTTACGAAGAAGCTGGATGATGAAGAAGAAGACTAGAACTTTTCCTGCTCTTCTTCGACAACCGGCGCTAGACTTGACAGCCAAATTGTCCAGCAAGAAAAGCAGAAGCTTGAAGAAATCAGCTCAGAGAGTCGACGAAAAAAAGCTACGACAGAATTACGCTCACAAAACTACTAACTACTGCTGAGAATTTCTGGATTACAAAGACTGTCGACAGCAAGACTGCAACGACGACGACGACGACGACGACAGGAGTTTTGCAAGCTGAGTTGCGAAACTGCAAGAAGATGTAGTGGAAAGTTGGAAGTTGGCAATGGAGGAGGAAGAAGAGGAGGAGGAAAAGGAATGAGTAGGGTGGTAGATGCAGCAGCTAGCGGCTGTGGCGAGGTCGCGGGCAAGGTCGTAGACTTTGCAACAACGCGCACCTGACATCACAGTCGGGTTACGCACTTCCAATACAAAAGAAAGAACCAAAGAACCAAAGAACCAAAGAACCAACTCCACCCAAAAACCAAGCACCCACAAACCCCAAGAAAATTTATATAGCTTATGAGGCCCACCCCCTCCCCCCGCCGGAACTCCTAAAATCAGATCAGTGTTTTTTTCTTGTGCCGAATTTTCGTAAAATGGCGAATGTTTTTCAGAAAATGCCAAAACAACAAAAAATTATGTGATTTCTAGGGATTGTTTTCCGCCATTTTGCGAATGAAATTAAATTAAATTAAATTGGTCACATCTACTTAGACTTATGCAGCACTTCCTAGGTCGCCACGTGTAGCAGCACTTTTGTAAAAATCCTTCAATTAAATTTACCTAGGATAGTTGCTGTTTAATGTTGATTAATACTTGGGTTCCTTGCCAGTGAACCTACTTGAGGAATTTGAAATTAAAAAAAAAACCCCTGTCCCAGACATAATTACCTTATTTGGATTTTAAAAAATTTCTTCAAAAACAACAAAATTTTCCTAAATGAAAAAAAAAACCATTTAAAAAAAAGATTAGCAAGGAAGTGTGAGTGTGCATACAGTGGATATGTGCAGCACAAGAGACGAGATGAGACAAGAAGAGACTAACTAGGGGTGGGACCGACCCCTCAATCGCCTTCCTTTTGAAGGAGGAAAAAAAGGTGGCTAAAAAGGGGAAGAAGAACAAGAAGGCGGCGGCTTGGAATCCTAGACCTGTCTTTTTTTCTTCTTTTCAAGAAAACATTTTGAGTGGCCATTGATAAAAAAGGACAAAATTTGTGGGAAAAAAAAAACACTAATTGGGTAGCTGTAGTCAGCCATTTACTACTTTAGAACATTAGATTTCTGTAGTTGTTACTGCATTGGCTTCTTTGACATTTCACACATACTAAACAAGATGAAACTCAAGATGTTGTTTTCTCTTTTGGATTGTAGTATAAGTGTTGTTCTACTTTTTTTCATGTTTCATACCATGGTGGCCCATTGGTGAATTTTAATTTGGTATTTTTGGTTACATTAAGTGGTGTTGTTTTTGTTGTTATTTTCATGTTTCTTCCTAAGGTCTGGTATCATGTTGTATTTTCTGAAATGTACCACTGATTGTTGACAGGATGCCATTTGGGATTTTCACGTTGTGTATGCCATCTAAAAAATAGTTATGTTTTTTTGGTACAAAGTATTGTGGTGGAAATTTCCACAAAAAGTTCGACCCTGGGAGATTGACAGTCTATAGGGTGTGCATCCTCTTACATAACCATCTTTCTCTCTTCCAAGAAATTTTCTTCAATTCTTTGAGGTCCTGAGACAAGGCTTTGCACTCCCAAAATTGGGGGCTCAGGCAGTAGGCCAATGTGGTGTACTGGGCCCCTCATTTTGAGAACACCTTGTCCTTGGAGCTTACTCTATATGTGTGAGCTTTTTGCAGCCCCTCAAATGGAGGAGAGGAGATAACAACAACAACTCTCCTGCAAAACTGTTGAGTAATGTTTTTGGAATGTGGCTTCCACTCATATAAAAAACCAGGATGACAAAATCAACTTATCAATGTAAATCTCATAATGCATTTTTTTGTTATTTACGTATTGTAGTAAAGACGTTTCCTACACACATACCAATTAATTAACCACTAGAGCGCGGGCAACATATTAAACAATGTGTCATAAGTTCATGAGTTGTGAAGCCACAACCAGCTGGGCAAGGAGATAGTTAATTGTTTATTTGTGTAAGGTAAAGCCTAAGGCTGTGGGCTTAACCAGAATGTGCTCAGCTCTGTATCACATGTGGCCAAGGGCTTCACATAAGAGTAAAACTAAAGACCTGCTCTTATTTATTTTTCTCATATCATGAGAAAAATGAAATAAAATGAGGGGCATTTTAAAAAATCAAACACCAGTAGAAGTAGGCATTCCATTTTTTGAAACACCACCCAAACAGCAGACAATGGGTAACATGCCTTACAATTACACTTTAAAAGATCGAAATACATCTTTACCAGTTTTGGATGGTTATTGCTTTTTTTTCATAACCAGCCATGTTTAATTTTAACTTTTCCATTCCACATGGGTATTGATATCAAATTGTTTTTGAAAATTTAGACCCATCAATTATCAATTTCACTGCCAAAGCAATAACCCCAACTATGAATTTACTCAACTTTTTTGGTGATAACTGCCAATTATGCATAATGGTCACTTCTCAAATAGCTGCCTTGAGAGCCAACATTAATACTACCTAGGTAGGGTAGGCTAAAGTGGTTTATTTTTATCTTCATTTTTATTTTTTATTTTCTATCATAAACATGTTCAGGGTTTTATGATTGATTTCTTACTTGGGTGAAATTCCACTCATTTGGGTAGGTTATTAAAATTTGAAAGTTCAGTGTTGACTCATAAGGGTCTTGCTCTTTCTTGGAATAATATGTACCAGGCAGGTACGTTACCAATACCCAGGTTAATAACTGAGTGTTTTCTCATTAACTGGTCAACACTGATCTTTATGTGTTGATAATTTTCCCTGATTTGCCTACTGATTCCCATGTCCATATATCCATGGGGTCACTAAACCATATTTAAAAGTTTTAGATGAATCATAAGTTTGGCATGCAAGATGAAATTAAACTATAAAATGATTTTTTGGTAATACATATCACATTGGTGATGAAACCTGTGCATACAACAATAACAGCAGCAAAAGCCCCCAAAGCTAAACACACATGCCTGACCTAGGTTTTTGCAGAATCGAGAGAACATCCAAAGCCACACTTTTTGCTCAATGTGAATTATCTATAAAAGCTCAATGCATTATCCCTTTAGGTTTAAATCTTTAACTTGTGAGACACGATTATCAAGCAGCGTGTTCCATGAGTATTCTCAGTGCATGTGTTTGGGTTTCCATATGCTAGTGAAGAATGATCCCCAATTATTTCAAATTTGCACTAAGACCTACCCCAAACAAAGCAAATGTGCAATTTTCATGTTGTCACTTTCCAACTTTGCTGGCTCTCACTTGAGAGAAGACACTTCGCATTTGTGCAAGATTTTAGGGTGAAATGCTGGCTTGAACATTTTAGGGTAAGGAATTGACTTCAACTTGGAATCACTGTGGGGGAGGGGCAGGTGGGGACAGGTATAAACCTAACTATAGTATGATAAGTTATTTTCAGATAGTTTTGCAATCAAAATTACCTAATTACCATGTTACACAATTTCATCCCTCACAATTTGTTTGAATCTCACATATGTTGTGAAACCATTTAGCATTCTCTTTAAGAGTGGGAAGGTTTTTACACCTATTTAAGTAGGCATAACTTCCCTCCCACTGTTTAAGCAGGAGGTGTAAGATCCCTCTATTTTATCCATGAAGAATATTTATGCATATAAGATGCCCTCCAAATATATTAGAATTTTTTTTCAAGTGTGAACATGACTTTTAAATGGGTGAAAAACCTTTTAAATGAATGTTTCATTAATTACCCATGTAAGTTCATTGTCCAAATTGCATACTATATATTCCTTGGTTAAAGTTGGTAATTGGTTAAGAAAGATCATGAATTTGAAATTAGCCTTTGCATATAAAAAATCATCTGATGCAAAATGCTTTATTCTTTGTTGGCATACAAAGCAACATGATGGGTAGCATCATGACAATTCATCTTGCAAGAAACTCAAACATGGGATCATTTTGAGAACATTTGGTTTAAGGGAAGTTGACATCTCCAAAGTTTGCTTGTAAGTTAAGTATTTCAAACAAATGTATTCTGGTGAGAAATGACATTATCAAAATTAATAAGAGGTCAATAGCAACACATCATTCAAGTACCATACTTGCCCAAAAGTTGAAAACATGGTTCATTTGTGTAGAGTGAAGCCCTAGGTGGGGGGGTGGCCCATTCCCAAAATAAGAGGCCAAGGATGAGGTTCAGTGGTACCCCACATTTTGGGAAGGGACCCCGCATTAGGACTTAACCTATAATCAAGCACAAGATGAAGGTTGTCATGAATCTAAACGTACTTAGATCAAAAGGCATAGGAGAGGGAGAGTTCTTACACCTACTCCTAAACAGTGAGATGTATCTTATGCCTAATTAAACCCCTCTTACTCTTAAGGAATGGTTGTTATATCCCTCCTCTCTAATAAAAGGGATAATCATGCATATAATGTGAAGGGATAATTATTGATATGAGGTGCTCTCCACATACATTGCCATGTAGTTGGAACAACATGTTAGAGTAAAAGAACCTCTCCATTATGGCTCAAACTATTCTCTACAGTAGCACCTACATTGGTTCCATCATAAAAACTAAACCCCATTTTTGGTTTTTTTTGGCTTGCTTCTAAACATTGTAAATATCCAGTCCTAAGACAGAGTGGGGGTCTTCAAGTCCAAATTTACCCTTCCTGAGTTAAATATAGCCACTAGAGGCCTCACTCAAGAAGGTGAGGTACCAGTGTAGGTGCTGCTGGTTCACCCTGGCACCCAACATTGGAGGGACAAGGGGTTTTGGGATCCATGGGTATTGTAGGGGCCAGCCCACTTTCAGGTATTTCTAGAAAGTTTTTAGGAACTGGCAAGTTTCATATTCACGTAGGACAATGTTTTTGTCTCAAGATGGCTTGTGCTTGAAAATCCTGCCAGGGGGGAGTGGAGGTGAGGGCTGTGGGGCCTTCTTAACTGGCAAAAAAATCATTTGTTCTGGGATTCTATCCTTCCCTCCACTGCTGTCTGCTCTGGCTTTCATTCTACAGTTGTGAATTGCAACGAGCAGCTTCTAGTTTTTTGGGCACCAGTGAAGAAAAAGGAGGCAGGCAGGGGGGG